>VFQO010000371.1_pt1 | contig 50820 bp, 40 predicted proteins | sample 3512331 | NCBI WGS metagenome assembly VFQO01 (sample SAMN10412371, study PRJNA504923) | tailings metagenome | isolation source: Replicate 3 from Balatoc abandoned mine | place: Philippines: Itogon, Benguet | collected 2017-08-28 | reverse complement strand
CCCTGCCCCCCGTGTCCACCCCCGCTGCGGCCTATGTGCCCTACGTGCAGACCGGCAACCTGATCTTCATCAGCGGCAACATTGCCCGCAAGGACGGCAAGGCCTGGGTCGGCCAGCTCGGCCTCACCATGGACACCGAGGAAGGCAAGGAAGCTGCGCGGTCCATCGCCATCGCACTCATGGGCACGCTGCAGGCCGCCTGCCAGGCCTCGGGCAAGACGCTCGATGACGTCAAGCGCATCGTCAAGGTGCTGAGCCTGGTCAACAGCACGCCCACCTACACCGAGCAGCACCTTGTCACCAACGGCTGCAGCGAGCTGCTGGCCGAGGTGTTCGGCGACGCCGGCCAGCACGCGCGCAGCGCCTTCGGCGTGGCGCAGCTGCCCATGGGCGCCTGCGTGGAGATCGAGCTGATCGCCGAGCTGGGCTGAGTCGTCGGCCCAAACAACAAGAGCCGCTGCTGCGGCCCTTGTTGCGTCGGTCAGCCAGCGCTCATTCCACCCGCGTCACGCGGTTCGGCTTGAAGCCCAGGTCGGCCGCCTTGCCCTTGCGGCCGCGCGCAGCGCGTGCGTTGTTCAGGCTGCGGATCTCCAGCGTCTCGTCGCGCTCCTTGCCGCCGCGGCCGATGCCTTCGATCTTCACACTGCGGGTGTAGGCCGCGGCGCCGGCCAGCGTGTCCTTGGGTTCGAGGTCGATCAGCATCAGGCCGCGGCCGCCCTTGTCCATCTGCTTGAGCTCGGTGATCTCGAAGGTGAGGATGCGCCCGCCCGTGGACGCGCAGCACACGTGCGTGGCCGGCGGCAGCGGCTGCGTGCCCGACGTGAAGGCCGCGTGCGAGGGCGCGCAGGGCAGCTCGCCCTCACCCAGGCTGATGAAGGTCTTGCCGCCCTTCTGGCGCGAGATCATCGATTCGACCGTGGCGATGAAGCCGTAGCCGCCGCTGCTGCTCAAGAGCAGCGCCGCGTTGGCTGGGCCGGCGAAGTAGTGCAGCGGCTGCGTGCCGCTTTCCAGGTCGATCAGGGTGGTAACAGGCTGGCCGTCGCCGCGCGCGCCGGGCAGGCTGGCCACCGGCACCGAGTACACGCGCCCGTTGCTGCCGATCACGATCAGGGTGTCCACCGTGCGGCATTCGAAGGTGCCGTACAGGCCGTCGCCGGCCTTGAACGCGAAGGCTGAGGCCTCGTGGCCATGGCCGCTGCGCGCACGCACCCAGCCCTTGCTCGACACCACCACCGTCACCGGTTCGTCCACCACCTTGATCTCGGCCACCGCCTTCTTCTCGGCCTGGATCAGCGTGCGGCGCTCGTCCGCAAACACCTTGGCGTCGGCCTCGATCTCTTTCACCATCAGGCGCTTCAGGCTCGCGGGGTTGGCCAGGATGTCTTCGAGCTTGGCCTGCTCATCGCGAAGCTCCTTGAGCTCCTGCTCGATCTTGATCGCCTCCAGCTTGGCCAACTGGCGCAGACGGATCTCCAGGATGTCCTCGGCCTGGCGGTCGCTCAGGCGGAAGCGCTCGATCAGCGCCGCCTTGGGCTCATCGCTGTGGCGGATGATGCGGATCACCTCGTCGATGTTGAGCAGCACGAGCTGCCGGCCTTCGAGGATGTGGATGCGCTCCAGCACCTTGTTCAGGCGGTGCTGCGAACGGCGCGTGATGGTGGTCTGGCGGAATTCGATCCACTCCAGCAGCATCTGGCGCAGCGATTTCTGCACCGGCCTGCCGTCGATGCCGATGACGGTGAGGTTGATCGGCGCCGACGTTTCCAGGCTGGTGTGCGCGAGCAGCTGCGTGATGAGCTCCTGCTGCTCGATGCGGCTGCTCTTGGGCTCGAACACCAGGCGCACCGGCGCGTCCTTGCTCGATTCGTCGCGCACGCCGTCGAGCACCGCCAGGATGCTGGCCTTGAGCTGGTTCTGTTCCTGCGTGAGCGCCTTCTTGCCGGCCTTGACCTTGGGGTTGGTGAGTTCCTCGATCTCTTCGAGCACCTTCTGCGAACTGGTGCCCGGCGGCAGTTCGGTCACGACCAGCTGCCACTGGCCGCGCGCGAGGTCTTCGATCTTCCAGCGCGCACGCACCTTCAGGCTTCCGCGGCCGGTGCGGTAGGCATCGGCGATGTCGGCCGCGGGGCTGATGATCTGGCCGCCGCCCGGGTAGTCGGGGCCGGGGATGAGTTCCAGCAGTTCCTGATCGCCCAGCTTGGGGTTCTTCACCAGCGCCACGCAGGCGTCGGCCACCTCGCGCAGGTTGTGGCTGGGTACCTCGGTGGCCAGGCCAACGGCGATACCGCTGGCGCCGTTGAGCAGGTTGAAGGGCAGTCGCGCGGGCAGCTGCTTGGGCTCGGTGGTGGAGCCGTCGTAGTTGGGCACGAAGTCCACCGTGCCCTGGTCGATCTCATCGAGCAGCAGGGTGCTGATCTTCGCCAGCCGCGCCTCGGTGTAGCGCATGGCCGCGGCGCCGTCGCCGTCGCGCGAGCCGAAGTTGCCCTGGCCGTCGATCAGCGGGTAGCGCTGCGCGAAATCCTGCGCCATGCGCACCAGCGCGTCGTAGGCGGCCTGGTCGCCGTGCGGGTGAAAGCGGCCGAGCACGTCGCCCACCACACGCGCGCTCTTCACCGGGCGCGCCGCCGTGTTGTTGTTGGGCCCGCCAAAGCTCAGGCCCATGCGGTCCATGCTGTAGAGGATGCGCCGCTGCACCGGCTTCTGGCCGTCGCACACGTCGGGCAGCGCACGGCCCTTCACCACGGACAGCGCGTATTCGAGGTAGGCGCGCTGCGCGTAGCCGGCCAGGCTGTCGTCGCTGTCGCCCTCGGCCAGCGGCAGTTCGGGGTTGTTCACGTCACTCATCAGATGTCCACCTCAACCGAATCGCCATGCAGTTCCATCAGATCGCGCCGCGCCGCGGCTTCGCCCTTGCCCATGAGCTGGGTGATGCGCGCCTCGGTGGTGGCGAAGTCGTGCGCGCCCAGCGTCACGGGCAGCAGGCGGCGTGTATCGGGGTTGAGCGTCGTGTCCCAGAGCTGTTCGGCACTCATCTCGCCCAGGCCCTTGAAGCGGCTGACCTGGCACTTGTCGGCGGCCACGCCTTCTTTCGATGCCTTGTCGAGGATGGCGTGCAGCTCGCCCTCGTCGAGCGCATAGACCTTGGCGGCGGGCTTCTTGCCGCGCGCGGGGATGTCCACCCGGAACAGCGGTGGGCGCGCCACATACACGTTGCCGTTCTCGATCAGTTTGGGAAAGTGGCGGAAGAACAGCGTGAGCAGCAGCACCTGAATGTGCGAGCCGTCGACGTCGGCGTCGGACAGGATGCAGACCTTGCCGTAGCGCAGGCCGCTCAGGTCGGGCGTGTCGTTCGGGCCATGCGGATCGACGCCGATGGCGACCGCGATGTCGTGGATCTCGTTGTTGGCGAACAGGCGGTCACGCTCGACCTCCCAGGTGTTGAGCACCTTGCCGCGCAGCGGCAGGATGGCCTGGCACTCCTTGTCGCGGCCCATCTTGGCGCTGCCACCGGCCGAGTCGCCTTCCACCAGAAAGATCTCGTTGTGGTTGAGGTCGCGGCTCTCGCAGTCGGTGAGCTTGCCGGGCAGCACGGCCACGCCGCTGCCCTTGCGCTTCTCCACCTTCTGGCCTGCGCGCTGGCGCGTCTGCGCGGCCTTGATGGCGAGTTCGGCGAGTTTCCTGCCGTAGTCCACGTGCTGGTTGAGCCAGAGCTCCAGCGCGGGCCGCACGTAGCTCGACACCAGGCGCACCGCATCGCGCGAGTTCAGGCGCTCCTTGATCTGGCCCTGGAACTGCGGGTCGAGCACCTTGGCCGAGAGCACGTAGGAAGCGCGCGCGAACACGTCTTCGGGCAGCAGCTTCACGCCCTTGGGCAGCAGCGCGTGCAGGTCGATGAAGCTCTTGACCGCCTGGAACAGGCCGTCGCGCAGGCCACTGTCGTGCGTCCCACCGGCACTGGTGGGGATGAGGTTGACGTAGCTCTCGCGCACCGGCGCACCGTCTTCGGTGAAGGCCACACACCAGCTGGCGCCCTCGCCTTCGGCAAAGCTGTCGTGTCCGGCGTCGGCAAATCCTTCGCCCTCGAACATCGGGATCACCGGGTCGGCGGTCAACGTCTGCTGCAGGTAGTCGCGCAGGCCGCCCTTGTATTGCCAGGTCTGGGTGTCCTTCGTCTTCTCCACGAACAGCTGCATGGTCACGCCGGGCATCAGCACGGCCTTGCTGCGCAGCAGGTGCACCAGCTCGTTCATGGGCAGTGCCGAGGCCTCGAAGTACTTCGCATCGGGCCAGGCGCGCACGGTGGTGCCCTGCTTGCGGTCGCCCTCGCCACGCGGTGCCAGGGCCAACGGCTCGATCACATCGCCGCCCGAGAAAGCCAGCTTCGCCACCTGGCCATCGCGGTAGCTGATCACCTCCAGCCGCTTCGACAGCGCGTTGGTGACGCTCACGCCCACGCCGTGCAGGCCGCCCGAGAAGCTGTAGGCGCCGCCCTTGCCCTTGTCGAACTTGCCGCCGGCGTGCAGCCGCGTGAACACCAGCTCGACGACCGGCGCCTTTTCTTCCGGGTGCAGGCCGAAGGGAATGCCGCGGCCTTCGTCTTCCACGCTCACCGAGCCGTCGGTGTGCAGCGTGACCTTGATCTTCTTGCCGAACCCCGCGAGCGCTTCGTCGGCCGCGTTGTCCAGCACCTCTTGAATGATGTGCAGCGGGTTGTCGGTGCGGGTGTACATGCCCGGCCGCTGCTTGACCGGCTCCAGCCCCTTGAGGACGCGGATGGAGCCTTCGGAATAGGTGGAGGGGGTACTTGCCATGGGCGCGGATTGTAGGCGCGTGCGGCCCAAACCACTGGATGAATTCACAGGCCGGCGACAATGCGCGGCGCGCAACAAAGGCGGGCACAAATTTCAAGGGTGCAAACCCATCGCGCCATCGCGGTCGTGCCAGGGCTTGGGCACAATCCACGGATGACTTCCGCCAACCCGGGCGCGCCGCGCCTCTCCGCCCTGCAGGTGCTGGCCTGCGGCGCCCTCATCGTCACGCTGTCCATGGGCATCCGCCACGGCTTCGGCCTGTGGCTGCAACCCATCACCCAGGCCCAGGGCTGGAGCCGCGAGACCTTCGCCTTCGCGCTGGCGGTGCAGAACCTGGCCTGGGGCGTGTTCGGCATCTTCGCCGGCATGGCGGCCGACCGCTTCGGCGCGTTCCGCGTGCTGGTGGTCGGTGCGGTGCTGTACGGCCTGGGGCTGGTGGGCATGGCGCTGTCCACCTCCACGCTCACCTTCGCGCTCACCACCGGCATCCTGATCGGTGCGGCTCACGCGGGCACCACCTACGCGGTGATCTACGGCGTCATCGGCCGCCAGCTGCCGGCCGAGCGCCGCTCCTGGGCCATGGGCGTGGCCGCCGCGGCGGGCTCGTTCGGCCAGTTCCTCATGGTGCCGGTGGAAGGCTGGTTGATCGCCAGCCTCGGTTGGCAGAACGCGCTGCTGGCGCTGGCTGCCGCAGTGCTGCTGATCGCCCCGCTGGCCATGGGCTTGCGCGAGCCGGGCTTTGCAGGCACCGCACCGCCGAAGCGCGAGCAGACCATCGTCCAGGCGCTGCGCGAGGCGTTCCAGTACCGCAGCTTCCAGCTGCTGATGGCGGGCTACTTCGTCTGCGGCTTCCAGGTGGTTTTCATCGGCGTGCACATGCCCAGCTACCTCAAGGACAACGGCCTGTCGCCGCAGGTGGCGAGCTACGCCCTGGCGCTGATCGGCCTGTTCAACGTGATCGGCACCTACGCCGCCGGCGCGCTGGGCCAGCGCCTGCCCAAGCGGCACATCCTGGCGTTCATCTACCTCGGTCGCGCGGTGGCCATTGCGCTGTTCCTGTGGGCCCCGCTCACGCCCATGAGCGTGTATGTCTTCTCGGCCGTGATGGGCTTGCTGTGGCTGTCCACCATCCCGCCCACCAACGCCACCGTGGCGCAGATCTTCGGCGTGGCGCACCTGTCCATGCTGGGCGGCTTCGTGTTCTTCAGCCACCAGATCGGCAGCTTCCTGGGCGTGTGGCTCGGCGGCTACCTGTACGACCGCACGGGCAGCTACGACATCGTCTGGTACATCGCCATTGCGCTCGGTGTGTTCGCCGCGCTGGTGAACCTGCCGGTGCGCGAGGCGCCGATTGCGCGCCCGCCACAGCGCGTGGGAGCGGCCGCGTGAGCGTGCTGCAACGCGCGCTGACCTGGGCCGCCGCCATCGCGGCCCTGCTCGTCACGTTTGCGCTCTACCAGCGCCCGGATTTCATGATCGACATGGCCGATCGCCTCTGGAGCTGCTTCTGATGCACGGCAGCGAGGCGCCTTCGGCCTGGGTGCGGCGATGGTCCCACCTGGTGCCACCGGGGGGTGCCGTACTGGACGTGGCCTGCGGTCGCGGGCGGCACATGCGCTGGTTCGCGCAGCGCGGCCACCTGGTGACGGGTGTCGATCGCGACCCCGAGGCCGTCGCCGCGGTGCAGGGCGTCGGAAAGGCGGTGCTGGCCGACATCGAGAACGGGCCCTGGCCGTTTGCCGGTGAGCGCTTCGCGGGGGTGGTGGTCACCCACTACCTGTGGCGCGCGCTCATGCCGCACATCGTCGACAGCGTGGCCGACGGCGGCGTCCTGATTTACGAGACCTTCGCCGCCGACCACGCCACGGTCGGCAAGCCTTCCCGGCCCGATTTCCTGCTGCGCCCCGGGGAACTGCTGGCGGCCGCCAGCGGTCTGCGTGTCGTGGCCTATGAAGATGGTTTCTGCAGCGACCCCGACCGCTTCGTGCAGCGCCTGGTGGCGGTGCGCGAAAGCCGGGCCCACGGCGCAGCGCCGCCCCGATATGCGCTCGATGCCGCTGGGTAGAATGCTCCGCTTACCCGCCCCCGGAGGGCGCCCAGCGCACGCGCCAGTGCGCTGACACAACGATCCGACATGCACATGATCACCGGCAGCATCGTGGCCCTGGCCACCCCCTTCCACCCCGATGGCAGCGTCGATTACCCCGGTTTGCGAAAACTGGTCGACTGGCACATCGCCGAAGGCACGGACTGCATCGGCGTGGTCGGCACCACCGGTGAATCGCCCACCGTGTCGGTGGAAGAGCACTGCGAGATCATCCGCGTCGCGGTGGAGCAGGCCAACAAACGCGTCCCCATCATGGCCGGCTGCGGCGCCAACTCCACGGCCGAGGCCATCGACCTCGCGAAGTTCGCGCGCAGCGTCGGCGCCGACTGCCAGTTGCAGGTCGTGCCCTACTACAACAAGCCCACGCAAGAGGGCCAGTTCCAGCACTTCAAGGCCATCGCCGAAGCCACCGGCGACCTGCCCATCGTGCTTTACAACGTGCCTGGCCGCACCGTGGCGGACATGCAGATCGACACCGTGCTGCGCCTGACCCAGGTCAAGGGCATCGTCGGCATCAAGGAAGCGACCGGCAACATCGAGCGCGCGCAGTGGCTCATCCGCGAGGCGCCGGCCGACTTCGCCATCTATTCGGGCGACGATCCCACCGCCGTGGCCCTCATGCTCTGTGGCGGCCACGGCAACGTGAGCGTCACCGCCAACATCGCGCCGCGCGCAATGCACGAGCTCTGCGTGGCCGCCATCGCGGGCGACGCGAAGAAGGCCATGGCCATCCAGAAGCGCCTGCTGCCAGTGCACAAGCACCTGTTCTGTGAAGCGAACCCGATTCCGCTCAAGTGGGCCATGGCCCGCATGGGCCTGTGCGGCGAAACCATGCGCCTGCCGCTCACGCCCATGTCGCGACAGTACGTGCCGCAGGTCGAGGCCGCGTTGCGCGACGCCGGCCTGCTGAGCTGATTCCATTCCCCCGTTGACGTCGAGACCCACCCCGATGCGCTCACCTGTCCGCTCTGCCCGTCCGCTCCACTGCCTGGGCCTGCTTGCTTGCGTTGCCCTGCTCGCCTCGGGCTGCTCGATCCTCCAGGAGGACAAGATCGACTACAAGAGCGCGCAGCGCGGCAGTACCCTGGACGTGCCGCCCGACCTGACGCAGCTCAGCCGCGACACGCGCTATGTCGTGCCGGGCGCCGCGGTCACGGCCAGCGGCTACCAGACCAGCCAGACCGGCGGCGCTGCCACCGCTGCCGCAGGAACCGCGCCGCTGCAGGTGGGCGACGTGCGCATCGAGCGCGCCGGCGGACAGCGCTGGCTGGTGGTTGATCGCGCGCCCGCGCAGCTGTGGGGCCCGCTGCGCGATTTCTGGCAGGAGAACGGCTTCCTGCTCGACATCGACCAGGAAACCCTGGGCATCATGGAAACCGACTGGGCCGAGAACCGCGCGAAGATTCCGCAGGACTTCATCCGCTCCACCATCGGCCGCATCTTCGACAGCGCCTACTCCACCGGCGAGCGCGACAAGTTCCGCACGCGCCTGGAGCGCAACGCCAGCGGTGGCACCGAAATCTACGTGACGCACCGCGGCATGGTCGAGGTCTACAGCAGCAGCGAGAAGGACTCGACCGTGTGGCAGCCCCGCCCGGCCGACACGGAACTCGAAGCCGAATTCCTGCGCCGCCTCATGGTCAAGCTCGGCGTGAGCGAGGCGCAGGCGCAGGCGGTGGCCGCCACCGCGCCCGCGCGCCAGAACGCGCGCGTGGCCACGGTGAACAACCAGCCGGTGCTGCAGTTCAACGACAACTTCGACCGCGCCTGGCGCCGTGTCGGCCTCTCGCTCGATCGCAGCGGTTTCACCGTCGAGGACCGCAACCGCAGCGAAGGCACCTACTTCGTGCGCTACGTCGAGCCCGTGGTGGAGGCAAACAAGCCCGGCTTCTTCGCGCGCATGTTCGGGGCCGAGAGCAAACAACCCACGCCGCAGCGCTACCGCATCCTGGTCAAGAGCGAGAACGACGCCACCACGGTGTCGGTGCTTGACGCGCAGGGCCAGCCCGATGCCTCGCAGAACGCGCAGCGCATCGTGCAATTGCTCGCCGCGGACCTGAACTAAAGCCCCAGGGTGGTGGGCGCGAAGGCCGGTCGGCCTTTGGCCCACCAGTCGTCCAGGCGCTCGGCGAGCGCCACCCGCCGTTCGGCGCTGTGTTCCGCCACGGCGCTGCTGCGCACAGGGTCCAGGCGCTCCAGGGTCCAGGTCGGCGTCCAGATCACCGCGGGAATCTCGTGCGGCGAGGCCTGCGGCACCGCGTGCGCCTCGATGAGGTGCGCCCAGGTGGTGCGCCATTGCACGAAGCGCGGGTGCTGCTGGCGCAGGGCGGTGAAGTCGCGCGCGAGCAGGCGCATGTGGCGGCCACGATGCGCCCACGCGTTGAGCCCCTCGATCACCGCACGCTCACCCAGCGGCCAATCGCTGAAATCGTCGTCGGCCAGCACGATGCTGGACCACCCCTCCTGTGCCGCGTTCGCGCAGGCGGCGCGCACCGCGTCGCCAAAGGCCAGCCGACCGACCAGGCGCCCTTCAGGCAAAGCAGGCACCGGATCACCGGCTGCGGTGTTGTTGCTGTCGTCGCTGTTGTCGCCGTCCATGGCTTGCTCCGCTTCAGTGATCCTCGGGCAGCCGGTGCAACCAGCCGGCCTCGTACCAATCCCCCAGCAAGGCCTTCGCGTCCTCGCTGGCACCCAGCACCTCGCGCGCGCTCAAGCGTCGCCGATCGGCGAGCCGGCGCATCAGCCGCGCGTCGGCACCGCCGGCGCGAATGCCTTCGCCGTTGATGAACACGAAGCGCGTGTCGTACATCATGCGCGTGCGTCGGTCCAGCCTCAAGGCGCCGGGATGCCAGGCCTGCGCAGGCTCTTCGAACCACACCGCAGGCTTGGGCTCGGTCATGACCTCGCCGAGCGCCAACGCCACCGCTTCGGGCCTTGCCAGGGCACGCTGCAGCGCGGCCATGGCGAAGGCCTGCATGCCTGCGGGCATGCGGGCGGGCATGTCGGTGGCGGGCTGCCTCGGGTCCTGGTAGAGCACCGGGTCGTCGATGTCTTCACCCAGACGCTGCAGGAGTTCACCGGCCAGGCCGCCGCGCTGCGGCGCGCGAAAGCCGATCGAGCAGGTCATGCAGTCACCGCCCACGGCATCGCCATCGTGCGCCCAGCGCGGGGGCAGGTAGAGCATGTCGCCGGGCTCCAGCACGAATTCCTGCTCGGGCTCGAAGCGTTGCAGGATCTTCAGCGGCACATCGGGCTGCAGGCTCAGGTCGGCCTGGCGGCCGATCCGCCAGCGACGCCGGCCCGTGGCCTGCAGCAGGAAGACGTCGTAACTGTCGAAGTGCGGCCCGACGCCGCCGCCCTCGCTGGCCCAGGAGATCATGAGGTCGTCCAGCCGTGCATCGGGCACGAAGCGAAAACGCTGCAGCAGCTCGTGAGCGGCCTCCACGTGCAGGTCCACGCCTTGCACCAGCAGGGTCCAGCCAGGGCGAGACAACGGCGGCAACGCGCGCCGCGCGAACGGGCCGTGACGCAACGTCCATTGGCCCTCGCGCCGCGCGATCAGACGCGACTCCACGCCCTCACGGCCGGCCAGGTCGAACAGGGCGTCGCGCGACAGCGGGGCCAGCGGGTCGGCCACGGCCTGGCGAATGAGTAAAGGCTTCTTTTGCCAGTGCCGGCGCATGAACTGCGCCGGCGTGAGGCCGCCCAGGAGCGGCAACGCGGTGTCGGGGGAAGGGGTCATGGGAGAATTGTCGGATGAAATCCAAGCACCAAGACCCGATGGCCGTGACACCGCAATGCGTGGTGGCGCTGACCTGGACGCTCAAAGACACGCTGGGCGAAGTGCTCGACGAACTGGAAGAACCAGTCGAGTTCCTCGTCGGCGGCAGCGATCTGCTGGGCAAGATCGAAGAAGGCCTCCAGGGCCACCAGGCGGGCGACACGCTGGAGCTCCACCTGGAGCCGATCGACGCCTTTGGCGACTACGACGACCGCCTGCTGTTCCTGGAGCCGCGCGAACGCTTCCCGGCCGAACTCGAAGAAGGCATGGGCTTCGAGGGGCTGCCACCCGGCTGCAACCCGGACGCGCCGCGCGACCGCCTGTACTTCGTGAGCGACATCTACCCCGACCACGTGGTGCTCGACGGCAACCATCCGCTGGCCGGTATCGCCTTGCGCATCCACATCAAGCTGCACGCCGTGCGAGAGGCCACCGAGGAAGAGATCGGCCAGGGCACGCTGGGCGCGGGGTTCTTCCGCACGCAGATCGAACCGACGGACGCGAGCGGCACGCCGCCCGTGCCACCGACGCTGCACTGAGCGCAGGGCTTCAGCCGCGACCCGTTGAGCCGTAGCCGCCGCTGCCGCGTGCGCTTTCGGCAGCGAACTCGCTCACCACGTTGAAGCGCGCCTGCACCACGGGCACGATGACCATCTGCGCAATGCGCTCCATGGGTTCGATGGTGAACGCCACGTCGCTGCGGTTCCAGGCGCTCACCATGAGCTGGCCCTGGTAGTCGCTGTCGATCAGGCCCACGAGGTTGCCGAGCACGATGCCGTGCTTGTGACCCAGGCCCGAGCGCGGCAGGATGAGCGCCGCGTAGCCCGGGTCCGCCAGGTGCACCGCCAGACCGGTGGGCACCAGCTGCCAGGCATTGGGCGCCAGCGTGAGCGGAGCGTCCAGGCAGGCGCGCAGGTCCAGCCCCGCGCTGCCGGGCGTGGCGTAGGCGGGCATCTGCGCGGCCATGCGCGCATCGAGCACCTTCACATCGATCTGCACGGCAGCGCCCTCACTTCTTGTCGTTCTGCAGGCTGTCCTGCAGGGCTTTGGCCGGGTCGTCCTCGGCCGCGGGCTCTTCGGGCTCGGGCTTGAGCCCGTCTGCCTCGGGCGCTGCCTCCTCTTCGCCCTGCTGCTCTTCATCGGCGGCACCGCCATAGCCTTCCTCGCTCGAGGGTGGCGCCATGTCGCGCAGCAGGTCCTGCACCGCCTCGTTGTCCATCTTGACCGGGGCCCCCAGGCTGCCGATCACGAGTTGCGGGTTGAACAGGATCACGCCCACCATGATCAGCTGCAGCACGATGAAGGCGATCGAGCCCTTGTAGATCTGCGCCGTGGTGACCGCGGGAATGAGCTTGCCGGTGATCTTGTCGGTGTAGTCCTGGCGCGCGGCCACGCTGCGCAGGTAGAACAGCGCGAAGCCGAAGGGCGGGGTCAGGAAGGACGTCTGCATGTTCATGGCCAGCAACACGCCGAACCAGATCAGGTTGATGCCCATGCTCTCGGCCACCGGCGCCAGCAGCGGGATCACGATGAAGGCGATCTCGAAGAAGTCGATGAACATCCCCAGCACGAAGACCAGGAAGTTCACGAACAGCAGGAAACCCAGCTCGCCGCCGGGCAACTTGTCGAACAGGTGCTCGACCCAGATGTGGCCATCGGCCGCATTGAAGGTGAAGCTGAAGACGGTCGATCCGATCAGGATGAACATCACGAAGATGGACAGTCGCGTGCTGCTCTCCAGCGCCTCCTTCAGCAGCTTGAAGCTGAGCGCACGGCGCGCGGCGGCCATGATGAAGGCACCCACCGCGCCCATGGCGCCGCCTTCGGTGGGCGTGGCGATGCCCAGGAAGATGGTGCCGAGCACCAGGAAGATCAGCACCAGCGGCGGAATCAGCACGAAGGTGACCTGCTCGGCCAGGCGCGAGAGCAGGCCCAGCTTGAACAGACGGTTCACCAGCGCCAGGGCCAGTGCCAGGAAGGAGCCGACCGTGATCGACATGATCAGCACCTCGTCGCCGCCCGCGGGCACCTGACGCTCGATCAACGGGTTGATGATGGCCTCATGCTGCGTGGACCAGAACCAGCTCACCGCACCGCAGATGACCAGCAACACGAGCAGCGAACGGTGACCCGAGGCGCCGCTGGCCTCGGTGTAGATGCGAGCCTCTTTCGGCAATGCCGGTACCCACTTGGGCAGCACGATGGCCACCACCGCGATGAACAGCAGGTACAGGCCCACCAGCATCAGGCCGGGGATCAGCGCGCCGGCGTACATGTCGCCCACCGAGCGGCCGAGCTGGTCGGCCAGCACGATCAGCACCAGCGAGGGCGGGATGGCCTGCGCCAGCGTGCCCGAGGCCGTGATGGTGCCCATGGCAATGGTGCGGTTGTAGCCATAGCGCAGCATGATGGGCAGCGAGATCAGGCCCATCGAGATGACCGCTGCGGCCACCACGCCGGTGGTGGCCGCGAGCAGCGCACCCACCAGCACCACGGCCACCGCCAGGCCGCCGCGCACCGGGCCGAACACCTGGGCGATGGTGGAGAGCAGGTCCTCCGCCATGCGGCTGCGCTCCAGGATGATGCCCATGAGCGTGAAGAACGGGATCGCCAGCAGCGTGTCGTTCTGCATGATGCCGAACACGCGAAGCGGCAGCGCCTGGAACAGACCGGGGGGAAACAGGCCGACCTCCATGCCGATGAAGCCGAAGAACAGGCCGGTGGCGGCCAGTGCAAAGGCCACCGGGAAGCCCGTCAGCAGGAAGGCCAGCAAGCCGCAGAAGAGCAGCGGCACGAAGTTCTGGGTGATGAATTCGGTCATGGTGTGCTCACTCAGGCTTTGGTGCCGGCGGTCGCATCGCTGTTGGCGAGTTCCTTGAGCAGGACCTCGGTCTCATCGGGCTCCTTGTGGGCCAGCACGTCGGGGCCCGCGCCAGCCAGGAAGGCCGCGCGCTTGATCAACTCGGACGCGCCCTGCGCCAGCAGGACCGCGAAACCCAGCGGAATCAGCAACATGACCGGCCAGCGGATCAGCCCGCCAGCGTTGGACGACATTTCGCCGGAGGTCCAGGCGCGCTCGAACACCGGCCAGCCTTCGTAGATCAGCATCAGGCACAGCGGCACCAGGAACACCACGATGCCGATGATGTCGATCCAGTTGCGCGTGCGCGGGCTGAAGCGGGTGGAGAGAAAGTCGATGCGCACGTGCACGTTGCGAAGAAAGGCGTAGCCGCCCCCAAGCAGGAACACCGCAGCGAACAGGTACCACTGCACTTCCAGCCAGGCGTTGGAGCTGACACCGAAGACCTTGCGCACGATGGCGTTGCCGGCGCTGATCAGCGTGGCGGCCAGGATGAACCACATCATCAAGCGACCCAGCAGGTCGTTGAAGCGGTCGATGACGGAGGAGATTTTGAGTAGGGCTTGCATGGAGACCCCTTGACAGGCGGGTACGCCGGGCGGAGCCCGACAGTCTAGCCTGCGGCGTCAGGCGCAGGCTGTTGAACGGCTGACGTGCGCAGGACGCAAAGCACCAGAAAAAAGCCCCGCCGAAGCGGGGCGCGATGCGCTCGGCCCGGGCTCAGAGCTTGGCCGATTGCATGTAGCGATCGAACTGCGCTTCGGTGAAACGGAACCAGAGGTTCTGGTCGCGACGGAAGTTCGAGTAGTCGGCGTAGATCTTCTTCCAGTTCGGGTTGCTGGCCGAGAGTTCGCTGTAGAGCGCCATCGATTCCTTGTAGGCCAGGTCCATCACCGATTTCGGGAACGCCAGTACCTTGGCGCCGCCGGCGACCAGGCGCTTGAGAGCGGCCGGGTTGCGCGCGTCGTAGCGGGCCTGCATCACGGTATGGGCGTGCGAAGCAGACACTTCGACGATGGCCTTGTTCTCGGCCGACAGCGCGTTGTACGCAGCCTTGTTGACGTAGAACTCGAGCTGCGCGCCGCCTTCCCACCAGCCGGGGTAGTAGTAGTTGCGGGCAACCTTCTGGAAGCCGAGCTTCTCGTCGTCGTACGGGCCCACCCATTCGGTGGCGTCGATGGTGCCTTTCTCCAACGCCTGATAGATCTCGCCACCGGGGATGTTCTGGGGCACACCGCCCATGCGCGTGAGCACCTTGCCGGCAAAGCCGCCGATGCGCATCTTCATGCCCTTGATGTCGGCAGCGCTCTTGATCTCCTTGCGGTACCAGCCACCCATCTGGGCACCGGTGTTGCCGCCAGGGAAGTTCACCATGTTGTACTGGTCGTAGAACTCGCGGAACAGCTTGAGACCGTTGCCGTCGTACATCCACGCGGTGAGCTGGCGGCTGTTCAGGCCGAACGGAATGGCCGTGGCCATCGCGAAGGTGTCATCCTTGCCGAAGAAGTAGTACGGAGCGGTGTGGCCCATCTCGACGGTACCGGCCTGCACCGCATCCACCACACCGAACGCGGGCACCAGTTCACCGGGCGCGTGCACCGTCACATCGAATTTGCCACCGGACATGGCCTTGACCGACTGTGCGAACACGTCGGCCGCCCCGTGGATGGTGTCCAGAGCCTTGGGGAAGCTGGAAGTCAGGCGCCAGCGAATGGCGGCCTGGGCATGCACCGCAGGCGCGGCACCGGCGGCGAGCACGCCGGCGATACCGGCGTGCTTGATGAGGGAACGACGATCCATTTGCTTCAACTCCGTGGTTTGTATTGCTTGTCCCGCAGCTGGGCTGCGGGTGCCGTCGAGGCCCCGGAATTCTAGGAACGCCTCCCTGCGCGCCCTTGCGGGTTTTCCCTTGCAGCAAGGGCATACCCGGGTTCCCGTTCAGGGATTCGTCAGGCTCACGGCCGGCACGCACCACACCGGTGCGCGGGCTGATCACGCCACGATCTTGAGGCCCGACGAGCCGTCCAGCAGCGTGCCGAAGCGTTCGCGCACCGAGCGCTCGATGCCGGCCGCATCGAGGCCCTGCAGCGACAGCAGCCTGGCCGGATCGCCGTGCTCGATGAATGCATCCGGCAGGCCCAGCGTCATCACAGGCAGGCTCAGGCCCTCGATCTGCAGGGCCTCCATCACGGCACTGCCCGCACCGCCCATGACACAGCCCTCTTCCACCGTGACGATGGCATCGTGTGTGCGGGCGATCTCGCGCAGCAGGTCCAGATCGAGTGGCTTGGCCCAGCGCATGTTGGCCACGCTGGCGCCGAGCTTCTCGCCCGCGGCAAGTGCCGGGTAGAGCAAGGTGCCGAAGGCCAGAATGGCCACCCCGCGGCCCTTGCGGCGCAGCTCGCCCTTGCCGAACGGCAGGCCGTCGAGTCCCTCGGGCTGCGCCGCACCCACGCCGGCACCGCGCGGGTAACGCACAGCCACCGGGTGCTCCTGCGCGAACGCGGTGGATAGCAGCTGGCGGCATTCGGCTTCGTCAGCGGGGCAGGCCACCGACACGTTGGGAATGCAGCGCAGGTAGGCGATGTCGTAGGCTCCGGCGTGCGTGGCACCGTCGGCACCCACCAGGCCCGCGCGATCCAGCGCGAAGACCACTGGCAGGTTCTGCAACGCCACGTCGTGGATGAGCTGGTCGTAGGCGCGCTGCAGGAACGTGGAGTAGATGGCCACCACCGGCTTCATGCCCTCGCAGGCCAGCCCGGCCGCGAAGGTGACGGCGTGCTGCTCGGCGATGCCGACGTCGAAATAGCGGCCCGGAAAGCGGCGCTCGAACTCCACCATGCCCGAGCCCTCGCGCATGGCTGGCGTGATGCCGACCAGGCGCGGGTCGGCGGCCGCCATGTCGCACAACCACTGGCCGAACACCTGCGTGAAGGTGGGCTTGGGTGGCGTGGCGGGCTTGGTCAGGCCCACGGCCGGGTCGAACTTGCCCGGGCCGTGGTACGCAATGGGGTCGGCTTCCGCGAGCTTGTAGCCCTGCCCCTTCTTCGTCACGACGTGCAGGAACTGCGGACCGTCGTTGTCGTCGAGCAGCTGGCGGATGTTCTCCAGCGTGGGGATGAGCGAGTCGAGGTCGTGCCCATCGATGGGCCCGATGTAGTTGAAGCCGAATTTCTCGAACAGCGTGGCAGGCACCACCATGCCCTTGGCCTGCTCTTCCAGCCGCTTGGCCAGCTCGAACAGCGGCGGCGCGCCCTTGAGCACCTGCTTGCCCATGTGCTTGGCAGCCGAATAGAAACGCCCGCTCATGAGTTGCGCGAGGTAGCGGTTGAGCGCCCCCACCGGCGGCGAGATCGACATGTCGTTGTCGTTGAGCACCACGAGCAGTCGGCCATCGGCCACGCCGGCGTTGTTCAGTGCCTCGAAGGCCATGCCGGCCGTCATGGCGCCGTCGCCGATGATGGCCACGGCACGCCGCCCTTCCCCCTTGGCCCTGGCGGCCATGGCCATGCCCAGCGCGGCCGAGATGCTGGTTGAAGAATGCGCGGTGCCGAAGGTGTCGTACTCGCTCTCGCTGCGACGCGGGAAGCCGCTGAGGCCGTCGAGCTGGCGCAAGGTGTACATGCGCTCGCGACGACCGGTGAGGATCTTGTGCGGGTAGGTCTGGTGGCCAACGTCCCACACCAGCCGGTCCTCGGGGGTGTTGAACACGTAGTGCAGCGCGATGGTGAGCTCAACCGTTCCCAGGTTGGAGCTCAGGTGACCACCGGTGCGTGCCACGCTGTGCAGCAGGTAGTCACGCAATTCGTCGGCCAGCGGCCGCAACTGCGCGCGCGTGAGTTTGCGCAGATCAGCCGGTGCATTGACGGTCTGCAGCAAGGCGTTGGCGGGCACGCCGGGTTGCGGTTCCTGGATCGGGTTCATCTTGTTTTCTCCTGCTCAGGAGCGGCGCTGGCCCACCCAGTCGGCCAGGGCGTGCAAGGTGGCGGTGTGGGGCAGGCCGCTGCGCTCCAGTGCGGCGTGGGCCTGCGCGAGAACGGCGTCGGCATAGGCCTGCGCCTCGGCCAACCCCATCAGGGACACGAAGGTGGGTTTGTCGGCGGCGGCGTCCTTACCGGCGGTCTTGCCCAGCGTGGCCGAATCGGCGGTCACGTCGAGGATGTCGTCCACCACCTGGAACGCCAGGCCCAGGTGGGCGCCGTAATCGGCCAGCGCGGCCTGTACCGCGGGCGCAGGCGACGCGGTGGCCGCGCCCATGGTGACGCTGGCCTGCAGCAGGGCGCCGGTCTTGCGCCGGTGCATGGCTTCGAGGGCTGGTCGATCCAGCGCGATGCCCACACTGGCCAGGTCCACGGCCTGGCCGCCTGCCATGCCGTCGGCCCCGGCCGCGAGCGCAAGCAAGCGGCACAGCCGCGCGCTCATGGCATCGGGCAGCGTGGCGTCGCCCGGCACCAGCAGTTCGAACGCCAGGGCCTGCAGCGCATCGCCGGCCAGCAGGGCCTGGGCCTCGCCGAAGCGCACGTGCACGGTGGGCTTGCCTCGCCGCAGCACATCGTTGTCCATGCAGGGCATGTCGTCGTGCACGAGCGAGTAGGCGTGAATCAGCTCGACCGCACAGGCCGCGCGCAGGGCGGCATCGGCCCGTCCGCCCACGGCTTCGCACGTGGCCAGCACCAGCAGCGGGCGCAGGCGTTTGCCGCCATCGAGCACCGCGTAGCGCATGGCCTCGCCCAGGCCGGCGGGCGCGTCGGCGCGCACGAAGCGCGACAGCGCCTGCTCCACCTCAGCCTGGCGTGCGGCGCGCCAGGCCGCAAACGTGTCGGGAATCACGGCGTTCATGGCGCCTCCCAGGGGCGGGTCTGCCCCGCCTCGAAGACCTGGATCTGCTGCTCCACCGCCTGCAAGCGCTCGCGGCAAAAGGCCAGCAGCTCGGCGCCGCGCTGATAGCGTGCCAGCAGTTGATCGAGCGGGAGCTGGCCGGCATCGAGCTGACCGACCAGTTGTTCGAGTTCCTGCAGAGCGGCCTCGTAGCTTTCTGCCACCGGTGCCGCCGGCGCCGGCGTGGAAGTGCGGGAATTCGATGGGGGCATGGCCTGAACGAACGGACACCCCGGAGGGGTGGGGGGAAAGACCGTTCATTCTAGCGAGGCCCCTCTGACGGACGGCCTGCCCCTCTTTCCCCCGGGGGTACAATCCCGGCTCTTTTTTTCCGAAACGACGGGCTCCTTGAGCCCGGAGGGACGCACCACTTCACCCTTCCCGCGCGAATTCGTCTGACGAGCACAGCGCTTACCCTGCCCCTTCATAGGGGGAGTCTTCAGGTCCAGGACGCCATGTCTGATTTGAGTCTTCAACTGCAGCAGGCCAAAAGCCAATTCCCGGTGTCGAGTTACTTCGACCAGGCGCTGTTCCAGCGCGAGCTGGAGACGATCTTCCAGCGCGGGCCCCGCTATGTGGGGCACGCTCTCTCGGTGCCGAACGTCGGCGACTATTCCACCCTGCCTCAGGAGGGCGAAGGTCGTGCGCTGGTGCGCACGCCCTCGGGCATCGAGCTCATCTCCAACGTCTGCCGCCACCGGCAGGCGGTGATGCTCAGGGGCAAAGGTAACCTGGGCGAACAAAAGCCCGGGCATGCCGGCGGCAACATCGTTTGCCCCCTGCACCGCTGGACTTACAGCGGTGCCAACACGCCCCAGGGCGGGGGCAAGGCCGGTCAGCTGCTGGGCGCGCCGCACTTCGAGCAGGACCCCTGCCTGAACCTCAACAACTACCGGCTGCGGGAGTGGAACGGCCTGCTGTTCGAGGACAACGGCGTCGACATCGCGGCCGATCTGGCCGGCATGGGCCCGGCGTCGCAGCTCAGCTTCGAGGGCATGGTGCTCGACCACGTCGAGCTGCACGAGTGCAACTACAACTGGAAGACCTTCATCGAGGTCTACCTCGAGGACTACCACGTCGGACCGTTCCACCCGGGCCTGGGCAACTTCGTCACGTGCGAAGACCTGCGCTGGGAGTTCAAACCCGAGTATTCGGTGCAGACCGTGGGCGCGCAGAACCTGTTGCAGAAAGCAGGCAGCCCGACCTACCAGCGTTGGCACGAGGCGCTGATGCGCTACCGCGGCGGCGAGCTGCCCTCGCACGGTGCCATCTGGCTCACCTACTACCCGCACATCATGGTCGAGTGGTACCCGCACGTGCTCACCGTCTCGACGCTGCACCCCATCAGTGTGGACAAGACGCTGAACATGGTGGCCTTCTTCTACCCCGAAGAAATCGCCGCCTTCGAGCGCGAGTTCGTGGAGGCGCAGCGCGCGGCCTACATGGAAACCTGCGTCGAGGACGACGAGATCGCCGAGCGCATGGACGCGGGCCGCAAGGCCCTGCTCGCTCGCGGCGACAACGAGGTCGGCCCGTACCAGAGCCCGATGGAAGACGGCATGCAGCACTTCCACGAGTGGTACCGGCGCAAGATGGGCGCGGCCTTCGCGGGCTGATCGGAGCCATCATCCACCGCGTCCGCGCAACGCCGTTGCTCCCGACGAAGAGGGCCTGAACGATGCAGGCACTCTGGATGCTGCTCGCATCCTTCTTCTTCGCGAGCATGGGCGTGTGCATCAAGCTCGCATCAGCCCACTTCAACCCCTTCGAGATCGTGGCCTACCGCGGCCTGGTGGGCATGGTGTTCGTGTGGGGCCTCACGCGCTGGCAGGGTGTCTCGCTCGCCACGCGCGTGCCCATGATGCACCTGTGGCGCAGCGTGGTCGGCACCATCTCGCTCACCGCCTGGTTCTACGCCATCGCGGTGCTGCCGCTGGCCACAGCCATGACGCTCAACTACATGAGCAGCGTGTGGATAGCCACCTTCCTGCTCGGCGGCGCGGTGCTGGTGCAGGGGCGCGACGCACCGATCCGCGAGCAGGCACCGCTCTTTCTCACCGTGATCGCCGGCTTCGCGGGGGTGGCCATGCTGTTGCGACCCAGCTTCAACGAAGCGCAGGCACTCGGCGGACTGGTCGGCCTGCTCTCGGGCCTGTTCGCTGCCCTGGCTTACCTGCAAGTGGCCGCGCTGTCGAAGGCGGGCGAACCCGAATCGCGCACGGTCTTCTACTTCTCGCTCGGTGCCCTGGTGGCCGGCCTGGGCGGCATGCTGTTCGCGGGTGCCAGCCCGCTGCGCTGGCCCAGCGCGCTGTGGCTGTTGCCCATCGGCCTGCTCGCGGTGTTCGGGCAGCTGTGCATGACGCGCGCGTACGCCCAGGGCGCCACCATGGTGGTGGCCAACCTGCAGTACTCGGGCATCGTGTTCGCGGCGTTGTTCAGCATCACGCTGTTTGGTGACCACCTGCCCCTGATCGGCTGGATCGGCATGGCACTCATCGTGGTGAGCGGCATCGCGGCCACGGTGCTGCGTACCAAGCGCGTGCCGCGCGCCCCGGCCGCCGAGTCCTGAAAGACGCCGATTGCCCACGCAATCGGCCCGACTGTGCGATTTGACAGGGGTTCAGGCCATGGGCGAACTCGAACGGTCGCACAATTCATGCGCATGACACCGGCCAACCCGTTCACCACCCTCATCCAGCCCCACGAACTGCAGGCGCTTCGCGATGCCGGCTCCCCGGTGCTGGTGCTCGATTGCAGCTTCGACCTCATGAACCCCGCCGCCGGGTGCGCGCAGTTCGAGGCCGAGCACATCGCTGGCTCGCTGCACGTCGATCTGGACCGCGACCTCAGTGCGCACGATCGTCCCGCCAGTGAAGGTCGCCACCCGCTGCCGCCGCGGGAAGCGTTTGCGCGACGCATGGCCGAACTGGGCTTGTCACGCGGCGCGCAGGTCGTGGTGCTCGACCGCCAGGGCGCCAACTACTGTGGGCGCCTGTGGTGGATGCTGCGCTGGTGCGGACACGAGGCCGTGGCCGTGCTCGACGGCGGCCTCGCGGCCTGGAAGGCCGCCGGCGGCGCGGTGGAAACCGGCGCAGCCGCCGTTCCGGCTCCGGGCGACTTCACGGCAAGCGAGAGCCTCGCGCCTGCCCTGGACACCAACACCCTGATGCAGCGCCTGGGCCGTGCCGACACCACCGTGATCGACGCCCGCGCCGCGGCACGCTTTCGCGGCGAGGTCGAACCCCTCGACCCGGTGGCCGGCCACGTGCCCGGCGCTCTCAACCGTCCCTTCGGCGAGAACCTGCAGGCCGATGGTCGCTTCAAGCCGGCCGCGCAATTGCGCGCCGAATTCGAGCGCCTGCTGGGCGGGCGCGACCCGGCCGGCGTGGTGCACCAGTGCGGCAGCGGTGTGAGCGCCGTCCCCAACCTGCTGGCGATGCAGATTGCCGGCCTGGGCACCACCGCGCTGTACCCGGGCAGCTGGAGCGCCTGGTGCAACACGAAGGGCACGCCACGTGCAAGGGGGTGACCGGGTGCGTGAGGGCGCTGACGAGCCGACAACGGCCAGGCCGGTGAACCGCCCGGTGCGCGTCGACAGCCCCGACGCCGCCGATCTTCGCCAGACCCTGCTGTGGCTGTGCCAGGGCGTGGGCGTGGCGGCAACGCTGGTGATGGCGTTGGACATCGCCCTCGCCCCGCCCGACCAGAGCGAAGCGGGCATTGCCGCGCTGATGGCGGCCCTGGCCTGGGGGTGCTGGTGGGGTCTGCGCCAGCGCCGCCTGGCGCCGGAAGCGGTGGCCGCGCTGGTGGTGCTGGGTGTGCTGGGCGCCGCCACGGTTTCCGTTCTGGCCTACGGTTCGGTGCGTACCGCGGTGAATTTCCTGTTCGTGGGCGCAGTGGTCGGTGCGGGCATCTTCCTCGGCCGGCGCGCCATGGTGGGTGTGCTGCTGGGCACCCTGTGCCTGCTGGCTGTGCTCATTGCCATCGAAAGCCGCGGTGGCCTGGGGGCTGCGCCCGACTTCAGCGTCGGCCTGCGCGTGTGGTTCACGCAGGCCGTGGCACTGGCCGGCGTCGGGCTGATGGTGATGCACAGCCGTGCGCTGAATCAGCGCGCCGTGCTGCGCCTGCGCGACGAGCTCGAACGGCGCCGCCAGAGCGAGCAGGAACGCGACCGCAGCCTGTCGCGCTTTGCGCGCATCTTCCGCTCCAGCCCGAGCCCGATGCTCGCGCAGTCGGCGCGCAACGGCGCCATCCTGGATGTCAATCCCGCGTTCGAGCGCTGCTACGGCTACAGCCGCAACCAGGTGCTCGGGCGCGAAGACACCTTCCTGTGGGCCGACCCGCTGGAGCGTGAGCGCTATGTCGAGCGCCTTGTTCGCGAGCGCAGCATCCAGCAACACCGCTGCCGCGGGCGCCGCGCCGATGGCAGCACGTTCGAGGCACTCATTTCCAGCGAGACGGGCAGCGACGACGAGGACCTGCTCGTCATCTCCGCCATCACCGACGTGACCCAGCGCGAGGTCCTGCTGGAGCGGCTGCAGCGTTCGGAGGCGCGTTTTTCCACCGCCTTCAATTTCGCACCGCTGAACCTCACCATCTCGCGCCTGTCCGACGGCACTTTCCTTGAAGTCAACCGCGCCGAAGACCGCGCGCAGGGCATGAAGCCGGAGGAGCTCAAGGGGCGCACGTCGATGGAGGTGGGAGCCTGGCTCACGGCCGAGGAGCGCCAGCGCTTCGTGGCACAGCTACAGCGCGATGGCGTGGTCAACCGCTATGACACGCGCATGCGCCACAAGGATGGCTCGCTGATCGACGCGCGCATCTGGGCCGAACTGATCGACATCGACGGCGAGCCCTGCATCCTGGCCAGCACCATGAACGTGACCGAGGAGAAGCGCCGCGAGGCACTGCTGCTCGAGGTCGCCAAAGGGGTCGCGGCCGAGACGGGTGAGGCCTTCTTCAGTGCCCTCGCACGACACCTGAGCAGCGCCATCAATGCCGGGATGGTGACGGTGGCCGAGGTGCGCGCGGGCGACAAGCTGGACACGCTGGCCGTCTGGCGCGACGGGCGCCTGGGCCGCAACTTCGGATTCAGTGTCGCCGGCACGCCTTGCGCCGACACCCTGAGAAGCAACGGCTTGATGACCTGTCCGGTGGGCCTGGCCGAGCACTACCCGGACGCACCGCAGTTGCGTGCACAAGGCTTCGAGTCCTACCTGGGACAGGCGCTTCGCGACGCCGACGGCCAGCCCATCGGCCTGCTGATGGCGATGTGGCGCGAGCCTCTGGCGGTCAAGCCCGATACGCAGGCGCTGCTGTCGATCTTCGCGGCGCGTGCACAAGCCGAGCTGGTGCGCCTGCGCCGCGAGCGCGAGATCGTGCGGCTCAACGAGACGCTGGAGCAGCGCGTGCGCGAGCGCACCGCCGAACTGCAAAAGCTCAACGCCGAACTCGACGCCTTCGCCTATTCGGTCTCGCACGACCTGAAATCGCCGCTGCGCGCCATCGACGGCTTCGCGCAACTGCTCAAGGAGCAACTGGACACCCTGGGCGACGACGACGCCCGCCTGCTGATCGAGCGCGTGTTGTCGTCTTCCCAGCGCATGGGCAGCATCATCAACGACTTGCTGGCGCTGGCGCGCGTGAGCCAGGGAACGCTGCAACGCACCGAGGTAGACCTGAGCGCGCTGGCGCAAAGCGTGCTGGAACAAGAGCTGGCACGACACCCCGGCCACAAGGTACGCGCACGGCTGCAGCCCGACCTGATCGTCCACGCAGACCCGGACCTCGCGCGCATCGTGCTCGAGAACCTGTTCGGCAACGCGCTCAAGTACACGCGGCAACGCGACGTGGCCGAGATCGTCTGGGGTCTGGACCACATCGACGACGACGGCGTGCCGCACTTCCATCTGCGCGACAACGGCACGGGATTCGACATGGCCTACGTGGACCAGCTGTTCAAGCCCTTCAAACGCTTGCACCGGGCCAACGAGTTCGAGGGCACGGGCATCGGTCTGGCCACGGTGCGCCGCATCATCGATCGCCATGGCGGTCGAGTCAGCGCCGAGGGTGAGCCCGGCGTGGGCGCCACCATCCGCTTCAGCTTCGGCGCGCCACCGGTGGCGTGAACCAGCCCTCGCCGCGGCGAGGGACACGCGGCGTTCAGTGGCTGTGCGCCAGCCCGCTGACGACGCTCACCAGGGCAATGCCCGCCCCCAGCCAGGCCACCTGCGCCACCGTCTCGCGCAGGCTGAGCCGCTTCTGCAACTGCGGTATCAGGTCGGCCAGCGCCACATAGACGAAGCTGCTGGAGGCCGCCACCAGGAAGTACGGCAGCCAGTCCTCCAGTTGCACCAGCAGGAAATAGCCCACCAGACCCCCGAGCGCGGTGACCGTGCCGGCCAGCGACACCTTGACCAGCGCCGCGCGCTGCGTGCCCGAGGTGTGGCGCAGCACCACGAGATCGCCCATGTGGTGCGGCACCTCGTGCGCCAGCACGGCCAGCGCCGCCACCACGCCCAGCCGCATGTCGGCCATGAACGCCGAGGCAATCAGGATGCCGTCGCCGAAGGCGTGCACGCTGTCGCCCAGCAGCACCGTCCAGCCGCCAGAGCGAGGTCCACCGTGGTGGTGGTGGTGGTGGTGGTGAGCGTGGTCGTGGCCTTGGTGGGCGTGACCATGATCCTCATGCGCGTGTTCCGGGCCGTGACCGTGCTCGTGCCCATGGTGCCAGAGCTCGGCCTTGTCGAGCAGGAAGAAGAACACAAGGCCGGCCAGCAGCAGCGCAAACAGCTCGTGCGCGCCGGCCGCGCTCTCGAACGCTTCGGGCAGCAGGTGCATGAAGGCGGTGGCCATGAGGGCGCCGGCCGCCAGACTGAGCATGTGCTGGGTGTAGCGCGCCAGCATCGCGAACCCCAGCAGGGCCGCAATCCAGACGCTGCCCACGCCGGCGGCAACGGTGCCCAGGAGGATGGCCAACAAGGTCATGAGATTCACCACGAAAAAAGGGCCGCTGATCCAGCGGCCCTTCGTTGATCGGTTGCCGGCGGACCGAGACCGCGCTCAGGCCACGCCGTGCTTCTTGAACCAGGCCAGGGCCTGCTTCCAGCCGTCCTCGGCAGGCTCCTTGCGGAACGTCGGCCGGTAGTCGGCATGGAAGGCGTGGGGCGCGTCCCGGTACAACACGAAGGTCGATTTCCTGGCGGCGGTACTGCCGCTCGCCAAGGCATTCTGCATCTTAGCAACCGTGTCAACAGGGATTCCGGTGTCCGCGCCCCCGTACAGGCCCAGCACCGGTCCCTTGAGCTGGCCCGCGATGTCCACCGGATGCTTCGGCGTGAGCGGGGTGCTATCGCCCACCAGTCGACCGTACCAGGCCACGCCGGCTTTGACCGCGGGGTTGTGTGCCGCGTACAGCCAGGTCTGGCGCCCGCCCCAGCAAAAACCGGTGACACCGATCTTGCGCGCATCGCCGCCGTTGGCGGCGGCCCACTTCACGGTGGCGTCCAGATCGCCCATCACCTGCGCATCGGGCACCTTGCTCACCACCTCGGCAATCAGCTTGGCGATCTCGCCGTAGCTCATGGCGTCGCCCTGGCGCACGAACAGCTCGGGCGCGATCGCCAGGTAGCCGGCCTTCGCGAAACGGCGCGCGGTGTCGGCGATGTACTCGTGCACGCCGAAGACCTCGGACAGCACCAGCACCACGGGCAGACCGGTCCTACCTGCCGGCGCGGCGCGATAGGCGGGCATCGAGAAGCCGTTGACATCGATCATGACCTCGCCCACGGTCAGGCCGTCGGCGGGGGTCTTGATCGCGGTCTGCGCCATCAGCGGCGCGGCGGCGGCGGCGTAGCCCACGCCCAGCGCGGCCTTGAGGGCGGTGCGGCGGGTGGCGCCCGCCGCGGTGCTGCTGCCGGGCAGCAGGGCTTCGGCGTCGCGGACCAGATCGTGTTCAAGCATGGTTGTCTCCTGTTGTTGATCGGGGAAGGAAAGGGACCGCCGAGGGCGGCAGAAGGTTCCGCCATACGGCGAGACCGGGCGCCACCCGGCACCCCACGGCACTCCATGGCACTAGACGCGCGTCACGGCGTCGAACATCTCCATGAGTTCTGTCGCCCACAGGCCCTCATGGTCCACCGCGGTGTGCACGAGCACGGTGCGCGTGGGCAGGTCGATCACCACGCGCTGGCCATGGTGGCCGTGCATCGCGGGGCGGGAGCCGTCGGCCTTGGAATGCCAGAACAGCGCTTTGTAGCCGATCGCCGGGCGCGGCCAGCCATAGCGCACCGCCGCGTCGCGTTCGCCCCAGCGGCTGATCTCGTCGATCCAGGCCCCGCTCACGATCGGCTGACCATCGGGGCCGCGGCCGCGCTGCGCCACCACACGGGCCAGGCGCGCCCAGTCTCGCAGCCGGGCTGCGAAGCCGATGCTGTTGAACTCCGCACCGCGCGCGTCGGTGAGCCAGGTGGCATCGCCCTCGGCGCCCATGGGGCGCCACAGGGCCTGCTCGGCGAACGCGGACAGGCTGGTGCCCGTGACGCGGCGGATCACCATGCCCAGCGCCAACGCGCAGAGTTCGTTGTAGTTGAAGCGCGCGCCTGCGGCTTCGCGCCGTTGGTTCCAGCCGCTCACGGTGCGCGCGATGTCGGGGTCGTTGCCCAACAGCGCGCCGGGGTAGATGCTCGCGTTGTCGCGCTCGTGCACCACCTCGGCGCCGCTGGTCATGTTGGCGAGCTGGCGCAGGCTGGCCTCACCGTGCAGCGTGCCCCGCAGCTCGGGGACGTAGGCCGCGGCCGGGTCGTCGAACGAGGCGATGAGGCCACGGTCGATGCAGATGCCCAGCAACAGCGCACTCACGCTCTTGGCCATGGACCAGCTCGTGAGCCGCATGTCGGGCGTGCGCGCGAAGCCGTAACGCTCGAACAGGATGTCGCCGTCGCGCGCGATCAGCAACCCGGTCACCGGCCACTGCGCCATGTATTCCTCGGGTGTCTTGCGCAACAGGCCCCAGCGGTACCGGAAGCCCGCCATCGGTGCTTCGCGCCAGGGCGCGGCCTGCGCGCTGGCGCGGATTCTGTTGTGACGGATGGTGCGTTCGTGCCCACCCGAGTAGTTGCCGACGCGGAACTCGGTGGCGCGCTCGAAGCTCGCGCGGCTCTCGGGGTAGCCGCGCTGCGCGCCCCACTTGTCCCCGGTCTGCGCCCAGGCGGGCAGGCCGGCCACGGCCAGTCCGGCCGACAACAACGCGCGCCGGTTCCACATGCTCAATGTGCCTTGTCCCAGTTCGGGCCGACGCCGATCTCGGCCAGCAGCGGCACCTTGAGCTCGGCCACGCCAGCCATCAGGCGCGGCACCTCGGCGCGCACCCAGTCCACCTCGTCCTCGGGCACCTCGAACACCAGTTCGTCGTGCACCTGCATGATCATCTTCGTGGCCTTGCGCTGCGTGTCGAGCGCCTTCTGCACCGCCACCATGCTGAGTTTGATGAGGTCAGCCGCCGTGCCCTGCATGGGCGCGTTGATGGCGGCGCGCTCGGCACCGCCGCGGCGCGGGCCGTTGGGGCTGTTGATCTCGGGCAGGTACAGGCGGCGGCCGAACACCGTCTCCACATAGCCCTTGCTCTTGGCGCTCTGGCGCGTGTCGTCCATGTAGCGCTTCACGCCCTCGAAGCGCTCGAAGTAACGCTGGATGTAGTTCTTCGCCGCCGTGTTGTCGATGCCCAGCGCCTTGGCAAGGCCAAAGGCGCTCATGCCGTAGATGAGGCCGAAGTTGATGACCTTGGCGTAGCGGCGCTGCTCACTGCTGACCTGCGCCACCTCGACGCCGAACACCTCGGCAGCGGTGGCGCGGTGCACGTCCTGCCCTTCGTGGAAGGCGCGCAGCAGGGCCGCGTCCTCGCTGATGTGGGCCATGATGCGCAGCTCGATCTGCGAGTAGTCGGCGCTGGCGATCACGTGGCCCGCGGGGGCCACGAAGGCCTCGCGCACGCGCCGGCCCTCGGGTGTGCGGATGGGGATGTTCTGCAGGTTCGGGTCGTTGCTGGAGAGGCGGCCCGTCACAGCCACGGCCTGCGCGTAGTGCGTGTGCACGCGGCCGGTGCGCGGCAGCGCCATCTGCGCGAGCTTGTCGGTGTAGGTGCCCTTGAGCTTCGAGAGGCTGCGGTGCTCGAGGATCTTCGCCGGTAGCGGGTAGTCCTCGGCGAGTTTTTCCAGCACTTCTTCATCGGTGCTGCGCGCGCCGGTGGCAGTCTTCTTGATGACGGGCAGGCCGAGCTTGTCGAAGAAGATTTCCCCGAGCTGCTTGGGACTGCCCAGGTTGAAAGGCTGGCCCGCGATGGCATAGGCCTCCTGCTCCAGCGCCACGATGCGCTGGCCGAGTTCGTGGCTTTGCGCGGCCAGCGTGGGGCCGTCGATCAGCACGCCGTTGCGCTCGATGCGGTAGAGCGTCTCGCTGCTCTGCATTTCGAGTTCGTAGATGAAGCGCAACTTGTCATCGGCCTGCAGCCGCGGCCACAGCACGCGGTGCACGTCCAGCGTCTGGTCGCTGTCCTCGCACGAATACTCGGCGGCCTTGGCCACATCCACCTGCGCGAACGGGATCTGGTGCGCACCCTTGCCGCACAGGTCCTCGTAGCTGATGCCCTTGCGCCCGGTGTGGCGCTCGGCCAGGCTCTCCAGGCTGTGCGGCTTGTGCACCTCGAGCACGTAGCTCTGCAGCATGGTGTCGTGCGCGTAGCCCTGCACCTCGATGCCGTGGTTGGCGAACACGTGGCGGTCGTACTTGATGTGCTGGCCGAGCTTGGCCTTTGTCGCGTCTTCCAGCCAGGGCTTGAGCTTCGCGAGCACCTCGTCGAACGGCAACTGGGTTGGCGCGTCCGGGCCGGCGTGGCGCAGCGGGATGTAGGCCGCCTCGCCCGGCGTCACGCTGAAGGAGATGCCCACGATCTGGGCCACCATCTCGTCGAGCGAAGTGGTTTCGGTGTCGATCGCGGTGAGTTCGGCAGCGTCGATGCGCGCGAGCCAGGTGTCGAAAGCGTCCCAGGTCAGGATGGTGTCGTACTTCAGTTCGTTGCGCGGCGCAGCTGGCGCCGGCGCATCGTCGAACAGCCCCTCGGTCACGCCCGGCGGCACGGCGGTGGAACCACCGGTCACCGGCGCTTCCTTGCCCGCAGCCGCGCGCGCCGCGAGCGACTTGAAGCCGTACTGCTCGTAGAAAGCGTGCAGCGCGTCGTGGTCGGGCTCGCCCATCTTCACCGCGTCCAGCGCGGGCAGGCCGGGCACGAAGCCGTTCAGATCGCAATCGGTCTTGATGGTGAGCAGTTGGCGCCCGGTGGGCAGCCACTCCAGCGCCTTGCGCAGGTTCTCGCCCGCCACGCCTTTGATCTCGCCCGCGCGCGCCACCAGCGCATCGAGCGAGCCATATTCCATGAGCCACTTGGCGGCCGTCTTGGGGCCCACCTTCTCCACGCCGGGCACGTTGTCCACCGCGTCGCCCACCAGGGTCTGGTAGTCCACCATCAGGTGCGCGGGCACGCCGAACTCGGCCTGCACGCCCGCGAGGTCGCGGCGCTTGCCGCTCATGGTGTCGATGATGGCGATGTGCTCGTTGACGAGCTGCGCGAGGTCCTTGTCGCCGCTGCTGATGATGACGTCGATGCCTTGTTCGGCCGCGGTGCGCGCAAGCGTGCCGATCACGTCGTCGGCCTCGACACCTGGCACGTCGAGCACCGGCAGGCCCATCAGGCGCACCACCTCGTGGATCGGCGGAATCTGCGCGCGCAGGTCGTCGGGCATGGGGCTGCGGTGCGCCTTGTAGTCGGCGTAGATCGCGTCGCGGAAGGTCGGGCCCGAGGCGTCGAACACGCAGGCCGCGTACAGCGCCGGAACCTCCTTCTTGAGGCTCTGGATCATGTTGATCATGCCGCGGATGGCGCCGGTGGCCGGGCTGGTGGGGTCGCCGGGCACGGCCCGCAGGTCGGGCATGGCGTGATAGGCGCGGTAGAGGTAGCTCGATCCGTCGATCAGCAGCAGGGTGCGGGCGGGGTCCTGGGTCATGCCGCCAATTGTGAGGGAAGGCCCCGTGGCGGCGCCGGGTCCGGGGGCGCTGCCTACAATCGGGCCATGTGCCGCCTTCCCTCGCCCTTGCTGACCCTGCTCGCCATGCTGGCGGTCACGGGCGCTGCCGCCCAGACGCCCCCGCCGGAGACCGTGCCGCTGCAGCGCGGCCCGGGCGATCGCATTGAACGCATCACCACCGAAGACGCGCTCACCCGCGTCGACGAAGTGCGGGTGGACGGCCAGACGCAGTCCATCCAGGTGCAGCCGAAAAACGGCGCGCCGGCCTACCAGATCCAGCCGCTGGCGCCAGGCCAGACGCCGGGCGCGTCCGCCGGCCGGCCCGCGGGCAACGCCGGTCGCAGCAGTTGGCGTGTCCTCGACTTCTGACCCCGCACACGGACCCTCATCCTTCATGGCCGTCTACACCGAGGTGCCCTTCGCCGAAGCCGCCGCCCTGCTCGAACGCCTGAACCTGGGCACCCTCACCGAGCTGCGCGGCATCCAGGGTGGTATCGAAAACACCAACTATTTCGTCACCAGCGAGCGCGACGGTGCCACCGTGGAACACGTGCTCACGGTGTTCGAGCGCCTGGGTTTCGAGCAACTGCCGTTCTACCTGCACCTCATGAAGCACCTGGCCACGCATGGCGTGCCGGTGCCCGAGCCCGCAGCCGACGCGAAAGGCGAGATCCTGCACACCGTGCAGGGCAAACCCGCTGCCGTGGTGGACAAACTGCGCGGGCGCAGCGAGCTGGCCCCGGGTCTGGCGCACTGCGAGGCGGTGGGCGCGATGCTCGCGCGCCTGCACCTCGTGGGGCGCGACTTCGATCGCCGCCAGCCCAACCTGCGCGGCCTGCCCTGGTGGAACGAGACCGTGCCCGTGGTGCTGCCCTTCCTCACGCCCGCACAGGCTGCGCTGCTGCAGGCCGAGCTGGCCTACCAGAACCACGTAGCCGCCAGCAGCGCCTGCCAGGCCCTGCCGCGCGGGCCCATTCACGCCGACCTGTTCCGCGACAACGTGATGTTCGAGGGCAGCGAGCTCACCGGCGTGTTCGACTTCTACTTCGCCGGTGTCGACACCTGGCTGTTCGACCTCGCCGTGTGCCTGAACGACTGGTGCGTGGTGCACGGCGGCGAACGCGATGGTCAACCGGTGGACGAACTGCAGCGTGCGCTGCTCGGCGCCTACGAGGCCGTGCGCCCCCTCGCCGCCGCCGAGCGTGCGCTTTTGCCCGCGATGCTGCGCGCCGGCGCGCTGCGCTTCTGGCTCTCGCGCCTGTGGGACCTGCACCTGCCGCGCGAGGCCGCATTGCTGCAGGCACACGATCCGGCGCACTTCGAGCGCGTGCTGCGCGCGCGGCTGCCGCATTGCAGCGCGCACGCGCGTGTCGAAGCGGAGCTGGCATGAGGCTGCACGTCAATCCCGCCACCACCGGTTGGCTCTGGGTCAAGGCGGGCGTGCGCACCTTCTGGCGCCAGCCACTGGCCATGTCGGGCCTGTTCTTCATGTTCATGGTGGTGGTGTCGCTGCTGTCCATGCTGCCGATGGTGGGCACGGCCGTGGCCATGGCCCTGGTGCCGGCGGCCACGCTGGGCCTCATGGCCGCCACACGCGAAGCCGACCAGGGGCGCTTTCCCATGCCGTCGGTGCTGGTGACGGCCTTTCGCGGTGGTCCGGCGCGCCGCCAGGCCATGCTGGTGCTGGGCGGTCTGTATGCGGTGAGCCTGCTGCTGGTGATCACCGTCTCCAGCCTGTTCATGGGCGACATCCCCGCACCCGTGCCCGACGGCACCGAGGTGAGCGCCGAGGCCATGAGCGCCGCCATGAACCGCCCCGGCGTGTGGATCGCCATGCTGCTCTACCTGCCGGTGATGATGGCCTTCTGGCACGCACCGCCGCTGGTGTTCTGGCACGGCGTCAAGCCGGCCAAGAGCCTGTTCTTCAGCCTCGTGGCCTGCTGGGGCAACAAGGGTGCGCTGCTGGTCTTCACCCTGGGCTGGGTGTGCGTGTTCATCGTCGTGGGCGTCGCACTCGGTGCGCTGGGCTCACTGCTCGGCGGTCCGCAGGCCATGCAGGTGGTGCTCTACCCGATCGTGCTGTTCATGGCCTCGATGTTCCACACCTCGCTCTGGTTCACCTTCCGCGACAGCTTCCGCTTCGATGACGTGCTGCCAGACGCCGAAGCACCAACTGCCGACGAGCAGACCTGATCGCCCGCTGCGCGAGCGCACGAACGTTGCGCCATCCGAAACCGTCACAAACCTTCCATCACCGTTAAACAACCGTCCATCACGCTTCGCTCCGGGTTTCCCACAAACCACCTCTGGAGCACACAAGCATGTCCGACACCTTGCGAGACGACGACGGCGTCTCGAACCCCTCCCGCAACCCCCACCTGACCGAGCTGGTCGACCGCGCCATCGCGCGCATGCCCAGCCGCCGCACGCTGCTCAAGGCCGGCCTGGGCGCGGCGGCCATTCCCTTCCTCGGTGGCCTGGCCGCCTGCGGCGGCGGTGGCGACGACCCTGCGCCCACCACGCCGGCCGCACCGGGTGAGCAGATGCTGGGCTTCGAGGCCGTGCCGACCAGCAGCGGCGATACCGTGGTGGTACCGACGGGTTACGTGGCCACGGCCTTCCTGCCGTGGGGCACACCGCTGCTGGCCGGCGCGCCCGCCTTCGCGGCCGATGCTTCCAACACCGCGGCCGACCAGGAACTGCAGGTCGGCGACAACCACGACGGCATGGCGTTCTTCGGCTTCAACGCCGGGGGCAACGGGTTCGGCGATCGCAGCGATGAAGGCCTGCTGGTGTTCAACCACGAGTACATCAACCCCGAGTACTTCTACCAGCCCGATACCGACCCCGCCGAATGGCTGCTGCCCTTCACGCTCGAGAAGGCGAAGAAGGGCCAGGCCGGTCACGGCGCGAGCGTGGCGCACGTGCGCCGCAACGCTGCGGGTGAGTGGTCGCTGGTGGCGGGTTCGCCCTACAACCGCCGCATCCACGGCAACACGCCGATGGACATCCAGGGCCCGGCGCGTGGCCATGCGCTGGTGCAGACCACCGATGACCCCGCCGGCACCACGGTGCTGGGCATGCTCAACAACTGCGGCAACGGCCGCACGCCCTGGGGCACCTTCCTCACCTGCGAAGAGAACTTCAACGGCTACTTCGGCTCCACCGACGCCGGCTTCACGCGCAACACGCTCGAGGCGCGCTACGGCCTGACCACGGGCGGCTTCGGCTACCTGTGGCACACGGTGGACCCGCGCTTCGACATGTCGGTCAACCGCAACGAGCCCAACCGCTTCGGCTACATCGTCGAGATCGACCCGTTCGCCCCCACCAGCCAGCCCGTCAAGCGCACCGCACTGGGCCGCTTCAAGCACGAGAACGCCGAACTCGTGGTGGCGCCCAACGGCAAGGTCGTGGTGTACATGGGCTGCGACGAGGTGAACGAGTACATCTACAAGTTCGTCTCCAACGGCACCTTCGACGCCAGCAACCCCACCAGCGCCGCCAACCGCGACCTGCTCGCCGACGGCACCCTCTACGTCGCACGCTTCGACGCCGGCACCACTGCCGGCGACCGCATGGGGACGGGCGTCTGGATTCCGCTGGTGTTCGGCCAGAACGGTCTGGACGCCGGCAACGGGTGGACCAGCCAGGCCGACATCGCCATCCGCACGCGCCAGGCAGCCGACCGCGTGGGCGCCACCATGATGGACCGCCCGGAGTGGGTCAGCGCCAACCCCACCAAACCGGGTGAGGTGATGATCACCTGCACGAACAACAGCCGTCGCGGCACGACGACCGCGTCGAGCAACGCGGCCGACGGCACCACCGCCGCAGGCGCGGCGCGGCCACCGGTGGACGAGGCCAACCCGCGCGCCGTCAACTCGTGGGGCCACATCGTGCGCTGGAACGAAACCGGCGGGGACGCCACCGCGCTCACCTTCGACTGGGACATCTTCCTGCTCGCGGGGCAGCCTTCGAACGCAGGCCTGCCCAACGCGCCCAGCAGCAACATCAACGCCGACAACCTGTTCAACAGCCCGGACGGCCTGGCCTTCGACAGCTTCGGCCGGCTGTGGATCCAGACCGACGGCAACTTCAGCAACAGCGGCAACTTCACGGGCAACGGCAACAACCAGATGCTGGCTGCCGACCCGACGACCAAGGAAGTGCGCCGCTTCCTCGTTGGCCCGTCGGGCTGTGAAGTCACCGGCATCACCTGGACGCCGGACCGTCGCACCATGTTCGTCAACATCCAGCACCCGGGCGAGATGAGCAGCCACCCGCGGCGTCCCGCGGGCTATGGCGACAACGACATCGCACGCGACCCGACCGCCTTTTCCACCTGGCCCACGGCCGGCATCCGCCCGCGCTCGGCGGTGGTGGTGGTGCGCCGCACCGACGGCGGCGTGATCGGGGGCTGACCCCCGCAGCGCCTTCGGCGCTTCCCCGTTGCCGGGGATGACACCCGCGGACCGGCAGTGCCGGATCCGCGGTGTCTCGCAGGCGGCGCGGGCCAGCGCTCAGGTCACCAGCGAATGCCGTAGAACGTCCGCACCACCGCCTTGCCACCCGCTGGTGCGCAGGAAGATGTCTTCCACCTGCTGCGCGATCTGCTGCCAGTCAAGCTGCGCCACCTGGCTGCGTGCGCGTGCGGCGGCGCTGCGCACCAGCGCAGGCTCACGCGCGAGCAGCGCGGCCTGCTGCACGAAACCGTCGGCATCGTCCACCGGAAGCAGCCAGCCGTTGTGGCCGTGGCGCACCCAGTCGCCCGCAGCGGCGGTGTCGAACGCCAGCACCGGCAAGCCGCTGGCCAGCGCCTCGATGGTGACGTTGCCGAAGGTTTCGGTGAGGCTGGCGAAGGCGAACAGGTCGGCGCTTGCGAAATGCGCGGCCAGATCCTCGCCGCGGCGCATGCCGGCGAACACCGCATCGGGGCAGCGCTGTTGCAGCGCCGCGCGCTGCGGGCCATCGCCAACGAACACCAGGCGCACGGCAGTGCCGCCGGCACGCATCGCCTCGTAGGCGCGCAGCGTCACGTCAAGGTTCTTCTCGGGCGCCAACCTGCCCACGACCACGATGACCAGCGTGTCATCGGTGGCGCCCCAGCTGGACCGCAAGGCGGCGCTGCGCCGCGCGGGGCTGAACAGCTGTGTGTCCACGCCGCGGGCCACCACTTGGACGTTCTGGAATCCGATGGCCTGCAGCTCGGCGCGCAGTGCCTGCGTGGGCACCATGGTGCAGCGCGTGAGGTTGTGAAACTTGCGCAGGTAGGCCGCGATGGGCGTCTTCAACCAGCCCACACCGTAGTGCTGGCTGTAGGCATGGAAGTTGGTGCGAAAGTCCGACGTCACGGGCAAGCGCAGACGCCGCGCGGCCTGCAGCGCCGACCAGCCCAGCGGCCCTTCGGTGGCGATATGCACCAGGTCGGGCCGGTGCAGCGTCCACGCGCGCACCAGTGCGCCCTTGCCCGGCAGGCCGAGCTTGAGCTCCGGGTAACGCGGTATCGGCATGCCGCGCATGAGCAACTCCTCGAAGCCCGGGTCGCTGCGCGCTTCCTCGGTGCGCGCCTGGCGCGGCCGGATGAGTTGTACCTGGTGGTTGCGCGCGCACAGGCCCTGCACCAGGCGCGAGAGCGTGAGGGCCACGCCATTGATCTCGGGCGGCCAGGTCTCGGTGACGACCGACAGCCGCAGCGATGGCCGCGCCGCCAGAAATTCCTCGACCAGGATGGGATCGGTGTCGGCACTGCTCATATCGGCATGCTCGGCGCGCTTCGCAACAGCTTCGTGACAGCACGACGCGGCGATGACGAACCTGTGCCGTTGCGGTGACGTTGGCGCGTTGTCACCACGCTTTCACAGGCCCGCACGACGATCCGCCGCATTCGCCTTCCTCCCGCCACCCTGACGACGGAGTACCCGCCTTGAAAGACTTCTTCAATGCCCTGCAGACCCAACGCTGGGACGACCACCGCTACTACCACCACAGCCGGATCAACCAGTCGCTGCACCTGCTGAGTGCGGTGAGCTTCGTGGTGGCTTACGTGATGCTGTGGTTCGATCCGGTGGTGGCCGCGCTGATCGCCTGGCTGGTGTCGATGACCTCGCGCCAGGCTGGCCACTTCTTCTTCGAGCCCAAGGGTTACGACCACGTGAACCAGGCCACGCACGAATACAAGGAAGAGATCAAGGTGGGCTACAACCTGCAACGCAAGGTGGTGCTGATGAGCTTGTGGGCGTTGGCACCGGCGCTGGTGTGGATCGACCCGACGGTGCTGGGCCTCTTCGAGCCGCACCACGACAACGTGGGCTACATCCGCCACGTGGGCACGCTGTGGCTGGGGCTGGGCATCGGCGGCTTGCTGTTCCGCACCATTCACCTGTTCTTCCTGCAGGACATCCAGACCGGCCTGGTGTGGGCTACCAAGATCCTCACCGACCCGTTCCACGACATCAAGCTGTACCACCGGGCGCCGCTGTATCTGCTCAAGGGGCAGCTCATTGATCCGGGCGTGGGGCATCGCTGAGGACTCGTCGCTCGAGGCGTCACGCTCGTTGCACCTCGCGCACGCTCGCGATCGCGGGGTGCTCCCCTCCGCGACTGTCCCCCGGGCCGGCTGCGCCGGCCCTCCTCCTTTATGTCGCTACGGGGAGCACCCCACACTCGCGAGCTGAAGTGACGTTGGAGCGCGCCTCCGTCGCAGGCCGACGAGGTCGGCGGTGATCGGTGTCCGGCGCAGCGACATAAAGGAGGAGCCAAGGGCGCAGCCCTTGGCGGGGGACAGTCGCGAAGCCGGATACCGGTCGGCGCCGACCGGATCAACCGGAGACCGCCATCAGCGAGAGAGAAACGCCCGCAAAGCCTCAGACCGCAGTTGCTTGCCAATCGCCTTCACATCCACACCCGCAGGCAAGGTCCACCAACCCCCCGCCTGCATGGCGCGCCCCGCCGCCACACACCGCCGCACCACCTCGTCAAACACAGCGTCGTCGAAGTTGAGCGAGAAGATGAAGCGCCCCGTACCCACCCAGCTCAAGGCCAGACCATGCCAGCGAAGGTAGTACTGGTACATCCAGTGATACCGCCCTGGCTGCGTGTACGACAGCGTCCACACGCTGTGCAGGTTGTCGGCGCGCACTGGCAGGCCGGCGTCGGCCATCGCCGCGTTGAAACGTTCGCGCCGCGCGTTCCAGCGCTCGTCGCTGCCCGCGTACATCGCCTGCACCCCGGGCGTGTCCAGACGGCTGAAGAATGCGTGCATGCCGCCCATCACGTGCGGATGTGCGTTGAAGGTGCCGCGCGCAAAGCACAGGTCGGCCGGCCGCTCGGGGCGAAAGCGCTGCATGAGGTCGGCGCGGCCGCACACCACACCCACCGGGTAGCCGCCCGCCACCGTCTTGCCGTAGGTCACCATGTCGGCCTTCACGCCGAAGTATTCCTGCGCACCACCGCGTGCGAGGCGAAAACCCAGGAACACCTCGTCAAAGATCAACACGATGCCGCGCTCGGTGCACACCTGCCGCAGCTCACGCAGCCACTGCGTGTAGGCAGCGCGGTCGTAGCCGGCGCTGCGCAGGCCGTTCATGAGCGTGGAGTCGCCGGGCGCGTTGCGGTTGGGGTGCAGGGCCTGCAGCGGGTTCACCAGAACGCAGGCGATGTCGCGCCGCGTGCGCAGCACCTGCAGGCTGCGCGGGTCCATGTCTTTCAGCGTATAGGTCTCGCGTGGCGGCATCGGGTTGCCGGGGCCGGGCTGCACGTCTTCCCACCAGCCGTGGTACGCGCCGCAGAACCGCACCAGGTGCTTTTTCTTCGTGTGGTAGCGCGCCAGGCGCACGGCCTGCATCACGGCCTCGGTACCGCTCATGTGGAAGGACACCTGGTCCTGGCCCGAGATGGCTTTGAGGCGCGCGATGTTGCTGGCCACCACCGGGTGGTACGCGCCCAGCACCGGGCCAAGCTCGAGGCCGATATGCGCGCCCTCGTCCATGCAGGCCTTGTAGAAGTCGACACCGAACACGTTGACGCCGTAGGAGCCGGTGAGGTCGATGAAGCGGTTGCCATCCATGTCCTCGACCTCGACGCCGTCGGCTGCACGCAAGAACGCCCCCACCTTGAGGCGCTCGCGCAAGTACGGGCTGAAGGGGAACGGCACGCGGTAAGCCCCGGTGAACTGCAGGTCGGCCAGGCCTTCACGCGCTTCGGCCGTCAAGGCCAGCGATTGCGCGTAGCGCTCGGCGAAGCCGGTACACAGCGCATCGAAGGCCGCGCGGCGCCGCGCGGCGAGCGCGTCGTCGGCGCCGTCGGCGCGGAAGAAGGTGTGTTCGTCGAACCCGTAACCTGGCAGCCAGCGCGCCAGCCGCTTGGCCATGCGCGAATGGCCCGCAAGCGATCGGTGCTTGGCGCGCGAGAGTTCGAGGCGCTGCTTGAGGTAAGGCAAGGCCAGCAACAGCGAGCCGGCTGGCAGTGCGTAAGGAAGCAAGGACATGGAGGGGCATCCCGCGGTGGTGATGCCCACCCTTGTATGGCCGTTGAATGACCCACGTATGAAGGCCACACGACAGAACACCCTCTCCCGGGCCGGTGGCGCCGACGCGCCGTTCGGCGCCTGGCGCCGCCTGCTGCGCCGATTCGCCCTCAACGAGGACCTCAACTTCCTGCTCACCAACCGCGTGCCACGCATCGCGCTCACGCGCTTCATGGGCTGGTTCAGCCGCATCCGTCAGCCGCTGGTGCGCGATGCCTCGATGGCGGTGTGGAAGGCCTTTACCGATCTCGACCTGAGTGACGCTAAGAAGACGCAATTCGACAGCCTGCACGACTGCTTCACGCGCGAGCTGCGCGAAGGCGCGCGCCCGATCGATACCGACCCCACCACCCTCGCAAGCCCTTGCGACGCCATCGTGGGCGCCTGCGGGCGCATCGATGACGGCGGCCAGGTGTTTCAGGCCAAGGGCTTTGCGTATGCACTGCACGAACTCATCGGTGATTCGCCGCGCGCCCGCGAGGCCACGGCCGCGCTGCGCGGCGGAAGTTACGTGACGTTGCGCCTCACCTCGGCCATGTACCACCGCTTCCACGCGCCCGACGCGCTGACACTGGAGCACGTGACGCACTTCAGTGGCGACACATGGAACGTGAACCCGATCGCGCTCGCCCGCGTCGAAAAACTGTTCTGCCGCAACGAGCGCGCCGCGCTCTACACCCGGTTGCACGACGGCACGCCGCTGCTGCTGGTGCCCGTGGCCGCCATCCTGGTGGCCAGCCTGCGCCTGCGCGCGTTGCGCCTGCCGCTCAACACCCGCTATCGCGGCCCCGACGAGCTACCGTGCAGCGCTCGCTACGCCCGAGGTGAGGAGATGGGCCACTTCGAGCACGGCTCCACCATCCTGGTGTTCGCGCCGCCGGGTGTGTCGATCGTTCCCGGTGTGGATGCGGGGCAGCCGATCCGTGTGGGCCAGCCGTTGCTGCGCCGTGATGCCTGAACGCGACACGCGGCTGTCATGTGACTTTCACGAAGGCCGCCCAGCATTCGCTGGCATAACAACCCCACGAGGACCTCCATGAACGCACCAGACCTGCGCCCGGGCGCGCTCTTCAACGACGAAGATTCCAACCGCAGCGACAACGCCACCTTCGATAGCGTGCTCGACGCGCGCCTGAGCCGCCGCCGGCTGCTCGGCGGGGGTGCTGCCGTGGCCGCCGGTGCCGCTGTGGCCGGCTGCGCCACGCCCGCGACCAACACCGCCAGCGGCCCGGTGCAGCAACTGGGTTTCACGCCGGTCGCGCGCAGCGTGGCCGACACGGTGAGCGTGCCTGCGGGCTACACCGCGCAGGTGCTGTACGCGGGTGGCGACCCGCTCAAGGCCGGCATGGCGGCATTCAAGAACGACGGCACCGACAACGATTGGGGCAACCGCGCCGGTGACCACCACGACGGCATCGAGTGGTTCGGCCTCGACGCGCAGGGCAAGCCCTCGGACACCTTCACCTCGCGCGGCTTGCTGGCCATGAACCACGAGGCCACCACCGACGAGAAACTCTCCTCGTTCTTCATCCACGCCAACGGCGGCACCGCCACGCTGCCGCGCCCGGCGGGCGAGATCGACAAGGAGCTCATGATCCACGGCCTGTCGGTGGTCGAAGTCCGCCAGGAAATGGGCCCGGGGGGCCGCCGTTGGGCCACGCGCCAGGACTCGCCGCTGAACCGCCGCATCACCACCATGAGCGAGGCCGTCTTCACGGGTCCCGCGGCCGGCAGCGCGCACCTGGTGACGAAGTTCAGCCCCACCGGCACCAAGGGCCGCGGCACCGTCAACAACTGCGGCACCGGCCGCACGCCCTGGGGCACCTTCGTCTCGGGCGAAGAGAACTGGTTCGGCTACTTCTTCCGCGACGCGCAGGACGACGCGCGCCGCAACGATCCGAAGATCACCGCCGCCTTCAACCGCTATGGCCGCCGCGCCGGCGCGCCCAGCCGCCACGGTTGGGAGAGTGGCGGCAGCGACGACCGCTTCCAGCGCTGGAACACCGGCGCCACCGGTGCCAGCGCGCGCGACGACTACCGCAACGAGTTCCACACCTTCGGCTACATCGTCGAACTCGACCCCTACAGCCCGAACACGCTGCTCACCAAGCGCACCGCGCTCGGGCGCTTCGCGCACGAGAACGTCACCTTCGCCAAACCCGTGGCCGGCCAGCCCGTGGTGGCGTACATGGGTTGTGACGCGCGTGGTGAGTACATCTACAAGTTCGTCTCCAGCGAGAAGTGGGACCCGGCCGACGCCAACCCGCGCAACCGCCTGGCCGCGGGCGACAAGTACCTCGACAGCGGCACGCTGTACGCGGCGCGCTTCAACGCCGACGGCAACGGCGAGTGGCTCGAGCTCTCGCCGAAGAACCCGGCCATTGCCGCCTACAAGGGCTTTGATTTCAAGACCGCGGCCGACATCTGCGTGTTCACGCGACTGGCCGCTGACGCCGTGGGTGCCACCAAGATGGACCGTCCCGAGTGGGCCGGCGTGAACCCGAAGAACGGCGAGGTCTACATCACGCTGACCAACAACAGCGCACGCACCGCGGCCACGGTGGACGCCGCCAACCCGCGCGCCTACACCGACCTGAAGGCCGGCAAGGAGCAAAAGGGCAACGTGCACGGCCACATCGTGCGCCTGGCCGAGACCGCCCCGGCCGAGGCGAAGTTCCGCTGGGACATCTACCTCTTCGCGTCCGAAGCCGACGCTGACAAGGCCACGGTGAACCTGTCCAACCTGAGCGCCGAGAACGACCTTTCCTCGCCCGACGGCCTGGTGTTCAGCCCCGCCACCGGCATCTGCTGGATCCAGACCGACGACGGCGCCTACACCGACAAGACCAACTGCATGCTGCTGGCCGCCATGCCCGGCCGCGTGGGCGACGGCGCGCCGGTGAAGATCAAGGCCGGCGACAAGGAGGTCACCACCTACGCCGGCAAACCGCAGACGCCGGCCACGCTGCGCCGCTTCCTCGTCGGCCCGCGCGGCGCCGAGATCACCGGCATCACCGAGACGCCCGATGGCCGCGCGATCTTCGTGAACATCCAGCACGCGGGCGAGAACACGAAGATGGCCGATGTGAACGACCCGTCGAAGTACGAGAGCCGCTGGCCCGCCAACGCAGGCTACGGCGCCGGCCAGCGCCCGCGCTCGGCGACCATCGTGATCACGAAGAACGACGGCGGCGTGATCGGCACCTGAGCGAAGCCTCACTTAAGCGGCACTTAAGCCCCACTTAAGGCGGGGCAACTGCAATTGCGGGCTGGCGCACACGCGCCGGCCCGACCATGCCCCCGCCCACCACCGCACCCGCCCTCTGCGCCTCTTCCCGTGACACGCCGCGCGAGCCTGCCTTGCTCGCGGTTTGGCGCTGCCTGCTGCCGTTGTGGCCGCTGGTGGCCGGTATGTGGCTCGTGTTGATTGCCTCGCGGCTGGGTCTGATGGTGTGGCTTGCGCCGCGCGTGCAGGCACAGAACGCCTGGGGCGAGGTGCTGCTGCAGGGCCTGCGCTTTGATGGCGTGCTGCTCGGCTTCATCTGGCTGTTGCCCGCCGCGCTATGGCCCCTGGCCTGCACCCTGCCGCGCGGGCAGACGCTGGCCTGGCGAGCGATGCGCCTGTACGCGTCAACGGCCTTCGTGGTGCTGTTGTTCATGGAATGGTCCACACCCGGCTTCATCGCCGAGTACGACAGCCGTCCCAACTACCTCTTCGTGGAATACCTGGGCTACATGCGCGAGGTGGGCGGCACGTTGATTGGCGATCACCTGACAGCCCTGCTCGGCGCGGTGGTTGCGCTGCCGCTGGCGCTCTGGGCTTATCGCCGGCTCACGCAATGGCGGGCGCCGCTGCCGCGCCTGCACCCGCTGGCGGCGCTGGCGCTGGCACTGGCGCTGACCTCAGGCGCTGCGTTGCTGGCGCGCGGCACGCTGGGCCACCGGCCCGCCAACCCGGCACTGGCCGCCACCACCGCCGACAACCTGGTGAACCAGCTGCCGATGGGTTCCACCTACACACTCACGTACGCGCTGTACCTGGCGCGCAAGAGCGAAGACGGGGGCATCGTCTACGGCGAGATGCCGCGCGAGCAGGTGCTGCGCGAAGTGATCGCCGCCACCGGCGCCGACCCGGCGGGCTTTGACGACCCGGCCCACCCGAGCATGCACCTGCAGGCGAGCGTTCCGGCGCCAGCGCGCCCGCGCAACCTGGTGATCGTGCTGGAGGAAAGCCTGGGCGCGGAATTCGTCGCGCGACTCGGCGGCGAGGCGGTGACACCAAACCTCGAACGACTGGCGGCGCAAGGCCTGTGGTTCGAGCGGCTCTACGCGACCGGTACGCGCTCGGTGCGTGGCATCGAGGCGGTGCTGGCGGGCTTTCCCCCCACGTCGGCACCGAGCACCGTGAAGCTTGCGAAGTCGCAGCAGGGCTTCTTCACCCTCGCCTCCTTTCTCAAGGCGCGCGGGTACACCTCGACCTTCTTCTATGGTGGCGAGTCGCACTTCGACAACATGCGCGGCTTCTTCATGGGCAACGGCTTCGATCGGGTGATCGACCAGAACGATTTCGGTCCCGAGGTGTTCCGCGGCACCTGGGGTGTGGCCGACGGACCCCTGCTCGACGCCGCTCACCGCGCCTTCACGCAGACCAGGGAACCGTTCTTCGGCTTCGTGTTCACCTCGTCCAACCACACGCCGTTCGAGTTTCCCGATGGCGAGATCACGCTGCACGAGCAGCCCAAGGGCACGGTGCTCAACGCGGTGAAGTACGCCGACCACGCACTGGGCCGCTTCTTCGAACAGGCGCAGAAGGAACCCTACTGGAAGGACACCGTGTTCCTCGTGGTGGCCGACCACAACTCACGCGTGTATGGCGATACCCTGGTGCCGGTGAAGCGCTTCCACATCCCAGGCCTCATCCTGGGCGGGCCGGTGCAGCCCGGTGTGATCGCCGAGACCGCGAGCCAGATCGACCTTGGCCCGACGCTGATCTCGCTGCTGGGCCTGCAGGGCCGTCACCCCATGATCGGCCGCGACCTCACCCAACCCGCGGTGCGCGCCCTGCCCGGCCGCGCGGTGATGCAGTTCGACAAGTCGCAGGCCTACATGGAAAACAACGAGGTGGTGGTGCTGCGCCCGGACCTGCCGCCCACGCTGCTGCGCCACGACCCCGCCACCGGTGCGGCACAGCCCGCCGGCGAACCGCCCGCGGACCTGGTGCGCAAGGCGTTGGCGCAGGCCCTGTTCACGCCCCTGGCCTACCGCGAACGCTGGCACACCAACGCCGCGCCCTGAGGCGGCGATTCACTCGATCGGCGTGAGCTTGGCCACGCTGAGCGCCAGCCACTTGGTGCCGTGGCGCGGGAAGTTCACCTGCGCGCGCGCGTCGTCGCCCGCGCCTTCCACGGCCAGCACCTTGCCTTCACCGAACTTGTTGTGGAACACCGCCATGCCGGCCTTGATGGCCGTGCCGCGGTCGGGCTCGGGCGCAGGGGCGCTGGCGGCTTTCCAGCCCGGTGACCACGCAGGCTGCGGCACGTTCTGCGCGATGGCGCGGTGCCCGCCCCAGCCCGCGCTGCCGGTGCCGCCCCAGCCCGAGGGCTGCGGGGGCGTGAGCCATTTCAGGCAGTGCTCGGGCAGTTCGTCGAAGAAGCGGCTCTTGAGGTTGTAGCGCGTCTGGCCGTGCAGCAGGCGTGTCTGCGAGTGGCTCAGGTACAGGCGCTTGCGCGCGCGTGTGATGGCCACGTACATCAGGCGGCGCTCTTCCTCCAGGCCGTCGCGGTCGCTCATCGCGTTCTCGTGCGGGAACAGGCCTTCTTCCAGCCCGGTGATGAACACGCAATCGAACTCCAGGCCCTTGGCGGCGTGCACCGTCATGAGTTGCACCGCGTCCTGCCCGGCCTGGGCCTGGTTGTCGCCCGATTCGAGCGCGGCGTGCGTGAGGAAGGCCGCCAGCGGGCTCATGGTTTCGCCGGTGTCGGCGTCGGGTGCGAGGGGTTCGTCGAGCACCGGGGCGTTCGGGTCCAGCCCCTGGCTGACGGGGCTTTGCGTGAGCGCGGTGGCGTCACGCCCGAAGCCTTCCTGCATCACGAAGCTCTCGGCCGCGTTGACGAGTTCTTCCAGGTTCTCCACCCGCTCCTGGCCCTCGCGTTCCTGGCGGTAGTGCTCGATGAGGCCGCTGTACTCCAGCACCAGCTCGATGATGTCCTTCAGGCTGGCGCCCACGCTGCGCTCGCGCAGCACGTCCATCTTCGCCACGAAGCCCGCGATGGCCGTGCCTGCGCGGCCGGTGACGGCACTGACCGCATCGTGCAGCGAGCAGCCCGAAGCGCGCGCCACGTCCTGCAACTGCTCCACGCTGCGCGCACCGATACCGCGCGGCGGGAAGTTCACCACACGCAGGAAGCTGGTGTCGTCGTGCGGGTTCTCGATCAGGCGCAGATAGGCCAGTGCGTGCTTGATCTCGGCGCGCTCGAAGAAGCGCAGGCCGCCGTACACGCGGTAGGGCAACCCGGCATTGAACAGCGCGGTCTCCACCACGCGGCTTTGCGCGTTGCTGCGGTAAAGCACGGCGATCTCGCTGCGCGGCACCTCCTCGCGCACCAGCGCCTTGATCTCCTCCACCATCCACTGCGCCTCGGCAAAATCGCTCACCGCCTCGTTCACGCGCACCGGTTCACCCGCGCCCGCCTCGGTGCGCAGGTTCTTGCCCAGGCGGCGCTGGTTGTGGCCGATGAGGTGGTTGGCGGCGTCGAGGATGTTGCTCACGCTGCGGTAGTTCTGCTCCAGCTTGATCTGGTGCTGCACGCGGTACTCGCGCACGAAGTCGGCCATGTTGCCCACGCGCGCGCCGCGAAAGGCGTAGATGCTCTGGTCGTCGTCGCCCACCGCGAACATGGCGTTGCCCGGGCCCGGCAGGCCTTCCACCGGTGGCGGCACGAACAGCTTGAGCCAGGCGTACTGCAGCTTGTTGGTGTCCTGGAACTCGTCGATCAGCACATGGCGGAAGCGCCGCTGGTAGTGTTCGCGCAGCGGGTCGTTGTCGCGCAGCAGCTCGTAGCTGCGCAGCATGAGTTCACCGAAGTCGACCACGCCTTCGCGCTGGCACTGCTCCTCGTACAGGGCGTACAGCTCCACCTTGCGGCGCGTTTCCTCGTCGCGCGCCGGCACATCACGCGGGCGCAGGCCTTCTTCCTTGCTGCCCGAGATGAACCACTGCAGTTCTTTCGGCGGGAAGCGTTCGTCGTCCACGTTGTGCTGCTTGCACAGCCGTTTGATGGCCGAGAGCTGGTCTTGCGTGTCCAGGATCTGGAACGTGGCCGGCAGCGCCGCGGCCTGGTGGTGCGCGCGCAGCAGCCGGTTGCACAGTCCGTGGAAGGTGCCGATCCACATGCCGCGCACGTTCACCGGCAGCATGGCCGACAGGCGGGTGACCATTTCCTTGGCGGCCTTGTTGGTGAAGGTCACGGCCAGCACGCCCCCGGGGCCGATCTGGCCGGTCTGCAGCAGCCAGGCGATGCGCGTGGTGAGCACGCGCGTCTTGCCCGAGCCCGCACCGGCCAGGATGAGGGCATGCTCGGCCGGCAGCGTGACGGCGGCGGCCTGCTCGGGGTTGAGGCCACTCACGAGGGGCGACGTGGCAGGGTTCGGAAACAGATCCAGGGACATCGGTGGATTGTAGGAAGCACCCGGGCGCCGACCCCGCCATACACAGGGCCATATGGCCACCATAACCGGCACATGCGATCGCACCGGCCTAGAATCGCGCACCGGGCCAGGGATTCTTGCGCCCGGTTTTTTTTCGCCCTTGAACCAGCGACGCGCGCAAGACCCAGGGTCACCGCGGCACTGGCTCCGCCAGGCCGCTGGTGACGCCCCCTTCGAGGGGGTGGCGCCGAAGGCGACGCGGGGGTGTCTGGAGTCCTCATGGAAATTTTCGACTACGACAACATCCTGCTACTGCCGCGCAAGTGCCGCGTGGAAAGTCGCTCGGAATGCGATGCGGGTGTGGAACTCGGCGGGCGGCGCTTTCGCTTGCCGGTGGTGCCGGCCAACATGAAGACGGTGGTGGACGAGCCCATCTGCACCTGGCTGGCGCAGAATGGCTATTTCTACGTGATGCACCGTTTCGACCTGGACAACGTGCAGTTCGTGCGCGACATGCACGCCAAGGGCTGCTATGCGTCGATCTCGCTGGGCGTGAAGGCACCCGACTACGCCACGGTGGACACGCTGGTGGCCGAGGGCCTGAGCCCCGAGTACATCACCATCGACATCGCGCACGGCCATGCCGACAGCGTGAAGAACATGATCGCCTACCTGAAGGCGAAGCTGCCCAGGGCCTTCGTGATCGCGGGCAACGTGGCCACGCCCGAGGCGGTGATCGACCTGGAGAACTGGGGCGCCGATGCCACCAAGGTCGGCGTGGGCCCGGGCAAGGTCTGCATCACCAAACTCAAGACGGGCTTTGGCACCGGCGGCTGGCAGCTCTCGGCGCTCAAGTGGTGCGCGCGCGTGGCCACCAAACCCATCATTGCGGACGGCGGCATCCGCTGCCACGGCGACATCGCCAAGAGCGTGCGCTTCGGGGCGAGCATGGTGATGATCGGCTCGCTGTTCGCAGGCCACGAGGAGTCACCGGGCCAGACGGTGGAAGTCGACGGCGTGCTCTACAAGGAGTACTACGGCTCGGCGAGCGACTTCAACAAGGGCGAGTACAAGCACGTCGAGGGCAAGCGCATTCTCGAGCCCATCAAGGGCAAGCTCGCGCACACGCTGACCGAAATGGAGCAGGACGTGCAGAGCTCGATCAGCTACGCGGGCGGCACGAAGCTGCTGGACATCCGCAAGGTGAACTACGTGATCCTCGGCGGCGACAACGCCGGCGAACACCTGTTGATGTGAACTTCGGGCCGCAAGGCCCCTTCGGGTGTCAGACGCCGAGCAGTTCGCGCGCCAGCGCGTGCAGGCGGTGTGCGGGGTCGATCAGCGCATCGACCACCGTGAAGTGGTTCAGGCCGGGCAGGTCCTCGCACACCGGCACCACCTGGGAGCCCCAGGCGTCACGAATCAGACGGTTCTGGCGGCGGAACTCGCTGCTCTCGGCACCGCCAGCCAGGGCGTAGAGCTGGCCGCGGCCTTCGCGCAGGCCGGGTGAGGGCAGGCGCGCGGGGCTGGCCTTCTTCACCTGCGCGGGGGTGAGGTTCAGCGATGGCTGCACGAAGGGCGTGTGGCGCACCGGCTCGAGGTCGAACACACCCGAGATCGACAGCGCGTTGCGCACCAGCGCAGCGGGCAAGTCTCCCCCCACCTCGGGCCAGCGGCAGGACAGCATCATGGCCGCCAGGTGGCCACCGGCCGAATGCCCGGCCACGGTGATGCGCGTCGCGTCACCGCCGTGCGCGCCGATGTGCCGGTAAGTCCATGCCAGCGCCTGCACCATCTGCAGGGTGATGTCGGGCACGGTGACGGCCGGGCACAAGGCGTAGTTGGGCACCACCACGCACACGCCCAGGCGTTGGAACAGCGGTGCCAGGAAGGAGTGGTCGGCCTTGTCCAGGCTGCGCCAGTAGCCACCGTGAATGAAGAACAGCACCGGCGCCGAGCCGCCACCCACGGGCTGCAAGGCGGGAAACACATCGAGCACCTCGGCCGGCCCGTGGCCGTAGCGCAGATCGATCAGCGCCGGGCCTTCCTCGCGCGCGTCGCGTGAGGTCCGCGCCCAGCGAGCAAAGATGTCGGCGTGCCCGGGCACGAGGGCGCGGTTGTTGTATTCGATGTCGAGCCAGGCGGGGTCGCGGTTGAAGCGCAGGTCCATGGAGGGCATTGTGTCATGGGGGTTTGAGGTATTCGGCAACCCGGTCAGACACCGAATACCGGTATGGGGTAAGCTAGCGGAATTCTGAATTCAGAATTCGTCCGAACCCGTCCGAATGAGCGCCCAGTTGCACCGCATCGAAACGACGCCCGACCTTGTCGAGCGGGTGTATCGCGCCTTGCTTGACGCGATCAGCACGGGCGGTCTGCAACCCGGCCAACGCATCACGCAGGAAGAACTGGCCGAGCGCATGGCGGTTTCGCGCCAACCGGTGACGCAGGCCTTGCGCTTGCTCAAGAAGGACGGCTTCGTTCAGGACGCCCCCTTGCTCAATGGCGCACCGCAGCGCACGCGCGGCTTGCAGGTGGCCCCGCTCGATCCACGTCAGATCGCGCAGGTGTATGAGGTGCGCAGCGCACTCGACCAGCTGGCCGTGCGCCTGGCCGCGGCGCAGCGCGCACGCATCGACCCGGCGGTGTTCCGCCAGGGCGAGGCCGCGGCACAACGCGCCGACCTCAAGGCCCTGATCGACGCCGACATGGCCTTTCACACCGCGGTCTACCGCGCGGCAGGCAACCCCTTCATCGAGCAGAGCGCGCAGCAGCATTGGCAACACATCCGCCGCGCGATGGGCCAGGCCCTGCAGTCCGATCCGCTGCGCGAGCCGGTGTGGGACGAACACCGCGCCATCGCGCAGGCGATCGCCGCGGGCGACGGTGAGCGCGCGGCACAGCTCATGAGCGCGCACACCGGCAACGCGGCCAGAACCCTCGCGCACCAGCTCACCGGCCCTGCTGATGGCGGGGATGCGCCCGGCACCGATCAACTCCGTGGTCGTCGCAGGCAGCAATTGCCCTAGGCGATCCACTTCTCGCGGTCGCCGGTTCCGGCCGGCGACCGCGCTTTTTTTGCACACCCCCCTAGAATCCGCCGCCAGTTGAAGGCGAATCCGACGTGAGCAATCCCACCTCCCCCCAGCCCGAGTGGCGCGTGGCCGTGCTGGGCATCGGCATGATGGGTTTTCCCATGGGCCGCCGCTTGTGCGAGGCCGGTTGCCGCGTGAGCGTGTGGAACCGCTCGCGCAGCAAGGCCGAACGCCTGACGCCCTTTGGCGCACGCGTGGCCGACACCCCAGCCGAAGCCGTGCGCGATGCCGACATCGTGATCACGCTGCTCGAAGACGGTGGCGTGGTCGACGACGTGCTGTTCCAGCAAGGCACCAGTGACAGTCTGGCGCGCGGCAGTCTGGTGATCGACATGTCCTCCATTCAGCCGCGACAGGCACGCGACCACGCGGCACGCCTGGGTGCGCTGGGCGTGCACCACCTGGACGCACCCGTCTCCGGCGGCACCGTGGGAGCCGAAGCCGGCACGCTGGCCATCATGGTCGGCGGCAAGCCCGGCGATTTCGATCGCGCACGGCCGGTGTTCGAGATCCTGGGCCGCCCGACGCACGTGGGCCCGCACGGCGCGGGCCAGCTCGCCAAGCTGGCCAACCAGATGATCGTGGGCATCACGATCGGCGCGGTGGCCGAGGCATTGCTGCTGTGCGAGAAGGGCGGTGCCGACATGGCGAAGGTGAAGCAGGCCATCACCGGCGGCTTCGCCGACAGCCGCATCCTGCAGGTGCACGGCCAGCGCATGATCGAGCGCGATTTCTCCAAGCGCGGCGCCATGACGGTGCAACTCAAGGACATGCGCAACGCCCTCACCACCGCGCAAGAGATCGGCTTTGAGGCACCCATCACCGGCCTGTTCGAACAGCTCTTCGCACAAGCGGTGGAGCATGGCCTTGCCGACCTCGACCACTCCGCCCTCTTCGTGGAACTGGCCAGCCGCAACGGCATGGCCTGAGGCAAAGATTCGCTAGAATTTGAAGCCAGTGGGGACGTAGCTCAGCTGGGAGAGCGTCGCGTTCGCAATGCGAAGGTCGGGAGTTCGATCCTCCTCGTCTCCACCAAA
>VFQO010000370.1_pt1 | contig 50885 bp, 54 predicted proteins | sample 3512331 | NCBI WGS metagenome assembly VFQO01 (sample SAMN10412371, study PRJNA504923) | tailings metagenome | isolation source: Replicate 3 from Balatoc abandoned mine | place: Philippines: Itogon, Benguet | collected 2017-08-28 | reverse complement strand
ACAGCGCCAGCGCCACGTAGCCGCCGAAGACGATGCTGTAGTACTGGCAGTACTTCAGCACCTTGGGGTCCTTCAGCATCTTCAGCTGGTCGCTGAACTTCGTGTTCGACGGCACCAGGTGCTTGGGGTCGCTGGCGCTGAAGAACCAGAACAGGATCACCGTGCCCAGCATCACCGCGGCGTAGACCTGCGGCACCAGCGCCCAGCCGCCCACGGCCAGCAGCGCAGGCGCCACGAACTTGTTCACCGCCGAGCCCGAGTTGCCGGCGCCGTACACGCCCATCGCCATGCCTTGGCGGCTCTTCGGGAACCAGCGCGCGACGTAGGGCGTGCCCACCGAGAAGCTGCCGCCGGCCAGGCCGACGAACAGGCCGATGACCAGGAAGTGCCAGTAGGCCGTGGCGTAGGCCATCAGGAAGATGGCCGGCACGGTGGCGGCCATCAGCACCGTCATCACGATGCGGCCGCCGTACTTGTCGGTCCAGATGCCCAGCGGCACGCGGATCAGCGAGCCCGTCAGCACCGGCGTGGCGGTGAGCAGGCCGAACTCGGTGGCGTTCAGGCCCAGCGTCTTCTTCAGCGGGATGCCGATGACGCCGAACATCATCCACACCATGAAGCAGACCGTGAAGGCCAGCGTGCTGACGATCAGCACCGACCAGGCCTGGCGGGGGATGGGGACGGGGTTGGTGGCCATGAACAGACTCGTCGAGTGAACGAAGAGACTGTCCCGCAACGGTGCCTGTCCGACCATCCACCAGGCGGCCAGCCGCGGTCCAGCAGAAGAACGATGGCCGACAACCCCACCATCGTCCGGAAGTACTACCGCGCCAAGTTTGGTGCCTGTGTTTGCGCTGCGTCAAGACGCGGCGGGCAGGGGATGACCCCGGGTCGGCGTTGACCCACCGTGCAGCGGGCGCTACACGCCCAGGCGGCGGCCCAGGTCCTGCGTGTCGAGCGTGGCGGTGCCGCCTGCCAGCACGACCTGGCCCTTTTCCAGCACCACGGCCTGGTCGGTGTGCGCCAGCACCTCGCGGTGGTTGCGGTCGACGATGAGCGTGCTGATGCCGCTGCGGCGGATCTCGGCGATGACGCGCCAGATCTCGGCCACGATCAGCGGCGCCAGGCCCTCGGTGGCCTCGTCGAGGATCAGCAGCAGCGGGTTCGTCATCAGCGCGCGGCCGATGGACAGCATCTGCTGCTCGCCGCCGCTGAGCTGCTGGCCGCCGTGCTCCAGCCGCTCGGCCAGCCGCGGGAAGGTGGCCAGCACACGTTCGAAGGTCCAGTCGCGCTGGCCGGTGGGGCCGGGCCGCGCACTCATCACCAGGTTCTCGCGCACGCTGAGGTTGGGGAACACGCCACGCCCTTCGGGCACGTAGCCGATGCCCAGCCGCGCCATCTTCTCGGGCGTGTGGCCGTTCACCGTGCGGCCTTGCCAGGCCAGCGTGCCGGCCTTCGCGGGCACGTAGCCCATGATGGCGCGGATCAGCGTCGTCTTGCCCATGCCGTTGCGGCCCAGCAGGCCCAGCGCCGTGCCGGCCGGCAGCGACAGGCTCACGCCGCGCAGGATGTGGCTGTCGCCGTAGTAGGTGTTGAGGCCGTCGACGGTGAGCATGGTCATGCGCGGGGCTTCAGTGCTCGCCCAGGTAGGCGACCTGCACGTCGCGGTTCGTGCGGATGGCCGCCGGCGTGTCGCTGGCGATGACCTCGCCGTTGACCATCACGGTGATGCGGTCGGCGATGCGGAACACCGCGTCCATGTCGTGCTCCACCAGCAGGATGGCGTGGCCGGTGCGCAGCTGCGCCAGCAGCGCCAGCATGCGGTCGGTCTCTTCGCTGCCCATGCCGGCCAGCGGTTCGTCGAGCAGCAGCACACGCGGTTCGGTGGCCAGGCACATCGCGATCTCGAGCTGCCGCTTGCCGCCGTGGCTGAGCGCGCCGGCGGGGCGGTCGGCGAACTCCGCCAGGCCCGCGGCGGCCAGCGCGTCGCGCGCGATGCGGCCGCTCTCGGCGCAGGCCGCGGCGCGCTGCCACAGCGCCCACGGGCGCGCGTGCGCGGCCTGCGCGCACAGGCGGGCGTTCTCGAACACGCTGAACTCGGGAAAGATCGTCGTGCGCTGGTAGCTGCGGCCGACGCCGGCGCGTGCGCGCCGGGCCTGCGGCCACGCGGTGATGTCCTCGCCGCCGAGCACGATGCGCCCGGCCGAGGCCGGCAGCTCGCCGCTGAGCATGTTGATCAGCGTCGACTTGCCGGCGCCGTTGGTGCCGATCACCGCGTGCACCTGCCCGGGCAGCAGCTGCAGCGAGACGTTGCCCACGGCGGTGAGGCCGCCGAAGCGGCGCGTCAGGCCTTCGCAGGCCAGCAGCGCGGCGCTCATCGCGTGCGCTCCAGCAGGCCGATCAGGCCCTTGGGCAGCAGCGCGACGAAGGCGATGATGGTCAGGCCCAGCGTCAGCTGCCAGTGGTCGGCGAGGAAGTTGCCGACGAAGCCGGGCGTCGCGTACAGCTCCTTGAGCAGCGTGAACGCGGCCGCGCCGATGACGGCGCCGCGCAGGTGGCCCAGGCCGCCCAGGATGATCATCAGCAGCACCGCGCCGCTCTCGTGCCAGCTCAGCAGCTCGGGGTTCACGAAGCCGTCCTTCACCGCCAGCAGGAAGCCCGCCAGACCGGCCAGCGCGCCGGCCAGCACGAAGGCCGCCAGCTTGTACAAGTAGGTGTTGAAGCCGGTGGCGCGCATGCGCTGCTCGTTGACGCGGATGCCCGCCAGCGCGTGGCCGAAGCGGCTGCGCCGCAGCAGCGCCAGGCCGCCGTAGGTGGCCACCAGCGCCGCCAGCACCAGGTAGTAGAAGTGCAGCTTGTCGCCGCCGTCGAGTGCGCCCAGCACCGGCCGCACGTTGAGGTAGATGCCGTCGCTGCCGCCGCCGACCTGCGTGTCGTGGAACACGAAGTAGGCCATCTGCGCAAACGCCAGCGTGACCATGATGAAGTAGACGCCCTTGGTGCGCAGGCTCAAGGCGCCGACGAACAGCGCGTACAGCGCCGCCACTGCCATCGCGGCGCCGGCCAGCAGCGCCACGTTGCCGGGGTCGGCCTCGGGGCTGAGCAGCACCGTGACGTAGGCGCCCAGGCCGAAGAAGGCCGCGTGGCCCAGGCTCACCAGGCCGGTCATGCCCACCAGCAGCTCCAGGCTGAGCGCGAACACCGCGAAGATCAGGATCTTCACGGCCAGGTCGCTGGTGTAGGGCGTCAGCACCGCGGGCAGCGCGGCCAGCGCGAGTGCGGCGATCCAGGGCAGCCAGCGCGACATCAGAAGTTCCGCTTCATCAGGCCCTCGGGCCGCCACACCAGCACGATGGCCATCAGCAGGTACACGCCGATGCCCGAGAGCTCGGCGAAGAACACCTTGCCGAAGGTGTCGACGAAGCCCACCAGCAGCGACGCGACCAGCGCGCCGCTGATCGAGCCGATGCCGCCGATCACCACCACCACGAAGCTGATGATCAGCACGTGGCCGCCCATGCCCGGGTACACGCTGCTCATGGGCGCTGCGATCATGCCGGCCAGTGCCGCCAGCGCCACGCCGCCGGCAAAGACGATGCGGTACAGCCGCGTGATGTCGATGCCCAGGCCGCGCACCATGTCGCGGTTGCTGGCGCCGGCGCGGATCATCATGCCCAGCCGCGTCTTGTTCACCACCAGGTACAGCGCGATGCCCACCACGATGCACGCGGCGCTGGCGAACAGCCGGTAGACCGGGTAGGTCATCAGCTCGCCCAGCGGGATGCTGCCGGCCAGCCAGTCGGGCGCCTTCACGCCGTGCACGTCGTTGCCCACCAGGATGCTGCGCACTTCCTCGAACACCAGGATCAGCGCGTACGTCATCAGCACCTGCTGCAGGTGTTCACGCTGGTACAGGAAGCTGAAGAACGCCCATTCCAGCAGGTAGCCGAACAGCGCCGACAGCAGCACGCCCACCACCAGCATCAGCAGGAACTGCTGTCCGAACAGCGGCGCGATGCCGAACGCGAGGTAGGCCCCCGCCATGTAGAAGCTGCCGTGCGCCAGGTTGATGACGCCCATGATCCCGAAGATCAGCGTCAGCCCCGACGCCACCAGGAACAGCAGCAGGCCGTACTGCACCGCGTTCAGGCACTGGACGAGAAAGGTGGCGAGATCCATGAGCGGCGAGGGCTGATCAGCAGGCACACATCAAGCGACCGCCGTGCCCCGGCTCTGCCGGGTCACTGGCGGTGCCCCCCTGGGGGGGACGCGCGCAGCGCGTTCGGGGGGGGCGAATTCAGCTTCTGCAGCCGCGGCCGGGATCGGCCAGCGCCTTCACGGCCACGCCGCGCAGTTCGTTGTTGGTGCCCTTGGCCTCGCGCAGGAAGATGTCCTGCACCGGGTTGCGCTGCGGGCTCAGGCTGAACTTGCCACGCGGGCTGTCGATGACGGCCTTGTTCATCGCCTCCAGCAGTGCGTCGCGCTTCGTGAAGTCGCCCTTCACCGCGTTCAGGCCCGCGGCCAGCATCTGCGCTGCGTCGTAGCCCTGCACTGCGTAGACGTCGGCGTTGGCCTTGTAGGTCAGCGCGAAGCTCTTGCGGAAGGCGTTGTTGCGCGGCGTGTCGATGTTGTCGGCGTAGTGCAGCGTGCTCAGGATGCCCTGGGCGCTGGCGCCCTGCGCTTCCAGCGTGCCGTCGGTCAGGAAGCCCGAGGCCACCAGCGGCACCGTCTTCTTCAGGCCCGCGGCGTCGTAGTCCTTGACGAACTTGACCGCGCCGCCGCCGGCGAAGAACGCGAACACCACGTCGGGCTTCTGCGCCGCGATCTCGGTCAGCAGCGCCTGGAACTCCACGTTCGGGAACGGCAGCGTCAGTTCCTTGGCGACCTTGCCGCCGCCCTTCTCGAAGGCCTCGGTGAAGCCCTTCACCGTTTCCTGGCCGGCGGCGTAGTTCCAGGTGATGGTCATCGCGCGCTTGTAGCCCTTGCCCGCGGCCACCACCCCGGCGGCGTAGCCCGGCTGCCAGTTGCTGAAGCTGCTGCGGAAGATGTTCTTCGCGCACTGCGCGCCGGTGATGGCGTCGGCGCCCGCGTTCGGCACGATCAGCAGCGTGTTGCTCTCGCGTGCGGCGCGGGCCATCGCCAGCGCCACGCCGCTGTGCACGGTGCCGACGATGACGTCGACCTGGTCGCGCTTGATCAGCTTGTTGACGTTGTCGGTGGCTTTGCTGGGGTCGCTCTCGTCGTCGACCTTGAAGTACTGGATCTCGCGCCCGCCGAGCTTGCCGCCCTGTTCCTGCACGTGCAGCTTGAAGCCCTTCTCGATGAAGTCGCCCAGCGCCGCGAAGGTGCCGGTGGCCGGCAGCATGAAGCCCACCTTCAGCGGTGCCTGCTGCGCCTGCGCGGCACCGGCCAGCAGCAGGCCGCAGGCGGCCGCGGCCACGGTCAGTCCGAGGGTTCGGCGGGAGGGAGTGGGCTGGGACATGGGGTGGGGTCTCCTGTGGACAGCGGCACGACAAGCGCTGCCGTGCGGGTGAGAATCTGCATCATCGTTCATGTTCTGCACTTTGATGCATAGGGCTTGTACCGATCTCTCGCTGCTTCCAGCGCGTCGGGTGCACCCGATCCTGCCGCCCGTGCCCCGCTGCCGCCAGCGGGGATGCCCGATGCGCCCCGTCAGCCGGGAATCGGCAACCCCACGTAGTTTTCGGCCATGACCGTCTGCGCCGCGACCGAGCCGCACAGGTAGTCCAGCTCGGCCAGCTGCATCTTGGCGCCGAAGCCGCCGGTCTCAGGGAACTGGTGCATCAGCGACGTGAACCACCAGCTGAAGCGCTCGGCCTTCCACACCCGCGACAGCGCGCGTTCGGAGTAGCGGTCGATGCCCTCATTGCTGCCGGCGTAGTGCTCGATGAAGCCGCGCGCCAGCAGCGCCACGTCGCTGGCGGCCAGGTTCAGGCCCTTGGCGCCGGTGGGCGGCACGATGTGCGCGGCGTCGCCGGCCAGGAACAGGCGGCCGAAGCGCATCGGCTCGGTGACGAAGCTGCGCAGCGGCGCGATGCTCTTCTCGATCGACGGGCCCGTCACCAGCCGCTCGGCGTCGGCAGCGGGCAGGCGGCGCTTCAGCTCGTCCCAGAAGGCGTCGTCGGACCAGGCCTCGACCTTTTCGTCCAGCCGGCACTGCACGTAGTAGCGGCTGCGGGTCTTGCTGCGCATGCTGGCGAGCATGAAGCCGCGGTCGCTGTTGCCGTAGATCAGCTCGTGGCTCACCGGCGGCACGTCGGCCAGCACGCCCAGCCAGCCGAACGGGTAGACCTTTTCGAACGTCTGGATCGCCGAGCCCGGCACGCTGGCGCGGCACACGCCGTGGAAGCCGTCGCAGCCGGCGATGAAGTCGGCCTCCAGCCGCTGCTCGACGCCGCCCTGGCGGAAGGTGACGAACGGCCGCGCGGTGTCGAAGCCGCCCACGGCCACGTTGTCGGCGTCGTAGACGGTGGTGCGGCCGACCGCGGCGCGGTGGTCCATCAGGTCGCGCGTGACCTCGGTCTGGCCGTACACCACCACCCGCTTGCCGGTGAGCGCGTGCAGGTCGATGCGGTGGCGGCGGCCGTCGAAGCACAGGTCGAAGCCGTCGTGCGGCAGGCCTTCGGCGTGCAGCCGCGCGCCGACGCCGGCTTCGTCGAGCAGGTCCACCGCCACCTGCTCCAGCACGCCGGCGCGGATGCGGCCGAGCACGTAGTCGGGGCTGCGCTGCTCGACGATGACGTGGTCGATGCCTGCCTTGTGCAGCAGTGCGCCGAGCAGCAGGCCCGAGGGGCCGGCGCCGACGATGGCGACTTGGGTGCGCATGGGGTGTCTCCAGGGTTCTTGAGTCATGTCAAAGCGTAGGCGCCGCCAGGCCAATGCTCAATGGACGGATGCGCCGACTGTTTGGACAATCCGAACATGTCCGCCGCCCCACGCCCCCGCCGCCCGCCGCCCGCCGTGCCGGCCTACGCGCTGTACGGCGAAGGCGCGCCCGGCCAGCCCGGCACGGCGCCGGTGGTGGACGCGCTGCACTGCGAGTCGATCGCCGCGCGCAGCCGGCTGCACGGCTGGGAAATCCGCCCGCACCGCCACGAGCACCTGGTGCAGCTGCTGTGGCTGCAGCGCGGCACCGCCGAGGCCACGCTGGACGGCCGCGTGCTGGCGCTGGCCGGCCCGGCGCTGGTGACGGTGCCGGCGCTGGCGGCGCACGGCTTCCGCTTCGCGCCCGAGGTGCAGGGCCTGGTCTTCACGCTGCAGGAACGGCACCTGCAGGGCCTGCTGGGCAGCGCGCCCGGGCTGGCGGCGGCGCTGCTGGTGCTGCGCGGCTGGCCGCTGCCGCGCGCCGGCGGGCTCGCGCAGGCGGTGGCCGCGGCAGCGCAGGCGCTGCGCGACGAACTGCAGGCCGACGCGCCCTTCCGCGCCGCCGCGCTCGACGCCGGCCTGCTGCGCCTGCTGGTGGCGGCGGCGCGCGCGCTGCCGCCTGCGGGCGATGCCGCGCAGGCGGTGCCCGAGCGCGCGCTGGCCCACGTGCAGCGCTTTCGCGGGCTGGTGGAGGCGCAGTACCGGCAGCAGCCGGCGCTGGCGGCGCTGGCGGCGCCGCTGGGCATCACGCCGACGCAGCTGAACCGCGTGTGCCGCCAGGTGCTGGGGCGCAGCGCTCTGGGCGTGCTGCACGCGCGGCTGGTGCTGGAAGCGCAACGCGACCTGGCCTACACCGCGATGAGCGTGAAGCAGATCGCGCTCGACCTGGGCTTCGCCGACGCCGCCTACTTCACGCGCTTCTTCCAGCGCCAGACCGGCAGCACGCCCACGGCGTGGCGGCAGCGCCGGGCCTGAGCACGCGCCTACTCCTGCCCCAGGCGTCGCCGCTGCAGCGGCGGCGACTACTCCTGAGACAGCGCCGGCACCCGTTCCTGCATGCGTTCGCGCAGGCAGGTGGCATCGGCCGCGCAGCGGTCGCGCTCGGCGAGCCAGGCGCGCTGCTCGGCCTGCAGCCGCGGCAGGTCGTCGGGGCGGCGCGTGCGCGCCTCGCGCCAGGCCTGCGCCACGCTGCGGTCCCAGGCGGCCAGTGCCACGTCGGCGCACAAGGCCTGTTCGCTGGGGCTGCGGGCCGCCTTGCAGTCGAAGCTGGCGCGCGGGGCCGTGCCGGGTGCGCGCCGCGCCAGGTGCAGCAGCGCCTGGCCGTGGCGCAGCAGCAGGCGGTCGGGCGCGGTCTGCACCAGCCAGGTGGCGTCCCACGGGGCGGCGACGCGGCCGTCGGCGTCGGGCGCGCAGCGCGGGCGCTGCACGGTGATCGGGCCGGTGCCCAGCCCCATCTGCGCCGGGCTGGGCGCGGCGGCGCGGCCCGGGGCCGGCGGGCGCGGGAAGCTCTCGGCCAGCAGGGCTGGCCAGGTGCCGGGCTGCAGCGTCCACTGCGGCTGGTCGCAGCGGGCGCCGTCGGTGTCCCATTGCAGCCGGCGGGCCGTGACCACGAGTTCGCGGCCCAGCAGCTGCGGGTCGTCGGGGCGCCAGGTCCAGCGCGGCTGGTCGGCGGGGTCCACGGCCACGCGCACCACGTCCCAGGTGCCGTGCAGGCCCTGGCCGGCGCTGTCGGCCGCGGCCGCCGTGGCGGCGGCGAGCACCGCCGCGGCGGTTGCCACGCGCAGGGCGGCCCGTGCGCTGCCGCGCGTCACTTGGGCGGCTCCACCTTCAGCGGCTGCTGCGGCAGGGCCTCTTCCTTGCGCTGCTCGATGGCCTCGGTGATCGGCAGCGTGTTGCGGGCCTCGAACAGCGCCGCCTCGAAGGCCTTGGCCATGGTGGCGATCTCCTGCGCCGCGTCGCTGCCGTTGACCATCGCGCGCGCGCCCACGTAGTTGGCGCGGCCGCCGCTGAAGTACTTGGCGAAGGTGCGGCCGTTGGCGAAGCCGAAGCCGGTGCGCATGCCGTGCGACATGATCTTGTAGGCGGTCTCGGGCTGCTTCACCAGCTCGGGGTCGAACAGCAGGTCCAGGCCCAGGCCGATGGCGTTGCCGGCCTTGGCGTAGTTGCTCCACCAGGTCAGCTGCACGTAGCCGCGGCCGTAGTAGGCCAGCGGCGTGCCGGGGTCGTCGTTGTAGGCCTTCACGGCGTCGCCGCCGTCGGTGGTGCCCATCGTGGCGCCCTTCTTCACCGGCTTGAAGCTGCCCGAGGCGGTGATGAGGAACTGGTCGCCGTCCTGTTCGGTGATGCGCGCCGTGCCGTCTTCCAGCTTGAACACCTTCACCGGCTCGTGGTACTGGCGGCCCTTGCCGAAGCCGACCTCGGCCACCGGCGCCATCGTCACGACCCAGTTCTTCACGGTGCGGGTCTGCGGCTGGCCGTTCTTGTCGAGCACCGGCTGGCCCTTCTTGTCGAGCACGCGCACCTGCGCCGCCTCGGGGTGGGTGGTCTCCTTGAGCACCGTGGCCAGCATGTAGGCCATCCAGCGGATGTCCTGGATCTCGGTGTCGCGCTCCATCATGCCCAGCAGCGCGAGCACGTCGTTCTGCACGTTGGCACCCATGCCGCGCTTCTTGAAGGCGCGGTGGAAGGATTCCATGAACACCTTCTGGTTGAAGGTGCCGGTGTAGCGGTAGTCGGCGTCGGTCTTCTTCGGCGCGGCCTTCTTGGCCGGTGCTGTCTTCTTCGCGGCGACCTTCGTCGGCATGGTGTCTCCCCGGACTGGTCCATCAACGGAACCGAAGCGCCGGGGATGATGCCACCCGCGCCGGTGGCCGCCAGTGTCAGACCCGCTCGAGCACCACGGCAATCCCCTGGCCGACACCGATGCACATCGTGCACAGCGCGTAGCGCCCGCCGCGGCCGCCGTTCATGCGGTGCAGCTGGTTCACGGCCGTGGTGGCCAGCCGCGCGCCGCTGGCGCCCAGCGGGTGGCCCAGCGCGATGGCGCCGCCGTTGGGGTTCACGCGCGGGTCGTCGTCCTGCAGGCCCAGGTCGCGCAGCACCGCCAGGCCCTGCGCGGCGAAGGCTTCGTTGAGCTCGATGACGTCGATCTGCTCCAGGCGCAGCCCGGTGAGCTCCAGCACGCGGCGCGTGGCCGGCGCGGGGCCGATGCCCATCACGCGCGGCGCCACGCCGGCGGTGGCCATGGCCACGATGCGGGCGCGCGGCGTCAGGCCGTTGCGGGCGGCGGCGGCTTCGCTGGCGATCAGCAGCGCGCAGGCACCGTCGTTGACGCCGCTGGCGTTGCCGGCGGTCACGCTGCCGTCGGGTCGCACGATGGGCTTGAGCTTCGCCAGCGCCTCCAGGCTGGTGGCGCGCGGGTGCTCGTCCTGCGCCACCACCACGGCGTCGCCCTTCTTCTGCGGCAGCGTCACCGGGCAGATCTCGGCGTCGAAGAAGCCGGCCTGCTGCGCCGCCACGGCCTTTTGCTGGCTGGCGAGCGCCATGCGGTCCTGGGCCTCGCGCTCGATCTTCCAGTCGGCGGCCACGTTCTCGGCCGTCTCGGGCATCGAGTCGACGCCGTACTGGTCCTTCATCAGCTTGTTGATGAAGCGCCAGCCGATGGTGGTGTCGTACACGGCGTTGTCGCGGCTGAAGGCCGACGTGGCCTTGGGCATCACGAAGGGTGCGCGGCTCATGCTTTCCACGCCGCCGGCGATCATCAGCTGCGCCTCGCCGGCCTTGATGGCGCGCGCGGCGCTGCCCACGGCGTCGAGGCCGCTGCCGCACAGGCGGTTCACGGTGGCGCCGGGCACGCCGATGGGCAGCCCGGCCAGCAGCGCCGCCATGCGCGCGACGTTGCGGTTGTCTTCACCGGCCTGGTTGGCGCAGCCGTACAGCACGTCGGCCACCTGTTCCCAGTCGACGCGGGCGTTGCGTGCCATCAGCGCCCGGATCGGCAGCGCCGCCAGGTCGTCGGTGCGCACCGACGACAGCGCGCCGCCGTAGCGGCCGAAGGGGGTGCGTTGCGCGTCGCAGATGAAGGCTTGGGTCATGGCGGGGCGGGGTGTTGGTTCAGTCGATCAGGGGCACGGCGGTCACGGCCTGCACGTCGGCGCGCGTGAGGCCGTTGAAGGCCTCGACCAGGCGCACGCCGGCGGGCGTGATGTCGAGCACGGCCAGGTCAGTGTAGACACGGCTGACGCAGCCGGGTGCGGTGAGCGGGTAGGTGCAGGCCGGCACGATCTTGCTCTCGCCCGACTTGGTGGTGTGTTCCATCATCACGAAGGTCTTCTTCGCGCCGATGGCGAGGTCCATCGCGCCGCCGACTGCGGGGATGGCATCGGGCGCGCCGGTGTGCCAGTTGGCCAGGTCGCCCGCCGCGCTGACCTGGAAGGCGCCGAGCACGCAGACGTCGAGGTGGCCGCCGCGCATCATCGCGAAGCTGTCGGCGCTGTGGAAGAACGCGCCGCCGGGCAGCAGCGTCACCGGCTGCTTGCCGGCGTTGATGAGCTCAGGGTCTTCCGCGCCCGGGGCCGGCGCCGGGCCCATGCCGAGCAGGCCGTTCTCGCTGTGCAGCAGCACCTCGCGGTCGGCCGGCAGGTGGTTGGCCACCAGCGTGGGCAGGCCGATGCCGAGGTTCACCACCGCGCCCTCGGGAATGTCGCGGGCGACGCGGGCGGCCATCTGGTCGCGTGTGAGTCGATTCATTGCAGCTGTCCCTCGTGCCGAACGACGAGCAAACCAAGTTTCCCGCCACGGATCCGGCTTCGCCGGTCCGTCAGCGGACGGCCCCCTTGGGGGGTAGCGAGCGCAAGCGAGCTTGGGGGCTCCATGTCAGATCTTCACGATGCGTTGCACGAACAGGCCGGGGGTGACCACGGCCTCGGGGTCGAGCGCGCCCAGCGGCACCACCTCGCGCACCGAGGCGATGGTGCATTTGGCGGCCATCGCCATCAACGGGCCGAAGTTGCGCGCGGTCTTGCGGTAGACGAGGTTGCCCCAGCGGTCGCCGCGCTCGGCGTGGATCAGCGCCACGTCGGCGTGCAGCGGGCTCTCCAGCACGTAGCCGCGGCCGTTGATCACGCGCGTCTCCTTGCCTTCGGCCAGCGGCGTGCCGTAGCCGGTGGGCGTGAAGAAGCCGCCGATGCCGGCGCCGGCGGCGCGGATGCGCTCGGCCAGGTTGCCCTGCGGCACCAGTTCGAGCTCGATCTTGCCGGCGCGGTACAGCGCGTCGAACACCTGCGAGTCGGCCTGGCGCGGGAACGAGCACACGATCTTGCGCACGCGCCCGGCCTGCAGCAGCGCCGCCAGGCCGGTGTTGCCGTTGCCGGCGTTGTTGTTGACGATGGTGAGCTCGCGCGCGCCCTGGGCGATGAGCGCGTCGATCAGCACCGCCGGCTGGCCGGCCGGGCCGAAGCCGCCGACCATCACGGTGGCACCGTCGCGCACGTCGGCCAGCGCGGCTTCGGGGCTGGGCAGCTGTTTGTCGATCACGGCAGTTGCAGGATTGGAAGTTCGTATATAGAACACGCGTGCGGATAAAGAACATTCTAGGGTCGCCACCGGTCCGTCGCAAGCGCCGCTGCCCCTGCCGCGGCGTGGCCGACGCCGCCGGCAGGGCCGCGGGCCGTGCTGGCCCTCAAGTTGTGGCGCGGTGTGGCCGACATCCCAGAGGTGGGCCGCAGCGCGTGGCCGGTCTTGTCCATCGTTCCAGGAACCCGAGATGTCCCAAACCATTGCCGTCCAGGACCTGCGTGTCGGCATGTACGTCCATCTGGACCTTGGATGGATGGCACACCCGTTCCCGCTGTCGAGCTTTCGCATCGTCTCTGCCGACCAGATCGCCACCATCCGTGGCCTCGGGTTGAAGCAGCTGCGCTGGGTGCCGGAGAAGAGCGTCCTGGCCGACGATCTGCCCGCGCCGGGCAGCACGCCGGTGGCCACGCCCGCCGCCGAGCAGGAGACGCTGGAGCAGGCCGCCGCCCGCCTGCGCCGCGAGCAGCTGGCCGAGCAGCGCGCCGCCACGCAGCTGTGCGAACGCCAGTACGGCGAAGCCGGTCGCGCCTGGCGCGAGGCCACCGACGCCGTGATCGCGCAGCCGGTGCGGGCCCGCGAGGAGACCGAGGCGCTCACCGGCGCGCTGCTCGACAAGATGCTGGTCGACGGCGAGATGTGCATCCGGCTGCTGACCAACGGTGCTGGCGACCGCGCCACCGCGCACGCGCTGAACGTGGCCGTGATCGCGCTGCTGATGGGCCGCACCTTCGGCATGAGCCGCGACGAGATGATGGACCTGGGCGTGGGTGCGCTGATGCACGACGTGGGCAAGATCCAGATGCCCGACCGCCTGCGCCACGCCGACGAGGCCTTCAGCAGCGCCGAGGTCAACGCCTACCGCGAGCACGTCGCCACCGGTGTCACCCAGGGCAAGCGCATGGGCCTGAGCGCCGGGGCGCTGCTGGTGCTGGCGCAGCACCACGAGCAGGCCGACGGCACCGGCTTCCCGCTGAAGCTGGGCATCGACCGGCTGTCCACCGCGGCGCGCATCGTCGCGCTGGTGAACCGCTACGACAACCTCTGCAACCCGCCGCAGATCGCGCGCGCGCTGACGCCGCACGAGGCGCTGTCGATGCTGTTCGCGCAGTCGCGCAGCAAGTTCGACGCGACGGTGCTGAACGCCTTCATCCGCATGATGGGCGTGTACCCGGCGGGCTCGGTGGTGCAGCTCACCGACGACCGCTACGCGATGGTGACGAGCGTGAACTCGTCGCGACCGCTGAAGCCGCGTGTGCTGGTGCACGACCCGAAGTCGTCGCGCGAGGACGCGCTGTTCCTGAACCTGGAGACCACGCCCGACCTCGGCATCCGCCGCAGCCTGGCGCCGGGCAAGCTGCCGCGCGAGGCGCTCGAGGCGCTGTCGCCGCGCCCGCGCGTGGCGTACTTCTTCGAAGCCGCGCCCGTGGAGGCGCGGCAGGCGAAGAACGAGGTCTTTGCTTGACGCGCGCACGCGCCTCTGCCGTCGATGCCTGGGCCGCGCTGATCGAGGCCCTGCCGCAGGCCGCCTGGGTGGCCGAGCTGGACACACGCGCACTGGTGGCCGTCAACCGCGCCGCGCTGGCGCTGCTGGGACAGCCGGCCGAGGCGCTGCTGGGCCAGCGCGCCGACCTGCTGGTGGCCACGCCCGAGGACATGGCCTACTGGGACGACGCCGCCGCCGGCCGCGCCGAGCGGCTGCTGTCGGACACCGTGGTCTGCACCGCGGCGGGCCGCACGGTGCACGTCGAACGCTCCATCGTGCCGATGGCCCTGCCGGTGGCCGCCAAGGGCAGCGCTGGCGCCGGCAAGCCCACGCACTGCGTCGTCTCGCTGACCGACCGCAGCCAGCAGCAGCAGGCCGAAGACGCCCGCGAGGAACTGCTGGCCGAGCTGCAGGCCACGCTGGAATCCACCGCCGACGGCATCCTCGTCACCGACCTCGCCGGCCGCGTGCGCGCCTTCAACCGCCGCTTCGCGCAGATCTGGTCGGTGCCCGACGACCTGCTCGACCAGCGCAACGACCCGGCCGTGCATGCCTGGATGCGGAAGAGCGTGGTCGAGCCCGAGGCCTACGAGCGCCGCCTGCACGCGGTGCAGCACGCCACGCTGCTGTCGACCACCGAGCGCATCGCGCTGCACGGCGGGCAGATGCTCGAACGCGTGACACGGCCGCTGTGGGTGCGCGGACGCCCTGCCGGGCGCGTGTACTCGTTCCGCGATCTCACCGAGCGCATCGCCGCCGAGGAGCGCATCGAGGAACTCGCCATCACCGACGCGCTGACCGGCCTGCCCAACCGCCGCCAGCTGGCCGACCGCGTGGCCGCCGCGGCCCAGCGCTGGCGCCGCGACGGCCCCGGCTTCGCGCTGCTGATGGTGGACCTGGACCGCTTCCGCCAGATCAACGACAGCCTGGGCCACGAGGTCGGCGACCGCGTGCTGCTGGAGGTGGCGCAGCGCATCCAGGGCTGCATGCGCGCCGACGACGTGCTCGCGCGCGTGGGCGGCGACCAGTTCGCGGTGCTGGTGCACGCCGCCGACGCCGGGGCCGCCGAAGCCACCGCGCGCCGCGTGCTCAACGTGGTGGCGCAGACCTGCAGCATCGACAGCGCGCAGTTCACGCTGACCTGCAGCATCGGCGTGGCGCTGTGCCCGCAGCACGGCCAGAACGTCGACGACCTGCTGCGCCACGCCGAAGCCGCGGTGCGCGCCGTGAAGGCCGGCGGCCGCAGCAGCTACCGCTTCCACCACAACCGCGTCGAAGCCGACATGCGCACGCACATGCGGCTCGACCACGCGATGCGCCAGGCGCTGGTGAGCAACCGCTTCCGCCTGCACTACCAGCCGCAGGTGCGGCTGAGCGACGGCGCGCTGGTCGGCGCCGAGGCGCTGATCCGCTGGCGCGACCCCGAGCTGGGCGAAGTCAGCCCGGCGCAGTTCATCCCGGTGGCCGAGGACACGGGCTTCATCGTCAACATCGGCGAGTGGGTGCTGGCCCAGGCCGTGCGCCAGGCGGCACTGTGGCGCGAGAGCGGACGCGAGATGCCGATCGCGGTCAACGTCTCGGCGCTGCAGTTCCAGCAGGCGCAGTTCGTCGACAGCGTCGCGCGCGCGCTGGCCGTCACCGACCTGCCGCCGCGGCTGCTGGAACTCGAGCTGACCGAGTCGATCCTGGTGCGCGACGCCGACGAGGCCCTGCAGCGCCTGCATGCGCTGGCGCGGCTGGGTGTGCGGCTGTCGATCGACGACTTCGGCACCGGCTACTCGAGCCTGGCCTACCTGAAGCGCTTCCCGATCGGCAAGCTGAAGATCGACCGCAGCTTCGTCAAGGGCCTGCCCGACGACGACAGCGATGTCGGCATCGTCAGCGCCATCCTCCAGATGGCCCGCGCGCTGGGCATGCAGGTCATCGCCGAAGGCGTGGAGACCGAGCCGCAGCGCCAGTTCCTGCAGGCCGCCGGCTGCGCCGAGTTCCAGGGCTTCCTGTACTCGCCCGCGATCGACGCGGTGAGCTTCGAACGCTTCCTGCCGCCGGCACGCCTGCCGGCGCCGCAGCGGCCGCACATCCGGCTGGTGCGCTGAAAGCAGCGCCACCCGGGGCCGGCGCGCGCTATGCTGCGCGCATGATCTACAAATTCAAGAGCAAAGCCACCGGCGACCTGATCATGCTGGGTCCCCAGGGCGACGCCTTGCTGCGCCTGCTCGGCCGCGAACCCGCGGCCACCGGCATCGTCGAGGTGCAGGACATGCCGGCCGCCATGGCGGCACTGCAGGCGGCGGTGGCCGCCGCCGAGTCTGCACCGGTCGCTGGCGGCAGCGCGCCCGCTGCCGAACCCGGCGACGACCCGGCCGCGCAGGTCGGCCTGCGCCAGCGGGTCTGGCCGATGGTGGAGATGCTGCGCCGCGCGCACGACGCGCAGCAGCCGATCGTCTGGGGCGTCTGACCCCCTCTTTCTCACGACGACGACGAGGACCTGGAGATGAAGCTCTGGAGCGACAGCTGGACCAACGGCGACCGCATCCCCGCCCGCTATTGCGCAGGGCGTCTGGCAGACGGTGGCGGCGTGGCGTTCGGCGACAACCTGAACCCGCACCTGGCCTGGAGCGACGTGCCGGCCGAGGCGCAGTCGATGGTGCTGATCTGCCACGACTTCGACGTGCCCAGCCAGCCCGACGACGTCAACCAGCCCGGGCGCGAAGTGCCGGCCGACCTGCCGCGCGTGGACTTCTTCCACTGGGTGCTGGTCGACCTGCCGCCGCGCCCGACCGTCATCACCGAAGGCGAGTTCAGCCGCGGCTTCACGCCGCGCGGCAAGCCCGGGCCGGCGCTGCCCGGCGGCGCGCGCCAGGGCCTGAACGACTACACCGGCTGGTTCGCGGGCGACCCCGAGCGGGCCGGCCAGTATTTCGGCTACGACGGCCCGTTCCCGCCCTTCAACGATTCGCTCGTGCACCACTACGTCTTCACGCTCTACGCCGTCGCGGTGGGCCGCTTGCCGGTCGACGGTGCATTCACCGGCCCGCAGGTGCGCCAGGCGCTGGCCGGGCGGGTGCTGGCCGAAGCCACGTTCTCGGGCACCTACACGCTGAACCGCCGGCTGGCTGGCTGAATGTCCGAGGCGACGCGGCTGCTGCTGATCCGGCACGGCGAAACCGACTGGAACGCAGCGCAGCGCATCCAGGGCCACACCGACATCCCGCTGAATGCCACCGGGCAGCGCCAGGCGGCCCGCATGGCGCGGGCGCTGGCGCACGAGGACCTGGCGGCCGTGTACAGCAGCGACCTGCAGCGCGCCGCGGCCACCGCGGCGCCGCTGGCCCAGGCCGCGGGCCTGCCGGTGGTGCACGACCGCGCGCTGCGCGAGCGCCACTTCGGGGCCTTCGAGGGCGCGAGCTTCCACGAGATCGAGCAGCGCTGGCCCGACGACGCACGCCGCTGGCGCCAGCGTGACCCGGCGTTCGCGCCCGGCGGCGGCGAGTCGCTGCTGCAGTTCTACGACCGCGTGGTGGCCGCCACGCTGCGGCTGGCCGCCGGCCACCCCGGGCAGGCCATCGCGCTGGTGGCGCACGGCGGCGTGCTCGACTGCCTGTACCGCGCCGCCACGCGCATCGCACTCGACGCGCCGCGCAGCTGGCAACTCGGCAATGCCAGCATCAACCGCCTGCTGCACAGCCCCGAAGGCCTGGTGCTGGTGGGCTGGAACGACACGCGGCATCTCGACGCCGACAACGACGACGGCAGCGCCTGAGCGCTGCCGTCGTCGTGTGTCGCAGGCTGCCGGTGCTGCCGGCGGCGGTGGTCGGGTTCAGCGCTGCCGCACCTCGCGCCACGAGTTCTTGCTCGGGTTGATGACGTCCTTGCCCGGCAGCGCCGGCTGCTTGCGCTCGCCGTCGTAGCTGCGCACCATGCCGCGCAGGTCGCCAGTGGCCGTGACCACGGCGGTGATGCCGGTGGAGTTGGCCTTGTCGAACAGCACTTCCGACACCGACGTCGCCCCGGCGACCTTGTCGCCCTTCTCGACGTCGATGACGTAGAGGTAGGAGCTGGCCGAGCAGTCGTTGGCGCCGGCGATGTTGGTCACGAAGGCGACACCGCCGTAGGCGATGGCCGGGCGCGTGTTGGCATGTTCCTTGGTCGGCAGGTCGATGAACCAGCCGCGCTGGGTGCCCCAGTCGACCGCGCTGGCGGTCAGCGTGTCGGTGGCGCGCACGTAGGTCTGCTGCACCAGGGTGCTGCGCGGCGTGGCCAGCGTGGCGCCGTCGGCGATGGCGTAGAAGGTGTTGGTGGCGTTGGTGCCCCAGTCGGTCACGTCCAGCAGCTTGCCGGTGCCCACCAGCACCACGCGCTGGGTGCCGATCGACACCAGCTCGGGCGCCGCCGTCACCGGCTGGGCCACGCCGCTGCTGTTGGTCAGCACGGCCACCTTGTGCGGTGCGCTGCCCGAGGCGGCGTCGAGGTCGAAGCGCCACAGGTTGCCCAGCAGGTCGCCGCCGTAGACGTAGCGCGTGCTGCCGTCGTCCTCGGCATAGGCCGAGACGTGGGTCAGGCCGGCTTCGTTGGTCAGCGAACCGTCGGCGGTGGTGAACTCCTTCAGCAGCGTGCCGTCGGCCGGGTCGAGCACGAACAGGCGCCCCTTGCCGTCGGCCGTGCTGTTGTAGCCCGAGGTCACCAGCACGCGGTAGTCGCCGCTGGCCAGGCGCACGATCACCGGCTTGCCCACGGTCTGCCCGACCTTGGGGCCGTTGGTGGTGTCGCTGGGCAGCGGGAACTGCCACTTGACCCACGTGGATGCGTTGGCTTCGGTGTTGCTGCGCGGGGCCGTGACGTCCAGCCCGTAGTAGGCGCGGCCGGCCGCACCCATGCCACCCACGAGCAGCTTGGTGCCGGTGCTGTTGACCTTGCCGACGACGGGCGTGCCGTCGAGCTGCGTCTTGAAGGCGTAGCTGCGCGCCGTGGTCTGGCCGATGTCGCCCAGCACCGCGCGCGGCACGAAGGCCCACAGCTCCTTGCCCTTGTCGGCACTGGTCTTGTCGGCCTCGAAGGCGTGCAGCATGCCCTCGCCGGAGGCCACGTACAGGACCTTCTCGTCGCGGCTGATGACGGGCTCGGCGTTGATGACGGCGCCCAGCAGGCTGGTGCGGGTGCGGAAGGTCGTGCCTTCGAGCGAGCGGGTGCCGCGCAGGTAGGCCATGACGTCCGCGCTCGTGCCCCAGGTGCTGCCGGGGTTGACGAGGCTGCCGACCGCGGCCTCGGTGAAGGCCACGCCGGTGGTGCCGTTGTGCGAGGCGATCACGCGCGTGGCGGGGTCGCGGGCCAGCAGCAGCGCACCGGCGTCCCAGGTGGGCGTGTCGCTGATCTCGGCGGTGCTGGTGTTGATCGGGTTGGCCGTGACGTTGCCCGACCAGCCGGCGGCGTTGTAGCTGGCCATGTAGGCCAGGCCGTCGCCCGACTGCAGGTTCACCGTGCTCACGGCCACGCTGCTCTGCGCGTTGGTGTCGTTGAGGATCTCGTTGATGCCGTCGGTGATGCTCTGGAAGGTCTCGGTCGGCGAGGTCGCCAGGTACATGCGGCCGCGGCCGTTCACGGTGGCGTGCCAGAGATCGTCGAGCATCGAGATGCTGTCGTTGACCGGCGTCGTCCAGGTCGGCGGCGAGGTCCAGGCGTTGGCGCCCTTGCTCCACAGCGAGCCCGACAGGCCCAGCGAGATGGCGTACACGTTCAGGTGCAGGTCGGGGTTCTTGTCGGCCCAGGCGTCGGTCGCGCTGCTGGTGGGCACCAGCCCTGCCGGCAGCGGGCTGGTCGTCGCACGCAGGCGGTTGTTGTAGTAGGCCAGCGCCAGGGCCGCCAGGGTGCCGTCTTCGGTGGTCTGGTAGGGCGCGGTGTCGCCGCCGTACTTCGATGCCGTGTAGGCCGGTGCGGAGACGCCCTTGTCGTTGGCGAAGCCGTCGGTCACGATGAAGGCGTTGTTCTTCTGGCAGGCGTACTTGACGACGTTGGCGTCGGTGTCGACCTGCGTGCCGATGTGCTTGAGCGTCGCCAGCGTGGGCGTGCCGACGCCCGCCATCGCGTTGGTGTAGAAGCGGCCGGCCACGGCGAAGCGGTTCTGCGTGATGTCGGTGCTGTCGGCATCGTCCATCATGACCGTGACCAGGTTGTTGAACGGCACCACGTCCATGCGCAGGCCGGTGATGTTCTCGAGCACCGCGCCCATCGAGCCCGCCAGCATCAGCTTGCGCTTGCGGTGGTAGGTGAACCAGTTGGCGAAGTTCTGCAGCTCGGCGGTGTAGGTGCGGCCGGTGGGATAGCTGGTGACGGCCGCCTTGATCTCGTAGCGGCGCAGCTTGCCGCTGCCGTCGGGCGAGGCGACGCAGGCCGAGTCGGGTGCCGTGCTGATGGTGCAGTCGGGCGCCGGCACGCAGGTGGCGTCGCCTGCGGGGCACACGGTGGGGTGCCAGTAGGTGGCCGGGAAGTACGGAATGCGCGCGATGCAGCTCTCGCCGGCGGCCACGGTGGTGACCGCGGTCAGCGTGCGCCGCGTGCTGCCGTCGCACACGCCTGAGCTGGTGGACGAGGCGATCACGCTGGTGCCCACCGGCAGCGTCATGCCGCCGTACACGCGGAAGCCGTAGTTGTCGCTGGCGAAGTTCGTGACCGTGCTGTCCCAGGCCGCCGTCAGGTTGATCGTCGGGGGTGTGTCGGGCGCGGCGATCTGCGGGTGGCCCGGCGCGGCAGCGGTGCTGGCGTTCGTGTAGGAGCGCGTGGCGCCGTGCGCGTACGCCGGCGACCAGGGCTTGTAGGTGACGGCCGGGTTGTAGTAGATCGGGTTGAAGCGCCACGAGCGCATCCACGCCAGCTGCGCGATGGGCGGCGCGGCGCGGCCGTTGTTGCTGCCGGTGGTGTAGAGCTGGCCGCCGACGTTCACGCCCATCGGGAACAGGTACGACAGCTGCGCGTAGCCGGCGGAGCCCGACGACGTGCGCGGCTTGTTGGTGGTGCTGTCCCAGGCGCTGCTGCCGTTCCAGTAGGCCACGCCCGACGGCGTGTTGAGCAGGAACTCCCAGTCCATCGAGCCCGAGTCGTCCATGCCCCAGATCACGTTGGGCTTGGCCAGCACCGACGCCTTCAGCGGCAGTTCGGCCAGGTCGGTGGCGTGCGAGGCCACCGAGCCCAGCAGGCCGCCCAGCGCGACCATGGACGTCGCGAATTGCAGTGCGGATTTCATCTTCAACCCCGGGTGACGAGCGATTGCACGAAGGTCTGCGTGCCCTTGGGTCCGGTCACGCGCACGGTGACGCGGAACTGCTTGGAATTGGGCGGGTTCAGCGGCTCGGGGCCGACGGCGCGGCTGCCCATCTTGGGCACCTGCTTGACCAGGCACTCGCGCAGCGGCTGTGTCACCGGCGTCACGGTGCAGGCGCGTTCGGCCACGTAGCGCACGGTCATCTGGCCCACGGTGGTCTGCGGCGCGGTGCTCCAGTCGATGCCGGTGGGCAGGCCGTTGCCGTCCTTGGCCAGCGCGGTGGGTGAGTACCAGCCGGTGATGGCGGTGTCCTCGTCGGTCAGCGCCTGCACGGCGACGAAGGCGTTGTTGACGCCCACCTCGCTGGCCTGCAGCGCGGCTTCCTGGTAGGCGGCGTTGCCGGTGGCGAGCACGCCGATCTCGGTCAGCCGCGCCAGTGCCATGCCGCCGAGCAGCATCACCGACAGCAGCACCAGCACCACCAGCATCGTGACGCCGCGCTCGGCTCGGCGCATCTTCGGGAAATGTCTCATCGTGGTCACCACACCAGGTTGCGCAGCGGCACCACCACCACCGCGCTGCGGTAGCGGTAGCAGGCCCAGTCGGCCACGTCGGGCTCGACCGTTTCGCCGAAGAGCACGGGCTTGCTCTCGCTGGCGACACAGTTGCCGTCCTTGTCTTCCTTCTCGCGCTGCGGGCTGCGCGTGACCAGGCCGATGCGCAGCGCACGCACGCGCTCGACGTTGGCGCCGGCCACGCTGCTCCAGTTCACGCCGGTGGCGCCCGAGGTGTCGTCCACTGCGTCCTGCCAGCCCATCAGCGTGCTGCTGCTGGCGCTGCTGGAGACGCCGTACTGCGCGCGGAAGGCCATCACGTTGCGCACCAGCACGGCCGAGTCGCCGAGCAGCGGGCGCGCCAGCGTGAGATTGCCGCCGCTGACGCTGTAGCGGCTCCACTGCAGCCCGCCCAGCAGCGCCACGCGGTCCTTCTCGACGAAGCTGGCAGTGCTGGTGAAGGTGGCGGCGTTGTGCGTGCCGGTGTTGTCGAAGGTCAGCGTCTGCGGCACGTCGTCGGTGGCCGCGGCGCTGGCGGTGACGCTGCGCACGAGGCACGTGCCGCCGGCGCTGGCCGGCGCCAGCAGCACCGCCTGGCCGGCCTCGACGGGCAGCAACGACATCAGCGTCGCTTCGTCGCCGGTGGTCGCGCCCTTCAGCAGCACGTTGGCGCCCGAGTCCACGTTGCTCGCGAAGAGCACGTCGAGCTGGTCGCTGCCGGTGCCGGCCGTGATGCGCGCGGGGGCGAACGAGGCGCCGTCCATCTGCACCGAGGCGGCCACGCTCAGGTTCAGCGTGTGGCACAGGAACTTGGAATCACCGAAGAAGCCCAGGCCGGCGCTGGCGACGTCGCTCTTGATCGCGGCCAGGGCCGTGGTGGCGTTGACGGTCATGCCGCCGGCACCCACGCCCTGGCGCTGCGAGGCCGTGAAGACGGCGGCACCGCCGGTGGCGGCCAGCGCCACGAGCAGCGCCACGACCATGCCGACCATGATCTCGACGATCGACAGGCCGGCCTGGCGGCGGCGCCGGCCCGGCTGGCGCTGCGCGCCGCGCGGTTGCAGGTCAGCGCACATCGGTCGTCGCCTCCAGCGTGCGGGTCTCGCCGGCGGCCTTGCCGGTCCAGGAGATGACGACGCGCAGGCGCCCGGTGGTCGCGTCGTAGGTGGAGGTGGCCGTGCCGTCGGGCAGGCTGGCGCCCAGGCGGGTGCTCCAGTCGCTGGCGATGGCGCTGGCGGTGCTGCTGGCGCAGGTGCCGGCGGCCGGCAGCGTGTAGCAATTGCGGTTGGCGGTGTCGACCAGGGCCGAGCTGATCAGCTCGTCGCCCATCTGCGCCGCGACCATGCGCGACTGGCTCTCGGTGGCCTGGGCCAGCGAGCGGGCCTGCAGCCGTGTCATGCCGACCAGGCCGAAGGCCAGGATGGCCAGCGCGATCATCGCGTCGATGAGGCCGAAGCCGCGGCTGCGGCTGCGGCTGTGAGGCAGGGTGGCGTGGCGTCGCGGCATGGTCAGCAGCTCGAGAGGTGGTTGCCGCACAGGCGCACGGCGCCGCCGGCGTCGACACGCAGGCCGGGGCAGCGGAACTCGCCGCTGCAGGTGACGCCGTCCATCGACAGGTTCACCGAGCCCGCGGTGCCGAAGGGCACGGGACGGCCTTCGCTGCCGAAGTCGATGTCGGCCGTCGCGGCGCTGACGGCGTTGGTGAAGTTGCGCGTGCGCAGCGTCACCGGCGAGGCCGGCACCGTGCGGTCGGTGACGGTGATGGTGTTGCCGGCGGTCGACAGGCGCACCGTGGTGTTGCGCTTGACGGCTTCGCTCTGCGCCAGCAGCGCCTCGGCGTACAGCAGGTTGCCGCCTTCGCGCAGCTTCGAGTTGGCGATGTAGTCGGTGAAGTAGGGCGCCGCCGTGAGCATCAGGAAGGCACCGATGGCCAGGCCGACCATCAGCTCCACCAGCGTCAGGCCGCGGCTGCCGTGGCGTCCGCGGCGGTGGGGGCTCAGGTGTCGCATGTCGTGCCCCGGGTGGTCCAGCAGCCGGCGTTGGCGCCCTTCGGGTGGGCGCTGGTGGTGCGGGTGCCGGCCTGGTTGATGGTGTACGTGTAGCCGTCCATCGCGCCCGAGCCGGTGGCGGTGGCGGTGAAGCCCTGGCCGCTGGCGGTGAGGCTGCAGGTGACGGTGAAGTTGGCAGCGGTGGGCACGCTGACGGCGCAGGCGGCGGTGCCGTAGTTGCCGACGTCCTGGTAGCGCTGCTCCATGCGCGTGGCGAACGAGGCCAGCGCGTCCAGCGCCACCGGCACGCGCGAGCGCTGGATGTAGCTGTTGTAGGCGGGCAGGGCCACGGCGGCCAGGATGGCCACGATGGCCACCGTGATCATCAGTTCGATGAGCGTGAAGCCGCGTTGCAGGCGGAAGGCGTGTGTGGGTCGCATGGGCAGGACACCTCGGACAGATTCGGTGGCGGCACAAACTCGCCGCATCGAACGTGTATTCGGCCACCCACCGACGGACTTGAGGCTTTCGGCCCGGCTACATCGGTAACGAAGGTAAGCATTGGGCCTGACGGGTCGTGACGGATCTCACGTTCCCCGCGTGCAGCCCCGTGCGGGGCACTGCAGCGCCTACTCGGCGTTGCCGAAAAGATCCGCCCCGGCACGCGGCGGCGGCGTCAGGCCCAGGTGCCGCCAGGCGGCCAGCGTGGCGATGCGCCCGCGCGGCGTGCGCTGCAGGTAGCCCTGCTGGATCAGGAAGGGCTCGATCACGTCCTCGATCGTGCCGCTTTCCTCGCCGATGGCCGCGGCCACGTTGTCCAGCCCCACCGGGCCGCCGTCGAAGCGGTGGATCACGGCTTCCAGCAGCTTGCGGTCCATCAGGTCGAAACCCTGCGGGTCGACGTCCAGCATCTTCAGCGCTGCGTCGGCCACCGCGGCGCTGATGCGGCCGTCGGCCTTCACCTGCGCGTAGTCGCGCACGCGGCGCAGCAGCCGGTTGGCGATGCGCGGCGTGCCGCGGCTGCGGCGCGCGATCTCCAGCGCGCCCGCGGCGTCCACCGGCACGTTCAGCAGCCCGGCCGAGCGCGTGACGATGCGCGTGAGCTCTTCGGCGCTGTAGAACTCCAGCCGCGCGACGATGCCGAAGCGGTCGCGCAGCGGGTTCGTGAGCATGCCCGCGCGCGTGGTCGCGCCCACCAGCGTGAACGGCTGCAGGTCGAGCTTGATCGAGCGCGCCGCCGGGCCTTCGCCGATCATGATGTCGATCTGGTAGTCCTCGAGTGCCGGATACAGGATCTCCTCGACGACCGGGCTCAGCCGGTGGATCTCGTCGATGAAGAGCACGTCGTTGCGCTCCAGGTTCGTGAGGATGGCGGCCAGGTCCTTGGGTTTCTCCAGCACCGGGCCGCTGGTCTGGCGCAGGTTCACGCCCAGCTCGCTGGCGATGATGTGGCTCAGCGTCGTCTTGCCCAGGCCCGGCGGGCCGAACAGCAGCACGTGGTCGAGCGCCTCGCCACGGCCGCGTGCGGCGCCGATGAAGATCTCCAGCTGCTCGCGCGCCTTCGCCTGGCCCACGTAGTCGGCCAAGCCCTTGGGTCGCAGCGCGCGTTCGATGGCCTCTTCGTTGGGCGACGTCGCTGCGGCACTCACCACGCGGGGCAGGCTCGCTGCGGGGCCGAAGTCGTCGGTCTGGATCGCCATGGACCGATTATGACGAGCGGCTAAACTGGGCCCCGCCGTGAACCTGCTGCGCCACCACTTCCGCCCCGCCCTCTGGCTCGCGCTCGTCGCGATTGCCGCGATGGCGCTGCTGCCGACGCTGTCGCATGCGATGGCGCACGTGGCCGGCGGCGTGGGCAGCGGCTTCACCGAAGTCTGCACGCCGCAGGGCATGAAGCTGGTGGCGCTGAACGACGGCGAGACGGCGCCCGACAGCGCCGCGCTGCAGCTGGAGCACTGCCCCTGGTGCACCGGCGCGCTGGGCGACATCGCACCGGCGCCGGCGCTTCAGGGCGCCGGCCTGCAGCCGGCGGGCACGCTGCTGCTGCCGCCGCTGTTCCTGCACGGCCCGCGCACGCTGCATGCGTGGCTGCTGGCCAACCCGCGCGCGCCACCCGTCCTGGCCTGATTCCAGCCGCCTGGGCCGGTGCCGTCGTGCCGGTTCGTGTGTGCCGCGCGGCGCGTGCCCACCGGCAGCTTGCGGTGACCGCGCCGTGCCTGCTGCGGCCGATCCCGTTCCACCCCGCTCCCATGGCCCGACGTGGCCGAAGAAGGTCTCTCCATGAAACAACTGATCCCCGTGTTGACCCTGGCTCTTGCCGCCCTCGGCGCCCACGCCCAGACCACCGTGAAGGACGGCTGGGTGCGCGGCACCGTGCCGCAGCAGAAGGCCACCGGCGCCTTTGCCCAGATCACCTCGGCCCAGGGCGGCCGGCTCGTGTCGGCGGCGTCGCCGGTGGCCGGCGTGGTCGAGATCCACGAGATGCGCATGAGCGGCAGCACGATGCAGATGCGCGCGCTGACCGACGGCCTGGAGCTGCCGGCCGGCAAGACCGTGGAGCTCAAGCCCGGTGGCTACCACGTGATGCTGATGGACCTGAAGCAGCCGCTGAAGGCCGGCGACACCGTGCCGCTGACACTGGTGGTGGAAGGTGCCGACAAGAAGCGCGAGACGCTGCAGCTGCAGCTGCCGGTGAAGGCGCTGGGCGGCATGCCGCAGCAACAGCAACAGCAGCAGGGGCAGCACAAGGGGCACTGACCGCTGCCGGGCCCGCGGGCCCGGCGCTTGTCACTTGTTCAGTGCCTTCAGGGCCAGCTTGATGCCGTCGCTGACGCCCACATCGGCGGGCAGCGCCTTCAGCGCCGCGGCGGCCTCGCGTTCGTTGTAGCCCAGCGCCATCAGCGCCTGCACGATGTCGTTGCCGGCCTCGGTGCTGGCGGCCTGCGGCAGCGCCAGGTCGGGGGCCAGCTTGCCCTTCAGCTCCAGCAGCAGCCGCTCGGCGGTCTTCTTGCCGATGCCCGGCACCTTCACCAGCCGCGCGGTGTCTTGCGCCGCCACGGCCTGCGACAGCTCGGCCACCGACAGCCCCGACAGCAGCGCCAGCGCCATGCGCGGGCCGATGCCGCTGATCTTCACGAGCTGGCGGAAGGTGCTGCGCTCGGCCGCGGTGAGAAAGCCGAAGAGCTGCTGCGCGTCCTCGCGCACGACGAAGTGCGTCAGCAGCACCACCGTCTCGCCCAGGCCGGGCAGGTTGTAGAACGTGCTCATCGGCACGTCGAGCTCGTAGCCGACGCCGTGCACGTCGACGAGGACCAGGGGGGGCGACTTTTCCGCCAGCGTGCCGGTGATGCGTCCGATCATGGACGCATTGTCGCCGCGCCCGGGTGCGCGGATGCGTCAGGCGTTCAGCGGAACAGGCCCAGGCGCTGCGCTTCGAGCGCGGCCTCGGCGCGCGAGCTCACGTTGAGCTTGCGGTAGATCTGCTTCACGTAGTCGGCGATGGTGTGCCGGCTCAGGCCCAGCTGCACGCCGATCTCGGGCAGCGTGTAGCCCTTGGCCACGCGCAGCAGCACTTCGCTCTCGCGCTCGGTCAGGCTCACGTGCGGCAGCGTCGAGGCCTGCGGCTTGGCCTTGGCGCTGAAGTAGGCCATCACGCGGCGCGCGATGCTCGGCGACAGCGGCGGCTCGCCCTGGCTGATGCGCTGCAGCTGTTCGGTGATCAGCTCGCGCGGCTGCTCCTTCAGGATGTAGCCGAAGGCGCCGGCCTGCAGTGCCGGGAACAGGTGCTCGTCGTCGTCGTGGATCGTGACCACCACGCTCTGCGCCTCGGGCTGCACGTCGCGCAGCTTGGTCACCACGTCGACGCCGCTGCCGTCGGGCAGGCCCAGGTCGATCAGCGCCAGGTCGAACTTCACCGCCGACACGAGCGACAGTGCATCGTGCACGCGCGCGCTCTCGGAGATCTGCGCAGCCGGGAACACCTGCAGCACCAGCTTGCGCAACCACACCCGGATCTCGGGCAGGTCTTCGAGCAGCAGGATGTTCTTCATGCGGTGGCTTGAAACGGGCAGACGTTCATGGTAGCTGCTGCCTTCAAGTCTGTGGGGCGGCGGCCAGCGCACGATCGAGCGGAACCGTGAGACGTATCACGGTCCCGTAGCCGGGGCCCGACTCCACCAGGCACTGGCCCTGCAGCTGCTTGGCGCGGTGCTTCATGCTGGCCATGCCGTGGCCGCGGTCGAGGCGGCCATCGAGTTCGAGCGGGATGCCGTCGCCGTTGTCCTGCACGATGACCTGGAAGTCGCCGTCGGCCACGCGGCAGGTGACCGAGCAGTGCGAGGCGCCGCTGTGCTTGATGATGTTGCTGGTGGCCTCGCGCAGGATGCGCGTGGTCTGCACGAAGGCCCGTGCCGACAGCGTCTGCGGCAGCTCGTCGGGCGCCGACCATTCACCTTCGATGCCCGCTTGCGCGAGCCGGTTCACGACCTCGGCGCGCCAGTCGCCCAGGGCGTCGGCCAGCCGCACCGGCCGGCCCGTGAGGCCGCGCACCGACAGCCGCATCTCTTCCAGCGCCTCGCGCGCCAGCGTCGAGATGCGCTCGGATTCGCTGGTATGCACGATGGTCAGCAGCTTGGCGCCGAGGTCGTCGTGCAGGTCGGCCGCGATGCGCTTGCGCTCGCGTTCGGTGATCTGCTCCACGCGCAGTTCCGAGAGCTGCCGGAAGTTGCGTTCGATCTCGGCCGTGGCCTCGCGCACGCGCTGCTCGAGGTGCGCCTTGCCCAGCTCGGCCTCCTGCAGCGCGCGCCCGTGCTGCTGCACCAGGCGCAGGCCCAGGCCCACCAGCAGCAGCGGCGGCACCAGCTGCGCCACGTGCGCGGCCAGCGGCCGCAGGCCCTGCTGCTGCGCCAGGAACTCCACCAGGCCGGCCAGCGCCAGCATGCCCAGCAGCAGCGCCATCGGCCACGCGCGGCCGGGCCGTGCATGCTGCTGCGTGCGCAGGTGCACGGCCGCGGCGACGGCCACCTGCAGTGCGAGCAGCACCGACCACGCACCGGCCATCGTGTGCAGCCGGGTCGGCCCGGCCAGCACCAGGGTCAGCGGCATCAGCGCGCACTGCAGCGGCAGCAGGCGGTCCACCAGCTGCACGCGCCGGCCGGCGCTGCGCAGCAGGAACTGCACTGCGGCCAGCGTCAGGAAGGCGAGCATCGCGACCTGCAGGAATTCGACGACGGTGTGCGTCATCGGCAGCGTGCGCAGCCACAGCCGTGCGTCGATCAGCGCCCAGCCCACCGACAGCGCGCCGAAGTAGGCCAGGTGGCTCTCGCGGCGGTGCATGAAGCCCAGTACGAACATGTAGCCGCCGGTCAGCAGCAGCGTGGCCCCCAACGCCTGCGGCAGCGTCACCTGCAGCGCGTGGCGCAGCGCCTGGCGGCGCAGCAGCTGCGACTGCGGACCGATGGCCAGCGCCGACAAGCCCCCGGCGCGCGCGCGCGAGCCCAGCTCGGCGAGCGGGTGGCCGACGACACGCAGGTCCAGCGTGTTGGTGCCCGGCGCCAGCAGCGCGGCAGGCAGCGTGACCAGCTGCGGGTGGTTGCAGTTGTTGGTGAGCGGTGGCGCCATGCGGCCGCCGCTGTGCACGCGCTGGCCGTTCAGCAGCACTTCCAGGTTGGTGCAGACCTGCGCCACGTACAGCGCCAGCAGTTCGTCGCCGGCGGCCGCGGGCGGGGTGTCGAACTGCACGCGGTACCAGACCGGGCCGGCGCTGGCCGGGCGCGTGCGCGCCCAGGTGTCGGGCAGATCGACCGTGCGCGAGACGGCGCCGCTGGCGAACGGATTGGCATTCGCGGGGTTGGCGCCGGCGGGCAGTGCGCCTTCGGCGACCTGTGCGCGGTCGATCTGCAGCACCTGGGCTGCAGCCGGCGGCGTGCCGGCGAGCAGCAGCAAGGCCAGCAGGACCGGCAGCATGGCCAGCCAGGGCGCCTGCCGCAGGGCGCCCGGGCAACGTGGTTTCGGCGCGGGCAGGCAGGGTGCGGTCGGCATGGGCCACGGATTCTGCGGCATGGCAGGGCGCTGCAGCCGCTGCGACAATGCAGGCCCCGTGGACCCTTGCACGCCCGCCGCTTGATTCGCCGCCACCTCCTCTCGCCGCCCGACAACCGCCGCCTGGCCCACCTGTGCGGCCCGCTCGACGGCCATCTGCGCAGCATCGAGGCCGCCTTGGGCGTGACGCTGGCGCGGCGCGACGCCAGCTTCCGCATCGAAGGCCCGCGCGACGCGGTCGAGCGCGCGGCAACGCTGCTCGACGCGCTGTACGCGCGCGCCACGGCGCCCATCGGCGAGCGCACGCTGCAGCTGGAGCTGGCTTCGGCCGGTGCGCCCGCGGCGGCGCCCGCCGCCCCCGGCGCCGCCGCCACGCCCACGGGCGACGTGGTGCTGCGCACGCGCCACGCCGATCTCAGCGGGCGCACGCCGAACCAGAGCCAGTACCTGCGCCAGATGCTGGGCCACGACATCACCTTCGGTGTCGGCCCCGCCGGCACCGGCAAGACCTTTCTCGCAGTGGCCTGCGCGGTCGACGCGCTGGAACGCCAGGGCGTGCAGCGCATCGTGCTGACGCGCCCGGCGGTCGAGGCCGGTGAGCGCCTGGGTTTCCTGCCCGGCGACCTGGCGCAGAAGGTCGACCCCTACCTGCGCCCGCTCTACGACGCGCTGTACGACCTGATGGGCTTCGACCGCGTGGCCAAGGCCTTCGAGCGCGGGCTGATCGAGATCGCGCCGCTGGCCTTCATGCGCGGGCGCACGCTCAACCACGCCTTCGTGATCCTCGACGAGGCGCAGAACACCACGCGCGAGCAGATGAAGATGTTCCTCACGCGCATCGGCTTCGGCAGCAAGTGCGTGGTCACCGGCGACGTGAGCCAGATCGACCTGCCCTCGGGCATGCCCAGCGGCCTGGTCGATGCTCGGCGTGTGCTCGACGGCGTGCCGGGCATCGCGTTCACCGACTTCACGGCGGCCGACGTCGTGCGCCACCCGCTGGTGGCGCGCATCGTCGAGGCCTACGAGGCCCGGACCGGCGCCGCTGCCGACGATGCGACAGGGGCGCGCGTGCGCCGCGCGCGATGACACGGCTGGCCTTGCCGCCGCTGACGCTGTCGCTGCAGTTCGCCGACGCGCGCCACCGCGCCGCGCTGCCGCGCCACCGCGTGCAGCGCTGGCTGCGGGCGGCGCTGGAGGCGCCGGGGCAACTCACGGTGCGCATCGTCGACGCCGACGAGGGCCGGGCGCTGAACCGCGACTACCGGCACAAGGACTACGCCACCAACGTGCTGACCTTCGACTACGCGCACGCGCCCGAGGTGGTGGCCGACCTGATCCTGTGCGCGCCGGTGCTGGAGCTGGAAGCCCAGGCGCTGGGCATCACGCTGGAGGCGCACTACGCGCACCTGCTGGTGCACGGCGCGCTGCACGCGCAGGGCTACGACCACGAGGCCGACGACGAGGCGGCGGCGATGGAAGCGCGCGAGACCGAGATCCTGCTGGGACTGGGCTTCAGCGACCCGTACCAGCGGCCGGCGGCGGCACCGTCGCGGAAGTCGCCACGGCAGCGCCCGCCGCGGGCCTGAGCAGCACCGCGGCGATCGCCACCACCATCAGCACCATCGCCGCGAAGTCCTGCCAGTGCAGGGCCTCGTTCAGCAGCCAGGCGCCGAGGAAGGTGCCCAGCACCGGGATCATCATCACGCTGATCGAGCTGGCCACGGGCGGCATGCTGCGCGCCAGGTAGAACCAGGCCGCGTGTGCGAAGCCGAACACCGCGATCGCGTTGTAGGCGATCGCCCAGCTGACGTGCGGCTGCGGTGCGATCCAGCGCGCCGGCTCCAGCAGCAGCGCCAGCACGCTGACGACGCCGGCGGTGATGGTGGTCATCCAGAACACGATGGTCAGCACGTGCACCGGCAGCGTCGAGCGGCGCAGCTTGTGCGTGCCGTAGGCCCACACGCAGGCCGCGAACAGCACGGCGCCGGCAGCCAGCGGCGCGCCGCTGAGCTTGCCGAACTCGTGCGCCAGCAGCAGCAGGATGCCCACGCCCGAGGCCAGCACGCCGATGCCCTGGCGCAGCGTGAAGCGGTCGCCGAACAGCAGCACGCCCCACAGCGCGGCGAAGATCGGCATCGAATAGCCCAGGATCGCGGCCCGGCCCGAGCTCAGGTGCTGCACCGCCACGATGACGATGATGTGCCAGACCACCAGGTTCGACAGCGTCAGCCGCAGTGTCTCGCCCCAGTGCGCACGCGGCAGCCGCAGCGGGATCTTCAGCAGCAGCATCGCGCCCGCCAGCACCGGCAGGCCCAGCAGCATGCTGAGCGCGCGGAAGGTCAGCGGCGGGAACGCCAGCGGCTGTGCCGCCGTGCCGCTGACGCCGATCTTCATCACCGGCCAGTTCAGGCCCCACACCAGGGTCAGCAGCACCAGCACCCAGAGCTGGCGTCTTGTGGTCCCTGTCGTCGCCGTGCTCATCGCCGTGTGCCGCCCAGGTAGCGCTTGCGCCAGAAGAACAGGCCCAGGCCGACGGCCACCGTGGCCATCAGCGCGATGGCCAGCCAGATGCCGGTGCCGCTGTGGATGAGCGGCAGGCCGTCGAAGTTCATGCCGAAGAAGCCGGTGATCAGGTTCAGCGGCAGGAAGATGGCCGTCAGCACGGTGAGCGTGCGCATGATGTCGTTGGTGCGGTGGCCCAAGGCGCTGAAGTGCATCTGCACCGCAGTCTCGGCGCTCTGCTCCAGCCGCCGCACGTGCGAGAGCACGCGCTCGACGTGTTCGAGCACGTCGCGCGAGCGCACGCGCAGCAGCTCGCGTTCGCGCCGCGCGTGGGCGTCGGCCTCCTCGGGCCATTCGTCGAGCGCGTCGATCCATTCCTGCACCGCACTGCGCTGGTCCTCGCAGGTGTCCTCCAGCAGGTGCAGCGCATTGCGCGAATCCAGCAGGAACTGCCAGTCGTCGAAGCGGCTCTTCGGATCGAGCAGTTCCTGCTGCAGGTAGGCCAGCTGGCGCGTCAGCAGGCGGCGCAGCTCCAGGTAGCTGTCGACCATGTGGTTGACCATGCGCAGCATCAGGTCGGCCGGGCTGCTGGGCTGGCGCGCGCCGGCACCGGCCAGGCGCAGCGCGAAGTGGTCGCGCACGGCGCAATCGGTCGGATGCACGGTGATCAGCACGCGGTCATACACCGCAAAGCCCACCGGGCTGGTGTCGATGGAATCCAGCGCCTGCTTCGCCGTGGCCAGCGTTCCGTGCGCGTCGTCGACGAAGAGCTGGTCGCTGCCCGGGCTGGCGGCCAGACGGCGGAACACCATCAGGTCGTACCAGCTCGTGTAGTCGAAGTGGCTGGGCAGCTGGTTGTTCAGCAGATCGGACACGTGCAGGTCGACCAGCGGGCTCAGGCCCCAGCGCTGCAGGTGCGCCTGCAGCACCGGGCTCTGCACCTCGAAGACACGCCGTGCGCTGCCGATCCACACGAAGCCGGTGGCGGGCAGCGTGTCGGGCAGCGCCTGCAGCTCGGTGATGCCGCCGGGCTCGACGTGGAAGATGCGCATCAGCGCTCGCGCAGCTTGCGGGCGGCGTCGAGCGCAAAGTAGGTCAGCACGCCGTCGGCGCCGGCGCGCTTGAAGGCCAGCAGGCTCTCCATCATCACGGCGTCGTGGTCGAGCCAGCCGTTCTGGGCCGCGGCCTTCAGCATCGCGTATTCGCCGCTGACCTGGTAGGCGAAGGTCGGCACGCGAAACTCGTCCTTCACGCGGCGCACGATGTCCAGGTACGGCATGCCGGGCTTGACCATCACCATGTCGGCGCCCTCGGCGATGTCCAGCGCCACCTCGCGCAGGGCTTCGTCGCTGTTGCCGGGGTCCATCTGGTAGACCTTCTTGTCGGCCTTGCCGAGGTTGCCGGCCGAGCCCACCGCGTCGCGGAAGGGGCCGTAGAAGGCGCTGGCGTACTTGGCGCTGTAGGCCATGATGCGCGTGTGGATGGCGCCGTGCGATTCGAGGGTGTCTCGAATCGCTCCGATCCTGCCGTCCATCATGTCGCTGGGCGCCACGATGTCCACGCCGGCCTCGGCCTGCACCAGCGCCTGCTGGCGCAGCAAGGCCACGGTGGGGTCGTTCAGGATGTAGCCGGTGTCGTCGAGCAGGCCGTCCTGGCCGTGGCTGGTGAACGGGTCGAGTGCAACATCGGTGAGCAATCCCAATTGCGGAAAATGCTTCTTCAGTTCGCGCACCGCGCGCGGCACGAGGCCGTCGGGATTGGTCGCCTCGCGGCCGTCGGGCGTCTTCAGCGCGGGCTCGATCACCGGGAACAAGGCCATCACCGGAATGCCCAGCGCGACACACTGTTCGGCCACGCCGAAGAGGCCGTCGAGGCTGCGCCGCTGCACGCCGGGCATGCTCGCCACGTCCTGCGTGATGCCCTTGCCGTCGAGGAGAAACACCGGGAGGATCAGGTCTTCCGGGGCCAGCCTGTGCTCGCGCACCAGGGCACGGGTGTAGGCATCGCGGCGCAGGCGGCGCGGGCGGCTCGCCGGGTACGGTGGGGGGGTACGCACGATCGGGTCCTCGACGCGGCGGCAAGGTGGCTGCGGAGCCCGGGAAATCCGGGTGGCGCGCCACAAACCGCTCTGCTAAAGTAGTTCTTGAATGATAGCCGCAAGGTTGTCATTCCCTGCTTTTCCTCCCTGAGCAGGTGCCTTGGCGTGATGACAGCGACAAGGCTTGCCGGCCCCGGCCTCAAACGCCGGGGCCTCTTTTTTGTGCCGGCCATAATGACCCGATGGGTTATCTCTGGGTCAAGGCCTTCCACATTGTCTTCGTGGCCAGCTGGTTCGCCGGCCTGTTCTACCTGCCGCGCCTGTTCGTGAACCTGGCGATGGTGCCTGCCGACAGCCACGCCGAGCGCGAGCGCCTGCTGCTGATGGGCCGCAAGCTCTACCGCTTCACGACGCTGCTGATGGTGCCGGCCCTGGTGCTGGGGCTGGTGCTGTGGCTGGGCTACGGCGTCGGGCGCGGCCCGGGCAGCGGCTGGATGCACGCCAAGCTGCTGCTGGTGGTGGGCGCCATCGGCTACCACCACATGTGCCGTTCCATCCTGCGCAGCTTCGAGCACCTGCAGAACAAGCGCAGCCACAAGTGGTTCCGCGTCTTCAATGAAGTCACGGTGCTGCTGTTCGCGGCGACCGTGGTGCTGGTGGTCGTGAAGCCCTTCTAGCGCGGCGGGCGTCGTGGCACCGGCGCGCCATCGCAGTTCGGCCACACCACTGGCGCTGGTGTACGCGGCGCTGGTGCTCTATGCGAGCCTGTTCCCGTTCACCGGCTGGCGCTGGCCGCCGGGGCAGGGCCTGGACGCGCTGCTGCGCCTGGCCTGGTGGCCCTGGGTCGTGCCGTTCGACACCTGGTCCAACCTGCTGGGCTACCTGCCGCTGGGCGCGCTGCTGCTGATCGCGGCGCGCCGCAGCGGCCTGGCCACGCTGCCGGCCCTGCTGCTGGCCGTGGTGTTGCCGGCACTGCTGTCCTACGGCACCGAAGTCGCGCAGAACTTCCTGCCCGGCCGCCACCCGTCGCTGAAGGACTGGGCGCTCAACAGCGCCGGCGCCGCGTGCGGTGCGCTGCTGGGGATGGCGCTGCACTGGCTGCGGGTCATCGACGGCTGGCATGCGCTGCGCGAGCGCTGGTTTGTGCGCCACAGCGCGGGTGCGCTGGCGCTGCTGGCGCTGTGGCCGCTGGGCCTGCTGTTTCCGGCGCCAGTGCCGCTGGGCCTGGGCCAGGTGGGCGGGCGGCTGCGCGAGGCCTTGACGGACCTGCTGCACGACGTGCCCTGGGCCGACGCGGCCTACCAGATGCTGGCGGCCGCGCCCGAGCCCAGCCAGCCGCTGTGGCCGCTGGCCGAGGCCGGCGTCACCGCGCTCGGCCTGCTGGGTCCGGTGCTGCTGGCCTACACGGTGGTGGCGCCGGGCTGGCGGCGCGTGGTGCTGGCGCTGGGCGCCACGGCGCTGGCGGTGCTGGCGATGACGCTGTCGACGCTGCTGAACTTCGGCCCGCAGCACGCCGCGGCCTGGATGACCCCGGCGGCACTGCCGGCGCTGGGCGTGGCCACCGGTCTGGCGGTGCTGCTGGCGCCACTGGGCCGGCGGCTGGTGGCTGGGCTGGCGCTGATGGTGCTGACCGGCCTGGTGATGCTGGTGGCCGAGGCCCCGGCCGACCCGTACTTCGCGCTCAGCCTGCAGGCCTGGGAACAGGGGCGCTTCGTGCGCTTCCACGGCCTGGCGCAGTGGATCGGCTGGCTTTGGCCCTACGCCGCGATGCTGTGGCTGCTGACGCGGCTGGGCACACACCCCGACACCGGTCGCTGACACCCCCCTGCCTACAATCGCGGCCATGAGCTACTACAAGCACCACATCTTCTTCTGCCTCAACGAGCGCAAGAACGGCGAGGCCAGCTGCGCCCAGCACGACGCGCAGGCCGCCTTCGACCATTGCAAGGCGCGCGTGAAGGCGGCGGGGCTGGCCGGTGTGGGTGGCGTGCGCGTGAACAAGGCCGGCTGCCTGGACCGCTGCGCGGGCGGCCCCGTGGCGGTCGTCTACCCCGAAGAGACCTGGTACACCTTCGTCGACCAGGCCGACATCGACGAGATCGTCGACGTCCACCTGAAGGACGGCCGCGTCGTCGAGCGCCTGGTGCTGCCGCCATCCGTGGGTCGATGAACACCGGCACCCGACGGCTGGTGACCGCCGGCCCGGCGGGCGCGATCGAGACGGCCATCGACGGCCCCGAGGCCGGCGCGCGCGGCGTCGCCGTGCTGTGCCACCCGCACCCGCTGCACGGCGGCACGATGGACAACAAGGTCGTGCAGACGCTGGCCCGTGCCTTCGTGCAGCTGGGCTGGCGCGCGGTGCGCTTCAACTTCCGCGGCATCGGCGCCTCGGCCGGCAGCTGGGACGCCGGCCAGGGTGAGGTCGACGACGCGCTGGCGGTCGTCGCCGCGCACCGCGACCCCGCGCTGCCGCTGGTGCTGGGCGGCTTCTCGTTCGGCGGCTACGTCGCCACGCAGGCCGCGGCGCGCACCGAAGGCGTCGAGCGGCTGGTGCTGATTGCGCCCGCGGTGGTGAACTTCCCCGCCGCGCCGGTGTCACAGCAGACCCTGGTGGTGCACGGCGAGGCCGACGACGTCGTGCCGCTGTCCGCGGTGCTCGACTGGGCGCGGCCGCAGGCCCTGCCGGTGACGGTGATCCCGGGGGCAGGCCATTTCTTCCACGGGCAGCTGCCGCTGCTCAAGCAACTCATCGTCGGTGCCTGGCACCGGCAGGACTCCTGATGACCTCCTTCTTCGCAATTGTCCTGGCGGCCCTGCTGGCTGCCGTCCCGTTCCTGGCGCTGGCCCAGACGCCGCAGCCGCCCGAGATTGCCGCGCGCCAGTACATCCTGGTCGACCTGGCCAGCAACCAGGTGCTGGCCGAGCGCGACGCCGACGCGCCCGCCGAGCCGGCCTCGCTGACCAAGCTGATGACGGCCTACCTGGTGTTCAACGCCATCCGCGACAAGAAGCTGGCACTCGACCAGCCCATCAGCGTGAGCAAGCGCGCCTGGGACCAGCGCAAGCTGGGCGGCTCGCTGATGTTCATCGACACCACGATGACGCCCAAGGTCGACGAGTTGCTGCGCGGCATGATCGTGCAGAGCGGCAACGACGCCAGCATCGCGCTGGCCGAGGCGGTGTCGGGCAGCGTCGAGACCTTCGTCGCGGCCATGAACGCCCAGGCCGCCGCCTGGGGCCTGAAGAACACGCAGTTCAAGAACGTCGAGGGCCTGACCGAGCCCGGCCACCACAGCAGCGCGCGCGACATGGCCTTCATCGCCGCGAAGATCATCCAGGAGCACCCGACCTTCTATCCGATCTACTCGCTGCGCAACTACACCTACAACAAGATCAAGCAGGACAACCGCAACATGCTGCTGGGTCGCGACCCCAGCATCGACGGCATGAAGACCGGCTACACCGAGGCTGCCGGCTACTGCCTGGTGTCGAGCGCCGTGCGCGACATGCCCAACGGCAAGCGCCGCCTGCTCAGCGTGGTGATGGGCACGTCGTCGCGCGAGGCGCGGGCGTCCGAGAGCCAGAAGCTGCTGAACTGGGGCTGGGCGGCGTGGGACGCGGTGCGTCTGTTCGAGGCCGGCAAGCCGGTGGCCACGGTGCCGGTGTGGAAGGGCGCGCGTCCCGAGGCGAAGCTGGGTGCGCCGGGCGCCATCTTCGTGACCGTGCCCAAGGGCGAGGGCGACAAGTTCAAGACTGTCATCGAGCGTACCGACCCGCTGGTGGCGCCGCTGACGCAGGGCCAGCGCGTGGGCACGCTGAAGGTCACCACGGCCGGCGGCGCGCCGATCGCCAGCGTGCCGCTGGTGGTGCAGGAGCCGGTGGAGCTGGCCGGCATCTTCGGTCGTGCCTGGGACGCCATCCGGCTGTGGATCAAGTAACCTTCGCCGCTTCCTTCGCAGGCTCATCTGGAGAGACCCCCATGGTCACCGCGCTGCCCGACACGCTCTGCATCCTGAACGGCGAGATCTCGCGTGTCGACGAGGCCAAGGTCTCGGTGCTCGACCGCGGCTTCATCTTCGGCGACGGCATCTACGAGGTCGTGCCTGTGTACCAGCAGCGGCTGTTCCGCTTCGAGGAGCACATGGCGCGGCTGGAGCGCAGCCTCGTGAAGGTGCGCATCGAGAACCCGCACACGCGCGCGCAGTGGCTGGCCATGTGCCGGCAGCTGGTGGCGGCGCTGCACGAGCAGAAGGGCAGCGAGGACCAGCTGGTCTACATCCAGATCACGCGCGGCGTCGCGCCGCGCGACCACGTGATGCCCGAGGGCCTGACGCCCACGGTCTTCATGATGGCCAGCCCGATGAAGCCGCCCACGCCCGAGCAGCGCCATGCCGGCGTGGCCTGCGTCAGCGCGCGCGATTTCCGCTGGGAGCGCGGCGACATCAAGAGCATCAGCCTGCTCGGCAACGTGATGGCGCGCCAGATCTCGGCCGACCACGGCGCGATGGAGACCATCATGTTCCGCGACGGCTGGCTCACCGAGGCCGCGGCCTGCAACGTGTGGATCGCGCACGAAGGCGCGCTGCTGGGCCCGCCCAAGAGCGAGCATGTGCTCGAAGGCATCCGCGTCGAGCTGTTCCGCGAACTGTGTGCCGACTGCGGCATCGCCTACAACCTGCGCCCGATCTCCGAGGCCGACGTGCGCGCCGCCGACGAGGTGCTGCTGAGCTCGGCCACCAAGGAAGTGCTGCCGGTCACGCGCATCGACGGCGAGCTGGTCGGTCACGGCGCGCTGCGCGGCAAGCCGGGTCCGGTGTACGCGCGGCTGTACGAGGCCTACCAGCAGGCCAAGCGCACGATGACGATCTGACTCCCCAGGACACGAGGCACGCCGTGGACATCCCGCCCGAACAGAGCCTGATCACCTACCCGAGCGACTTTCCCATCAAGGTGATGGGCGCCGCGGTGGACGGCTTCGAGGAGGCCGTGATCGCGGTGGCGCAGCAGTTCGACCCGGGCTTCCATGCCGGGCGCGTCGAACGCCGGCCCAGCAAGGGCGGCAACTACCTGGGCCTGACGCTCAACATCACGGCCACCAGCCGCGTGCAGCTCGATGCGCTGTACGCTGCGCTGAGCAGCCATCCGATGGTGAAGGTGGTGCTCTAGCTGCCGGCCGGCGCCTGTCGCGCAGGGGCCGGCGGGGTGTCCAGCTGCCGCAGCTTGGACGGTGCCGCTTCGTCGCCGTTGCTGGCCGCGATGGCGTACCAGTAGCGCGCCAGGCGCAGGTCGCGCTCGACGCCGTCGCCCTGCTCGTACATCGAGGCCAGCAGGTACTGCGCGCCGACATCGCCGCCCTTGGCGGCTTCGCGGAACCAGTGCGCCGCCTGTGCGGCGTCCTTCTTCAGTCCGCGGCCCAGGTAGTGGCCGGTCCCCATCGCCACCTGGGCATCGACGCTGCCGCTCGTGGCCGCCACCTCGTACCAGCGGTGCGCCAGCGCCAGGTCGCGGGCGCCGAATTCGCCGTTCTCCAGCGCCTGCGCCAGCATGAACTGCGCGGTGACGAAGCCGCCCTCGGCCGCCTGCGTGAGCAGGCGCCGCGCCAGCACGCGGTCGGGCCGTGGCAGCTCGTCGCGCAGGTGCATCACTGCCAGGTTGTACTGCGCTGCCGGCACGCCGCGCAGCGCCAGCGCTTCGAAGGCCGTGCGGGCTTCGGCCAGGTGGCCCGATTCGTAGGCGACGACCGCCTGGTCCAGTTCGGCCTGCACGGCGGCGCTCAGCGCGGGTGCGGCGAAGGCGGGCGGCGCCAGCAGCGCGGCGACACAGATCCAGCGGGCAAGCAGCGTCATCGTGCAGCAACGATACGCGTTCACGCGGCGGCTTGCACCGCGGTCTAGACTTGTCCCATGCGTGTCCTGACCCTGGGCCGGCGCGAGTACGCCGAGACCGAAGCAGCCATGCGCGCCTTCACCGCCGCGCGCAGCCCCGAGACCGACGACGAGCTCTGGCTGGTCGAGCACCCGCCGGTGTTCACGCAGGGCGTGGCCGGGCGCGATGAACACGTGCTCGGCGCCGGCGACATCGCGGTGGTGCGCACCAACCGCGGTGGCCAGGTCACGTACCACGGCCCCGGCCAGGTGGTGGCCTATCCGCTGCTGGACCTGCGGCGGCTGTCGATCTACGTGAAGGAGTACGTGTTCCGCATCGAGCAGGCGGTGCTGGACACGCTGGGCGCCTACGGCGTCACCGGCCACCGCGTGCGCAGTGCGCCCGGCATCTACGTGCGCCTGGCCGACCCCTTCGACCATGCCGTGCTGCGGCCCGGCCCCGACCCGTTCGAGGGCCTGGGCAAGATCGCCGCGCTGGGCATCAAGGTCAGCAACCACTGCACGTACCACGGCGTGGCGCTGAACGTGGCGATGGACCTGGAGCCCTTCACCCGCATCGACCCCTGCGGCTACGCCGGGCTGCGCACGGTGGACCTGCGCAGCATCGGCATCGACAGCACCTGGGACGAGGCCGCCGCGCGGCTGGCGGCGGCCCTGCAGCGGCGGCTGGCGCCGTAGCGAGCCGGTTTCAGCGCAGCGGCGCCGGCTCGTCGTCGTCGCTGACGGGCAACTGCGCCATCGAGACGTCCAGCGGCTCCTGCGTCTCGCTGGCGGGCTGGGCGCCTGCCCAGTCCACCAGGGCCTGTGGGCCGGCCAGCGCGGACTCGGGCACGGTGGCCGGTTCCTGCGCCACCGGCGGGGCGACGTCGCTGTCGCCGTTGAAGCAGCCGGCCAGGGCGGCACTGGCGCACAGCGCCAGCACGGTCAGCGCATGGGGTGCGGAGGTGTGTCGCATCGTCGGCCTCACTGCGCGCCCGGCACCGGCGTGTTCAGGTAAGGGAAAGCCGGCAGCAGCGGCACCACGGCCTGGTCGACGGCATCGTGCAGCTTGAAGGCAGTCTCCTTCAGCGGTACGGCGGCCGGGTTGCAGGCGGTGCCGAAGCCCAGGGCGTTGGTGTCGCCGTTGGCCATGCACAGGCCACCCATCACCGCCACCAGCGCGATGTCGACGACGTCGTCCTTGGGCCGGCGGCCGTTCGGGAAACCGGCCAGGTCGCTGCCGCCGCTGAGCAGGCTGCCGACGATGGCCAGGCGGTTCTGCTGCTCGAACGGCACCGGCGCGATGCCGGTGTTCAGGCGCAGCATCTCCGAGGCCACCACGCCGCGCGGCTGGTTCACGCCGGGGATGCCGGTCAGGAACGTGGTGACGAGGTCGTTGCGCGGGAAGTTGGTCGGCGCCGTGCCCGGGATGTTCAGCGCGATCTCCAGCAGCGCCGGCAGCGTCGGGTTGGTCACGTAGTCGGCGAACTGGCCGTCGCCCGTGGGCTTGCTGGCGTTGAAGCGGTCCTTGTCCTTGAGGCCGATCACGACCTCGTTGACCAGCGGCATGCCCAGCCGCGACACCTGCACCCAGGCGCCGCCGGCCTTCTCGGACGTCTGCAGGCCGGCCTGCGGCATGCCGTCGAGCAGCCGCGCCTGGCGCAGGCTGGCGGTGGTCCAGCCGCCGATCACGGGCTCGTCGCCTGCGGTCAGGCAGCTCTTGTGCACTTCCAGCGCCAGTGTGGTGACGTTCTTGTCGCCGATGGTGTTGGGCGCGGCACCGATCAGCGCCGGGTCGGTGATCACCGACAGCGGGGCATTCACGAGGTCGAAGATGGTTCCCAGGTTGACCGCGAACGGGTCCTGGCGCTGGCCCACGAACACCTTGGCCGGCATCGCGCAGCCGGGCAGGTGCACCGTGTGCACGTGCTTGGCGGCGTAGCCGGCGTAGTCGGGGATGGTCTTGGTGCCGATGTTGTCGGCCGGCTTCGCGAACCGCGTGCCGCCACCTTGTGCTGCCGTGGCGGGCGCGCCCGTGCCCTTGCGGCGGTCGCCGCGCATCACGTTCAGCGTGAAGCTCTCACCGACGTTGAGGTTGCCGTCGCCGACGTTGGCCACCTGGCCGGCCTGTGTGAGCGGGATCGCGACCATCTTGTCGCCGATCGGCAGCGCGACGCCGGCGCCGTTGTTGGCCAGCGTGTTCTGGAAGCGGAACTGGAAGCTGAGGTCTTCCCTCGCGTCGCCGTTGTTGTCGATGTGGATCTCGTACAGCGCGTTGGGATCCATCTTGAAGTAGTTGGGGCCGCCGTACGCGTCCTGCAGCGGCTGGTAGTTCGCGATCACGGTGACGTAGTCGGCGCGGCCGGTCTCGTAGCTGCGGAACATGTAGAAGTCGGTGGCGTCCACCTTCGGCACCGTGGCGATGAACGGGGCCTCGCGGTGGCTGGACGCGCCAACCAGCCCGCAGGCGGCCAGCAGGGCGGCGCCGAGCATGGGCGCGGCGATGAACTTGCTCGTGGACATGGGACTCTCGCTCCTGGGACGTTGCCGGCACGGCGCCGGTCGCATGTCTTACGCGGCGGCGTGGCGACTGGATGCAGCGCGATAATCCGGTGCATGAGCACCGTCGACAAACCGGCGTACGACGCCACCGCCAAGCAGAAGTCGCAGGCCAAGACCTCGCGCATCCCGATCAAGGTGGTGCCGGCCGGCGAGGTGCTGAAGAAGCCCGACTGGATCCGCGTCAAGGCCGGCAGCCCCAGCACGCGCTTCTACGAGATCAAGCAGATCCTGCGCGAGCACCAGCTGCACACGGTGTGCGAGGAGGCCAGCTGCCCGAACATCGGCGAGTGCTTCGGCAAGGGCACGGCCACGTTCATGATCATGGGCGACAAGTGCACGCGCCGCTGCCCGTTCTGCGACGTCGGCCATGGCCGCCCCGACCCGCTGGACGTGAACGAGCCGGTGAACCTGGCCAAGACGATCGCGGCACTGAAGCTGAAGTACGTGGTCATCACCAGCGTCGACCGCGACGACCTGCGCGATGGCGGCGCCGGCCACTTCGTCGAGTGCATCCGCCAGACGCGGGCGCTGTCGCCCGAGACGCGTATCGAGGTGCTGGTGCCCGACTTCCGTGGCCGCGACGACCGCGCGCTGTCCATCCTGCGCGAAGCACCGCCCGACGTGATGAACCACAACCTGGAGACGATCCCGCGCCTGTACAAGGAAGCGCGGCCGGGCTCCGACTACCAGTTCAGCCTGAACTTGCTGAAGAAGTTCAAGGAACAGGTGCCGGGCGTGCCCACCAAGAGCGGCATCATGGTGGGCCTGGGCGAGACCGACGACGAGATCCTGCAGACCATGCGCGACATGCGCGCGCACGGCATCGACATGCTCACGATCGGCCAGTACCTGGCCCCAAGCGGCCACCACCTGCCGGTGCGGCGCTACGTGCACCCCGACACGTTCAAGATGTTCGAGGCCGAGGCGCAGGCGATGGGGTTCACGCACGCGGCCGTGGGCGCCATGGTGCGCAGTAGCTACCACGCCGACCAGCAGGCCCACGCGGCCGGCGTGCAGATCGGCTGACGCGCCGGGCCAGCGCGCGCGCCAGGTGCGTCCGGGGCTTCAGGCCTCGGCCAGCAGCCGCTCCACCAGCCCGTGCAGCGCCGCGAAGTCCGGCGTGCCCACGGTGCGCTGCGCAATGCCGCCGCGCTTGTCGAGCACGAAGGTCGTGGGCGTGACCTGCACGTCGCCGAAGCCGCGTGCGATGGCGCCGGTGTTGTCGATCACCACGCCGAAGGGCAGGCGGCGCGATTCGGCGTAGTCGGCCACCAGGGCCGGCGGGTCGTAGTGCATGGCCACCGCCAGCGTCTCGAAGCCGCGCGCGCTGAACTTGCGGTGCGTGGCCACGATCTCGGGCATCTCGGCGATGCAGGTGCTGCAGCTCGTGGCCCAGAAGTTCACCAGCACCACGCGGCCGCGCAGGTCGGCGCTGCTGCGCCGGCTGCCGTCGAGCAGCGTGTACCCGAACTGCGGCGCCGCCTCGCGCGCACCGCAGCCGGCCGCGGCGACGCCGGCAGCCAGCATTGCCAGCAGGGTGCTGCGGCGTGCAAGATCGGTGGTCATGGCAACAGGCAGGAGCGAGACGATGGAACGTAGAAAGTTTACGGCAGGGGTGCTGGGCGCCGGTGCCACGGGGTTGTGGTGGCCGGCCTGGCTGCAGGCGGCGGGCCTGAGCGAGACCGACGCGGCCTCGGGTGTGCGCGCGGCGCTGGAGAAGGGCGCCGTGGTCGCGGTGCAGCTGCTGGGGCGGCCGGGCGGCTTTCTCGACAACCCCAAGGTGCGCATTCCGCTGCCGGGCTACCTGAACGACGCCGCCAAGCTGCTGCGCGCCACCGGCCAGAAGCGGCGCGTCGAGGAGCTGGAACTGGCGATGAACCGCGCCGCCGAGGCTGCGGTGCCCGAGGCGCAGACGCTGCTGGTGCAGGCGGTCAAGTCCATCAGCGTCGAAGATGCGCTGAAGCTGGTGCGTGGCAGCGACACCGCCGTCACCGACTTCTTCGTCGGCAAGACCCGGGCGCCGCTGGGCGAGAAGTTCTTGCCCATCGTGACGCAGGCCACCGAGAAGGTGCAGCTGGCCGAGCGCTACAACGCCGTGGCCGGTCGGGCCCAGGGCCTGGGCCTGCTGAAGCCCGAGGAGGCCAACGTGCAGAAGTACGTCACCGGCCGCGCGCTCGACGGGCTGTACCTGATGATCGGCGAAGAAGAGAAGAAGATCCGCTCCAACCCGGTCGAGACCGGCAGCGCGCTGCTGCGGCGCGTGTTCGGCGGCTGAGCTTCAGATCACGCCGAGCCCGCGCAGCCGCGTGCGCTCGGCGGCGTCGATGCCGATCTCGCCCAGCACCTCGTCGGTGTGCTCGCCCAGCAGCGGCGGCGGCCGGCGCAGCGTCACCGGCGTGGCCGACAGCTTCATCGGGCTGGACACCAGCCGCAGCGTGTCGGTGTGCGGGTGCGGCACGGTGCTGGTCATGCCACGCGCCTGCACCTGCGGGTCGGCGAAGACGTCGCCCAGGTCGTTGATCGGCCCGCAGGGCACCTTGGCCGCCTCCAGCGCAGCCAGCCAGTCGGCACGCGTGCGTGTCTTCAGCCGTGCGGCCAGCAGCGGCACCAGCACGGCGCGGTGGCGCACGCGGTCGGCGTTCTTCGCGAAGCGCGGGTCGGTGGCGAGCTCGGGGCAGCCGGCCACGGCGCAGAACTTGGCGTACTGGCCGTCGTTGCCCACGGCCAGGATCAGGTGGCCGTCGGCCACCTCGAACACCTGGTACGGCACGATGTTCTGGTGGGCGTTGCCGGCGCGCTTCGGCGGCTGCTGCGTCACGAGATAGTTCGCGCCCAGGTTGGCCAGCATCGCCACCTGCGTGTCGAGCAGCGCCATGTCGATGACCTGGCCTTCGCCGGTGGCGTCGCGGTGGCGCAGCGCGGCCAGGATCGCCACCGTGGCGTACATGCCGGTGAAGAGGTCGGCCACCGCCACGCCCACTTTCTGCGGGCCGCCGCCGGGCAGGTCGTCGCGTTCGCCGGTGACGCTCATCAGGCCGCCCATGCCCTGCACGGCGTAGTCGTAGCCGGCGCGGTCGCGGTACGGGCCGGTCTGGCCGAAGCCGGTGATCGAGCAGTACACCAGCCGCGGCCGCGTCGCCCGCAGCGTGGCGGCGTCCAGGCCGTAGCGCGCCATGTCGCCGACCTTGAAGTTCTCGATCACCACGTCGCAGCCGTCGGCCAGCGCACGCACCAGCGCCTGGCCTTCGGGGCGGGCGATGTCGATCGTGACCGAGCGCTTGTTGCGGTTGGTACCCAGGTAGTAGGCGGCCTCGGCGGTGTCGCGGCCGGCGCGGTCCTTCAGGAACGGCGGGCCCCAGCCGCGTGTGTCGTCGCCGCCCGGGTGGCCTGGAGTGGTCGGACGTTCGATCTTGATGACCTCGGCACCAAGGTCGGCCAGGGTCTGCGTGCACCACGGGCCGGCCAGCACGCGGGAGAGGTCGAGCACGCGCACGCCTTGCAGCGCGCCGGGGGTGAGGTGGTCCATGGCGGGATTGTCTTGCAGCGCGTCGGGATAATGCAGCGCATGCCCTGGTTCACCCCCCCTGCGATTGCCGTCCTGCCCCTGCTGCTGCTTGTGGCGTGTGCGCCCAGCCTCGACTGGCGCGACGTGCGGCCCGACGGCTCTGCGGCCGTGGTGCTGCTGCCGTGCAAGCCCACGGTCTCGGCGCGCGAGGTGCAACTGGCCGGCGGCCCGGTGCGGCTGCTGCTGAACGCGTGCAGCGCCGGCGGCCAGACCTGGGCGCTGGCGGCCGCCGACATGGCCGACCCGGCGCTGGTGACACCGGCGCTGGCCATGCTGCGCACGTCTGCGCTGGCGAACCTGGGCGCCGACGCGCCTGCGGCGCTGGCGCTGCAGGTGCCGGGCGCGACGCCCAACCCCGAGAGCGGCCGTGTCGCTGCCAGCGGCCGCCTGCCCGATGGCGCCGCCGTGCAGGCGCAGGTGGCGGTGTTCGCGCACGGCACCTGGGTGTTCCAGGCCACCGTGCTGGGCGCGTCGCTGCCGGCCGAGGGTGTCCAGACCTTCTTCGGCTCGCTGCGGTTGCGGTCGTGAAGGCGGACGCGGCGCACGACAGCGCACTGCGCGACGCGATCAGCACCGGCCTGGTGGTGCGCATCTTCCTGGCGTTTGCGTTCACCTACTTCTTTTCGGCGCTGCTGCGCGCCGTGACGGCCACGCTGGCGCCGGCCTTCAGCGCCGAACTGGGTCTGCGCGCCGCCGACCTGGGCCTGCTGGCGGGCGCCTACTTCCTGGGCTTTGCCGCGATGCAGTTGCCGCTGGGCCGTGCGCTCGACCGCCTGGGCCCGCGCCGTGTCGGCGTGGCGCTGCTGGCCGTGGCCGTGCTGGGCTGCGTGCTGTTTGCGCTGGCGGGCAGCCTGCCGGCGCTGATCGCCTCGCGCATGCTGATCGGCGTCGGCGTGTCGGCGGCGCTGATGGCACCGCTGACGCTGTACCGGCGCCTGTTCACGCCCTCGGCGCAGCTGCGCGCGAACTCGTGGATGCTGATGACGGGGTCGCTCGGCATGCTGGCGTCGACGCTGCCGGTGCAGTTCCTGCTGCCGCTGTGGGGGTGGCGCGGGCTGTTCTGGGCTGTGGCCGGCCTGCTGCTGCTGTCGATGCTGGTCACGCTGGCGCTGGTGCCGCGCGACAGCCCGCCCGCTGGCGACGCACCGCAGGGTGGCGGCTACCGCGAGGTGCTGGCACACCCGCTGTTCCGCCGCATGGCGCCGCTGGGCTTTTTTCTGTACGGCGGCATGATCGCGCTGCAGTCGTTGTGGGCCGGGCCCTGGTTGACGCGGGTGACTGGCTGGTCGCCGGGCGAGGCGGCGCAGGGCCTGTTCTTCATCAACCTCGCAATGCTGTTCACTTTCATGGCCTGGGGCGCGCTGATGCCGCGGCTGGTGCGGCGCGGGCTGGATGCGGTCCGCGTGATGACCTGGGGCGTGCCGCTGAGCCTGGCGTTGCTGGCGCTGAACATCGTGCTGGGCGAAGGTGCCGGCGCCGTGCACTGGGCGCTGTGGTGCGTGGCCACCACCTGCGTGTCGCTGAGCCAACCGGCGGTGGGACAGGCCTTTCCCGCGGCCCAGGCCGGCCGGGCGCTGTCGGCCTTCAACCTGGCGATCTTCGGCGGCGTCTTCTGCGTGCAGTGGGGCATCGGCCTGCTGGTGGACGTGTTCGCCGGCTGGGGCCTGGCGGTGCCGCACGCGTTCCAGGGGGCGTTCGCGGTGTTCTGGCTCACCTGCGCGATGGCCTACCTGGCCTTCCTGCGTGTGCCGCGGCGCGAAGCCGGCATTCGTGCCGATAATGAGGCGTCAAGCGCCTAGCCCATGCCCGCCCTGCTCATCATCGCCCACGCCCCGCTGGCTTCGTCGCTGCAGGCCGTGGCGCGCCACGTCTACCCCGACTGCGGGCGGCAGCTGGCCGCGCTCGACGTCGAGCCGGGCATGGCGCCCGAGCAGGTGGTTGAGCAGGCCCGCGCGGCGCTGGCCGCGCTGGGTACGGAAGAGGCACTGATCCTCACCGACGTCTTTGGCGCCACCCCCTGCAACGCTGCGCGCGACGTGGCCGATGGCACCAAGGTGCGCGTGGTGGCCGGCGTCAACGTGCCGATGCTGTGGCGCACCCTGTGCTACGCGGCCGTGCCGCTGGACGACCTGGTGGCGCGCGCCATCGCGGGCGGCAGCCAGGGCGTGATGCAGGTCGGCGCCACGCCACGCCAACACCAGGGCCCTGCAGGGGGCAGCGATGATCAAGTCCAGCATCACCATCAGCAATAAGCTCGGGCTGCATGCCCGCGCCTCGGCCAAGCTCACCAAGCTGGCCGGCAGTTTCGCCAGTGAAGTCTTCCTCAGCCGCAACGGTCGCCGCGTGAATGCCAAGAGCATCATGGGCGTGATGATGCTGGCCGCCGGGATGGGCAGCGAGATCGAGATCGAGATCGAAGGTGCCGACGAGGCCGCAGCGATGGACGCGTTGCGCACGCTGATCGACGGCAAGTTCGGCGAAGGCCAGTAGGCCCGGCCACCACGGCAGGCAGCGCGCCATGAGCATCCAGGTCTTCGGCATGCCGGTCTCGCGCGGCGTCGCGATCGGCCGCGCGGTGCTGGTGGCGTCCAGCCGCGTCGACGTGGCGCATTACTTCGTGCCCTCCGATCGGCTGGAGCACGAGGTCGCGCGGCTGCGCGAGGCGCGCGACGCCGTCGCGGCCGAGCTCACCGCCCTCAAGCGCGACCTGCCGGGCGATGCCCCTGCCGAGTTGTCGGCCCTGCTCGACGTGCACCTGATGCTGTTGCACGACGAGGCGCTGACAGGCGCCACCAAGGTCTGGATCCACGAGCGCCACTACAACGCCGAGTGGGCCCTGTCGGCCCAGCTGGAAGTGCTGGCGCGCCAGTTCGACGACATGGAAGACGACTACCTGCGAGAGCGCAAGGCCGACGTCGAACAGGTGGCCGAACGGCTGCTGCGCTATCTGGGACGCTCGGCGCCCGGAGCCAGCGAGATGCTGGCACCCACCGTGAGCGGTGCGCGTGACTTCGCCGGCGAAGATCCGCTGGTGCTGGTGGCCAACGATGTCGCGCCGGCCGACATGATCCAGTTCAAGCGCAGCGTCTTCACCGGCTTCGTCACCGACGTTGGCGGCAAGACCTCGCACACGGCCATCGTGGCGCGCAGCATGGACATCCCCGCCGTGGTCGGTGCGCGAGAGGCGAGCCGGCTGATCCGGCAGGACGACTGGCTCGTGATCGATGGCGATGCCGGCGTCGTCATCGTCAATCCCTCCCCGATCGTGCTGGAGGAGTACCGGTTCCGACAGCGCCAGAGCGAGCTGGAGCGTGCGCGCCTGAACCGGCTGCGCCACACGCCCGCGGTCACGCTCGACGGCCAGGCGGTGGAGTTGCTGGCCAACATTGAACTGCCGGCGGACGCGGCAGGGGCCTTGGCTGCCGGCGCCGTGGGCGTGGGCCTGTTCCGCAGCGAGTTCCTGTTCATGAACCGCGACGGCGACCTCCCCGACGAGGAAGAGCAGTTCGAGGCCTACCGTAGCGCGGTGCTGGCGATGCAGGGGCTGCCGGTGACGATCCGCACGGTGGACATCGGTGCCGACAAGCCGCTGGATCGCATGAGCCCCACCGAGCTGCGCCATGAGCACGCGCTGAACCCGGCGCTGGGGCTGCGGGCGATCCGCTGGAGCCTGTCGGAGCCCGGCATGTTCCGGCAGCAGCTGCGCGCGATCCTGCGTGCCAGCGCTTTCGGCAAGGTCCGCATCCTGGTGCCTATGGTGGCGCACCTGGGCGAGATTCGCGCCACCCTGGAGGCCGTTGCCCGAGCCCGGCAGCAACTGGACGACGCCGGGCGTGCCTACGGCGACGTCGAGATCGGCGCGATGATCGAAGTGCCCGCGGCTGCGCTCATGATCGACCGCTTCCTGGCGCACTTCGACTACGTGTCCATCGGCACCAACGACCTGATCCAGTACACGCTGGCGATCGACCGCGCCGATGACGCGGTGTCGCACCTGTTCGACCCCTGGCACCCGGCGGTGCTGCGGCTGATTGCCGACACCATCGCGCGCGCCAATGCGTGCGGGCGCGGCGTCAGCGTCTGCGGCGAGATGGCTGGCGACGCCGCGTTCACCGATCTGCTGCTGGCGATGGGCCTGCGCAGCTTCTCGATGCACCCGGCGCGCATCGCCTCGATCAAGCAGCGTGTGCTGCGCGCCGACACGCGCAAGCTGGCAGCCACGCTCGATGCGGTGATGCAGGCGGACGATCCGGCGCGCGAATCCGGCCGCCTGCACCTCGGCGGCCAGTCTGTTTGAGGCCCGGAACTGCCGGGTCGCTTGCGCGGCCGAAAAAAGCCGTGCTATAGTCGATGGCTCTGCTGATCACTGACCAGCGCGACGCAATCAAAGCAAGCGCGCCGAGCAGTGAGAGACAGAAAGACCAAGAAGTTGACACGGAATTACAAAACATGTCAGAATCGCGGTCTTCGCTGATAACAAATCAGCGATTGCTGAGAAGCAAAGCTCTTTAACAACACACAGCCGATAAGCGTGGGCGTTTGAAGGCGAGTGCCAAGGTTGAAGGCGGGATCA
>VFQO010000369.1_pt1 | contig 50914 bp, 44 predicted proteins | sample 3512331 | NCBI WGS metagenome assembly VFQO01 (sample SAMN10412371, study PRJNA504923) | tailings metagenome | isolation source: Replicate 3 from Balatoc abandoned mine | place: Philippines: Itogon, Benguet | collected 2017-08-28 | reverse complement strand
CCAGCGCGGCGACGTCGGCCGTCTCCAGCGCCTTGATCTGCGCCGTGGTCAGTGCAGCGACCTGGGCCGTGGTCAGCGCGGCCACCGATTCGGTGTCGAGCGCGGCGATGCCGGCGGCGGTGATGGCGCGGATCTGCGCTGTGCTCATCGCGGCCAGGTCCGAGGTCTCGATGTTGGCGATCTGGTCGGTCGTGAGCTTGGCGATCTGCGCCGCCGTCAGGGCCGAGAACTGCTCGGTGGTCAGCGCGTTCAGGTCACCGGTGTCGATGTTCACCAGCTGCGGCGCGGTGGTCAGCGCAGCCACCTGCGCCGTGGTCAGCGCGGCGAACTGTTCGGTGCTCAGCGCGTTCAGCTGGTCCGAGCCCAGCGCGCGCAGCTGCTGCGTGCTCAGGGCGCGCAGGTCGTCGGTCTCCAGCGCGGCGACGTCGGCCGTCTCCAGCGCCTTGATCTGCGCCGTGGTCAGCGCGGCCACTTGCGCGGTGCTGAGTGCGGCCACCGACTCGGTGTCGAGTGCGGCGATGCTGGCGGCGCTGAGCGCGCGGATCTGTGCCGCGCTCAGCGCGGCGACGTCGGCGCTTTCCAGGTTGGCGACCTGCTCGGTCGTAAGCTTAGCGATCTGCGCGGCGGTGAGTTCGGAGAACTGCGCGCTGTCCAGCGCGTTCAGGTCTTCGGTGCTCAGCGCGGCCACTTGCGCGGTGGTCAGGGCAGCGACCTGGGCGGTGGTCAGCGCGGCCATCTGGGCCGTGCCCAGCGCGTTGAGCTGGTCGGTGCCGAGGGCACGCACGGCAGCGACGCTCAGGGCCTGCAGGTCGGCGGTTTCCAGCGCGGCCACGTCGGCCGTCTCCAGCGCCTTGACCTGTGCCGTTGTCAGCGCAGCGACTTGCGCGGTGCTGAGTGCAGCGACCGACTCGGTGTCGAGTGCGGCGATGCTGGCGGCGGTGAGCGCGCGGATCTGCGCCGTGCTCAGGGCGGCGACGTCGGCGCTTTCCAGGTTGGCGACCTGCTCGGTCGTCAGCTTGGCGATCTGCGCGGCGGTCAGCGCCGAGAACTGCGCGCTGTCGAGTGCGTTCAGGTCTTCGGTGCTCAGGCCGGCGACCTGGGCGGTGGTCAGCGCAGCGACTTGCGCCGTCGTCAGCGCGGCCATCTGGGCCGTGCCCAGCGCGTTCAGCTGGTCGGTGCTGAGCACGCGGACGGCCGCGACGCTCAGGGCTTGCAGGTCGGCCGTCTCCAGCGCGGCGACGTCGGCGGTCTCCAGCGCCTTGATCTGCGCCGTGGTCAGCGCAGCGACCTGCGCGGTGCTGAGGGCAGCGACCGATTCGGTGTCGAGTGCCGCGATGCTGGCAGCGCTGAGCGCGCGGATCTGTGCCGTGGTCAGCGCAGCAACGTCGGCGCTTTCCAGGTTGGCGACCTGCTCGGTCGTCAGCTTGGCGATCTGGGCGGCGGTGAGGGCGGCGAACTGCGCGCTGTCCAGCGCGTTCAGGTCTTCGGTGCTCAGGCCGGCAACCTGTGCCGTCGTCAGGGCCGCGACCTGCGCGGTGGTCAGCGCGGCCATCTGGGCCGTGCCCAGTGCGTTCAACTGGTCGCTGCTCAGCGCGCGGATCGCGGCCGTGCTCAGGGCCTGCAGGTCAGCGGTTTCGAGTGCGGCGACGTCGGCGGTTTCCAGTGCCTTGATCTGCGCCGTGGTCAGGGCCGCGACCTGCGCGGTGCTGAGTGCGGCGACCGATTCGGTGTCGAGCGCGGCGATGCTGGCGGCAGTCAGCGCGCGGATCTGCGCCGTGCTCAGCGCGGCGACGTCGGCGCTTTCGAGGTTGGCGACCTGCTCGGTCGTCAGCTTGGCGATCTGCGCGGCGGTGAGTGCCGAGAACTGCGCGCTGTCGAGCGCGTTCAGGTCTTCGGTGCTCAGGCCGGCGACTTGCGCGGTGGTCAGTGCGGCCACCTGCGCGGTGGTCAGCGCGGCCATCTGCGCCGTGGTCAGCGCGTTCAGCTGGTCGGTGCCGAAGGCGCGCAGCTGCAGCGTGCTCAGGGCCTGCAGGTCCGCGGTCTCCAGCGCGGCGACGTCGGCCGTCTCCAGCGCCTTGATCTGCGCCGTGGTCAGTGCGGCGACCTGGGCCGTGGTCAGCGCGGCCACCGATTCGGTGTCGAGCGCAGCGACGCCGGCGGCGGTGAGCGCGCGGATCTGCGCGCTGGTCATCGCGGCGAGGTCGGCCGTCTCGAGGTTGGCGACCTGCTCGGTCGTCAGCTTGGCGATCTGCACCGCGGTCAGCGCGGCGAACTGTGCCGAGCCCAGCGCGTTCAGGTCTTCGGTGCTGAGCGCGGCGGTCTGCGCGGTCGTCAGGCCGGCCACCTGGCTGGTGGTCAGCGCGGCCATCTGCGCCGTGCCCAGCGCGTTCAGCTGGTCGGTGCCGAGCGCGCGGATGCCATTGACGCCCAGCGCCTGCAGGTCGGCCGACTCCAGCGCGGCCACGTCGGCCGTTTCCAGCGCCTTCAGTTGTGCCGAGGTCAGCGCCGCGGCCTGCGCCGTCGTCAGCGCGGCGACCTGTTCGGTGCCCATCGCGGCGATGCTGGCGGTGGTGATGGCGCGGATCTGCGCCGAGCTCAGGGCCGCCAGGTCGTCGGTGGCGAAGGCCGCCATCTGCTCGCTGGCCAGCGCGCGGATCTGCGCCGTCGTCAGCACGGCGAACTGCGCGCTCGTCAGCGAGGTGAAGTCGGCGCTGTCCAGGCTGGACAGCTGCCGCGTCGTGAGGCCGGCCACCTGGTTGGTGGCGAGGGCGGCGAACTGGTCGGAGCCGAGCGCGCCGATCTGCTCGGTCGACAGGGTGCGGAAGCTGCTGACCGAGATCGCCTTCAGCGAGTCGGGCAGGAAGGCGCCGAACTGCGCGGTGTCGAGCACGCTCAGGCCCAGCGTCGGGATGGCGGCGATCTGTGCCGTGGTCAGGGCCTGGATCTGCGCGGTGCCGAAGGCGTCCCAGTCTTCCGTGTTCAGCGCTGCGATCGTGCTCGTGGACAAGCCAGCGATCTGGGCGGTGGTGAGAGCGGAAATGATGGAGGCCATGGGTTCGGTCCTTGAAGCGCTTGACGGCTCGGCTGCTGTTCTTGGAGCCCGTGGTCTGCGGCGGCTGCCGATACGGCCAGCCCCAACCTCCCCCCGGGTTCCTACCGTCGGGATATCGGAGACGCTGTAGAGGACTTGAGGCGAAGGCAGAAATGACCCGTCTTCGCGGCACGAATCGACGAATTCGCGTTCTGGCGTGTGACGGAGTTGGCAACCCATGGCAGCGCGGCGGACCTGGGGCCAGGTCCGCCGCGGCGGAAAGGTGCGGAAGTCAGTGGGCGCTCAGGGGCGCTCAGCGGTGTGCCCGCGCGCTCAGGGGCGCTGCAAGAGCAGCGCGTCGCCCACGCGCGCGCGCTCCACGTCGGCGGCGTGGAAGGGCAGCGCGGGCCACTGCTTGCGCGCGTACAGGCGCAGCTGGTCGACGGCGTGCGGCGACGCCGGGTCGCTGCTCTGGCCGTAGGTGAGCAGCGCGTGCGCCACCGGCCCGCGGGCGTCGAAGCCCACGGTCTGCACGTAGCTGGTGCCGTGGTCGGTGACCAGGCCCTGCGCGCCGATGCCGCCCGTGGCCAGGGCGGAGATCTTGTTCAGCACGCCCAGGTGTTCGTCGCCGCCGTGCACGGCCACCGGGCCGGTGGGGCTGGGCGTGACCTGCACCGCCCACAGCGGCGCGTCGGGCGCGAAGCCGAAGCCGCGCACTTTCTGCACCGCACCGGCCAGGGCGTCCCACACCTTGGCGGCGACGGCCGGGTCGGCCATCTGCAGCCCGGCGGGCGTCTCGGCGCGGCGCTGCAGGTCGAAGGGCACGCGGTGCACGCCCTGGATGGCCGCGGCCGTGCGCCAGAACTCGCTGAACAGGTGCGCGCCGCGGGCGTCGAGGTTGGTGGTGGTGTCCCACTGCCGCAGCGCCGCGCAGCCGTCGCGTGCTTCGGGCGCAGCCGGGCCGGGCGCGGCCGCGCAGGCCGCCAGCAGGTCGGGCAGCACCAGGCGGCCGATCAGGCTCTGGTTGGCGAACAGCTGCTGCTGCACCGCGGCCGGCGTGACCTTGCCGCGCGCGACGAGGTCGCGGATCTCCAGCAGGCCCGCGCGCGTGCGCGAGCGGCGGATGATGGGGTCGCCCACCAGTGGGCTGATCCTGTCCCAGCGCTGCTGCGGCCAGTGGGTGTAGACGAAGCTGTCGTTGCTGTTGTGCACCCAGTCGCTGCGCAGCGCGATCGGCATGCGTTCGATCGGCGTCAGCCCCGGCACGGCCGCGTGCCGCTCGCGGCGCCAGCCGCAGTCGGCGCGGCTGCCGTCCAGCACCACCAGGCCGGCGCCGCCCAGCAGCGCCGCCGCTGGCTTGCTCGGTGCGCAGCGCTGCAGCTGCGCGGCGTCGACGTCGGGCACCACGCTGACGTCGGCATACAGGGCGCGGCCGTCGCGGTCGGCCGCGATGGTGTTGACCCACGGCAGGCCCAGGTTGCGCAGCGCATCACGCAGCTGCATCACGCTGCGGGCGCCGGCAAAGCCCAGCCAGGTGTCGGCGGCGCGGGCGTTGCCGGTGTTGGCATCTTGCACGGCGTAGGCGGTGGCGGCGGTCCAGTGCAGGCCGGCGCGTGGCAGCACCAGCACCGGACCCCAGCGCGTGGTCCACAGCGTGTGCTGCCGCTCGATCACGCTGCCGTCGGCCTGGCGCACGCCGATGGTCAGCGTGCGCGGCGTCATCGGCTGCGGCTGGCCGTCGACCAGGTAGGTGGTGGGGCTGCCGGGTTGCAGCGCCAGTTCGTGCAGCGTGAAGCGCTTGCCGGTGGACACGGTGTGCGACCAGGCCACGTCGCGGTTGAAGCCGATCTGCACCAGCGGCAGGTGGGCGATGCCGGCACCCATCACGTCGAAACGGCCCGGCACCGTGAGGTGCATCTGCCAGAAGCGGTTCGCGCCCTGCCACGGGAAGTGCGGGTTGCCCAGCAGCAGGCCGCGGCCGTCGGCCGTGGTGTCGCGGCCGAAGGCCCAGGCGTTGGAACCGATGGGCGGGTCGGCCAGGCCGAGTTCGCGCACGGCGGCGGCGGCGTCGGCCAGATCGATCGGGGGCTGCTCCGTGTGCATGGCCACGGGCGCCGGCGGCCGCGCGGCCAGCACGGCATCGGCCAGCGCACCGATGCCCGCCTGCACCGCCGACAGCTCGATCATGCGGCGCCACTGCGCCAGCGTCATCGGCTGCACCCAGGGCTGGCCGTTGCAGGCCGCGGGCAGCGCGCCGGCGCGGTCGGCCAGGAAGCGGTTGTAGCCGGCCACGTAGCCCTGCGCCAGCGCCTGCGCATCGGCGCTGGCGGCGGCCCAGGCGCGCTCGAGCGCTGCGTCGTCCATGTGGGCGGCGATGAAGAAGTCGATCTGCGCGTTGGGCAGCATGCGCAGCCCGAGCAGGCCGCTGGCGGCGCCGAACCAGCGCGCGCGCTCGCCGCGCACGGTGACCAGGTGGTTGGCCGTCATGCACACGTTGTCCTGCGCGTGCGCGTAGGCCACGCCGTAGGCCAGCGTCTGCAGGTCGGGTGCGCTGATGTGCGGCACGCCGTGTGCGGTGCGCACGATGCGCGCGGTGCGCTCGGGCAGGGCCGCAGCCGGCGCAGCGGTGTCGGTCGGCGTGTCCGGCGTGGAGCAGCCGGTCAGGGCCACCAGGGCCGCCGATGCCGCCATGGCGGCCAGCCGTGCGCCGCGGAGATTCGGGTTCATGGGTGCTCCTCCTCGTGGCCGGCGGCACCGGGGTCTGTGCCCCGTGCCTGCGCGTGCGGTGGCCTTCAGGCCTTGGTCTTCGGCACGCGTCCCATCAGGTAGAACGCGTCGTTGGGCCGCATGCCGGTGACGTTGGCCATGCGGTTGCTCAGGCCGAAGAAGGCCGTGATGGCGGCGATGTCCCAGATGTCTTCGTCGTCGAAGCCGTGCGGACGCAGCGCCGCGAAGTCAGCGTCGTCGACTTCGTGGCTGTGCTCGCAGACCTTCATCGCGAACTCGAGCATCGCGCGCTGGCGCGGCGTGATGTCGGCCTTGCGCCAGTTCACCGCCACCTGGTCGGCCACCAGCGGCTGCTTCTCGTAGATGCGCAAGATGGCGCCGTGCGCCACCACGCAGTACAGGCAGTGGTTGGCGGCCGAGGTGGCCACGATGATCATCTCGCGCTCACCCTTGGTGAGGCTGCCGGTGTCCTTCAGCAGCAGCGCGTCGTGGTAGGCCATGAAGGCCCGCCACTCGGCCGGGCGGTGCGCCAGCGCCAGGAACACGTTGGGCACGAAGCCGGCCTTGGCCTGCACCTCGAGGATGCGCGTGCGCAGGTCCTCGGGCAGGTCGTGCAGCTCGGGCACGGGGTAGCGCGAGATCGCGGTCATCGGGGGTCTCCTCCCAGTCTTCAGGTGCGGAACTGCATCGCGTGCAGCCGAGCGTACAGGCCACCGTGCGCCAGCAGCTCGGCGTGCGTGCCCTGCTCGACGATGCGGCCGGCGTCCAGCGCCACCACGCGGTCGGCGTGTTCGATGGTCGACAGCCGGTGCGCCACCACCAGCGTCGTGCGGTTGCGCATCAGGCGCTCCAGCGCTTCCTGCACCGCGCGCTCGCTCTCGCTGTCGAGCGCCGAGGTGGCCTCGTCGAGGATCAGCACCGGAGCGTCCTTCGCGATCGCGCGCGCGATGGCCAGGCGCTGCCGCTGCCCCCCTGAGAGCTGGCTGCCGTTGTGGCCGATGGCCGTGTCCATGCCCTGCGGCAGGCTGCAGACGAAGTCCCAGAGGTTGGCCGCGCGCAGCGCCGCTTCGATGGCGGTGCGCGGCATGTCCGCGCCCAGCGCGACGTTGGCGGCGACGCTGTCGTTGAACAGCACCACGTCCTGGCTGACCAGCGCGAACTGTTGGCGCAGCGCGGCCATGTCCCACTGCGGCAGTGGCACGCCGTCGAGCGTGATGCTGCCGCTGCCGGGCTCGATGAAGCGCGGCAGCAGGTTCACCAGCGTCGACTTGCCGGCACCCGACGGCCCCACCAGCGCCACCGTCTCGCCGGCGGCCACCTGCAGCGTGATGCCGTCGAGCGCGGGCGTGCCGTCGTCGCCGTAGCGCAGGCCGACGCCTTCGAAGCGGATTTCGCCGCGTGCCCGCGCCACGGCGTGGCTGCCGCCTTGTTCGCGCGGGCTGTGGTCGATGAGGTCGAGCGCGCGTTCCACCGCGGCCAGGCCGCGCGTGATGGGCGCCATCACGTCGGACAGGTGCTTGATGGGCGCCACCAGCATCAGCATCGCGGTGATGAAGGCGACGAAGCCGCCCACCGTGCCGCCGGCGCTGCTGCTCTGCCACAGCGCCACCGCGATGACGGCGCTCAGTGCGCAGGCGGACATGATCTGCGTCAAGGGCGTCATCGTGCCCGAGGCCACCACGGACTTCATCGTCAGGCTGCGCAGTTGTTCGGCACGCTGCATGAAGCGCGCCGTCTGCGGCCGCGCCGCGCCGTGCAGGCGCACGATGCGCCAGGCCAGCGTGTTCTCTTCGACCACGTAGGCCAGCTCGTCGGTGGCGGCGTGGCCATCGACCGACAGCTTGTGCAGCCGGCGCCCGAGCACCCGCATCACGAAGGCCACGGCCGGGAACAGCAGGCCAACGAACAGCGTGAGCTGCCAGTTCAGCCACAGCAGGTAGGCCAGCAGCGCCACCAGCGTGAGCGAGTCCTTCACCAGCGTCAGCAGCGAGTTCACCAGCAGCGTGGTGCCGCTTTGCACCTCGTAGACCAGCGTGTTGGTCAGCCGGCTGGCGGTGTGTGTGGTGTACAGCGCCGGTGCGGACGACAGCACGCGCGCGAACATGGCCTCGCGCAGCTGCAGCACGGCGCGGTTGGCGGCCCAGGCCAGGCCGTACTGCGCCACGAAGCCGGCGATGCCGCGCACCGCGAAGATGCCGATGATGGCCAGCGGAATCATCCACAGCGGCAGGTTGCGCCCGGTGAAGCCCTGGTCGAGCAACGGGCGCATCAGCTCGGGGATGGCCGGCTCGGTGGCGGCACCGACCAGCGAGCCGAGCGCTGCCGCCACGAGGCCACGGCGGCTGTTGCGGAGGTAGGGCGCCAGGCGGGCGAAGCGCTGCAGAAGGGTCGGCATCGGTTGGGGATTATCGGTGCCTACAATCCGCAACACGCCACGGCGCCGGGCAGAGAAGAATGACAAGGCATTGAACTCTCTTCGAATAATGCGATCCACCGCCCCCATGGAGTCACGGCGTCATTTCATTCTCGGCACGCTCGCAGCGGCAGCAGCAGGCCCTGCGGCCGCGCAGTTCCGCATCGAGATCTCGGGCCTGGGCGGCACGCAGCTGCCGGTCACGGTGGCCACCTTCCGCGGCGAGGCCGGGGCGCCGCAGGCGGTGTCCGACATCATCCGTTCCGATCTGCTGCGCAGCGGCATGTTCAAGACCAGCGATGCGCCACAGCCGCTGGACGAGACCAGCAGCGTCGTGCTGCCCGAGTGGCGCGACCGCGGGACCGACGCGCTGGTGGCCGGCTCGGTGACGCGCCTGGCCGACGGCCGCTACGACCTGCGCTTCCGGCTGTGGGACATCGTCAAGGGCGAGCAGGTGCTGGGCCAGAGCAAGGTCGTCGTCGAGGCCGACCTGCGCCTGGCAGCGCACCGCATCGCCGACGAGGTGCACGAGAAGCTCACCGGCGAGCGCGGCGTCTACGCCACGCGCATCGCCTATGTGGTGAAGAGCGGCCGCCGCTACACGCTGCACATCACCGACGCCGACGGCGAAGGCGGTCAGGTGGCGCTGGCCAGCCCCGAGGCCATCATCTCGCCGGCGTGGTCGCCGGACGGCAAGGAACTGGCCTACGTGTCCTTCGAATCGCAGAAGGCCGTGGTCTGGGTGCAGAACCTGATGACGGGCGCTCGGCGCCAGATCGCCAACTTCCGCGGCTCCAACAGCGCACCGGCGTGGTCGCCCGACGGCAGCACGCTGGTCGTGACGCTGTCGCGCGACGGGCTGGCGCAGCTGTACGCGATGTCGCGCAACGGCGGCACGCCGCGGCGGCTGACCATCAGCAACGGCATCGACACCGAGGCCGTGTACGCGCCCGACGGCTCGTTCATCTACTTCGTCAGCGACCGTGGCGGCGGCCCGCAGATCTACCGCGTGGGCGCGGGCGGCGGCAATGCCACGCGCGTCAGCTTCGTCGGCAACTACAACATCAGCCCGGCCATCAGCCCCGACGGCAAGACGCTGGCCTACATCACGCAGCAGGGCGACGCCTTCAAGCTGATGACGCAGGACCTGGCCAGCGGCGCGGTGCAGACACTCACCGACACGGTCGACGACGAAAGCCCCAGTTTTGCGCCGAATGGCCGGCTTCTCGTGTACGCGACACGCCTGCAAGGGCGCGACGTGTTGATGACCACCACGCTCGATGGCAAGATCAAGACGCGTCTGCTCACGACCACGGGCGACATGCGCGAACCGGCCTGGGGGCCATTCGCCCGCTGATTCGCCCGCTGATTCGCCCACTGACGATGGCCCACGGCACATCCGGTCACCCACCTCGGCGGTCCGTCGCACCTGACGGCCTGCGAGACAATTTCCTTCCACCGTTGGAGAACATGAAGATGAAGCGCACTTCCACCCCCGTACTGGCCAGCCTGGCCATGGCCGCCCTGCTGGCAGCTTGCAGCTCCACCCCGACCACCACGGCGACGACGCCTGTCGAGACGCGCACCCCCGTGACGGCTGTGGCCCCGAAGCCCGCAACGCCGGCCACGCCGTCGGGTACCGCGCAGTCCAGCGTGCAGACCGTGGACCTGGCCGCGCAGAACGCCGCTGCCGCGGCTGCCTCGGCACGTGCTGCCGCCGCGTCGGCTGCGCGCATCGTGTACTTCGACTTCGACAGCTATGTCATCAAGGACGAGTTCAAGCCCACCATCGATGTCTTCGCGCGCCTGCTGAGCACCAACAAGTCGCAGAAGCTGATCGTCGAAGGCCACGCCGACGAGCGCGGTGGCCGCGAGTACAACCTGGCGCTGGGCCAGAAGCGTGCCGAGGCGGTGGCCAAGTCGCTGGCCGTGCTGGGTGCCGGCGATGCACAGGTCGAGGCCGTGAGCTTCGGTGAAGAGCGCCCGGTCGACACCGCCAAGACCGAGGCGGCCTGGGCCAAGAACCGCCGCGCCGAACTGAAGGACCGTTGATCATGGTCGCGCGCATCGTCGCGCCGGCGCTGCTGGCCATCGGCCTGCTGGGCGGTGGTGCAGCGCACGCGGGCCTCTTCGACGACGAAGAGGCGCGCAAGGCCATCGTCGACCTGCGCCAGAGCCTGCTCAAGGTCGAGGAGCAGAACGCGCAGCGCGCTGCCGAAGGTGCCGCCGCCAATGCGGCGCTGCTGGAGCAGATCACCGCGCTGCGCCGCAGCCTGCTCGACCTGAACAACCAGCTCGAGACCATGCGTGCCGATATCGCCAAGTTGCGTGGCAGCGACGAGCAGATCGCGCGCGACGTGGCCGAACTGCAGCGCAGGCAGGGCGACGTCTCGCAGACGCTCGACGACCGCCTGCGCCGGCTGGAACCGGTGAAGGTGTCGCTTGACGGCCGCGAGATGATGGTTGACCCCGAGCAGAAGCGGCAGTACGACGAGGCCATTGCCACGCTGCGCAGCGGCGACTTCGACAAGTCGGTGGCGGCGCTGGGCACGTTCCAGCGCCGGTTCCCCGGCAGTCCGTACACCGATTCCGTGCGCTTCTGGCTGGGCAATGCGCTGTACGGCAAGCGCGACTACAAGGAAGCCATCACGGCTTTCCGCGGTTTCGTCAGCGCCTCGCCCGACCATCCGCGCGCGCCCGAGGCGCTGCTGGCGCTGGCCAACAGCCAGGCCGAGATGAAGGACCCGCGCGGTGCGCGCAAGACCATCGAGGACCTGCTGAAGGCCTACCCGCAGTCCGAGGCGGCACAGGCCGGCAAGGAGCGGCTGGCATCGCTGCGCTAGCCGCCGACGCGGCCGACCTGGAGCGCCGCTTCGGCGGCCTGCGCCGCCTGTACGGCGATGTGGGCTACACCCGCGTGCGCGCGGGGCGTGTGGCCGTGGTCGGGCTGGGCGGCGTCGGCTCGTGGACGGTCGAGGCGCTGGCGCGCAGCGGCGTGGCGCAGCTGGTGCTGTTCGACCTGGACCACGTCGCCGAATCCAACATCAACCGCCAGGTGCAGGCCCTGGGCCGCACGCTGGGCCAGGCCAAGGGCTTGGCGCTGCGCGAGCGCATCGCCGACATCCACCCGGGCTGCGACGTGCAGGTGGTCGACGACTTCGTCGGCCCCGAGAACTGGCCTGCGCTGCTGCCGGGGCCGGTGGACGTGCTGGTCGACGCCTGCGACCAGGTGCGGGCCAAGGCCGCACTGGCCGCCTGGGGCCTGGCGCAGCGGGTGCCGGTGGTGTGCGTCGGCGCGGCCGGCGGCAAGCGGGTGCCGCAGCGCGTGGAGGTCGACGACCTCGCCGACTCCACGCACGACCCGCTGCTGGCCAGCCTGCGCCAGCGCCTGCGCAAGCACCACGGCGCCGCGCGCCAGGGGGCCATCGGGCTGCGCTGCGTGTTCTCTCGCGAGAGCGTCGCGATGCCCGATCAGGCCTGCAGCACCGGCCTCGGCACCGACGGCAGCCTGAACTGCGCCGGCTACGGCTCCAGCGTCACCGTGACTGCCACGTTCGGCATGGTGGCGGCCGGCGAAGCCCTCGCAGCACTGCTGCGCTGAGACAGCTTCCACAAGCCAGAAAAATCTGGCTATAATGTGAGGCTCTGCGGACGGGTCGTTAGCTCAGTCGGTAGAGCAGCGGACTTTTAATCCGTTGGTCGCGTGTTCGAGTCACGCACGACCCACCACGCGACAACGCAAGTTGTGCGAGATCTTTCGGGCTCCTAGCTCAGTTGGTAGAGCAGCGGACTCTTAATCCGTTGGTCGACAGTTCGAATCTGTCGGGGCCCACCAACTTCCTTCAACGGCCTGGCGGCGACGCCAGGCCGTTGTCGTTTGTGGCTGCGCTGCGCGCCGGCGCCAAGCCCAGCCAGGGCCGCAGCCAGGCGATGCGGCGCGCTGCCAGGTAGCAACCCCAGCAGCCCGCTGCCGTGACGATCACCAGCGCGGTGGCTTCCAGTGCCTGCGGCCACCGCCGCTGCGCCAGGTGGTGCGCGGCCACCACGAGGATGGTCTGGTGCACGATGTAGAAGGGAAACACCGCCTCGCGCAGCGTGCGCAGAGCCGGGCCGTCGCGCCCGCGCAGGTGCCGGCGCGCGAAGCCCATCACCGCGAGCACCGGCGTCCAGTGGCGCAGCCCGCCCAGCAGCAGCCAGGCCGGCTGCGCCCACGCGGGCAGGGCGTCCCAGCCGCCCAGCGCCGCCAGCACGCGTGACATGCCCAGCAGCGAGGCTGCCGCGGCAGCAAGCGCCCACCAACGCAGCCGTTCTGCGGCCTCCCAGGCGCCGTGGCGGTCGTCGCGCTGCCCGAACAGCACACAGCCCAGTACGAACAACGGTGCGTACAGCGCGTGGTTGAACCAGTCGTCCACGAGACCGTGCGTGGACGGGAAGAAGGGCACCAATTGCCGCGACACCCCCAGCGCCATGCACGGCACCCACAGCAGCCGCGCGCCGGCGGTCAGCCGATGCCACGCCGCCGCCTGCGCCCAGCGGCCGCCGCCCAGGCGCAGCGCACCCAGCAGCAGCACGGTGTAGACCCACAGGTAGGCCACGAACCACAGGTGGTTCCAGGTCGGCAGGTCGAGGCAGTCGCCATTCCGGCAGAAGCTGCCGTCGGCCTGGAAGTAGCGCACCAGGAAGTCGAAGTAGCTGCCGCCGTAGCCAAGCTTCTCGACCACTTCCAGGTACGGTTGCGGCGGCACGACCACCGCCATGCCGAACAGCAGCGGCAGCAGCAGACGCCGGCTGCGCCCGCCCAACCCGGCGCCGGGCCCGCCGCGCTGCAGCAGCAGCGCCGTGGCCGCACCCGACACCACGAACAGCAGCGGCAGCCGCCACGGCGCCGACAGCAGCATCCAGTCCTGCAGCGCGGGCACGGGCTGCGGCGACTTCACATGCCAGTCCCAGGGCACGTAGAACATGCCCACGTGGTACAGGATCAGCAGCGCGAACGCGCCGATGCGCACCCAGTCGAGTTCGGTCAGACGTTGTTCCTGCATGGCGGCAGCTTGCGCGCCACCGCCGCTCCGATGTGTCCCCAGTGACCAGCCGCGGCAGCGCGGTGACGGGCCGCGGCCCGGCCGGGACGGCTGCTTACACTGCGGCGCCATGTCAGCCCTGCCAGCCCCCGCCACCCCTGCTGCCGACCGGCAGGAACGCTGGCTGCAGCGCTACCTGGCGGTGCGTCGCCCGGTCGAGGTGCTGCTGTGGCTGCTGCTGGCCGTGGTGCAGGTGGTGACCAACACGCTGGTGACGCAGATGGACCTGGCGCGCATCGGCGTGCAGTTGGCGCCGTGGGAAGTGCCGACCTGGGAGATCACGAGCAACGTGGTCTGGCTGCTGCTGATCCCCGGCGTGGTCTGGGTGCTGGGCCGCTGGCCGCTGCACTGGGGCGTGCTGCGCCGCCACCTGCCGCTGCACCTGCTGGCGGCCTGCGTGTGCTGCGTGCTGCACGTGCTGGGCATGGTGCTGCTGCGGCAGCTGGTCTACCTGGCCTACGGCAGCCACTACGCGTTCGACGACTGGCCGCGCCTGCTGGGCTACGAGGCGCTGAAGGACCTGCGCAGCTACGTGCTGGTGGTGGCGGCCGTGCTGCTGTACCGGCTGCTGCTGTGGCGCTGGCAGGGCGAGGCGCGCTGGCTCGCCGCCACGCCCACGCCTGCGGCGCCGACGCCCCAGCCCGAGCCCGCATCGACCCCGCCCGAACGCCTGCTGGTGAAGAAGCTGGGTAAGGAATTCCTGCTGCCGGTGGCCGAGATCGAATGGATCCAGGCCTGCGGCAACTACGTCAATCTCCACCGCCAGCAACACGACTATCCGTTGCGCGCGACACTCGCCGGCATCGAACGACAGCTGGACCCGCAGCGCTTCGTGCGTGTGCACCGCAGCTACCTCGTGAACCTGGCGATGGTGCATGCGATCGAACCCACCGAGTCCGGCGACGCCCGCGTGCGCCTGCGCGACGGCGCCAGCGTGCCGTGCAGCCGCACGCACCTGGACGCCCTGCGCCAGCGCGCGGCGGGCGACCTGCAGCGACCCACCGGATGAGGTGCCCGATGTGGAAGACCCTGTCGATGGCTGCTTGCGCCCTGGCCCTGCAGGCCTGCGCGCTCGCGCCGCCCGTGGCCACTGGCCAGAGCGAGGCCGACGTGCAGCAGCGCCTGGGCGCCCCCACCAGCCGCTACACGCTGCCGGGTGGCGGCACGCGGCTGGAGTTCGCGCGTGGGCCCTTCGGCCGCGAGACCTGGATGGTCGACGTCGACGCCAGCGGCCGTGCCACCGCAGTGCAGCAGGTGCTGAACGAGGCCAACTTCGCGGCGTTCCAGGCGCGCGCGCCCGGCATGCCGCGTGACGAGCTGCTGCGCACGCTGGGCCGGCCTGGCGAGCGCCGCCACGGCGGCTGGCAGGGCGGCGAGGTCTGGTCCTGGCGCTACCCCACCAACGACTGCCTCTGGTTCCAGGTCTCGATCGGCGACGACGGCCTGGTGCGCGACGGCGCCTACGGCATCGACCCGCGCTGCGACGCCGCCAGCGACCGTTCCTGAAAGCCCCCCGATGATCGTCTACGGCATCCCCAACTGCGACACCGTCAAGCGCGCCCGCGCCTGGCTCGCCGAGCGGCGCATCGCGCACGACTTCCACGACTTCAAGAAGGCCGGCGTGCCCGCCGACCGGCTCGACGCGTGGCTCGATGCCGTCGGCTGGCAGAAGCTGCTGAACCGCCAGGGCACCACCTGGCGCAAGCTCGACGAGGCCACGCGCAACGGCGTCGTCGACGCCGCCACGGCGCGCGCGGTGATGCTGTCTCAGCCCAGCACCATCAAGCGCCCGGTGGTCGAATGGCCCGGTGGCCGCATCAGCCTCGGCTTCGACGCCGCGGGCTGGGCCGCGCCACCGCGCGCCTGAGCACGGGTCAAAGCCCGATCGCCCAGGGTCAGGCCATCGTCAGGCCAGCCGCAGCGTGAAGGCCGCGCTGGCGACCACGCGGCCGTTGACCTGCACCTCCACCACGTGCCGGCCCGCGTGGTAGCGGCGCGTGGTGATGGGCTTGACGGCATGGCGCTTCGTCAGCGCCAGCGTGCCGTGCGCCGGCAGCGTCGTGGTCCAGCCCTTGAAGACCTTGGGCGACGTGCTGCCGTCGGCCTTCACGTGGTGCACCGCGTAGTCGATGGCCAGCGCCTGCGGCTTGGCCGCGGTGCTGGTCAGCTGCAACGACAGCTGCAGGTGCTCGCCCAGCACGATGGCGTGCGGCTCCACCGTCAGCGCCGTCGTGCCGCGCAGCGGCTGACCCAGCCCCCAGGCCGCGAGCACGCGCCGGTCGCCGCGCTTGATCAGCGTGCGGCTGGCGTGGCGCAGCAGCTGGCGCCGTTCCTTGCCGGCGCCGGGCAGGTGGGTCTCCAGCCACGCGGCCACCAGCGCCGGGTGGTCTTTCGCGATGTCGTTCAGGTGGTTGGCGACGCTGCGGCGCACGTACGGGCTGGGGTCGTCCTGCAGCGCGGCCAGCAGCGGCAGCGTCGGTGACGGGTCGGCCACCAGCGTCTTCAGCTGCAGGCCCCAGGGCAGGCGCGGGCGGCTGCCTTCGCTGACCAGGCGGCGCACGTGTTCGCTGTCGTCGTGCAGCCAGCGCGCCAGCGTCGCGAACGTCAGGTCGGGGTGGGCGACGACGAACGGCCGGATCGCGAACTCGGCCGTGAAGCGCTGCGTCAGCGCGTGCAGCACGGCCAGCGCCAGCGCGGGCTGCTGCAGCCCGCGGCGGGCGACGAACTCGCCCACCGGCCACAGGATCCAGCCTTCCAGCGCGCCGTCGCCGCGCAGCACCGCGTGCAGGACATCGGCTGCCGCCTCGAAGTCGGCCGGCAACGTGTGCTCGAGCGCATCGCAGATCTGCAGCGCGCGTGCCTTCATCTCCAGCGCGTCCAGGTCGGCGCTGGCGCATTGCACGAAGCCGTCGGTGTCGAAGCCGGGCCAGGCGGCGTGCAGCCGCTCGGCTGCTTGCCGGATGCCGGCGAGATTCAGCAGGTTCTTGAACGGCTCCATGCTCACAGTACCACCGGCAGGTGGCGCAGGCCGCGGAAGCGCACGCGCCGGTCGCGTTCGGGGGCGCCAGCAGGCGCGATGCGCGGGTGGCGCGCCAGCAGCCGGCCGATGGCCACGCGCGCCTCCAGCCGCGCCACGTTCATGCCCGAGCAGGCGTGCGCGGCTTGCCCGAAGGCCAGGTGCGGGTTCGGTTTGCGCGCGATGTCCAGCCGGTCGGGCTGGTCGAACACCGCCGGATCGCGGTTGGCCGCGCCGATGGCCAGCGTGATGAAGGTGCCCGCGGGCAGCGTGCGGTCGGCCAGCGCGATGGGCGCGGTGCTCAGACGGTTGTTCAGCTGCAGCGGGCTCTCGAAGCGCAGCAGTTCTTCCACCGCGCTGCCCAGCAGGTCGGGCTGCTGTTGCAGCCGCTGCAATTCGCCGGGGTGGCGCAGCAGCGCGTGCAGGCCGTTGCCGATCAGGTTGGTGGTGGTCTCGTGGCCGGCATTGAGCAGGAAGATGCAGTTGTGCAGCAGTTCGTCCTCGCTCAGTTGGCCCTGGTCGTCGCCGCGCAGCAGGCGGGTCAGCACGTCGGCCTCGGGGTCGCCGGGGTGGCGGCGGCGCTCGGCCACCAGGCCGCGCAGGAAGTGCAGGAAGTCGGTGACGGCAGCGTTTCCGCGCGCCAGCACGTCGGGCCCGGGTGCGGGCTCCAGCGCCGACAGGATGGCCAGCGACCAGCCCCGCAGCGGCGCACGGTCGCCGGCCGGCACGTCGAGCAGATTGCCGATCACGTCCACCGGGATCTGCGCCGCGAAGTGCTCGATGAGGTCGGGCGCGGGCGCGTCGGCCAGGCGGTCGAGCAGGCCGTCGACCAGCGCCACCACGCCGGCTTCCATGCGTGCGATGGCGCGCTGGTTCAGCGCCCCCATCAGGATGCGCCGCACGCGTGTGTGCAGCGGCGGGTCGTTGAAGACGAGGCTGCTGGTGTGGTGCGTGTACAGCGGCGACGGCGCGCCGAGCTTGGGCGCGAACTCGCGCTGCTTGTCGCTGCTGGCGTGCGCGCTGCGGTAGACCGTCAGCACGTCGTCGTAGCGTGTCAGCAGCACGGTGTCGGGTGCCAGCGCGTGCACCGGGTCGTGCCGGCGCAGCGCGGCGTAGAACGGGTAGGGGTCGTCGATGAAGCCCGGCGGCGGCGCGGCCAGGCTGAAGGGCTGCGCGGCGGACGGCTCAGCGGCCATCGTCCAGCACCGCCACCGCGGCGTCGACACCGCCGGGCGCAAACGGCACGTGCAGCACGCGCATCGCGGCCTCGACGCCGGCCAGGCAGCCCAGCAGCATGGCCTCGTTCATGTCGCCCAGGTGGCCGATGCGGAAGACGCGCCCGTGCAGCGGCCCCAGGCCGCCGGCCACCGCGACCTGGAAGCGTTCGCGCGCCACCGTGCGCAGCGCCTCGGGGTCGATGCCCGGCTGCACCTCGATGGCCGTGACCGAGACCGAGCGCGCTGCCGGCACGCGCGCGAACAGCCGCAGGCCGCCGGCTGCCGACCAGGTCTCGACCGCCGCGTGCACCATGTGCGCCAGCCGGGCATGGCGGGCATGCACCTGCTCCAGCCCTTCGGCCGCGATCAGCGCCAGCGCCGCCTGCAGCCCCGCCAGGTGCGCCAGCGGCGGCGTGCCGCAGAACTTGCGGTACTGCAGCGGGCTCTGCCGGCGCACCCAGTCCCAGTAGTAGCGCGGCGCGGTGTTGCGGCGCGCGGCCTCCATCGCGCGGGCGTCGGCGGCGACGAAGGCCAGGCCCGGCGGCAGCATCAGGCCCTTCTGCGACGCGCCCATCACGACGTTCGCGCCCAGCGTGTCCATCGCCAGCGGCGCCGCCGCCAGCGAGGCCACGGCGTCGACGACGAACAGCGCCGGGTGGCCGGCGGCGTCGATGGCGCGGCGCATCGCAGCCAGGTCGGCGGTGATGCCGCTGGCCGTGTCGGTGTGCACCATGAAGACGGCGGTGATGCTGTGCTGCGTGTCAGCGCGCAGCAGCGCTTCCAGCGCCGCGGGGTCGGCCGGCGCGCCCTCGGTCCAGGGCGTGCGCAGCACACGCGCGCCGAAGGCTTCGGCCTGTTCGGCCCAGCCGTCCGAGAAATGGCCGGTGCCCGGGACCACGATGGTCGCTTCCGGTGCCACCAGGTTGGCGATCACCGCTTCCCAGCCGCCGTGGCCATTGGCGCTGAAGAAGAAGACGTCGGCGGTGGTCTGCAGCAGCGCCTTCAGGCCGTCTTCGCAAGCCGTGATGAGCGCCGCCACGCGTGGGTCGGCCAGGTCCATCGGCTGGCGCTGCATCGCGTGCAGCACCTCGTCGGGCACGCGGGTGGGGCCGGGGGCGTGCAGCAGGCGCAGGCCGGGAACGCGGGGCCAGGGCGGGGGTGTGTGCATGGGGCCGGCAGCTTAGCAGCGCCCTCGGCGCGCTGCCGACGCTGCTAAGCTGCCGCCCCATGTTCACCGGCATCGTGCAAGGCATCGCCACCGTCGCGCAACTGCGCGACCGTCCTGGCCTGCGCAGCTTCAGGCTGCACTTCCCCCCCGGCTTCGCCGACGGCCTGGCCATCGGCGCCAGCGTGGCCTGCGACGGCGTGTGCCTGACCGTGACGTCGCTCGACGGCCCCGACGCCGCCAGCTTCGACGTCATGCAGCAGAGCCTGCACCTCACCACGCTGGCGGGCCTGCGCGAAGGCAGCCGCCTCAACGTGGAGCGCGCGGCGAAGGACGGCGCCGAGATCGGCGGCCACCCGCTTTCGGGGCACGTGGACTGCATGGCGACGCTGGCCAGCGTGCGCCAGCCCGAGAACAACCACGTGCTGCGCATCGCGGTGCCGCCGCAGTGGATGCGCTACGTGTTCGCGAAGGGCTACATCGCCGTCAACGGCGCCAGCCTCACGGTGGCCGAGGCCGACCGGCGCGCCGGCTGGTTCGAGGTCTGGCTGATCCCCGAGACGCTGCGCATGACGACCTTCGGCGACAAGCAGCCCGGCGACGCGCTGAACATCGAGATCGAGCGCCAGACGCAGGTGATCGTCGATACCGTGCGCGACGCGGTGGAAGAGCGGCTGGGCCCGCTGCTGCCCGCGATCGAGGCGCTGCTGCAGGAACGCGGCCACTGATCGGGCGACAATCGCGGGCTGCGAACGCTCTTCCCGCCCTCTCAACGAAGCCCGCCCCATGTCTGCCACCATCCTGCAAAACCTGCCCGCCGGCGAACGTGTCGGCATCGCCTTCAGCGGCGGCCTGGACACCAGCGCCGCCGTGCACTGGATGCGCGCCAAGGGCGCCATCCCCTGTGCCTACACCGCCAACCTCGGCCAGCCCGACGAGAGCGACTACGACGCGATCCCGAAGAAGGCGCTGGCCTACGGCGCCGAGACTGCGCGCCTGGTGGACTGCCGCGCGCTGCTGGTGGCCGAGGGCCTGGCCGCCATCCAGTGCAGCGCCTTCCACATCAGCACCGGCGGCGCCACCTACTTCAACACCACGCCGCTGGGCCGTGCCGTCACCGGCACCGCGCTGGTGGTGGCGATGAAGGAGGACAACGTCCACATCTGGGGCGACGGCAGCACCTACAAGGGCAACGACATCGAGCGCTTCTACCGCTACGGCCTGCTCGCGAACCCGGCGCTGAAGATCTACAAGCCCTGGCTCGACCAGACCTTCATCGACGAGCTCGGCGGCCGCAAGGAGATGAGCGAATACCTCATCGCCAACGGCTTCGACTACAAGATGAGCGTCGAGAAGGCCTACAGCACCGACAGCAACATGCTCGGCGCCACGCACGAGGCCAAGGACCTGGAGTTCCTGAACGCCGGCATGCACATCGTGCAGCCCATCATGGGCGTGGCCTTCTGGCGCGACGACGTGGCGGTGGCGGCCGAGGCCGTCAGCGTGCGCTTCGAGGAAGGCGTGCCGGTGGCGCTGAACGGCCGCAGCTTCCCGGACCTGGTGGCGCTGTTCGAAGAGGCCAACCGCATCGGCGGCCGCCACGGCCTGGGCATGTGCGACCAGATCGAGAACCGCATCATCGAGGCCAAGAGCCGCGGCATCTACGAAGCCCCGGGCATGGCGCTGCTGCACATCGCCTACGAGCGGCTCGTCACCGGCATCCACAACGAGGACACGATCGAGCAGTACCGCCTGAACGGCCGCAAGCTCGGCCGGCTGCTGTACCAGGGCCGCTGGTTCGACCCGCAGTGCCTGATGCTGCGCGAGACCGCGCAGCGCTGGGTGGCGCGCGCCGTCACCGGCGAAGTGACGCTGGAACTGCGCCGCGGCAACGACTACTCGATCCTCGACACCACCAGCCCCAACCTCACGTACCAGCCCGAGCGGCTGAGCATGGAGAAGGTGGAAGGCGCCTTCACGCCGGCCGACCGCATCGGCCAGCTGACCATGCGCAACCTGGACATCCAGGACACGCGCGCCAAGCTCGGCATCTACACGCAGACCGGGCTGCTGGGCGGCAGTTCGGAAGGCGCGATTCCGCTGCTGTCGGGCCCGGGCGCCGCCTGACCGGCGCGCCGCGGCGGCGGTGTGCCGCCACGGCGCACGCCTGAACAGGGTCTGGGGGCGGGCGCGGCTGCGTGGCATCCTCGGCAGCAGTTGCCTGCTGCCGCTGCGTCGTTACCGACGCTCACGTCCGTTCCGGCGGATGCCTTCGATAATTGGGAAAAGTGTCCCAACTCTATGGAACCTGACGCCACCACCCGCCGCGCCATCGAAGCGGCCGTGATGCGCCTGCTGCGCCCGCTGGTGCGGCTGCTGCTGCGCCACGCGGTGCCCTTCGCCACGTTCGAGGCCCTGGCCAAGCAGGTGTACGTCGACGTGGCGATGCGCGACTTCGCGCTCGACGACAAGAAGCCCTCGCAGTCGCGGGCGTCGATCCTGACCGGGCTGACGCGCAAGGAAGTGCAACGCCTGGTGGCCGCGCCCTACGAACCCGGCGGCGACCAGGTCGATCGCAACAACCGCGCCGCGAAGGTGCTGACGGGCTGGATCCGCGACGCCGACTTCGCCACGCGCGACGGCCAGCCGCAGCCGCTGGCGATGGATGGCGATCTCGGCTTCGCCGTGCTGGTGAAGCGCTACAGCGGCGACATGCCCGCGCGCGCCGTGCTCGACGAACTGCTGCGCACGGGCTCGGTGCGCTGGCGCGACGACGGCCGGCTCGAACCGGTGGCCCGCGCCTACGTGCCGCAGCCCGGCAGCCTGGAGATCCTGGGCATCCTGGGCAGCGACGTCGCCGACCTGGTGTCCACCATCGGCCACAACCTGGAGGCGCCGCCGGACGAGCGGCGGTTCCAGCGCAAGGTGATGTACCACGCCATTCCCGCCAGCGTGCTGGCCGACTTCCGCGCCCAGTCGTCGGTGCAGGCGCAGTCGCTGCTGGAGCGGCTGGACCGCTGGCTCGCCGCCCACGACGACGACGCGCCGGCGCAAGGCCCCGACGTGTCGCGCGCGCGGGTCGGCGTCGGCATCCACTACTTCGAAGAGCGCCTGCCCGCATCCGGCGGAACGGGCGCCCCACCTGCTGGAGAACAGCCATGACACCGACCCGACACGTCACCCTGGCAGCCGTGCTGGCCGCCGCAGCGGCCCTGTCTGCCTGCGGCGGTGGCGGCGGCATCGGCGGCAGCGGTGCCTCGACCGACGGCACCATGAACCTGAAGCTGACCGACGCGCCGGCCTGTGGCTACGACGAAGTCAACGTCACCATCGAGCGCGTGCGCGTGCACGCCAGCAGCACCGCGGTCGACGCCGACAGCGGCTGGTACGAGCTGGCGCTGCCGGCGCCGCAGAAGATCGACCTGCTGACGCTGCAGAACGGCGTGCTCGAGACCCTCGGCGCGATCAAGCTGCCCGCGGGCAGCTACACGCAGATGCGCCTGGTGCTGGCGGCCAACGGCGGCGCCACGCCGCTGGCGAACTCGGTGGTGCCCACCGGCGGCGCCGAGACGGCGCTGACCACGCCCAGCGGACAGCAGACCGGGATCAAGCTGAACATGAACGTCAGCGTGCCGGCCAATCAGGTGGTCGACGCGGTGATCGACTTCGACGCCTGCAAGTCGGTCGTCCGGCGCGGCAACTCGGGCCAGTACAACCTGAAGCCGGTCATCAGCGTCACGCCGGTGCTGTCCGATGCCGGGCTGCGCATCGTCGGCTTCGTCGACCCGCTGCTGGCCGGCGCCAACGTGTCGGTGCAGAGCAACGGCGTGCCGCTGAAGGCCACGGTGCCCGACGCTGCCGGGCAGTTCGTGCTGTACCCGGTGCCGGCTGGTAGCCACGACCTGGTGCTGACGGCGCCCGGCCGCGTGAGCGCCGTGCTGACGGGCGTGACGGTGGTCGACACCGCGCACACGGTGGTCAATACCGCGGCCGCGCCGATCCTGCTGCCGGCAGTGGCCGTGCCCGACCGCACCGTGGCCGGCACGCTGTCACCGGCCACCGGCACGCTGCGCGCGCTGCAGACGCTGGGCAACGGCAGCACGGTCGAGATCGCGTGGCTGCCGGTCGACGAGGCCACCGGCGCCTTCAGCGCGGCGCTGCCCGTCGATGCGCCGCTGCGCGCGGCCTTCGCGCCCGGCTTCAGCTTCGCCCCCGACGTCGCCGCCCCCGGCCTGTACACGCTGGAAGCCAGCGCCGGCGGCGCCACGAAGAACACGCCGATCGACACCAAGGCGGCGGTGCCCCCGCTGGCCATCACCGTGCCCTGAGCACCAAGGACCCCATGCCACGAGCGATCGTCTTTTCTGCCCTGGCGCTGCTGGCGGCTGCCGCGCCGGCCCTGGCCGAGACCCAGGTCGGCATCTCCATCGGCATCGCCCAGCCCGGCATCTACGGCCGCATCGACATCGGCAACGCGCCGCCGCCGCTGGTGGTGATGCCGCAGCCGGTGATCATCGCGCCGCCGCCGCAGGCGGTGCTGGTGCAGCGCCGCCCGATCTACCTGTACGTGCCGCCCGGCCACCAGAAGAACTGGGCCAAGCACTGCCGGCGCTACGACGCCTGCGGCCAGCCCGTGTACTTCGTGCAGGAACGCTGGGTGCAGGACCGCTACGCCGAGCGCCGCGGCCGCGGTGGCGACGGCCACCCGGGCAAGGGCAACGGCAACGGCAAGGGCAAGAAGGACGACTGAGGCGCGGACGCGGCGCCGGGCAGGAGTTTCCAGAGGGCGGCTGGGCGTGCGTGTCCTGCATACTCGCCACGCGCCGCCGGCGGAGAAGGTCTTCGCTCGCGGATCGCACCCCGTCGACCAGAGGAGCGCGGCATGGCGAGAACCGACGACGACCGCTACAAGCAGGCGCTGGACTGCATCAAGGCCATCGACGCCGCCCTGGCGGCCGAGGTCGACCAGAAGATCGGCCACAGCACCACGGCCGTCGGCGCCAAGCTGTCGCTGGCCGGTGCGGGCTACTGGCGTTCCGGCTCGGCCGCGCAGCACACGGCCGTGCGTGCGCTGACCTTGTGCCACATCGCCTACTTCACGCCGCCCCACGCCGACAAGGACTACGCCGACGCCACCGCGCTTGCCGGCGTGCGCGCCAACTGCCTGGGCAGGTCGCTGGCGGAGATCGAGGACGAGCTCCGGCTGTACCTGCGCTTTCCCAACCCGACGCTCGAAGGCCTGGCCGCCGCCGCCACCCGCGTCAGCGACGTGATCGGCGTGATGGAGCGCATGCTGCGCAAGCGCACCGACACCAACGTCAGCGCCAACCCGATCTGCTACGACGGTGTCGTTTCGTGGCTGTTCGCCGCCGGCTTCATCTCCAAGCGCTGGCTGGGGCGGCAGGCATTGAAGATGCAGGCCAGCAAGGCCAACAAGTACCTCGGCGACGGCATCGTCGTCGACAAGGACGACTGGGACTCCATTCCCCGCGGCTACATCTGGAACGTGCACCGCACCGGCGACAAGGAAACCTGCCACTGGGGGGTGTCGCTCGGCGACGGCGTGGCCGTGGCCTGCAACAACACCGACGTGTCATTGACGAAGCAACTGGACTACATCAACGACGAGGGTGCACGGCCGGGCGACACCAAGTACGGCAAGTTCCTGCTCGCCGACATGTGCGAAGTGCTGAACGGGCACTTCAAGTACGGGCACGAGGGCAAGGGCAAGCCGACCAAGATGAACATCGTGCTGCGCAAGGTCAACCCGCTGCACGTGCAGAGCTACAACTGAGGCACCGCGGGCGCGCCGCGGTGCCCGACCGGCCGTTCAGTCGTTCGCCGGCTTGCCGACGATCTGCACGTCCAGGCGCGGTTCCTTGATCTTCTCGTCGACACGGCTCTCCACGTAGAGCCGCTTCGGGTCGACGCCGCGCTGCTGCAGGAACTTCTTCACCGCCTCCAGCCGTGCCGGCGTCAGCGAGCGTTCGTCGCTGCCGGTGTCCTCGATCTTCCACGGTCCGGTGGGCACCAGCAGCGCCACGTCGACCTGCAGGCCGATGGCATTGATCACCAGCTCGGTCAGCTTCTGCTGCGCCAGCGGCGTGAGCTTGTCGCCCTGGAACAGGCCCTTGGCCGGCAGCGAGGCGGTCTTGGTCTGCGTGGTGGTCTTGGCCGGGTTGGCGGCGTTCGCCGGCAGCGGCTTCACGGGCTGGTCGCCCTGGGCGGCAGGGGCCAGGCCCGCGGCCAGTGTGAGAGCGGCGGCAAGGGTGAGCAGGCGGGGCAGGTGCATCGGGGACTCTCCGGCAGGGGGTTGCCCCATTCTGACGCCAAGCGCGTGCGGCTGCCCGCACCGACCGGCGCGGCTTGATGTGTGTCAATGGCAACCGCGGCACGGCGCCCACAATCCGCTGCACTGCTGCGCTGCACCATGCCCGACGACACCGTCTTCACCGCCGACCATGTCGGCAAGGTCTACCGCACCGGCGAGGTGGAGGTGGTGGCGCTGCGCGACGTCTCGCTGCAGATCCGCCGCGGCGAGTTCATCGTGCTGCTGGGCGCTTCCGGCAGCGGCAAGAGCACGCTGCTGAACATCCTGGGCGGGCTCGACGTCGCCAGCAGCGGTAGCGTGCAATTCGGCGCGCAGGCCCTCACCGGCGCAGGCGAGGCCGCGCTCACGCGCTACCGGCGCGAACACGTGGGCTTCGTGTTCCAGTTCTACAACCTCATTCCCAGCCTCACGGTGCGCGAGAACGTGGCGCTGGTCACCGACATCGCCACCGACCCGATGGGCGTGGACGAAGCCATCGCGCTGGTGGGCCTGATGCCGCGTGCCGACCACTTCCCGGCGCAGCTGTCGGGCGGCGAGCAGCAGCGCGTGGCGATCGCGCGCGCCATCGTGAAGAAGCCCGAGGTGCTGCTGTGCGACGAGCCCACCGGCGCGCTCGACTACGCCACCGGCAAGCTGGTGCTGGAAGTCATCGCCCGCATCAACGCCGAGCTGGGCACGACCGCGGTGGTGATCACGCACAACGCGGCGATCGCCGGCATGGCCGACCGCGTGGTGCACCTGGGCGACGGCACGATCCAGCGCATCGAGACCAACACGCACAAGATCTCGCCCGCGGAGCTGCGCTGGTGAACACGACCCCGCGGCGCACGGTGGCCCCATGAAGGCGCTCGACCGCAAGCTGCTGCGCGACCTGCGTCTGCTGTGGAGCCAGGCGCTGACCATCGCGCTGGTGGTGGCCAGCGGCATCGGCGGCTTCCTGACCACGCTGTCGGCGGTGGACTCGCTGGCGCTGGCGCGCGAGCGCTTCTACGACAGCGGCCGTTTCGCCGACGTCTTCGCCGGCGTCAAGCGCGCGCCCGACGCGCTGGCCGAGACGCTGCGGGCGCTGCCCGGCGTGGCCTACGTGCAGACCACCACCGAACACGCGGTGCGCATCACGCTCGACGGTTATGCCGACCCCATCATCGGCCAGCTCATCGGCCTGCGCCGCGACCGCCCGCTGCGCATGAACCGGCTGACGCTGCGCCGCGGCATCGCCGACGACGCCTCGCTGTCGCCGGGGCCGGCGCAGTCCGACGGCACGCTGCCGGTGTGGGTGTCCGAGGCCTTCGCCAACGGCCACCGGCTGCAGCCCGGCGCCACGCTGCAGGCGCTGGTGAACGGCCGCCAGCGCACGCTGCGCGTGGCGGGCATCGCGCTGTCGCCCGAATACGTGTTCGCCGGGCTCTGGGGCATGCCCGACCAGCGCGGCTTCGGTGTCTTCTGGGTCGACCACGAGGCGCTGTCGGCGGCCTTCGACATGGCCGGCGCCTTCAACCGCGTGGCCGTGAAGCTGGCGCCGGGCGCCGACGAGCGCGACGTGATCGACCGCCTGCAGCAGGTGCTGGCGCGCTACGGCGGGCGCGAGGCCCATGGCCGCCGCGACCAGACCTCGCACGCGATGCTCGACAACGAGATCAAGGAACTGTGGGTGCTGGGCACCGTGCTGCCCAGCATCTTTCTCGGCGTCGCGGCCTTCCTGCTGAACGTGGTGGTGTCGCGCCTGGTGGCGACGCAGCGCGAGCAGGTCGCGGCGCTGAAGGCGCTGGGCTATGCCAACGGCGCCATCGCCGCGCACTACCTGAAGCTGGTGGGCGCCATCGTCGCCATCGGGCTGCTGCTGGGCCTGCTGGTGGGCGACGTGCTGGGCGGCCTGTTCATGGGTCTGTACGCCGAGTTCTTCCGCTTCCCGCAGCTGCAGCACGTGCTGGCGCCGGCCCTGGTGCTGGTGGGCGCGCTGCTCACCGTGGCCACCGCGGTGGCGGGCACGCTGAACGCCATCGCCGCCACGGTGCGCCTGGCGCCGGCCGAGGCCATGCGCCCGCCCGCGCCCGGCCACTACCGGCCCACGCTGCTGGAGCGGCTGGGCATCACCGGCATCGGCACGCAGCTGCGCATGATCCTGCGCACGATGGAGCGGCGGCCGGTGCGCAGCACGCTGTCGATCGCGGGTGTGGCGGCCGCGGTGGCCATCGTCATCATGGGCAACTTCTTCCGCGACGCGATCGAGTTCGTCGTCGATGCGCAGTTCACGCTGGCGATGCGCAACGACGTCGCCGTGTGGACGCTGGAAGCGGTGCCCGACCGCGCGCGCCTGGAACTGCTGCACCTGCCCGGCGTGAAGGCGGCGGAGTCGAGCCGCTTCGTGCAGGTGGCACTGGTGAACGGCCACCGGCGCGAACGCACCCTGCTGCGCGGCTATGCGCAGCGGCCCGAGCTGTACCGCATCGTCGACGCCGACCTGCGCGCCACCGCGCCCGCGGGCGACGGCCTCGTGCTCACCGACCGCCTGGCCGCCAAGCTGGGTGTGCGCGTGGGCGACACGCTGCAGGTGGAGGTGCTGGAAGGCCGCGCCCGCACGCTGCACCTGGTGGTGGACGCCACCGTGCGCGAGATGATGGGGCTGAACGCCTACATGCACCGCGAGGCGCTGAACCGTGCGCTCGGCGACGGCGACCTCTCCACCGGCTTCGTGCTGCTGCTCGAACCCGGCGCCGAACCCGCGCTGCTGGAAGCCACCAGGCAGATGCCCCAGGTGGCCGGAGCCTTCAGCAAGGCCGGCATGCTGCGCAACATGCAGGAGATCAGCGCCCGCAACATCCGCATCATGAGCACGGTGCTGACGGTGTTCGCGGCCGTCATCGCGGTCGGCGTGGTCTACAACAACGCGCGTATCGCGCTGGCCGAGCGCACCTGGGAGCTGGCCAGTCTGCGCGTGCTGGGCTTCACGCGCGCCGAGGTCTCGGGCCTGCTGCTGGGCGAGATGGCGATCTCCATCGCGGTGGCGCTGCCGCTGGGCATGCTGTTGGGCTGGGGCCTGGTGCAGCTGATCGCCGAGCTGCTGAAGAGCGACCAGTTCTACTTTCCGGTGGTGATCCAGCCGCGCACCTACGCGTGGGCCGCGATCTGCGTGGTGGTGGCGGGTGTCGCCAGCGCGCTGGTGGTGCGCCGGCGCATCGACGCGCTGGACATGGTGGCGGCCTTGAAGACGAGGGAGTGAACACGATGCAACGCAAGACGCTGCTGGGAGCGGCCGCCGCGGGCGTGCTGCTGCTGGCCGCACTGGGCTGGGCCTTCGCGCCGCGGCCGGTGCAGGTGGAGGTGGCCACGGCCACGCTGGGCCCGTTCGAGACCAGCATCAGCGAAGACGCGCGCACGCGGCTGCGCGAGCGCTTCGTGGTCTCGGCGCCGCTGGCCGGGCGCCTGCAGCGCACCGCGCTGCGCGAAGGCGACACGGTGGCCGCGGGCGCGGTGGTGGCGACGCTGCTGCCGCTGATGAGCCCGATGCTCGACGAGCGCAGCCTGCGCGAGCAGCAGGCGCGCGTGGGCGCGGCCGAGGCCAACGCGCACCGCGCCAGCACGCGCATCGACGCCGCGAAGGTGGCGCTGGAGCAGGCACGCAACGAACTGCGCCGCACCGAGCAGCTGGCGCAGCAGGGATTCGTCGCGCCGACCAAGATCGACGGCGACCGCCTGGCGGCGCAGGCGGCGCAGAAGGAGCTGGACGCGGCGGTGGACGGCGAACGCATCGCGCGCCACGAACTGGCGCAGGCGCGTGCCGCGCTGGGCGCGGTGCGCAGCGGCAGCGGTGCCGGCTTCGTGCTGCGCGCGCCGGTGGCCGGCCGCGTGCTGAAGCTGCACCACACCAGCGAGGCCACGGTCGCTCTGGGCGCGCCGCTGCTGGAGCTGGGCGACACGGCGCAGATGGAGATCGTGGCCGAGCTGCTGACCAGCGACGCGCTGGCGGCCGTGCCGGGCAGCGCCGTGCGCATCGAGCGCTGGGGTGGCCCAGTGGACCTGCAGGGGCGCGTGCGGCGCGTGGAGCCGGCGGCCTTCACGAAGGTCTCGGCGTTGGGCGTGGAAGAGCAGCGCGTGAACGTGCTGATCGACATCACCAGCCCGGTGGCCGACTGGGCGGCGCTGGGCGACGGCTACCGCGTGGGCGTGCGCATCGTCACGCGCAGCGAAGCGCGGGTGCTGCAGGTGCCGGTGAGCGCGGTGTTCCCGCGGCCGCAGGGGCAGGGCATGGCGGTGTTCGTGCTCGACGGCGGCCGCGCCCGGCTGCAGCCGGTGGTGGTGGCCGCGCGCAACGGCAGCGCCGCCTGGGTGCAGGACGGGCTGGCCGAAGGCACGGAGGTGCTGGTGTATCCGCCGGCCACGGTGGCCGACGGGGTGCGCGTGCGGGCGCGCAAGGTCTGAAAGGCTTGGCTTCAGGACTTCAGGGCTGGTTCTTGATCGTCGGGTCCAGCGACTTCTGCTGCCCGGTGGTGTTGTGCTGCACCGTCACGGTGTAGCTGAAGCTGCCGGCGGCGCTGTCGCAGTCCAGCAGCGCGGCCTGCTTGTTGTTGATCGTCCACGACGGGATCGGGAACTGCGTGCCGCCGTTGGCCACGACGACGGCGCCGCTGTCCGGAAAGACCCAGTCGCGGCTGGCCAGCGCGAAGACGATCAGCACGTTGGCGCCGCTGACGTCCAGCTCGGCCGGCTGGCAAGTGATGTTGCCTGCGGTGTCGACGGTGACGAGCACCTGGCGGACGGTCTGTTCGACGGTGTCGGGGGCGCTGACGGACATGGGAGACCTCTTTCGCTGCTGCTCTTCTTGCTGCTCCTGCCGCGCGGCAGGCGGGCCGTCACCGCCCGGCTGTGGTGGCCCGCGCCAGTTCATCGCGCAGTGCCAGCACGTCCGGGTGGCGGTACGGGGTGGAGTCCAGCATTTCGGCGCCCGCCCGGGCTTCTTGAACCGCGCCCAGCCGCCAGGCCAGCCGCGCGGCCAGCGCCAGCGCCGGCAGTTCGCGGCGCTGCACGCCCGGCTGCAGGCGCAGCGCGGCCTGCTGCCAAGCTGCGGTGGCTGCGCTGGTGTCGGCCGCCCCGGTCCGGGCGCGGCGCTGCAGCAGGTCGCCCAGCGCCATGCCGGCCGCGGCCGCGGCGCGCGACTGCTCGGCGTCGGGCGGCTGGCCGCCACGCTCGAAGCGGTCCACCTCGGCCAGCCAGGCCTGCAGCGCGGCAGAGGCCCCGGGGGCGTCGGCCCGGGCCCGCAGCATCAGCAGCCGCCCTTGCAGGTGCAGCCACCAGCGCAGCTTGGGCTCTGGTGCCGCCAGCAGCGGTTCCAGCAGGGCCTGCGCCTCGGCCAGGGGTTGTGCCAGCGCAGCAGCCCCGTCCCGGGCAAGCTGCAGTTCGGCGTGGCTGGCCAGCGTGGCCAGCAGCACGGCCTGCCAGTCCAGGTTCTGCGGGTCCAGGCGCACCAGGGCCTGGTTGATCGTGCGGGCGGCTTCCAGGCTGGCCAGCGCCGCGTCGGTCTGGCCCTGGGCAGCCTGCAGCCGCGCGATGTCGTAGTGCGCGATACCCGTGTGCGACTGCACGTCGCGGTTGCGCGCCGCGTCGGGCACGCGCGCCAGCGCCTCGAACTTGGCGCGCTGCGCGGCGATGGCGGCGTCGAAGTCGTGCAGCGCCTCGTGGGCCTTGCTCAGCCAGCCCAGCGTGTTGGCCTGGTCCTCGGCCATCGCCGGGCGTGCCGGCACCACGCTCTGCCAGGCCTGCTGTGTCTGCCGGAACGAGGCCAGCGCCGCTGCGGCGCGGCCGGCTTCGAGCTGCAGCACGCCCAGGTTCTGGCTGGCATAGGCCACCTCGGTGCGCCAGTCGAGACTGGCCGGGTCGAGCTGCGTGAGCTGCTGCGCCAGCGCCTGGTAGCGCAGGAAGGCGGCCTCGGCGTCGTCGCGCAGGCCGCGGCGGCGGGCGATGAAGCCGACCCAGTATGCGCTCTGCGCGTGGTCGAACACCCGCTGCGGCTGGCTCGGGTGGCGGGCCAGCAGCTCGGCCGTGCTGGCGGCGGCGTCGGCAAAGCGCTGCGCGGCGTCGTCGAGGCGGCCGGCCTGTTCGGCGATCTCGCCCATCAGGTGCAGCGCGCGCGCGCGCCGGCCCAGCGATTCGGCGTCCAGCGAGCCCGGGCTCTGCGCGGCGTAGTACGCGAGTGCGCGGTCGCCCACGGCGTCGAGCGTGTCGAGCCGGCCCACGGGCTTGAGCTTGGCCGGCAGGTCGCCGAGCATGAACTCGATCAGCCCTTCGGCCTGCACCTGCTGGCGCTGCGCCTGCCGCGCTTCGTGCACCGCCACGGCAGCGCTGGCGGCCAGCGCCAGTGCCGCCGCCGTGCCGGCACCCACGGCCACGCGGTGGCGGCGCAGGAACTTGGCGCTGCGGTAGGCCCAGGTGTCGGGCCGCGCGGCGATGGGCGCGTGCGCGAGGTGCCGGCGCAGGTCGTCGGCCAGCGCGGCGGCGTTGGCGTAGCGCTCGCCGGGCTGCTTCTTCAGCGCCTTCGCGACGATGGTGTCGAGGTCGCCGCGCAGCGCGCGTGCGCGGCGCTCGGCGTCGGCGCCACCGGCCTTCAGCACCGCCTGCGACAACAGCGGCGGCGTGCGTTCCACCACCGCCTGCCAGTGCGCCAGCGTGTTGCCGGCCTCGCCTTCCAGCGGCAGCCGGCCGCTGAGCAGGCGGAACAGCAGCACGCCCAGCGCGTAGACGTCGGTGGCGGTGGAGACCTCGCCGCCCTGCAGCTGCTCGGGCGCGGCGTACTGCGGCGTGAAGGCGTTGCCGGCCTGCTGCGTGAGCGCGCCGTCGGCCAGGCCGTCGGCCGCAGCGTCGAGCAGCTTGGCGATGCCGAAGTCGAGCAGCTTCACCTCGCCGGCCGCGGTGACGAGGATGTTCGACGGCTTCAGGTCGCGGTGCAGGATCAGCCGGTTGTGGGCGTGCGCCACGGCGTCCAGCACGTCGAGCACCAGGCGCAGCCGCGCGGCCAGCGGCAGTTCGTGTGCGGCGCAGAACTCGTCGATGGGCAGCCCGGGCACGTGTTCCAGCACCAGGTAGGGCTGGCCGGCGCCGGCGCCGTTGGCCAGATGGCCGGCGTCGAGCAGCCGCGCGATGTGCGGGTGCGCCAGCCGCGCCATGATGCTGCCCTCGCGTGCGAAGCGCTCGGTGCCCGCGGCCGAGAACAGGCCCGCTTCGAGGAACTTGATCGCCACCTCGCCCTCGTAGCGGCCGTCGGTGCGCTGCGCCAGCCAGACGCTGCCCATGCCGCCGCGGCCGATCTCGCGCACCAGCGTGTAGGCGCCCACGGCCTGGCCGGCCAGGCCGGGCGGCGGTGGCAGCGCCGGGGCCTGCAGGAAGCTGCTGTCGTCCAGGCCCGAGAGCTCGTCGAGCCACGGCGCCAGGTCGGCCGCCAACGCGGGGTCGTCGGCCTGCAGCGTCGCCAGGCGCGCTGCGCGTTCGGCGGGCGGCAGGTCCAGCAGCGTGTCGAGCAGCGGCGACAGCACCTGCCAGCGCGCGCGGTCGACCAGGCCCGGCGCCATCAGCGCAGCGCCACCCGCAGGAACAGCCGCGCCTTCTGCCAGTCGCGCTGCACGGTGCGCTCGGTCACGTCCAGGCTGGTGGCGATCTCGGCCTCGGTCAGGCCGCCGAAGTAGCGCAGCTCCACCACCTGCGCCAGGCGGGGCTCCAGCGTGGCCAGCTCGTCCAGCGCCTCGTGCACGCGCAGCACTTCGTCGTCGTGCGCGCTGAGGTCCTCGGCCAGGACGGTGTCCAGCGTCACCTTCGTGGCGCCGCCGCCGCGGCGTTCGGCCAGGCGCGCCCGCACCACGTCGATGACGACGGTGCGCATGACCTTGGCCGCGTAGGCCATGAAGTGGTGGCGGTCGGCGAACGTGGCGCCGCCGTCGCCGGCCTGCAGCCGCAGGTAGGACTCGTGCACCAGCGCCGTGGTGTCCAGCAGCGTCAGCGCGCTGCCGTGTCGCAGCCGGCTGCGTGCCAGGCGCTGCAGGTCGGCGTAGAGCAGGGCGAAGGCGCGGTCGGCGGCGAGGCGGTCGCCGCTGCCTGCGGCCTGCAGCAGCTTCGTGATTTCGGACATGGGATCCCGGCAGGAGAGCCGCAAATGTAACAACGATGTCGGGTTTCGCTGCCCGCCTGCGTTCCAGGGAAGGAGGGGCTGCAAGCCGCTGCGGACCAGGGAGGCGATCAAGCCGCCGCAGGAGCCGCGGCCCCTCACCCGATCACCACCATGCCGACACGCACCCACCATGCTGCAGACGCAGGACCCACCGAGCCCGCCGACCTGTCCCGACCGCACGGGCCCGACCCCGCTGCGCGGCACGCCGCCGCCGCTGCCGGTGGTGGAGCTGGCCGATGCCGACGACTTCCGCCGCCTGGCGCAGCGCCACCTGCTGCGCTGCCGACGCGACGGCCGGCCGCTGTCGACGCTGATCGTGCAGGCGCACGCCGACCCTGCCATCGGCGAGGCGCAGCGCCTGCAACTGCTGGCCGAGTGCGCGCGGCGGCTGCGCAGCCGCGTGCGCAGCACCGACGTGGTGGCGTGCTGGCACGGCACGCACTTCGGCGTGCTGCTGCCGCACTGCGAGCCCCAGCACGCCGAAGCCGTGCGGCTGCGGCTGCTGGCCCATGCCGGCGGCCCCTACCGCTTGGCGGCGCAGCTGCTGGCGCTGGACCTGCACGGCGCGGCGATCAGCGTCGCCGCGCCGTGAGTGCCGACGCGGTCAGGGCGCCGTCACCTCGACCTTGATCGCCGCGTACCAGGCCGCCAGGTTGGCGATGTCGTCGTCGCTCAGCCCCTTGGCCATCACCGCCATCACTTCGTGCTGGCGGCGCCCGCTGCGGTAGGCGCGCAGCTGCGCGGCGACGTAGATCGCCGGCTGGCCCGCGAGGTTCGGCGCGTCCGGCGCCACCGACACCCCCAGCGCCCCGTGGCACACGGCGCAGGCCTGCGCCTTCGTGCGGCCTGCGGCCACGTCCTGCGCGGCGGCGCCGCCCGCGAGCAGGGCCGCCGCCAGGGCCGGCAGCAGCCGCCCCGGTCCACGCATCGGCACGCGCATCAGGGCGCGCTGTAGGTGATGCGGTAGATGGCGCCGGCGAAGTCGTCGCTGACGAGCAGCGAGCCGTCCTTCATCTGCGCCACGTCCACCGGCCGGCCGCGGTAGATGCCGTTGTCGTCGAGCCAGCCTTCGGCGAAGGTCTCCAGCTTGTCGGCCGTGCCGTCGGCCTTCATCGACACGAACTGCACCAGCGCGCCGCTGGGCTTGGTGCGGTTCCACGAGCCGTGCGCGGCGACGAACACGCCGCCCTGGTACTTCTGCGGGAACATGCGGCCGTTGTAGAAGGCCATGCCCAGTTGCGCCTGGTGCGCCGGGAACTCCACCTGCGGCTTGGTCCACTGCGCCGGCGCGGCCATGCCCTTCAGGTCGGGTGCCGCAGCGGTGCCGGCGATCTGGATGTTGTTGCCGTGGATGTAGGGGTAGCCGAAGTGCTCGCCCGTCTTCGAGACGCGGTTCAGCTCGCCCGGCGGGATGTCGTCGCCCATGCCGTCGGTCTGGTTGTCGGTGAACCACACCGACTTGTCCTTCGGGTTGATGTCCATGCCCACCGAGTTGCGCACGCCGCGCGCCACCACCTCGCGCTTGGAGCCGTCGAAGGCGTTCATCTTGATCATGCCGCCGATGCCCAGCTGCTCGTACAGCGCCACCTTCTCCTTGGGCTGCACGTTGTACGGCTGGCCCAAGGTGACGTGCAGCATGCCGTCGTCGCTGACGCGGCAGGTGCGGGCGCCGTGGTTGTAGCTTTCCTCCTCCACCGGGATCAGCTTGCCCTGCGGCACCACCTCGATCACGGCCACGTCCGGGCCTTCGTAGAAGAACTCGGCGGCCGGGAAGTTCAGCACCCGGTTGTGCTCGGTGACGACGAGGAAGCCGTCCTTGGTCCAGCACACGCCGTTGGGGTTGGTGAACTTCAGGCTCGGCGCGAAGGACTTCACCTCGTCGGCGACACCGTCGCTGTTGCGGTCGGTGACGGCCCACACCGTGGTCTTGCGCGTGCCCACGAACAGCATGTTGGTGCTGGGTGCCACGGCCATGTGGCGTGCGTCGGGCACCACGGCGTAGAGGTCGATGCTGAAGCCCGGCGGCAGCTTCACGCGCTTCAGGTTGGCGCGGATCGCGTCGGCGTTGCGGCCGGTCTGCGCCACCAGCGGGATGTTCAGGTCGGTGGTCGCGACCTTCATCTGCTTGAGCTTCTCGATGTTGGTCTGTGCGGCGGCAGGCAGCGCAGTCAGCGCCAGCAGGGCGGCGGCGGCGGTCGTGGTCAGCCACATCGGCATCGGGATCGGTCGCATCGGGTGTCTCCTCGTGTTGTGTGTCACAGCGCGCCGGTGGTCCGGCGCCGGCACTGCGTCTGCAATGCACGTACCAGTCGGGGAACACCCGCCCCCGCAGCGGGACGCTGCGGCGGTGCCGGGCGTGCAGTGGCAGGGCAGCGGTGCACCGGGCTGTCCAGAAACAGTGCAGTTGCCGCTGCCCGGGGGGCCTGCTACCGTGCCGCTCAACAGCCGACAGCCGATCGGCGCCAGGAGACCTGCCGATGGACCCGAGCGCCCAGCGCCAGCTGGCCCATGCCCACGCCGTGCGTGCCCGTGGCACCGCCATGCCGCCCGACGGCCTGCCCGCACCCGAGGTGCTCGACAGCTGGGTGCGCTGCATGCAGGGCGGGCTGGACCCGGCGCGCGCGCTGCGGGTGCAAGTGCTGGAAGCGGCCGAACTGCAGCGCCGGCGCGAGCGCAGCGAGGTGGCGCGCCGCCTGGCCCGCGCCGAGCTCGAGACGCTGTCGCAGCAGATCGCGGGCTCGAACTTCCTGCTCGCCTTCGCCGACCGCGAGGGGGTCATCCTCGACCTCTACGCCGACAACCGCTTCTCGATGAGCGACGACGGCGCCGCCATCGTCGCCGGCAGCTGCTGGAGCGAGGCCCTGTGCGGCACCAACGGCCTGGGCACCGCGCTGGCCGCAGGCCGCCCGGTGGCCGTCACCGGGCTGGAGCACTACTTCCTGAGCCTGGGCGACATCTCGTGCACCGCGGCGCCGGTGCACGACGCCGCCGGCGACGTGGTGGGCGTGCTCGACGCGTCGAGCTACTTCGCCTCGCGCCAGCACCACACGCAGGCGCTGGTGCAGATGGCGGCCACGCACATCGAGAACGGCCTGCTGCAGCACCAGATGCGCGGCCACTGGCTGCTGGCCCTGCACCCGCGGCCCGAGTTCCTGGGCACGCTGAGCGCCGGGCTGCTGGCCTTCGACGGCGGCGGCACGCTGCAGGCGCTGAACGCGCGCGCGCGCCAGCTGCTGCAGGGCCTGGAGGCCGGCACCGGCACGGCCTTCGAGGCGCTGTTCGGCGAAGCCTACGACCTGGTGCTGGCGCGGCTGCAGCGGCAGGGGCCGCAGCGCCTGCGCGACAGCCTGGGCAGCGCGTTGGTGGCGCAACTGGTGGCCACGCCCGCACGACAGTCGCCGCGGCGCGCAGCCACGGCCTCGCACGCGACGACCGCTCCGGCCACCCCGGCCAGCGCGCCCGCGGCGGCACCGGCGCCAGCCGCCGGCCCGGTGCACGACGACCCGGCCGTGGTGGCCGCCTACCGTCTGGCCGAAGCCGCCGTGCGCCTGCACGTGCCGGTGCTGATCCAGGGCGAGACCGGCAGCGGCAAGGAGGTGCTGGCGCGCCGCCTGCACCAGCGCAGCGGCCGTGCCGGCGCCTTCGTCGCGGTGAACTGCGGTGCGCTGCCGGCCGAGCTGATCGAGGCCGAGCTGTTCGGCTACGTCGGCGGTGCCTACACCGGCGCGCGCCGCGAGGGCAGCGCCGGGCTCATCGTGGGGGCCGACGGCGGCACGCTGCTGCTCGACGAGGTGGGCGAGCTGCCGCTGCCGCTGCAGGCGGCGCTGCTGCGCTTCCTGGACGACCAGGTCGTGCGCCCGGTGGGCGGCACCACGCCGCGGCAGGTCGACGTGCAGCTGCTGGCGGCCACGCACGCCGACCTGGAGGCCGAGGCCGCCGCCCGGCGCTTCCGCAGCGACCTGCTGTACCGGCTGAACACGGTGCGCGTGGACCTGCCGCCGCTGCGCGCGCGGCAGGACTTCCGTGCCGCCGTGCAGGCCACGCTGGCGGCGCTGGACCCGGCCGCGCGCATCGACGACGCCGCCATCGCGCGGCTGGCGCAGCACCGCTGGCCCGGCAACTTCCGCGAACTGCGTTCGGTGCTGACGCGTGCGCTGCTGCAGGCCGCGCAGGCGGGCAGCCCGAGGCTGGACGCGGCGGCCGTGGACGCGCTGCTGCCGGCCACCGCACCGCCTGCGGGCTCGGTGCTGCAGCAGGGCGCCAGCGACCTGGTGCGGCGGGCGTACGAGCGCTGCGGCAGCGTCAGCGAGACGGCGCGCTGCCTGGGCATCTCGCGCACCACGGTGTACCGGCACCTGCGCGCCGGCTGAAGCCTGGCTGCGCCTGTTCTTGCGTCAGTCGCTGCTTCAGCGGCCCTGGAAGCGCGGCGTGCGCTTCTCGGCGAAGGCGGCCACGCCCTCGCGCAGGTCGTCGCTGGCAGCGCACAGCGCTTCGCGTTCGCGCAGGTGGCCGAGCTCGAACTCGCCGCGCGCGATCTCGTTGAGCGACTGCTTCATGCCGCGCAGCGCCAGCGGCGCGCCGGCCTGCAGCGCCGCGACCATGCCCGCGACGGCGCCGTCCAGCGCGTCGGGCGCCACCAGCGCGTCGAGGTAGCCGATGCGCAGCAGCTCGGCCGCGTCCACGCTCTCGGCCAGCAGGAACAGCCGCTTGGCCGCCGGCAGCCCCAGCCGCGACACGTAGCGCTGCAGGCCGCTGGGGTAGTAGTGCAGGCCCAGCCGCGCGGCCGGCATGCGCAGTTCCATGCCGGCCACGCCGACGCGGAAGTCGCAGGCCAGCGCCAGGTCGGTGGCACCGCCGTAGACGCCGCCGTTCAGGCGCGCGATGGTGGGCATCGGCAGCGCCTCGACCGCGTCGACCACGTGCTCGAACAGCCGCGGGTCGTCGGCGCCGTCGAGCTCGCCGAGGTGGAAGCCGGCGCAGAAGGCGCGCCCGCTGCCGGTGAGCACCAGCACGCGCACGCCGTCGTCGTGGCGCAGCGCGGCGCAGTGCGCCTGCAGCGCCTGCAGGTCGGCGCGGTGCAGGCGGTTCAGGTGCTGCGGCCGGTTCAGCCGCAGCGTGGCCACGCCGCCGGTGCCGCGCTCCAACGTCGGCGTGCCGCCCTCGTCGGCGGGGCTGGCCTCAGCCACGGCGCGCCGCGAAATCGCGCATGTAGTCCACCAGCGCCTGCACGCCTTCGATCGGCATGGCGTTGTAGATCGACGCGCGCATGCCGCCGACGATGCGGTGGCCCTTCAACTGCACCAGGCCGCGTTCGTCGGCGCCCTGCAGGAAGGCGGCGTCGAGCGCGGGGTCGGCCAGCCGGAACGGCACGTTCATCAGCGAGCGGCAGTCGCGCTGCACCGGGCTCGTGTAGAAGTCCTGGCTGTCGATGTAGTCGTACAGCAGCGCGGCCTTGGCGCGGTTGCGCGCCTCCATCGCCTGCAGGCCGCCCTGCTCCAGGATCCACTGGAACACCAGCCCGGCGATGTACATCGTGTAGGTGGGCGGCGTGTTGTACATGCTGCCGTGCTCGGCCACCACCTGGTAGTCGAACGCGGTGGGCGTGCAGGGCATGGCGTGGCCGATGAGGTCGTCGCGCACGATCACCAGCGTCAGGCCCGCCGGGCCGATGTTCTTCTGCGCGCCGCCGTAGATCAGCCCGTACTTCGACACGTCCACCGGCCGGCTCAGGATGCTGCTGGACATGTCGGCCACCAGCGGCACGTCGCCCACGTCGGGCGTGAAGTGGTATTCGACGCCGCCGATGGTCTCGTTCGAGCAGATGTGCACGTAGGCCGCGTCGGGGTCGAGCTGCCAGGTGCTGCGCTGCGGGACGCGGTCGTAGCCCGTGGCCTCGCTGCTGGCGGCCACGTTGACGCCGCCGTAGCGCCGTGCCTCGGCGATGCTGCGCTGGCTCCAGGCGCCGGTGTCGATGTAGTCGGCACTGGCGTGGCCGCGCAGCATGTTCATCGGCACGATCGCGTTCTCGGCGATGGCACCGCCCTGCATGAACAGCGTCTTGTAGTTCGCCGGCACCGCCAGCAGCCGGCGCAGGTCGGCTTCCACCTGGGCCGCGATGCGCGTGAACTCCTTGCCGCGGTGGCTCATCTCCATCACCGACATGCCCGAGCCCTGCCAGTCCAGCATCTCGGCGGCAGCCTGGCGCAGCACCGGCTCGGGCAGGGCGGCAGGGCCGGCGCTGAAGTTGTAGACGCGCGTCATCGTGGGGGCCTCGGGGGTCGTGAGAACGTGGGAGAGCGATTATCCCGGCAGCCGCCGCCAGGCCCACAATGCCGCGCCATGTTGCGCCCCCTGTTGCTCTCGACGCTGGCTTGGCTGGCCTTGGTCGCCGTGCCGCTCGCGCACGCCGAGCCCGGCGCGCCGATGCGCGCCGAGCGGCTGCAGCCCGGCGAGGTGCTGCGGCTGGACGGCAGCCTGGCGCACCCGGCCTGGCAGCGCGCGCCGGTGCACGCGGGCTTCGTCGAGACCACGCCCGACAACGGCGCCGCACCGGTGCAGGCCACGCAGGTGCAGGTGCTGTTCGACGAGCGCGCGCTGTGGGTCGGCATCACGGTGCACGACACGGCGCCCGAGCGCATCCGCGAGGTGCTGGTGCGCGCCGACCAGGTCAACCGCACGCAGGACTTCGTGGTCGTCTACGTCGACCCCATCGGCAGCCGCCAGGCGGCGCAGTTCTTCCGCGTCAATGCCGCCGGCAGCACCGCCGACGGCCTGCACACCGCGGCCGACGACAGCGAGGACTTCGCGCCCGACTTCGACTGGGACGCCGCCACGCAGCGCACGCCCACCGGCTGGACGGCCGTGCTGCGGCTGCCGTTTGCGTCGCTGCGCTTTGCCGAAGGGCCGCAGGACTGGCGCATCATGGTGGCGCGCCGCCTGCCGCGCGAGCAGTTCCACCTGCTCGCGAGCACGCCGATCCCGCGTGACGCGCCCAGCTTCATCGCCAACCTGCAGCCGCTGCAGGGCGTGGCGCTGCCCGAGCAGCACACCTTCCTGACGCTGCGGCCCAGTGTCACGCTGCGCACGCGCCGTGCCGACGGCGTGCGCCGCAACGACGCCGACTCCAGCCTCGACGTGAAGTGGCGCCCGCGCGCCGAGCTGGTGGTCGACGCGACGCTGAACCCCGACTTCTCGCAGGTGGCATTGGACGTGCCGCAGCTCGCCGGCAACACGCGCTTCGCGCTGTCGTTCCCCGAGAAGCGGCCGTTCTTCTTCGAGTCGGCCGACCTGCTGCGCAGCCCCACCGAGGCCTTCTACACGCGCAGCTTCACCGAGCCGCGCTGGGGCCTGCGCAGCACCTGGCGCGGGCCGCTGTGGTCGGGCAGCGGCTTCGTGGTGGACGACCGTGGGGGCGGCATCGTGCTGCTGCCCGGCGCCTACGGCACCGACGCCGTGGCGCAGCCGGGATCGCGCACGCTGGCGCTGCGGCTGCGCGGCAACCAGGACGCGCTGCAACTGGGCGCCATCGCCAGCAGCCGCCGCTACGACGACGGTGCCGGCAGCAACGACGTGCTGGGCGCCGACGCCGGCTGGCAGATCGACGGCGCCTGGCGTGCGCGCGCGCAGTGGCTGCACTCCCGCACCGATGCGTTCACCGGAACCGGCGGCGCGGCCGCCGGCCCGCAGCAGGACGGCGACCGGCTCTACGGCAAGCTCTGGCGCCTCACCGACAACAGCGAGTTCAACGTCGAGCTCGACGACATCACGCGCGGCTTTCGCCAGGACACCGGCTTCGTCGCGCAGGCCGGCGTACGCCGCGTCAGCGCCTTCGGCAGCCGCACCTGGCGCGGCCTGGGCCCGTTCAACGACGTCGCGCTGAACCTGCTGCTGGAACACACACGCGACCGCCGCAGCGGCGAGACCGTGCTGCAGGGCTGGCGGCCCGGCCTCTACGCCACCGCAGCCCGCAACCTGGAATGGTGGGTCGAACTGCACCCGGGCCGGCAGCTGCGCGTGGACACGGGCCGGCCGCTGCTGCGCGAGCGCTACGCCGAGACCGGCCTGGTGATGACGCCGGCGCGCTGGTTCCCGCTGCTGGAGACCACGCTGGCCAGCGGCCGCCTGGCCGACACGCAGGCCGAGGTCGTGCGCCCGGGCCTGCGCTGGAACACCACCGCCTGGCTGCGCCCGCTGCCGCGGCTGGAGCTGGAGCCCAGCGTCTCGGTGGCGTGGCTGAAGCAGGACGGCACGCGCATGTACCGCGAGACCGTGGCGCAGGCGCTGGCGGTGTGGCACTTCGACGCCCGCCACAACCTGCGCGCCATCTGGCAGCGCGTGGTACTCGACCGCCGCGCCGAGGCCACGGTGGAGGCACAGCGCGAACGCAGCAGCGTGGGCTCGCTCACCTACACCTGGCGGCACTCGGCCGGCACCTTGCTGTACGTGGGCGCCAGCCGCGCGCGCGCCGGCGACGCGCCCGCCGCCACCGAGGCCTTCGTCAAGCTGCAGTTCGACACCGAGGAACTGCGCGGCTTCGTTGCGGGCTCCTGAGTCGGGGCTTGAGCTTGGTCAATGCAGCGCCCGGAGCGCTGCCTAGACTGGGCTTCAGAGACCCGAACAGACACCCCGAAGGAGAACCCGCATGTATACCCATCTGCTCGTGCCCGTGGACGGCACCGAACTGTCTGAACGCGCGGCGCTGGCGGCGCTGGAACTGGCGCAGAAGCTGGGCGCCCGGCTCACTGCCTTCGTTGCCGAGCCGATGCCGCCGCTGCCCACGATGGGCAGCAACCCCAGCGTCTACACACGCGACGCCGAAGCGCACCTGGCGCGCACCGAACAGCACGCACGCGAGGTGCTGGCGCGCTTCGGCAGCAAGGCCCAGGAAGTGGGCGTGCCCTACCAGGGCAAGTTCCTGCGCACCGACGCCGTGGACGACGCCATCGTCGACGCCGCGCGCGAGTTCGGCTGCGACATGATCGTGATGGCCACGCACGGCCGCGGCGCCTTCGGCGAACTGCTGTTCGGGTCGCACACCAAGAACGTGCTGGCGCGCTGCAAGCTGCCGCTGCTGGTGCTGCACTAAGCCAGGTCGGCGCCCCGGCGCTCCAGCAGCGTGCGTTCAGGCCCGTTGCGCGCCAGCTGCGCCGCAGCCGCGAAGGCGGCGCGGGCCTCGTCGCGGCGGCCCAGGCGCAGCAGCAGGTCGCCGCGCACCGCGGGCAGCCAGTGGTACGTGCGCAGCGCCGGTGGGTCGCCCAGGGCGTCCAGCAGCGCCAGCCCCGCGGCCGGGCCGTGTGCCATGCCCACCGCGACGGCCCGGTTGAGTTCCACCACCGGCGACGGCGCCACCTGCGCCAGCGTGTCGTACAGCGCGGCGATGCGCGCCCAGTCGGTGTCCTCGGCCCGCGCCGCGCGTGCGTGGCAGGCGGCGATGGCGGCCTGCAGCGCGTAGGGCCGGGCCGCGCCGCCCAGCGCTTCGGCGCGTGCCAGGGCCGCCAGGCCGCTGCCGATCAGTGCCTGGTCCCAGCGATCGCGCTGCTGCTCCAGCAGCAGCACCGGCTGGCCCTGCGCGTCCAGGCGCGCGGCGTTGCGCGAGGCCTGCAGTTCCATCAGCGCCAGCAGGCCGTGCACCTCGCTCGCGTCGGGCGCCAGGCCGGCCAGCACGCGGCCCAGGCGCAGCGCGTCGTCGCACAGCGCCGGGCGCAGCCAGTCGCTGCCGCTGGTGGCGGTGTAGCCTTCGTTGAAGATCAGGTAGATCACCTCCAGCACCGAACCCAGCCGCGCCTGCAGTTCGGCCGGCGGTGGCAGCTCGAACGGCACCTGCGCCGCTGCCAGCGTGCGCTTGGCGCGCACGATGCGCTGCGCCACCGTGGGCTCGGGCACGAGGAAGGCGCGCGCGATCTCGGCCGTGCTCAGCCCGCCCAGCAGCTTCAGCGTCAGCGCCAGCCGCGCTTCGGTGTTCAGCACCGGGTGGCAGGCGCAGAAGATCAGCCGCAGCAGGTCGTCGCCGATGTGGTCGGCGCGGCGCGCGTCCAGGCCGTCGACGAAGTCGGGCACCACCAGCGCCTGCCGGGCTTCGAGATCGGCGCCGATCTCCTCGTGCTTGCGCGCCTGCATCTGCAGGTGGCGCAGGTGGTCCAGCGCGCGGTGCTTGGCGGTGGTCATGAGCCAGGCGCCGGGGTTGTCGGGCACGCCGCCACGCGGCCAGTGTTCGAGTGCCGCCACCAGCGCGTCCTGCGCCAGTTCCTCGGCCAGGCCGATGTCGCGCACCAGGCGTGCCACGCCGGCGACGATCTTGGCCGACTCGACACGCCAGACCGCCGCCACGGCGGCGTGGGGGGTGGCGTCGCTCACCTGACGCGGGCCGCGGTGCCGGTCAGGCCGGACCGTCGTCGAAACACGGTCCCAGGCCGCGCACTTCCACCGTGCACCAGGCGGCTGCGGGGCAGGTGGCGGCGATGGCGACGGCCTCGTCGCGGCTGGCCACGTCGATCAGGAAGAAGCCGCCGATCATCTCCTTGGCCTCGGCGAAGGGGCCGTCGAGCACCTGGGTGCCGCCGTCGCGCACCTGCACACGCGTGGCGCGTGCATGCGACTGCAGCGACTCCACCGCGCGCAGCACGCCGCGCTGCTGCAAGCCTTCGGCAAAGCGCTGCATCTGCGCGTAGACCTCGGGGCCTTCGGCGGCACTGCGGGTGCCGCGCTGTTCGGGCGGCTCGACGATCAGCAGCATGAATTGCATGCGCCGCACTGTAGTGCAGCGGCGCCTTGCCGAGCCAGCGCCGCGGTGCCACCATCGTGCCTGCCCCACCCAACCCGAGGACCCCCATGGCCAAGCCGATGATCGACCCCGAAGCCCTGGTCGCACTGTTCGAGACCGCCACCGCCACGCAGGGCGCTCAGCTGAAGAAGGCCGTGAGCGACGCCACGCTGGCCGCGCTGCAGGGCCGCGAGCTGACGCTGAAGAACATCCGCCAGGCGCTGAAGACGGTGTCGGAAGCGGCCAGCCTGGGTGCCGCGAAGAACGCCGCGCCGGGCCTGGACCCCGAGACGCTGCTCGACACCGCGGTGGCGGGCATGGACGACGCCATGGTCAAGGCCGTCGACGCCAACCGCGTGGCGCTGCAGCAGCTTGTGGCGCAGGGCGCCGACCTGCGCGAGAAGCACCTGAAGAAGGCGCTGGACGACCTGGACAAGTTCGAGGACACGCTGTTCGCCAGCCTGAAGAAGACGGCCGCCGGCGCCGGCGCGCCGCTGGGCGACGCGTGGGGCCAGGTGCTCGAGAAGTTCCAGGCCGGCGGCACGCTGTCGGGCGCGCAGGCCACGATGACGGTGGAGCAGATGGCCGAGCAGATGCAGTCGGCCATGCGCAGCACGCGCGCGGCCTCGATGCGCGCCGCGCAGGCCATGGCCGAGAGCTACACGGCGATGGTCAGCGGCGTGCTGATCGGCATGTCCGAAGCCATGGCGACTGCGCGATCTCCCGCAAAGAAGAAGTGAATCCCGGCGCCTACACTCGGCGCCCATGAAAAACGCCGTCCTCTCCGGCACCGGCTTGTACCGGCCGCCGCACGTCATCACCAACGCAGAGCTGGTGCAGGCCTTCAACGCCTACGCCGACCTGCAGAACGCGAAGAACGCCGACCGCATCGCAGCCGGCGAACTGCCGGCGATGGTGCACTCCAGCGTCGAGTTCATCGAGAAGGCCTCGGGCATCCGCCAGCGCTACGTGCTGGACAAGGACGGCGTGCTCGACCCCACGCGCATGAAGCCGCGTTTCGCGCCGCGGCCCGACGAGGCGCTGTCGCTGATGGCCGAGATCGCGGTGGCCGCGGGCCGCGAAGCCATCGCCGCCGCCGGCAAGCAGCCCGGCGACGTGGACGCGGTGCTGTGCGCCGCCGCCAACATGCAGCGCGCCTACCCGGCGATGGCCTGCGAGATCCAGGCGGCTTTGGGCTGCGGCGGCTACGGCTTCGACATGAACGTGGCCTGCTCGTCGGCCACCTTCGCCATCGAGCAGGCCGTGAACGCGGTGCGCACCGGCAGCGCGCGCTGCGTGCTGGTGGTGAACCCCGAGATCACCTCGGCGCACCTCGAATGGCGCGACCGCGACTGCCACTTCATCTTCGGCGACGTCTGCACCGCCGTCATCGTCGAGGCCGAAGACACCGCCACCAGCGCCGACCGCTGGCAGGTGCTGGGCACGAAGCTCGTCACGCAGTACTCGAACAACATCCGCAACAACGCCGGCTTCCTGAACCGCTGCGAAGACACCGACCCCGACGCGCGCGACAAGACCTTCCGCCAGGAGGGCCGCAAGGTCTTCAAGGAAGTGGTGCCGATGGCTGCCGAGCACATCGAGCAGCACCTGCATGCGCTGGGCTTCGAGCCGACGCAGGTGCGCCGCTTCTGGCTGCACCAGGCCAACCTGGGCATGAACCAGCTGGTGCTCAAGCGCCTGGTGGGCCAGGACGTGGGCGACGACCTGGCGCCCATCATCCTGAGCGAGTACGCCAACACCGCGTCGGCCGGCTCCATCATCGCGTTCCACGAGCACCATGCCGACCTGCAGGCCGGCGACCTGGGCGTGATCTGCTCGTTCGGTGCCGGCTACTCGGTGGGCAGCGTGGTGCTGCGGCGCGTCGGGGTCGGCCGGTGAGCGAGACCACGTTCTACTGGCACGACTACGAGACCTTCGGCCGCGTGCCGCGCCGCGACCGGCCGGCGCAGTTCGCCGGCGTGCGCACCGACGCCGAGTTGAACGAGATCGGCGAACCGGCCAACTGGTTCTGCCAGCCCGCGCCCGACGTGCTGCCCGACCCCGAGGCCTGCCTGCTCACCGGCATCCTGCCGCAGCAGGCGTTGGCGCAGGGCATGGCCGAACACGCGTTCGCGGCGCAGATCCTGGGCGTGCTGGGCGCGCCGGGCACCATCGGCGTCGGCTACAACAGCATCCGCTTCGACGACGAGGTCACGCGCTTCCTGTTCTGGCGCAACCTGATCGACCCCTACGGCCGCGAATGGCAGAACGGCTGCAGCCGCTGGGACCTGCTCGACGTGGTGCGCTGCTGCTGGTCGCTGCGGCCCGAGGGCATCCAGTGGCCCGTGCACCAGGGCGGCGAGATGGCCGGCCGCCCGAGCTTCAAGCTCGAACACCTCACGGCCGCCAACGGCCTGGCGCACGACGCCGCACACGACGCGCTGTCCGACGTGCGCGCCACCATCGCGCTGGCGCGGCTGGTCAAGACCGCCCAGCCGCGGCTGTGGGACTTCTGCCTGAAGCTGCGCCACAAGGACGCGGTGCGGGCCGAGATCGGCGTCAACCGGCCCTTCCTCCACCTGTCGGGCATGTACCCGGTGGAGCGTGGCTGCATGGCCGTGGTGTGGCCGCTGGCGCCGCACCCGACGAACAAGAACGAGCTGATCGTGTGGGACCTGGCGCACGACCCGGCCGAGCTGGCGACGCTGGACGCCGCCACCGCACAGCAGCGCCTGTATACGCGCGCCGACGCGCTGCCCGAGGGCATGGCGCGCCTGCCGGTGAAGACCATCCACATCAACAAGTCGCCGGTGGTCATCGGCAACCTGAAGACGCTGGGCCCGGCGCAGCGGCGCTGGGGGCTCGACATCGACCAGGCGCTGCGCCATGCCGAGCGCGCCGCCGCCTACGGCCGCACGCTCGACCCGCTGTGGGCGCAGGTGTTCGCGCGCCCGGCAGCCGAGCGCGAGACCGACGTCGACGAAGACCTGTACGGCGGCTTCGTCGGCAACGACGACCGGCGCCAGCTGGAGCGGCTGCGCGCGTTGTCGCCCGACGCGCTGGCCGCCAAGCGCCCGGCATTCGACGACGCCCGCCTCGAAGAGCTGCTGTTCCGCTACCGCGCCCGCAACTTCCCCGCAACGCTCGACGCCGAAGGGCAGCAGCGCTGGCAGCAGCACTGCCGCGACCGGCTGCACGACGGTGCCGGCGGCGGGCTCACGCTGGCAGCGTATTTCGAGCGCATCGACACGCTGGCGCAGGCCGCCGACGAACGCGGCGACGAACGCGCGCAGGAACTGCTGGCAGCCCTCTACGACTACGCGGAAGGCATCGCCCCAGACGCCTGATCCGACGCTTGAAGCACGCGCTTCAGGCCGCGTGCTGCAGCAACGCCTCGTAGGCGCCGCGGCAGGTCTCGGCCGCCCGCGCAGCCTCGCCCTGCAGCGCCACCTGGCGTTCGCGCCAGGGCTCGAAGCCGGTGGACTGCCACACCGCCGCGTACCAGTGCGGCGCCCACACGCCGTCGCTGGCGCGCGGGCCCGGCGGCCACGCCAGCATGCGCTCGGTGAAGCCGATGCCCAGCTGCGTGCACAGGCCCTGCAGCTGCGTGCGCGGGTCGCGCAGGAAGCGCTCGGCGTCCAGCACCGGCGGCGCGTGGCCCAGGCGCTGCGCCACGGCGTCGAACAGCGCGGCTTGCTGCAGCAGGCCGATGTCGGCCGCCACCACGCTGGCGCGCGACTTCACGTAGCTGGCCACCACCAGCGCCGGGTCGCGGATCAGGAACACGTTGACGAGGCCGTGCACCCAGCCGGTGTCCATGCCCGGCAGCAGGTGGTGGGTCATGTGCTTCTGGTACCAGAGCGCTTGCCCCTCGGGCGCCGGGCCGGTGGTCAGCGCGGCCACCACGCGGCGCCAGTCGGTGTCGCCCGCGGCGATGACCTCGTCGCGGCCCGGGTGGTCGAGCTGCGTCGCGTGCAGGTAGTGCGCGTACAGCGGCTCGTCGCTGACGGCGCAGTCGCCGCGGTGTTCCCAGGCCCGCATCATCGCGGTGCTGATGTTGCGCGGCCCGCTCCAGGCGGCGATGCGCAGCGGCGTCATGTGAGCCCCTCGTCCGACGAGTACGTCGGCCGATCCCCCGAGGGGATGCGGGCCGGCTTGGGAGCGGCCCGGCGCTCGGCCTGCTGCGCCGGGGTCGGCACGTTGTGTCTCATGCCACCACCTGCGCAGCCCGTGCGGCCACGTCGCGCGCCACCAGGTCCTTGTACAGGCCCTGCAGCCGCTGCACCATCGGCCCGGGCAGGGCCTCGCCGATGCTGCGCCCGTCGACGCTGCGCACCGGCGCCACGCCGGCGAAGGTGCCGGTGACGAAGGCCTCGTCGGCGCTGTAGACCTCGGTGAGGCTGAAGTTCTTCTCGCGTGCCGGGATGCCCGCCTCGGCGCACACGCGCAGAACGTTGCTGCGCGTGATGCCGCCCAGACAGTAGTCGCCGCTGCTCGTCCACACCTCGCCGCGGCGCACGATGAAGAAGTGCGTGCTGTTGCAGGTGGCCACGAAGCCGTGCGGGTCCAGCATCAGCGCCTCGTCGGCGCCGGCGGTGTAAGCCTGGATGCAGGCGGTGATGCAGTTCAGCTTGCTGTGGCTGTTGAGCTTGGGGTCCTGCACGTCGGGGAAGCCGCGGCGCACATGCACCGTGAACAGCGTGAGGCCCTGGGCCAGCGTCTCGGGCTTGGCCAGCTTGAACTCGGGAATGATGACGATGGTGGCCGGCCCCACTGTGACGCGCGGGTCCTGGTAGGGCGTGCGCTTGACGCCGCGCGTCACCATCAGCCGCACGTGCACGCCGTCGTGCATGCCGTTGGCCGCCAGCGTGTCGTACAGCGCCTGCGTCAGCTGCGCGCGGCTCAGGCCGATGTCCAGCGCGATGGCCTTCGCACCTTCCCACAGGCGGTCGAAGTGTTCGCGCAGGAAGGCCGGGTGGCCGCCCACCACGCGCAGGCCTTCCCAGACGCCGTCGCCGAGCACGAAGCCGCTGTCGAAGACCGAGACCACGGCCTCGTTGCGGTGCTTGAGCTGCCCGTTCACCCAGATGCGGATGTCTGCGTTGCGCGGGTCGTCGTGGAATTCGTGGATGCTTTGCGCCATCACGGCAGTCTAGCGGCGCGGTTTGATCTGGGGCAGGGCGGCGCGGCGCCCCGCGCGTAGATTGAAAACGCTGGCGGATCACAAGCGGCCTGCAGCCAGCGGGCCCCCGGCCGGCACGCACGACGACAGGAGACAGACACCATGCCGGCCCGACGCCTTCACCCGCTGCCCGCTTTGCCCGCTGTTCCCGCCCTGCTTCTGGCGACGGCCTTCGTGGCCACGCTGGGCGCTGGTTGCGCCACGGCGCCGCCGACCGGCGAACGCATCGCGGCGCCGCCCATGGGCACCGTCACCACCTACCACCGCAAGAGCTCGGGCAGCCTGGGCAGCTTCGACGGCCCGGTCGTCTGGACGCACGCGCCCGGCAGCTGGCAGGGCCGGCCGATGCTGGCCTTCGGCTCGGCGCAGGGAGTCTCGCTGCACGATCCGCAGAGCCTGGCGTTGGTGGCGAGCCTGGGGGCCACGGGGCAGCCGCAGGCGTCGTACGACCCGCCAATCGACTACGCCTGGCCGCTGGAGGTGGGCAAGACCTGGAGCACGTCCACCGCGGTGACGCAGTACCCGTCGGGCCGCACCGTGCCGCTGACCACCCGCTACAAGGTCGAGTCCTGGGGCGACGTCACCGTGCCTGCGGGCACCTTCAAGGCCTTCAAGCTCGTGTGGAGCAACAACTTCGGCGAGGTCGAGACACGCTGGGTCGGCGTGGCCGACCGCATCGCCACCATCAAGCGGCACGTCGAGCGCCCGGCCACGCACCCGCAGGGCGCGGGCGTGCTTGACGCGGAGCTGTTGTCGGTCCAGCCTCCGCGTTGATCCCATCCTGAGGCCGTCGGCGGCCACGCGACAATGGCGCGATGGCCCTGACCGCCGCGCCGTCTGACGCACCCGCTGCCGCGCCCCTCGCCGATTCCCGCACCGCCTGGCTGCGTCTGGCGGTGACGCTGGTGCTGATGACGATCGGCAGTGCCGCGATGTACGTGGTGGCGGTGGTGCTGCCGGCGGTGCAGGCCGAGTTCGGCGTCGCGCGCGCCGATGCCTCGCTGCCCTACACCGCGATGATGGTCGGCTTCGGCCTGGGCGGCCTGTTCATGGGCCGGCTGGCCGACCGCTTCGGCGTGATGCTGCCCATCTGCATCGGCGCCGCCGGGCTGGGGCTGGGCTTCGTGGCGGCCGGCATGTCGGGCGGCATCGTCGGCTTCTCGGTCGCGCACGGCCTGCTGCTGGGCTTCTTCGGTGCCTCGGCCACGTTCGGGCCGCTGGTGGCCGACACCTCGCTGTGGTTCGTGCAGCGCCGCGGCATCGCGGTGGCCATCTGCGCCAGCGGCAACTACGTGGCGGGCGCGATCTGGCCGCCCATCGTGCAGCACTTCGTCGAGACGGCAGGCTGGCGCGCCACCTACGTGGGCCTGGGCATCTTCTGCGCCGTGACGCTGCCGCTGCTGGCGCTGTGCATGCGCACGCGGCCGCCCGCAGCGGTGGCGGGCGTGGCGCGGGCGGCCGGCGTGGGCGTGAGCGACCGGCCCTTCGGCCTGAGCCTGAACCAGGCCCAGGTGCTGCTGTGCATCGCCGGTGTCGCCTGCTGCGTGGCGATGTCGATGCCGCAGGTGCACATCGTGGCGTATTGCGCCGACCTCGGCTTCGGCGCCGCGCGCGGCGCCGAGATGCTGAGCCTGATGCTGGCCTGCGGCATCGTCAGCCGGCTGGTGTCGGGGCTGATCTGCGACCGCATCGGTGGCCTCGCGACGCTGCTGCTGGGCTCGGTGCTGCAGGGGCTGGCGCTGCTGCTGTTCCTGCCCTTCGACGGGCTGGTGTCGCTGTACGTGATCTCGGCGCTGTTCGGGCTGTTCCAGGGCGGCATCGTGCCCAGCTACGCGATCAT
>VFQO010000368.1_pt1 | contig 50928 bp, 52 predicted proteins | sample 3512331 | NCBI WGS metagenome assembly VFQO01 (sample SAMN10412371, study PRJNA504923) | tailings metagenome | isolation source: Replicate 3 from Balatoc abandoned mine | place: Philippines: Itogon, Benguet | collected 2017-08-28 | reverse complement strand
GGATGCCATGTTCCATAACCACAAGCGTCTGAACCAATCAGCCGTCAGCGCAAGGTGGGGTCCAAACAGCGCTTACGGGCAAACCTAGCAATCAGCGAACGTATAAAGCGCACAGAGGCGAGCGCGCGGGAATGGATCGCAAGGGCCGATGGGCCGGGCGAGCGACCCGCCGCGCGGTCTTTGCTTCGCTGGATGAAGAAGCTGACTGATGCAGGTGGGCGGATTGGTGCGCTCGTGAGCGGTTCGGGACGCGAGGCGGGCCAAAGCCAGCTGCCTGACGTCGTCGACCGCCTCGTTCACAAATGGGCACTACAGTATTGGCAGCCTTCATCTGAGTTTGGAAGGCTCGAAACCAAAGATGCCGCGGCAGGCCGGGTCCATCAGGAATGGAATGAACTTAAAGAACGGAAAGTGCCGTTTCTTGGTGTCGAGCCACCTTCCGCAGAAGCCGTCAGGGAGCGGATCAATTCGTTGGAATGCTACTCAACTTACGCTTCACGGCACGGCTTAGCTGCTGCAGCACGAAAGTTCTTAGCCAAGGGCGAGCCAGTCGAGGCGGGACGCCCTTTCGAACGGATCTACATGGACGGAACCGAGTACCGGCACGCCCTGTTTTACTCGGACGAGTATCAAATTCCCGCCGCTAAGCTGAAGGGCGTGATGGCGATGGACTGCTTCTCCCAGTTTGTGTTCCCCTTTCCTGTATTCGCAGGCCCTTTCCGCGCCGAAATGGGGCTTCGCGCACTGCGTGGTGTCATGACCCCGCCAAATCTATCCGACGAGGCGCAAGAAGATGATCCTTCCCTCGGTCTAATGTTTGGCCTTCCTTCCGACATCTTGCTGGACCGTGACCGGACGCTTATCGCTCCGGGCACGATTCCGCAGATCTTGGCTATTGTGTCTACAGTAGAATTAGCACAAGCTTACCACTCCGATGCGAAGTCGAAGCTCGAAAATTTTCACAAATTTGTGAAGAGACTAATTGAGTACTGCCCGGGGCAAGTTCTAGCCCCACGACACAAGTACGATCCTGGTTATGACCCGATCAAAGAAGCTCGGGTCACGAGAGCCCAGTATGCGGACCTGATCGAGCAGTGTCGCCTGCAGTGGAATGCAACAGCGAAGGAGGCTTTAGGGGCAAGGTCACCCAACGACCTTATGCGAGGGTATTTAGCTGAACACGGTCCTCGTCTGACCGACCCAGGTGAGATTTGGAGAGCTCTATCTAGGACACCAAGTGAACGTAGCCTGCTCACGACCAATGGGCTCGAGTATGAAGGTATCCGCTATCGATGGAACCGCGATGGCGTGAATGAGGTCCTCAGTTCAAATTATCACAAAACGCCATTCTCTAAGAGGATCGCGGGTACGGCCAAGGTGGAGGTGACAATCCGCGTTTGGGACGACGACCTCGACATGATCGAGGTCTATGACGAAAAAAATCATTCGTACCATCGGATGTATTCCACAGATCCTGGCTACACTTCAGGCTTATCGCTGTGGGAGCATCATGCCTATCCTGCATCCGAGAAGCTTGAGATCATCAGGATCGTCGAGCAGTCGCACCTGCCCGCCAAGCGGACGCTCGACAAGCTGGACACCCGCAACAACCGTGATTTCGGCGACGCGTTGATCCGCGCGGTGTTTGACGAGGTCAGCGTCGGGATTTGAGCGGGCTGGTGGGTATTTCTGGGATGCCTTTTTGTCAGCCTTTCAGCCCCTTCTGCGTGTTTTAGGCGCACCTATCCCGTGGCTGCACACCGCTGATGGAAGATCAGGCGGTCGAAGTTGTAGGCGAGATTGGCGAGTGTGAGTTTGGCCTGCGCCCGGGCAATGCCGATGGTGCGTATGAAGAGGCCATAGCGGTTCTTCTGATGCGCAAAGACATGCTCGACGCGGGCGCGGATCGCTGACTTTGCCGCATTGGCCCGCGCCATTTGCTCGGGCATCGGCCTGCCCTTGGGCTTGCGGCGATGGATGCGGCTGTTGAGCATGTTGGCCTTGAGCCATGCCTCGTTCTTGCTGCTGCGATAGGCGCTGTCGGCCCAGACATCGCCGGCGGTGTTGGCGGCGTCGATCACCCGCCGCAACTGCCGCCCGTCGCTGTCGGCGGCCGAGGTCACCGCTGACTTGCGGATGAACCCGAACCGCCGATCGATGCTGATATGCGACTTGTAGCCGAACACCGGCGTTGCGATCTGCGGCAGCGGCGTGCCGTCGGGACGATAGCGGACCTTGCCGCCGATCTTCACGGTCCAGCGCGCATCGACATCCTTCTGGTGCGCCTTGTTCGGCTTGCCGCGCCAGATCTGCCGGGCTGACTTGCCCGCCTTGATCGCGGCCTTCTCTTCCTCGGTATTGCGCTGCTTGGGCGCGGGCACCAGCGTGGCATCGACGATCTGGCCACCCATCGCCAGGTATCCTGCCTCGCGCAGTTGCTGCTCGAACGCCTGCATCAGCGCATCGAGCGTGCCGCTTGTCGTCAGCCGGTTACGATAGTGACGGATGGTGTTCTCGTCGGGCATTGCCCCGCCAAGGTCGAAGCCGAAGAAACGCATCCAGCTCAAGCGATCCCGGATCATGAACTCCATGCGCGCATCCGACAGATTATGCTGCGCCTGAACCACCAGCACCTTGAACATCGCCACAGGATCGAAGGCTGGGCGGCCGCCCTTGGCGCCGTCGCTATAACCAAGCCCCCTGGTCAAAAGCGGCCGGAAGCGTTCGAACTCCACTGTGCCCGCCAAAACCTCCAGCGGATCGCCGTCCTTGCTCAACCGCTCCAGGTGCTCCGCAAGCGAAAACAGGCTGCGTGGGTGCATCAAACCTCTCCGTCCAATGCCCGGAGTGAATCACAGGAAAGACCTCAACGCGAGGGGTTTTTGCGGGTGTCCAGCTCACCGGCATCAACCCGCACACTTGGCTGACCGCGACGCTCACCAGTATCGCCAATGGTCACCCTGCATCGCGGATCGACGAGCTCCTGCCGCACGCCCATGTGGCCTGAATACACCGCCTACCCATCGCCTGATCGATGCACCACTTCCAATTGCGCATAATGCCAGCGCGCTAAGATGCTGACGCATCACGCGCTGGAAATGCTCAAGCGCCGCACGGGCTTAACCAAGGCCCGATGATTCAAGCTCATCAGGCCTTGCCAAAAAGCCGCGTGACTATTCCTTGGGCCGCGTTCTCAAACGGTACTTTGCTTCGTCAGGCATCTGAAACCATGTCAGCAACAGCAGGACGCTGCAGCAGCAGCTCGCGCCAATAAAGGCGCCGAGCCAATCCTCGACCCATAAGGACATGACGAAAGATCCGATCACCACTGCCGCCGGACCCGCCAAGCGCCAGAGCACGAGCCTCTTCAGGAACCTTGCTTTGTTGAACAAGGCTAAGCAATCAATAATAATGCGTGCTGTGGAAGCAAGAGCGACGCCGTAAAGGCCAAACCAACTACCAAAGGCATACAGCATTGCCAGATAAGCAGGCAGTTCAATAACATGAAGCACCGCAGTGTAACGTGAATTGCCGCGTGCCTGGACCAAGGCATAGGGCACGTTTGCCAGTGCGTTGAACCATATCCCGATCAACGCGATCTGTCCCACCAGCACGGATCGCTGATCCAGATCCTCGCCAATCCAGAGTGTCAGCAAGGGGTGTGCGAAAAGCATCAGACCAGTCACGATAAATGCAAAAGACTGACCCACGAGAACGACCGAGGCCTTGCCCAGCGTGGTTGATTCATCTTCGCTTTGCGCAGCAAGCCTTGGAAACAGGGCTTGCACAAACGCCAGCGGGAACATCACCGTTCGTGCGACAATCTGGGTGGGCACAGAATATGCGACCACTGCCACAGACCCGAGAACGCCACCGATAACGAAGCGATCGGCCGTGGTCATCAAGGGGCTGACAATAGCGGTCAGCATTATCCAGCTACCGTACGCAAACAGCCGTTGCAGCTGAGCGAAGCTTGGATTGATGGGTTGGTCTCGCAGGAACACAAAAGCCATGCTCGCCAGCATTGGCACCAGACCAATCACGCGCCCGGCAATTGACGCAGCCAGCAACCACGCAAAATGCTTTGAATAGAATAGCGCCAACAGCAGCGGGAGTACTTGTGACAGAATGTTTCCCACCAATGTTCCGAGCGACACAACCCCGAACCGCTGAACCCCGATCAGCGCGCCGGAGGAAACGCCCGTGAACATGATCACCGGAACACACAGGGCAAACAGCCAGACTGCCTGCAACACCTCGGCCTTGAGGTCCGCACTGACTTCGAAATAAGATTGGAAAAACACGTTGGCCGCCAAAAGCACCAGCGCTCCGCCGACGAAGGAGATCGCGGATGCGCCGACCAGCGCCGACCATACGACGCTGGCGCGCTCGCTGCCGCTGGCTTCGGGCATCGAAGACAGGCGCTGGGTGATTGAACGGCTCAGTCCGAAGTCTGCCTGGCCGAAGTATCCCAATAGGACCAAAGCGAGCAGAAGTGCTCCGTAGCGCTCATTCCCGATGATCGACATGTAGAAGGGAATGGTCAGGATACTGACGGCAACCCCGATGAGGGCCGGGGCCAGGTTGAGCAACGAATTCCTTGCGAGTGCCATTATCGCATCTGCCAGCGTACAAGGGCACCGGTCGCAGCCTGCCCTTTCCAAGTTGGAGCGCAGCAGATTGCAGGAACCCCGGATTGGAAAATGATCACGTCAGCTCATTTTGAATGGGCCCGTGCCAAACGGGCAGCGACGGCCTATTGGCGCAGCCAGATGATTCACGCAACCGGGAAAGACGGTTCAAACTGGTTTGCCTTTCGCCCGCTGCCGCCAGACCACCGATAAACGCGGCCCGGATCAGCGGGGCAGCCCGGATAGATTCGTCGCGCGATCAAAACGTCGAGCGATGCGGTCGCCCAGAGGCGTCACCATTGCCAGCGCCCGGTTCTCCACAATGTGCCACGACAGCACTGCCAGCAGCAGCGTGACCGGAAGTGCCAGCAGGATATTGGCCAGAGGGCTCATGCCGGGCATCAGCCAGACGAGGCCTTGCTGCACCGGGAAGGCGTAAATGTAGACTCCGTAGGAATAGTCGCCAAGCCGGTTGTACATGAGCGCGCGGCCCTTCGGGATATAGCCTACCCACAAGGCGAGATACACCAACGCGGCAACGATAAAGCTCGGCATCAGGCTGGTTCCGGCAAGCAACGGCACCGGAAGCCAAAGCAAGAGCGTGATCCCGGCCGAAAGGGGAATGCGATCACGCCAGACATAGGCGCATGCACCGATCATGAAAGGGAGGGACAAAAGCGCGAAAGACCCCAGAGGGAAGACGACAGCATGCGGCACAGGGACACCAATCTGCCCGATCAGTGGTCCGGCAAAATGAAAAACGGTGGCGGCTGCCATCGCCGCCAACATCGCTGAAGGTTTCCTGAGCACCCCCATCGCGCCAAGGGCCACAATGCCACCATAGCACGCAACCTCGTAGAACAGCGTCCAAAGGCTGCCGTTAATCGCGGTGCCATAGACATTGCTTTCGAACACGCCCGGCAGCGAGTACTGCAGAAATGCGAGCGAAAGGTTCGCCGGCACGTAGGTCCACACGTCCGGGCTGCCCAGATAGGCGGACAAGCCGAGCTGCGACACGAAGGCCCCTGCGATCACGGTCAGCACGAGCGCCACCAGCAGCGCCGGGAATAGCCGCAGAACTCGGGCCACGACGAAGTGGAACAAGCTGCGCTGCCGATCGAACGAACGGGCGATCAGCAAGCCCGATATCCCGAAGAAGATCGCCACCGAATAATGGCCAAGTGCCTGGCCCGTCTGCGACTTCAGCGGCTCGGCCGCTTCTGCACCCGTGATTGGCCAGGCATGGCTCACCATCACCGCGATGGCAGCCAGCATCCGGATGGCATTGAGATTGTTGTCCCGCCCTGCCAGCACGTCTGCGAGGAACTCGCGCCGAAACGGGCGAAAACGCGCTGCGTGAAAGTGGGCCCGCGCTTCCTCAGCCGGGTTGGGTGCCTCCGGACCTTCCATGCGATAGCATTCCTTGGATTTCGAGACCTATGCTTATCTTCCTGGCCGAAGTAGTGGTGTCGGCATCTCATCAATTCCGGGGCGCAAGTTGTTGTATGAGCCCACCTGCGAAAAGCCGCGAGTCCAGCTCGTCCATACGCTTCAAATGATCCGTGGCAACCCTATTGAAGGCGGGTCAGCAAAGCACAACCTTGCGAACAGGAACGATTACCTGCTCGAAGAGAGGATAGGCTGCCACCAACTCTCATGGTCGAGATACCAGCGCAGCGTTTGGCACAGCCCTTCGTCAAATCCGCGCGCAGGCGCATAGCCGAGTTCGCCGCGGGCCTTGGTCTCGTCGATCGCATAGCGGCGGTCATGCCCGGCGCGGTCGGTGACAAAGGTCTTGAGGCTGCTGGTCGCTTCACCCCGGGCCGCCGGCGCATCGGGGTAGCGCGCGGCAAGTCCGTCGATCTCGGCAAAAGCGCGGTCGACTTCGGCGCAGATCGTGTCGATCACGGTCATGTTGGGCAGTTCGGCCCCACCCCCGATATTGTAGGTCTCGCCCGGTTGGCCGCGCAGCAGGCACGCTTCAATCCCGCGGCAATGGTCTTCGACGTGCAGCCAGTCGCGCACATTCATCCCATCGCCATAGATGGGCAAGCCGTGTCCATGGAGCGCGTTGAGCAGGAACAGCGGAATCAGCTTCTCGGGGTACTGGTAGGGGCCGTAATTGTTCGAGCAGTTGCTGGTCGTCACCTCCAGTCCGAAGGTGTGGTGATAGGCGCGCACCAAATGGTCAGAGGCCGCCTTGCTGGCCGAATAGGGCGAATTGGGCGCGTAGGGCGTGATCTCGCTGAAGGCAGGATCAGCAGGTGCAAGCGAGCCGAACACTTCGTCAGTCGAGATGTGGTGAAAACGGTGCGGCACGCCGCTACCCGAAAGCCATACGCTGCGCGCAGCCTTGAGCAGGCTGTTGGTGCCAAGGATGTTGGTTTCGATAAAGGCGTCCGGCCCCGTGATCGAGCGGTCGACATGGCTTTCGGCTGCGAAGTGCACCAGCGTATCGATTGCATGATCGCGCAGAAGCCGTTCGACAAGCGCGGTGTCGCGGATGTCACCTTCGACCAGTTCCGCGACCGTCCCTTCGAGGGTGGAACGGTTACCGGCATAGGTCAGCGCATCCAGGACGATCACTGTGTCGTCCGGGTGCGCCCCGTTCCAGTAGTGGACGAAGTTGCCGCCGATGAAGCCAGCGCCTCCGGTGACGAGTAGATTAGCCAAGCTTCGCTTCCTCTTCGAGCATCAGGCGCAAGTTCTCGCGCCAGGGAACCGCACGGTCGCCCAGGAACGCCCGCGTCGCGCTGCAATCGAGCAGCGAATAGGCCGGGCGGCGCGCGGGGGTGGGATAGTCAGCGGTTGCAATCGCATTGATGACCGGAATGCGCTTCACGAGGCCGAGCGCATGGGCCTCTTCGGCAATCGCGACAGCGAAGTGATGCCAGCTGATCGCGCCATCATCGCTATGGTGGAACGTCCCGCGCGCGTCCCTTTCGACCAGCGCCCAGATGGTGCGCGCGAGCCCCGTCGCCCATGTCGGCGAGCCGATCTGGTCGGCGACGATACGGAGCTCCTCGCGCTCGTTCATGAGGCGGATCATGGTCCGCACGAAGTTCGCGCCGCCCGCTTCATAAACCCATGCCGTGCGCACCAGCAGGTCTTGGGCGCGCAGCTTGTCCTCGCCTTCGGCCTTGGTGCGGCCATAGACCGACTGGGGGTTCCTCTCGGCAAAGGTCACATAGGGCTGTGCGGAGAGACCATCGAAGACATAGTCTGTCGATACGTGGACCACCCGTCCGCCAGTGCCCGCCATCGCCTCAACCATTGTAGCAACCGCTACGGAGTTGATCGCCCGCGCCAGCGCCTCTTCGGTCTCGGCCCGGTCGACCGCCGTATAGGCCGCCGCGTTGATGATCACATCGGGCGCCTCGACCACCAGCCGCGCCGTCAGCATCGCCGAATCGGTCAGGTCGACATCCTCGACATCGATCGCATTGACATCAGCCCACACGGGCGCGGTGCGCTGCAAGGCCCCGCCCAGCTGGCCGTTCGCGCCGGTCACCAGCACTCTCATGCGAACACCGGCACGTCAGCCAGCGCAAGGCCGCGCGCGTCCTTTTCCGAGATGATCGGATCAAGCCCCGCAACCGGCCATGCAACCCCCACAGCCGGATCATTCCATGCCAAAGTATGCTCCGACTGCGGCGCATAGGGCGCGGTGCACTTGTAGAGGAAATCGGTGTCGTCCGCAAGCGTCAGGAACCCATGCGCAAAGCCCTCGGGCACCCACAACATCCGCTTGTTCGCCGCCGAAAGCTCCACCCCGACCCACTGGCCGAAGCTCGGCGAGCCAGCGCGCAGATCGACCGCGACATCGAACACCGCCCCGTTCGTCACCCGCACCAGCTTGCCTTGCGCCCCCGGGTTCTGGAAGTGCAACCCCCGCAGCACCCCCTTCTGCGAGCGGCTGTGGTTGTCCTGCAAAAAGGCAAGATCAAGCCCCGCCGCAGCAAAGGCGCCAGCATTCCATGTCTCCATGAAAAAGCCGCGTTCATCGCCGAACACGCGCGGTTCAAGAATCAGCACGCCGGGCAGCGCAGTTTCGATCACGTTCACGGCAGCACCGGATTTTCGAGCAGCTTGATCAGATATTCGCCATAGCCCGACTTCCTGAGCGGCTCGGCAATTTCGCGCAGACGGTCGGCGGTGATGAAACCCTGTCGCCAGGCGATTTCCTCAGGACAGCAGATCTTCAGCCCCTGCCGCTCCTCGGTGATTCGCACATAGGTTGCCGCATCCAGCAGCGAGGCATGGGTGCCGGTGTCGAGCCACGCGAACCCGCGCCCCATGATCTCCACCGCCATGACCCCCTCATCGAGATAGAGGCGATTGAGGTCGGTAATCTCCAGCTCCCCGCGCGCCGAAGGCTTGAGGTCGCGGGCACGCTCGGCCACGGTCTCATCGTAGAAATAGAGGCCGGTCACCGCGTAATTCGATTTCGGCACCCTGGGCTTTTCCTCGATCGAGACCGCCTTGCCGGCCCCGTCGAATTCGACCACGCCGAACGCCTGGGGATCATTGACCCGGTAGGCAAAGACGCTCGCCCCCCGGGTCCGCGCGTTGGCGCTTTGCAGCAAGGCCGGAAGGCCGTGGCCATAGAAGATATTGTCACCCAGAATGAGCGCGCTGGGGCTTTCGCTGACGAAATCGGCGCCGATGTGGAAGGCCTGCGCCAGACCTTCGGGCCGAGGCTGCACTTCATAGGACAGCGCCACGCCGAAATCCGACCCATCGCCCAGCACCCGCTTGAACTGCGCAGCATCTTCGGGCGTGGTGATGATCAGGATGTCGCGGATACCCGCCAGCATCAGGGTGCTGAGCGGATAGTAGATCATCGGCTTGTCGAAGATCGGCATCAGCTGCTTCGAAACGCCGCGGGTGAGCGGATAGAGCCGCGTTCCCGATCCTCCGGCAAGGATGATGCCGCGTCGGTTCATCGTGCTGTTCGTCATGTCGCGCTAGTGACTACCCCCGGAACTGAAAACGCGGCGACCAGGTGCCGCATTGCAGCATGGCAACGGTTGGTCAACAGCGAATCGCGGCGCAGCCTGCCAGCGCAACATATTCAGCAAACAGGACACTTGCCGACCTTGATCGATGCGGCGCGATGGCGCACGGCAATTGTGCACCGCCCCCCGAGCGCGCGCCTGAAGCCGCAAGCTGCTGACTGCGGCATGGTTTGCAATGCCTTTGCCACCGCCTCGCGGTTTGCGACGAAACGTTTACCAAATGCCGCTAAACAGCAGTTGCCAAGGATGCTGCATTGCACTAGTTAGTGTTCCGAGCAATTAGAAAGGGCTTCAATATGACCAAGACCATGACCCGCATGATTGCTTCGGTGGCTGCACTCAGCCTCGCTGCCACGCCGATCGTGGCGCAGGCTGGCACCCGCGCCGGTGACAGCACGGCGACTTACAGCGCTACGAAGTCGAAGCCCGGTGTCGGCCGCAAGGCCGATGGCGAAGGTGCCGCGGCTGCCGGCACGGTCATCATCCTCGGCGGCCTCGCGGTCACTGCCACTGTCTTTGTTGCCCTGCTTGCCGCGGGCGTCATTAACGATAAGGGCGATTGCATTTCGCCCGCCGGTTGTCTGTCCGTTCGCACCTGACGGACTAGAACCTAAAAACAACCAAACGCCCGGTGCTATGTGCCGGGCGTTTCGCGTTGCAACACTGGCAGGCATATGATCCCACCGCACCGTTCGACCGATTTGCGCAGGCCCGCCAAGTGACAATGAACCCCGCAGACCGGCGAACCTTGATGCTGCTGGCCGGCTTTTTGTTGGTCGCCTTCGCGCTGGGCGGTGGCGGTGTCGGCGAGCCGCTGTTCAATCTGGCCGTCCAACTCACTGCCCTCGCGGTGATGGCGTTCCGGCGCGAAGCATGCGCGCAGTTCTGGCGCGAATCGCCCCTCGCCTTGCGCGCGCTGGTAGTGCTTTTGCTGGCAGTGCCGCTGCTCCAGATCATCCCCCTGCCCGAATCGGTCTGGTCCGCCCTGCCCGCTCGGGCATTGGCTACCCAATCGCTCGCGATCATCGGCGAAGGCGGCTGGATGCCCTTCAGCCTCTTTCCGCAGCGCACCCTGCTCGCCGTCACCGCGCTGGTCACGCCGCTGGCGGTGCTGTGGGCCGGCTGGTCGCTCCCGCGCGACCGGCTGATCGACCTCGGCTGGCTGATCGTCGGCTGCGGGCTGTTCACCATCCTGCTCGGCGCCATCCAGCTCAGCGGCCCGGACGGAACCGCCAAGCTTTACGGGGACTTTCACGGCAGCAATGTGCTGGTCGGCACCTTCGGCAACCGGAACTCCACCGGCCTGTTCCTGACCTTCGCGCTGGGCCTTGCCGCGCTGTTGCCCGCGCCCCGACCGCATCCTGCCGTTCTGCCGGCACGGCTGGCGATCTGCGTGCTGCTGCTGCTGGGGGTCGTCCTCACGCAATCGCGCACCGCGCTGGTGCTGGCGATCCTGCCGGTGCTGCTCGGCACCATCGGCGCGCTTGGTGCGTGGCTGGGCGCGCGGGGCGGGCACCGCTCGGGCCGGCAGATGGCGGTGATCGGGTTCGGCGCGCTGGCGATCGTCGGGATCGGGGGCGGCGCGCTGGTCGCCGCCGCGCCCGGCCGGATCGCCACGACGCTCGAACGCTTCGAAAACCGGGACGAGGCACGCCTCTACGTCTGGGAAGATGCCGTCTACAGCGCGGGCAAGTACTGGCCGCTGGGCGCCGGGGTAGGCACCTTCGACGAGCTTTACCAGGTCGACGAATCGCTCGAAAACCTGACCCTGCGCCGCCCCGGCCGGGCGCATAACGACTATATCGAGGTGGCGGTCGAATCCGGCGTGGCCGGGCTGGCGCTGATCGCCGGGTGGGCACTGCTCATCGCCTGGCTGAGCTGGCGCGCGCGGCGCTCGCACCTGCGCTGGGCTGCCTGGAGCGGGAGCGCTTACCTGCTTGCGAACGCCTTGCAGTCGATCACCGACTACCCCTTGCGCAACCAGACGATGCTGGCCTTTGCCGGTTTCGCGCTGCTGCTGCTCGCGCGGATCGGTACCGAGCGCCGGAGGCCGGAGGCATGATCGGGCGGATCGTCTGGTTCGTCGGGCTCGCCGCGGTCGGCTTGCTGACCGCTGTCTTGCAGCTCGACATGGCTGCGGCCGGGACGCCGCAGTTAGCCCCGCTGGTGCCCGAGCCGCTGCGCGCCTACACACAGGAGCGGATCGTCGCCGACGCCGTCCGCAGCAAGAACAAGGCGGGTTTGGCCGAGGCGCGCAAGCTGGTGCATCGCCGCCCGATGCCGGCCGAGAACCTGACCCTGCTCGCCGCAGCGCAGGCCGTAGCGGGCGATGAACAGGCCGCGCTGGGCACGATCCAGGTCGCTGGTCGCCGCGGCTGGCGCGACCCGGCCGCGCAGGAGGTCATGCTGCGCCTCGCGCTCGCCGCCGGAGACCGGCCCGAGGCCGCGCGCCGTTACATTGCGCTGTTCGTGCGCTCGAAGCAGGCCGGTCCGCTGCTTGCCGAACTGGGCCCGGCGGTGTTCGACGGCCCCGACAGCTCGGGCCGCGACACCATGACCGCGATCGTCGTCGGGGCCAAGCGCTGGCAGAAGGGCTTTCTGGAGCGCGGCTCGCAGGAGATGCCGCCTGCCGCCTTTGCTGCCATCGCCGCTGACAGCATGGCGCGCGGCGTTCGGTTCGATTGCCAATATCTAGCAACCAGCATCCTGACCTTGCTGCGGCGCGACGCGGCCGCCGGGGAGAGCCTGCGCGCGGCCGCGCAAAAGCATTGCCCCGGGGTCGCGGGGTAGCCCGCCCGCTCCCGGCGCTCACAGCGTCCGGATGATGCCCGAAAAGTCGGTCCCGTCGTTATCGGCAGCGAAGGCTTCGTAGATCGCGCGGGCGTGCTCGCCCAGTTCGACCCGGGCCCCCGCCCCGGCGGCCGCTTCCATCGCCAGCTTCAGGTCCTTGAGCATCAGTCCGGCGGCAAACCCGCCCTGATAGCCATTGTCCGCCGGGGTGACGGGGCCGACGCCGGGAACGGGGCAATAGCTCGTCATCGACCAGCACTGGCCGCTCGAAACGCTGGAAATGTCGTAGAAGGTCTGCGCGTCGAGCCCGAGCTTGCCCGCCATGGCGAAGGCCTCGCAGGTGCCGATCATGTGGATCGCGAGCAGCATGTTGTTGCAGATCTTGGCCGCCTGCCCGTTCCCTGCCGCGCCGGCATGGATAACCGCCTTGCCCATTGCGGCGAGGATCGGCTGGGCGCGGGCGAAGGCTGCGTCCGAGCCGCCAACCATGAAGGTCAGCGTGCCCCCCGCCGCCGCCGCGATCCCCCCGCTGACGGGGGCGTCAACCATCTGATATCCGTGCGCTTCGGTAACGGAAATGACCTCCCTCGCGGTGGCGACGTCGATGGTCGAACAATCGAGCAGGATCGCGCCTTCGGGGGCGTGGCCGATCACCTCGTCCCAGTAGACCTGTTTCACGATTCCGCCGTTGGGCAGCATCGAGACGACCGCCTCAACCCCCGCGCAGGCCTCCCTGGCGGTCGCGAAAGTCGCACGCCCCGCCTCCCGCGCGGCGGCGAGCGCGGCTTCACTGAGGTCGAAAGCCCGGACTTCGTGGCCTGCCTTCACAAGATTGGCGGCCATCCCGCCGCCCATGTTGCCCAGGCCGATAAAGGCGATTTTCATTTTTACCTCCCCTCCCGCTTGCGGGAGGGGCCGAGGGTGGGCCCACTCACCGCGAAAACTGCGATGGGACTTGCCCACCCCTAACCCCTCCCGCAAGCGGGAGGGGGACACGGCTTACCGCCCCTTCCACTGCCCTTCGCGCTTTTCGATGAAGGCAGCCATGCCCTCGGCCTTGTCCTCTGAAGCGGTAAGGATCTGGAATATCCGCCGTTCGACGATCAGGCCCTGATCGAGGGTCATTTCAAAGGCCGAATTCACCATTTCCTTGTTGGCGATGGTCGCCATCGGCGGCATCGCGGCGATGGATGCAGCGGTCTTGAGGGTTTCGGCGATCAGCTCCTCATGCGGCACCACGCGGGCCACCAGATTGCTGCGCTCGGCCTCTTCAGCGCCCATCATGCGGCCGGTCAGGCACATTTCCATGCTCTTCGACTTGCCGATCGCGCGGGTCAGCCGCTGCGAGCCGCCCATGCCTGGTGCAACGCCAAGCTTGATTTCGGGCTGGCCGAACTTCGCCTTGTCCGACGCAATGATGAAATCCGCCATCATGGCCAGCTCGCACCCGCCGCCCAGCGCAAAGCCGTTCACAGCCGCAATCCACGGCTTTCGGGTCTTCTTGACGATCTCGGAGGTCCAGGGTCCGAAGAAATCGTCGAGGTAGAAATCGGCCGCCGGCTTTTCGCTCATTTCCTTGATGTCGGCTCCGGCAGCAAACGCCTTGTCGCCGCTGCCGGTGAGGATCGCGCAGAGCTGGGTGCTGTCGGCCTGATAGGCAGCGAAGGCGTCGATCAGCTCGGCAAGCACCTGCGAGTTCAGGGCATTGAGCGCCTGCGGGCGATTGATCGAGATGAGCGTGACGCCCTTGGTCCCGCGGGCGTCGGCTTCGACGATGATGGTTTCGTAGGTCATTCGGTTCTCCATGCTCCGTCATTGCCAGGCGCGTCAGCGACGCGGCAATCCAGAGCCGTTTGGCGATCGCCGCTCTGGATTGCTTCGCTGCGCTCGCAAAGACGATTGTTCAATTTGCGAGCGGCACCCACTCATCGGCTTCGGGCAGGACTGCGAAGATCGCATCAAGCAGGTCGTCGGTGACCTCTTCGGGGGTGGCCGGGCTCCACTTGGGATCTCCGGTCTTGTCTACGATCACCGCTCGCACGCCTTCGGCAAAGTCCGGGCGGGTCAGCACGCGGCTGGCGATGCGATATTCCATGCGCATGTTGTCGGCAAAGTCGGTGAGCTTGGCGCTCTCGGCCAATTGGCGCAGTGCGACCTTGCAGGTCTGCGGGCTCTTGGTACCGAGCGTGTTGCGCTCCTTCATGGCCCAATCGTCCCCGGCATCGGCGGCAGCTTCAAGGCTGGCGAGAATGTCCTCGTAACGATCGGACGCGAAATGCTTGGCGATCCTGTCCGCGTTGGCTTCGATCCGCGCCTTGGGCGGGGTGCCAACCGGTTCGCTCAGCACGCCCGCAATCCGGTCGGGATGGTCGTGGATACGCGCCTTGTTATCCTCAAGCATGTCATGCGGCACATAGTGAGTGGCAAGTCCCGTCCACAGACACTCCGCCCCATCGAGCCGTGCGCCGGTCAGCGCGAGGAACTGCCCCAGCCGCTGGCCGAGGCGCGACAGATACCAACCGCCGCCGACATCGGGGAACAGACCGATGCCGGTTTCGGGCATGGCGAAACGGGTGTTCTCGGTCGCCACTCGGAACTTGGCGGGCTGCGAAATGCCCACGCCGCCGCCCATCGTGATACCATCCATGAAAGCGACGATCGGCTTGGCATAGGTGAACATCTGGTGGTTCAATTGATATTCGTCGTGGAAGAACCGGCGGCCCGACACGCCGCCATCGTTCAGTGCCGAATCCCTCAGAAAGGCGATGTCCCCGCCCGCGCAGAATCCCCGGCCTTCGGCATGATCGAGGATCACCGCCTTGATAGCATCATCCGCAGCCCATGCGGTGAGCGCGGCGCTCATCGCGTGGCACATCGGCAAGGAGAGGGCGTGGATCGCCTTGGGGCGGTTAAGGCTGATATGGCCGATAGGGCCATTGGTGCGGATCAGAACGTCGTCAGTCATTGCCCCGGTTCTTTCGGTTCGATCAGGTCCCAGCGGTTGCCGAAGGGGTCGCTGAATACCGCTACCGTGCCATAGCTTTCGCGGCGCGGTTGTTCTTCAAATTTCGCCCCTGCATCGACGAGGCGTGCATGGGTCCCTGTGAAATCGTCCGTGCGGGCGAAAAATCCCACGCGTCCGCCAGCCTGCTTGCCGATGATCGCGGTCTGGGCGTCGTTGGCGGCCTTGGCAAGCAGCAACCGCCCGCCATCCTTCCCGCCGACGACCACCCAGCGCTTGCCGCCGCCCATGTCGGTATCCTCGATCAGATCGAAGCCGAGCCCGCCCACACAGAAGGCCAGGCCCACGTCATAATCGGGCACCACCAGTGTCGTCAGGGCGAGCGTGACCCCCGTCACTGGCGCAGCAGGTCCCGGCCCACCACCATCCGCATCACCTGATTGGTGCCTTCGAGGATCGAGTGCACGCGCAGGTCACGCCAGAAGCGTTCGATGGGGTAATCCTGAAGATAGCCATAGCCGCCGAACAACTGGAGCGCACGGTCGACGATCGCACTGCCGTTGTCAGTCGCAAGGCGCTTCGCCATCGCGCTGAACCGCGTCTTGTCGGGCGCGTTGTCTGTCACCTTGGCCGCTGCGAGGTAGAGCAGCGCACGCGCCGCCTCCAGATCGGTCGCCATGTCGGCGAGCATGAATTGGGTATTCTGGAAATCGGCCACTGCCTGCCCGAACTGCTTGCGGTCCTTGGTGTAGCGGATCGCTTCATCAAGGCATCGCTGCGCCCCGCCAAGCGAACAGGCGCCGATGTTGAGCCGTCCACCATCGAGCCCCATCATCGCGATCCGGAAGCCTTCACCCTCGGCACCGACCAGATTCTCGAGCGGGACGCGCACATCTTCAAGGATCAGCTGCGCAGTCGGCTGCGAATGCCAGCCGAGCTTCTTCTCCTGCGCACCGAAGCTGACACCCGGCATGTCCTTTTCGATCACCATGCAGGAAATGCCCTTCGGCCCATCCTCGCCGGTTCGGACCATCGCGACATAGATCTCGTTCGCACCCGCGCCCGAGATGAACTGCTTGGTGCCGTTCACCACATAATGATCGCCGTCCCGCCGCGCGGTGGTCTTCAGTGCCGCCGCGTCCGAACCGGAACCCGGCTCGGTCAGGCAATAGCTGGCGATCTTGTCCATCGTGACGAGGCTGGGCAGATACTTCGCCTTGACCGCCTCCGCGCCGAAGCGGTCGATCATCCAGGCGGCCATGTTGTGGATCGAGATGAAGGCGCTGGTCGAAGGGCAGCCATAGGCCATCGCCTCCATGATCAGCGCCGCTTCCAGCCGGCCAAGCCCGATGCCGCCCGATTGTTCGGAGACATAGATCGCCCCGAAGCCCAGTTCGGCGCTGCGCTGGATCGTCTCGCGCGGGAAGATGTGCTTCTCGTCCCATTCGGCGGCATGCGGCGTGATGTTGTCGGCGGTGAAACGCTGGGCCATCTCGCGGATCGCGAGCTGATCGTCGGTGAGTTGAAATTGTCCGGTCATGGCAGGTGCTCTAGCGAGTGTGCGGGCGGGGGAAAAGGGCACGGAGCAGGCTGCGCAGGCAGAATTTTGCTAGGCTCGCGTGATTTGCATCACATCCCCGCCCGGCCGACCTGCGTAAAGGATCGCATGGCCACCCCAACCCCGACACTGCTGCTGGTCTATAACGCTGATGGCGGCTGGCTGAACGCGCTTCGCGATGCAGTGCACAAGCTGGCGCGCCCGGAAACATACCCCTGTTCGCTCTGTGCGCTGACCTATGGCGCGGTGTCGATGCGGTCCGAATGGCAAGCCTTTCTCGATCAACTGGGGCTACCGGTGCAGTTCCTGTACCGCGACGAATTCCGGAGCGATCTGGATAGCCGTGGCCTGGCCTTGCCAGCCATACTTCTCGGCGGCGAAGCCGATGCGCCTGAGGTGTTGGTGAGCGCCGCCGAACTTGCAGCCCTCCCCGATCTGCCTGCGCTTATTGCGCTGATTGAAGCGCGCCTGGCACCGCTCAGGGGCTGACCTGCTCCAACCGGCAGGCGTCAGCGCGGCCTGCCTGCGCAGCGGCGGCGTAGCGCGAAATCTCCGGGGCTAGACGGCGGATCAGGATGACGCCTCGGGCGCTCGGACTGACGATCGCACCCTGCTCAGGCGCGCTTCCCGGCGGAAGCAGGCGGACGGAGACGGCCTTGCCCGTGCCGCGCAGGGTGGCGAAATTGTCTGTGCGCGCGTCGAAGAAGGCGAGCGACTGGTAATCAGGCCAGGCCGCCATCGCGACTGTCAGGCGGGTCGCCGGGTCGCTGAGATCATAGCGGCACAGCGCATAATAAAGGTCAGGCGATGATCGCACCACGCTCTGCGTCTGCGGGGTGACGCGCTGCGGCGTGCTGAAAGCGTGGAGCGCCACGCCGCGCGCTTCGAGTGCTGCCATGGCGCGGTCCATGATGAAGCCGGGCGCGAGGTTGAGCGTCAACCCGTGCACTAGCCCGGCGACCACCGCCATCGCCACCAGAGGGCCAAGCCAGCGCTTCATACCCCGCCCTCGCAGGAAAGGCGTTCGATACGCGGCGGATCGAGGACGGCGTTGGGTTTGGCCAGCAACTCGGGCGCAGGCATGTAGAGCCGCAACGTCAGATCGAAATTCCCGGCCTTGCGGCTTGATATCCACGCGTCTGTGCCAGCGGGCCGCTGCGGCGCGATCACTGCTGACCATGCGCCCTCCCCTGCCTGGCTCGCATCGATGCTGAGTGCTTCGTCTGTGTTCGCGGGCAGAAGGCTCTGCGCATCATAGAGCGTGACTGACCACCATCCCGCCGGCATTGCCCCGCCCGAGAGGCGATAGCTGCACCCTTCACGCAATGGCGCACCGCCATCGTCCGTATTCCGCGTGAAATACACCGCCTCGCTTTGGGCCAGCGCGAGCAACCCGTGCCGGGCGACACGGGCGCGGGTGTAAGGATCGACGGCTTCGGATCCGATCGCGAAATCGCTCCGCCACCCATGCACATCGATATCGCCAAATGCCATCTTGCTGCGGTCCGGCCACAGCCCTGCCATCCACAAGGCGCTGCCGAGCCCCAGTATCGCGCCCGCGATCACCGCCACCAGATATATGCCCGCACGCCGGATCATTGCGCGATCACCGCCTCCGCCTCGATTTCGACGCGCCACTCGGGGCGACATAGCCAGGCCACGCCCGCCATGGTCGCAGCCGGCTTAGCCTCGGCAAAGAAGCGGGCGTGAACCGCGCCGACTGCGTCCTGATCGGCGGGATCGGTCAGCAGCATCCGGGTGCGGACCACGTCAGCGGCGCTCCCGCCCAAGGCCTCGATAGCCGCGACAATGATCGTGCAGCACCGCGCCGCCTGCTCGGCGGCGCCGCCGGGCGTGGTGGAACCATCAGGCTCGACCGGGCCGGTCCCGGCGACAATGATGCGGCTGCCGTCCCGCACCGCACGCGAAAAGCCGAAGGTTGTCTCGAAAGGCGAACCAGAGGTGGTTCTCCGGCGCCCGTGGTGATTGGACGTCATCCGCAGGTAATGCCGTTGATCTTCATCTTCTCGTCGTAGCGGACATTCACCCGGTCCTCGCGGTAATCCATCGTCCAAGCGCTGTTCGGCGGGCCCCAGCGCAGGGTGCGCGCACCGCTGTCCTTGAGGATCGCCGCGCCCATCGCCTGGGTCGCATCATGACCGATGTGGTACTGTGCCGCCGCGGCATTGCAGATCATCGAGGCAGGGGGCGCATCAGCCTGATCGGGGGCGGCATCACCGCCTGTCGCCGCGCATCCGGCAAGGCCCGTGGCCGCAGCCAGCACGACCATCATCGCTTTCATCCCATCCTCCGCTTGCCGCGCCGCTTTTGCGGCGTCTCGCGCGGAGCCTATCAGGCGTCAGCGGGATTGAGAAGTGCGGGAAGGCGGTTCAGGCTGCTCGCCGGCGCAGCGGGACGGGCGCATTGGCGCCGGTCGTGGCGGCCAGCGCGGCCAAGGCGTCCGCCGCCAGCGGCCGCCCGACGAAATAGCCCTGCGCATAATCGCAACCGATCTGGGCCAGGAATTCGAGGCATGCGCTCTCCTCGATCCCCTCGGCCACCACCTTGAGCCCCAGTTCGTGCGCCAGTTGCACCGTCGATCGCACCAGCATCGCATCGCCCTTGTCGACATGTGCCTGCGCGACAAACATGCGATCGATCTTCAGCTCCGACAGGGGCAGCAGTTTGAGGTAGTTCAGCGCCGACTGGCCCGTGCCGTAATCGTCCATGGAAATGCGGATCCCGGCCGCGCGGAAGCGTTCCAGCGCTGCAATGGCAAGGTCGGTGTCTTCAAACTGGGCACTTTCGGTGACCTCGAAGGTGACCTGGCCCGCATCCAGCCCCGCCCGCATCACCAATGCAAGCGCGCGCGCCTCGAAGCTTGCCGAGGTCAGCAGCGCCGCCGAGATATTGATCGCGACCCCGATCCGCAGCCCACGCTCCGCCCAGTCTTTTGCATCGGCAAGCGCCTGCGCGATGACCGCAAGGGTCAGATCATCGAGCCGCCCGCGCTCCTCGAACAGCGGGATAAAGCAATCAGGCGGCAACAGCCCGCGTTCCGGGTGGTTCCAGCGCACCAGCGCCTCCACCGCGTCGATCCGGCGGGTCACAAGATTGAGCTTGGGCTGGTAAAACACCGCGATGCTGTGGTTTGCCAGCGCTTCGTCAAGCTCGCCCAGCAGTGAAAGTTCACGGCTGATCGCTTCGCCCGCCTCGATCGTGTGCAGCCGCCAGAGCTTGCCGCTACGCCGTGCCTGGCTGGCTGCGTGGGCGGCGTGGCCTGCCGGATCGGTCATGTCGGCATCCGCGACCCCAAAGGTGAGCGACACGCCCAGCCGCCGCCCGCCAACTTCGAAGGGGCTGCGCATCAGCGCGCGAAGGCCCGCCAACTGCGCCTCGACCTCGTCGATCGGTAGCGGCGAAAGCCACAACAGCGTGCGATCCTCGGTGCGGAAAACGACAGCCGCACCGCTCGCACCGCGCAGGCGATCGGCAATCCGGGCCAGCAGCGCCCCGAGGGCATTACCCTCGATCGCGAGCTTGAGCGCGTCGAAATCGTCGATCTGCGCGGCAATCACGAAACGGTCGTTGCCGTTAGTCCGGCGGGCTTCAAGGGCGAGACGGTTGGGCAGACCGCTTTCGGGATCGATGCGGCGGCGCGCCTCAGCGATCCGGTGGCTGAGCACCACATAGCGAAGCACCCCGGCCCCGAGCACCAGCATCAGAGCGGGCATGATTTCGAACCAGATGTTCTCGGCCATCCGCGCCGCCAGCCAGCCCACAATCAGAGCCAGTGTAAGCCCCCCCGTGCGCAACAAGGCTGGGCGGCGGCCGCTCGCGGTGAAGATCAGCACCAACGCACTTACGCTCGCCAGCAACAGCGGCAGGATCCACGATCCATCCACCGGGACGCCTGCTTGCAGCGTCTCGGCGGCAACAGCCTGAACAAGCACGCCGGGGATCACCCCATAGTTTGGCACGGCATAGCGATCGAACAGTTCGACCGCCGTGGCGCCGATGATCACATCCTTCCCCTTGAGACTGTCCTTGGGGAACATCCCGCGTTCCACCGCGATAAAGCTGTGGCGCGGCATGGTGGCGGGATCGATCGCGAAATCGATGGGGAAGTCGGTCTCCACCATGCCCTGCACCCCGGCGACAGTCGCCGCGAGAGAGGGACGCGCTGTGCCGCCGGTCACCGTGTCGAACATCATCCGGCGGACATACCCGTCCTTGTCGGGCCGGACCGAAACAGACGCGAGTTGCGCATGTTCGCGCAGGATCGGAATGGGCAGCGAATCGAGCCTGCGCACGTCGCCAAAACGGGCCGCCTGCGCGAAGGTCGGCAAAGCAACCGGGGCGCGAGCGTCGGCAATCGCGGCAGCCATCGCCTCATCGGCAGACTTTTCTCCGCTGCCGGAGAAATCGACATCGAAGCTGATCGAACGCACGCCCGCAGCGTCAAGCTGGCGGATGACCGCGGCGTAACGATCGCGTGGCCATGGCCAGCGACGGATCGCGGCCATGCTGGCGGCATCCAACTCGACGACGTGAACCTGCCCGCTGGATTCCCGGCTGAGCAGCGAGAACGTCAATTGGGAAAGGCTGTTCTCCGCGGCACGAAAGCCGCCCGCAAGCGTGCCGATGGAAACCAGCAGTGCAAGGGCGCAGGCCATCAGGACGCTGGTACGCCAGTCGTCGGAGCGCAGCGCGGGGGCGATGCGGTTGAAGGCCTGGCGCAGAATTTTCATGCAGGGTCTCTGCCGGCGATCAGATGGGTTCGATCCGCACGTCGATACCCGGGCCCCTCACCCGGATGCCACCGCCGCCGTTGCCGTTGCCGTTGCCGTTGCCGTTGCCGTTGCCGCCTGCTCCGTTGCCGTTGCCGTTGTTGGAACCGGCCCCATTCCCGTTTCCGTTGCCGTTGGCGTTGTTGGAACCGCCTGCGCCATTGCCCGCGTTGCCGTTGCCCGCGCCAGCGCCGTTATCCGGGCCATTCGCGCCATTGCCACCCGATCCGGCGCTGCCGCTTCCGGAACCGTTTGATGCGCCGCCATTCGCGTTGGCGCCAGCGCTGCATGTCCCGCCCGCGCACACCTCGCCATCGTTGGAACGTCCGCCCGAGTTGCCGACCGGGGCGTCATTGCCGCGGCCGGTATTGTCGGCCACAACCACGGCTGCCAGCACCGCCACTTCCCCGCTCACAAAGCCGTTCGAGACCGCCCCGAGATCCTGCGGCGTGCTGACGATGGCATTTTCGATGCGCGCACCGCCGCTCGGGCTGAGCGCAGAGGCGGGGGCCGGGGCTGCGGACGCACCCGCCGCACCCCGCGCCGGCGAATCGAGCACACGCCGCCCTTCACCTTCCACCACCATGCGCAGCGGATCGGCGGCAGCGATCATCGCCACCGCGCCCGGACGAATCAGTTCGCTGACGCCGCGATCGAGGGTCGAGGTTTCGACCGCACCTTCCGTCACCTGAAGGCTTGCACCTTCGGGACTGACCGTGATCACGAAGGTGGTCCCCTTCACGACCGCCGCCAGATAGGGGGTCTCAACGCCGAAATGCGGATTGGGCTGCTTGCCGATGTTGAACAGCGCGCTGCCATAGTCCTGAATGATCTGGATGATCCCGCGCTCGCGCACGGCCGGGGCGATCCGCAATTGCGCATTCTGGCGCAGCGTCACGAATTCCTTGCCGCGCACCAGCACCGCAGACCCGCGCGCATCGGTGCGGACCGTGGCGCCCGCGGCCAGCTGCGTGCCGACCTTCGCTACGCGCTGCCCGCGCGAATCGATGACAGTGACAACGCCCTTGGCTTCACTGATCGTCCAGGCCCCCTCCTGTGCATAGGCAGGCGCGCCGCTGAACAGCAGCAACAGCAACGGCAAAAGAAGGCGTGACAGCATACGCATAGGATTCTCCGTGCCCTACCAATACACACAAGGGACGCATGCCTCGTTTAAGCACATGGTTAACAATTACTTGCAGTGAAAATTGATTAACCTTTGAAGCGTAGGGAAACCGCATTGTTTCTGATCGGGGCTGCAAATTGCTTCTTCGTCCGGTTAATATTTGCGGAACTATTATGGCGTTGCTGGCAGCGAATCCGCTGGCGGCGCAGGACGCGCTCGATCGGACCAATCCGCAGGGCCAGGTCAATCGCGACGAGCAGGAACTTCCCCCGCCCGACAGGATCCGGATTGAGGTCCTGCCGGTGCTCGATATGCCGCAGGCGGCCGACGACGGTGTGGTGCTCGATGTCGGCGCCATCGTGATCGACGGGCTGGTGGCGATGGGCCGCCCTGATTTCGCCAGCGCCATAGAACCCTTTGCCGGCCGCCGCCTGAACCGCACCGATCTTGGCCGACTGACCGATGCGCTCGCGGCCCGCGCGCGCGCCGAGGGCTATGTGCTCGCAACCGCGTGGATCCCCGAACAGACACTAGTGGCCGGGATGTTGCGGGTCCGAATCGAGGAAGGACGGATCGATGCCGTCAGGGTCGAGGGATCGGACGATCCTGCGATCCGCCGCCAGCTTGAACAGCTCGTCAATGGCCGCCCGGTCACGCTGGCCGCACTGCAACGCGAAGTGCTGCTGACCGACGATCTGCCCGGCGTGTGGATCCGCTCAACCCGATTCGAGCGCAATGGCGATCAGCGCGTTCTGGTGGTCGATGCCGGGCGCAGCGACCTTGGCGGGAGTGTGCTGATCGCGACCGACGGGACAAAACCGCTCGGCCCGGTGCGCGCGCGCATCGATCTTGATGCCAATGGCCTGATCTCCCCGCGCGACCGGGTGGATCTCAGCTTCTCCGCCACCCCGCTCGATCCCGAAGAACTCGCCTTTTTCAGCGCGCGTTACACCATCGTTATCAACGACCGCGGCACCACCATCGGCGCGTTCGGATCGTTTTCGCGCACCGAACCCGGCGCATATCTGGCCAATCGCGAATTGGTCGGCGATGCGTGGCAGGGCGGCATCCGCATCCGTCACCCACTGATGCGCGATCAGCAGCGCAGCCTGTGGCTGGAAGCGAGCGCGGAGTTGCAGGACTTGCGACAGGACAGCTTCGGCCAGCTTGCCCGCTGGGACCGGATCGCGCTGGCGCGGATCGGGTTCTATGGCTTCGGCAAGGTGGCGGGCGGCAATCTCCAGGGCCGCGCCACGGTAAGTCAGGGCCTGCCGGTGCTGGGCGCGACCGGCAACAGCGATCCGCTCGCCTCGCGCTGGGATTCGCAGCCCGATTTCACCACCCTGTCGTGGTGGATGAACTGGCGGCGCGGGATCATGCCGCGCGTCAGCCTCCAGCTCGCCACAACCGGCCAGCTTTCGACCGCCCCGCTGCTGATCGGCGAGAGCTTCACGCTGGGCGGCACGCAGTTCCTGCGCGGATACGACTTTGCCCAAAGGGTCGGCGATCAGGGTGCCGCAGGGCTGGCCGAAGTCCGCTACGACTGGCCCAAGCCGTTCGGCGCGGCCCGCGGCGTGCAGCTCTATGCCTTTGCCGATGGCGGGACGGTCTCGAACCTGCAAGGCGGGCTGGGTGGCGGCACCCTGGCATCGAGCGGTGCGGGTTTCCGCACCGACATCACCCGCGATCTCGATCTCGACTTCGAGGTCGCCGTGCCGCTCACCGAAGATCGCTACGACACGGGCGACAACAGCCCGCGATTGAACCTGAGGATCAGCCAGTCCTTCTGACCGGGCGGGGCTTCAGGCCTTGTGCTTGTCGAGTTCGTCGCCGGTCACGCTCACCACGTGGAGCAGGTTCGTTGCCCCCGGTGTCCCGAACGGCACCCCCGCCAGCACGATCAGCTTGGCGCCGGCGCTCGCGAACTTGTGGCGCAGCGCCATTCGCTTGCCCTTGCCGATCATCTCTTCGAAGCTGCCGATGTCCTTCGTCGCCACCGCATGCGCGCCCCACAACAGTGCGACCTTGCGCGCGGTGCGGATCGAAGGGGTGAGCACCAGCATCGGCGTGGCCGGGCGTTCACGGGCCACCCGCCGGGCGGTCGAGCCGCTCGTGGTGAACACCGTGATCGCGCTGATCGGCACCGTATCGGCGATCGTCATGCAGGCATGGGCCAACGCGTCGGAAGTGGTCGCATCGGGCGGCGTTTCGAGAAAGCGCACCCGCGCCTTGTAGCCTTCGTCCCGCTCCACCTGAACGGCGATGCGGTCCATCATCGCGACCGATTCCTCCGGCCATGCGCCTGCCGCACTTTCCGCAGACAGCATCACCGCGTCCGCCCCGTCATAGACGGCATTGGCGACGTCCGAGACTTCCGCACGCGTGGGCGAAGGGCTTTCGATCATGCTTTCGAGCATCTGCGTCGCCACGATCACCGGCTTGCCCGCACGGCGCGCCATGTTTACGATGTGCTTCTGGAGCGGCGGAACCTCGAAAGGCTCAAGCTCCACGCCCAGATCCCCGCGCGCGACCATGATGCCGTCAGCCAGTTCGATGATCGATTCGAGCCGGTCGACCGCCTTGGGCTTTTCGATCTTGGCGCAGATCGCGGTGCCGTGGGTGCCGATCAGCTTGCGGGCTTCGGCAATATCCTCGGGCCGCTGCACAAAGGATAGTGCAATCCAGTCCGCGCCCTGTTCGGTCGCAAAGGTCAGATCGCGGCGGTCCTTTTCGGTGAGCGCCGGTATCGGCACTTCGGCATCGGGCACGTTCACGCCCTTGCGGTCGGAAATGACCCCGCCCACTTCGGCGCTGCACAGGATGCGGCTTTCGTCCGCTTCCAGCACCTTCAGGCGGATCTTGCCGTCATTGATCAGCAGGCGCTGGCCGCGTTCCATGATGCCGAACAATTCGGGATGCGGCAGGCACACGCGGTTGTGATCGCCGGGCGTGGGGTCACGATCGAGCACGAAGTGGCCCGAATGGCGGATCACCGCTTGCCCTTCGGCAAAGGTGCCGACGCGCAGCTTGGGGCCCTGAAGGTCGGCGAGAATCGCGATCGGCCGCGCAAACTGCTTTTCCAGCGCGCGGATTGCGGCGACCACAGGCTCGTGATCGGCGTGGCTGCCGTGGCTCATGTTGAGGCGGAAAGCATCCGCTCCGGCCCGCACCAGCCGCTCCAGCATCTCCGGAGAGCGGCTCGCCGGACCGATGGTGGCGAGAATCTTGACCTTGCGACCGCGCGGGTCGATCCATCGTGACATTTTTGGCTATCCCTCTTGGCGCAAGCCTATGGCACAGGCGAATTTCAACTCAAGGAAAAGCCGCGATGAATAGCAATGCCGATCCATTGGACGCGCTGGACGATGCACAGGCCGCAGCTGCCTTCCGCCGGTTGGTGCGCCATCTGCAACACCGCCACGATGCCCAGAACATCGACCTGATGGGCCTTGCCGGGTTCTGCCGCAATTGTCTTGCCGACTGGATCCGGGAGGCGGGTTATCCCGGCGACAAGGAAGCCGCGCGAGAGGTCATCCACGGAATGCCCGGCGCCGAATGGAAGGCGACCCGCCAGACCCCGGCGACCGACGAACAGCTCGCCCGCATGGAGGCGAGTATCGCGAAGAACGCACAGGAATAATTTCCGCAGGCGGTTCACCCCCGACGACAGGCTGGCTATCGCGGCCCCAACCGATTCTCAAATCCGATGGAGCCTCCCATGAGCGACAACGCCAACGCCGCCGACGACCGCCTGCGCCTGCTGATCGAGCGCATCGAACGCCTCGAGGAAGAAAAGAAGGGCATCGCCGACGACATCCGAGACGTCTACATGGAAGCCAAGGCGGTCGGCTATGATCCCAAGATCATGCGCCAGATCGTGCGCCTGCGTAAGATGAAGCCCGATGACCGCAGCGAGCAGGACATGCTGCTGGAAACCTACAAGGCCGCGCTCGGCATGGCATGATGGCGGAGGTGCTGCCGGTTGGCTTGCGTATCATTGAAATCACGCAAGACTGCGTTATCTTCCTAAGACACTGAGAGAGGAGAAACGCATCATGGCATCCCCCTGGAAAGACGCGCGCGGCGTGATCGTAAGCACCACCCCGACGCTCGAAGGGCATCCCATTCAGGAATACCTCGGGATCGTGACCGGCGAGGTGATCGTGGGCGCGAACATTTTCCGCGACCTGTTCGCCAATATCCGCGACATCGTGGGTGGGCGTTCGGGATCGTATGAGCGCATTCTGGCCGATGCCCGCAAGCAGGCGATCGAGGAATTGCAGGCCGAAGCGGCAGCGCTGGGCGGCAATGCTGTGGTTGCGATCGATCTCGATTACGAGGTGATCGGTGCGCAGGGCTCGATGCTGATGGTCAGCGCCAGCGGCACGGCGGTGCGGGTCTAGGCCTCACCCAAACGCCCATCCGGTCCCGATCAGGACCGCGTTGTAGGCGGCATGCTGCGCCATCGCCGCCCGCAGTCCCAGCCGGGTGCGGGTGTAGGCAAGCAGCATGCCGCCCAGCACCAGCGGAGCCACCACCAGCACGCCCAGCGGATTTTTCGGGGCTTCGTAGTTGCCGAGGTGCAGCAGCGCGAAGGCCAGCGACGAGCCCCACGCCAGCCAGCGGAAATGGCGGACGAACCAGCCGGGCACGGCGCGGCCGTGGTCACGGCTGTGTGTCATGCCCCACTGGATCAGCCCGGCGAACACCGTAACCACCGCCGCCAGCGCAACCATTTTCCGCAAGCCGTGCGGCGCAATCAGGGCCGCCAGCAGCAAGCCGAGTGCCGCTGCGCCAAACAGGGCAAAGCGCAGCGCCGCACGGCGTCCGCTCAGCCAGCCGCGCGACAGGGCCTCTTCGAGCACCGGGGCAACGATCACGGCCAGCGCCACATCGCGCAGGTCAGGCTGGGCGTTGCGGGTGGATGCGGGAAGAATGCCGGCAGGCCCGGCGATGCCCTCGATCAGCCCCCTCGCCAACAGGACCGCGAGCAGAGTCACCACGGTCAGGCTCACCCATGTGATGATGAACCCGGGCTGCCATCCCATCGGCCGCCCTGCAAAGCTGGGCTCCGCCATAAAGCGCGCAACATCGGCCAGCCGCTCCCACAAGGCCGGAACGCCCATACGCGCCCTTGCATCACCGGCTTGCTCCGGAGTAAGGCCCGCCGCCAATCTTCCAACATTTTCGGTGAAGTCGTCCAATGGCAGGCCATTCCAAATTCAAGAACATCATGCACCGCAAGGGTGCGCAGGACAAGAAACGCGCCGCGATGTTCTCCAAGCTTTCGCGCGAGATTACCGTGGCGGCCAAGATGGGCATGCCCGATCCCGACATGAACCCGCGCCTGCGCCTCGCAGTCAACGCCGCCAAGGCGCAGTCGATGCCCAAGGACAATATCCAGCGCGCCATCGACAAGGCCAGCCAGGCCGGCGGCGAGGATTACATCGAGATGCGCTACGAAGGCTACGGCCCCGGCGGCGTGGCGCTGATCGTCGAGGCGCTGACCGACAACCGCAACCGCACCGCCACCAATGTCCGCACCGCCTTTTCCAAGAACGGCGGGAACCTCGGTAGCGAAGGCTCGGTGTCGCATGGCTTCGAACGCCGCGGCCTGATCGAATACAGCGCCAGCGTGGGCGATGAGGAGAAGGTCCTCGAAGCCGCGATCGAGGCAGGCGCGGATGATGTCGAAAGCTCGGAAGACGGCCACACCATCTGGACCGCCGCCGATGCGCTGCACGGCGTCGCGGGAGAGTTAGAAAAGGTGCTCGGCCCGGCGGATAATGTGAAGCTGGCGTGGAAGCCGGTGCTGACAGTCGACGTCAACGAGGAAGTCGCCGCGACGCTGATGAAGCTGATCGACACGCTCGACGATGACGACGACGTGCAGACCGTGTGGGGCAATTACGAAATCTCCGACGCGGTGATGGAGAAGCTGGGCTGATCATCCTCGGCCTCGACCCATCGCTGTCCTCCACCGGCTGGGGCGTGATCCGCAGCGAAGGTGCGCGCATCAGCCACATTGCCAATGGTCAGATCACCACCGATGCGCGCGCGCCGATGCCCGAACGGCTCGCGGCGCTTCAGAGCGGGCTGGCCGCCGTGATCGCCGCTCACCGCCCTGACCGCGCGGCGGCGGAGGAAATCTTCGTCAACAAGAACCCGCAATCGACGCTCAAGCTGGCGCAGGCCCGCGGCGCGGTGCTGGCGGCTTGCGGCGCAGCGGGGCTGACGGTGAACGAACACGCGGCGCGGCTGGTCAAGAAGGCGGTCACCGGCACTGGCGCGGCGGAAAAGCAGCAGATCGCGGCGATGGTCAAGGTGCTGCTGCCCGGCGTCCAGATCGCCGGAAGCGATGCAGCGGACGCGCTGGGCGTGGCGATTGCCGATGCGCATCTGGCCCCCAAATTCTGAGCGGAGACACTGATGATTCACCTTTACGGGATTCCCAACTGCGACACCGTGAAGAAGGCTCGCACCTGGCTCGACAGCCAAGGCAAGGCTTACACCTTCCACGATTACAAGAAGGAAGGCGCCGAATCTGATCGGATCGCGGGCTGGATTGCGGTGGCGGGCCTCGATGTGGTGGTGAACCGCAAGGGCACCACTTTCCGTGCGCTGTCTGACGAGGACAAGGCCCGCGCCGCTTCGGCCGAGACGGCCCCGGCGCTCCTCGCTGCCAACCCTAGCGTCATCAAGCGTCCGGTCTTGGAGCACGCGGGCGGCATTCTCGTCGGCTTCAAGCCGGATGAATGGGCCGCGGTGCTCGACTGAAACCTGCCCACGCCCCATGAACCTGCTGGAGATCATCGCTGTTGCGCTCGGGCTGGCCAATGTCGGCCTGCTGGTGCGGCGTTCGATCTGGAACTACCCCTTCGGCATGGCGATGGTGGCGTTCTATTTCATCATCTTCCGCGAGGCGCGGCTCTATGGCGAGGCGGGGTTGCAGGTGTTCTTCTTCGTCGTGCAGGGCTGGGGCTGGTGGCTGTGGGCGCGCGCGGGCGGGATGACGCAGATGGTGGCGGTGACGTGGATGGACACCCGCTCCCGCACCGCTGCACTGGCGCTGGTCGCTGCCTCCAGCATCGCCATCGGCTGGGCCATGTCGACCTTCACGGATGCCGCCCTGCCCTATGCCGATGCCACCATCGCCGGGGCAAGCGTTGTCGCACAGGTGCTGCTGGCGATGCGCAGGACCGAAAACTGGGTGCTGTGGATCGGGATCGATGTACTGGCAGTGTGGGTCTATCTTGAGCGGGCGCTTTACCTGACGGCGGGGCTTTATGCCGTTTTCCTTGTCATGGCGACGGCGGGTCTGATCGCCTGGGCCCGTGCGGCACGGACCGGCGAGGCGATCGAGGCGTGATGCGGCGCGGCTTCCTGCTCGGCAAGTTCATGCCGCCCCACGCCGGCCACCTTGCCCTGATCCGTGCGGCGCGCGCGCTGCTGGACGAGCTGACAGTGCTGGTGTGCTGGTTGCCCGGCGATCCGATCCCCGGAGAGACGCGGCTGGCGTGGATGCGCGAACTCGCCCCCGATTGCCGGGTGGTGGGGCATGGCGAGATTGTCCCGCAGGCGCCCGAGGATTCCGCCGATTTCTGGCCGATCTGGCGGGCTATCGTGGCCGGCGTGCATCCTGAACCCATCGACTACCTGTTCGCAGGCGAAGATTACGGGGCAGAACTGGCACGGCAGGTCGGCGGGCTCTACGTACCGCTGGGCGGACGGGTGCTGGGGCTGGCCGACGATCCGGTTGCAGGCCTTTCCGCCAGCGCCGTGCGCGCCGATCCGGCGGCGCACTGGGCCTATCTGCCCGCGCCCGTGCAAGCCCATTACCGCCGCACCGTCTGCCTTCACGGGGCCGAGAGCACCGGCAAGACCACGCTGGCCGCGCTGCTGGCAAAGGAGACCGGCGCGCTCACAGTGGGTGAATATGGGCGCAGCCATTGCGAGGCGCACAAGGACCCGCTCACGCTCGACGATCTGCTGCTGATCGGCCGCGCACAGACCGCGATGATCGCCGCCGCCGCTCCATGGGCCGGGCCGCTGATGCTGGCCGATACCGATGCGCTGATGACAGCGGCATGGTGCGAAATGCTGCTGGGGACACGGCCTCAGGAACTGATGGCCGCGCCCAAGGCGGACCTCTATCTGCTGCTGGAGCCCGATCTTCCATGGGTCGATGATGGCACGCGCTTCTTTGCCGCGGCCGCTGACCGTCACAGGTTTGCAAGGATCGTCGAGCAGGTATTGATCGATGCGGGCGTGCCTTTCGTGCGGATCGGCGGTGCGGGCGAGGCGCGGCTGGCAGCGGCGCGTGCGGCGACAGGAGCAATGCCATGATGAAACCGATGCTGATCCTCGCCGCGCTGCTGCTTGCAGCCACCCCGGCGGCGGCGCAGAGTAGCGAGATGCTGATCATCGCTCACCGCGGATCGAGCGCCGAGCGCCCGGAACACACGCTCGCAGCCTATGAACGCGCCATCGATCAGGGCGCGGACTATATCGAACCCGATCTGGTTGCCACCAGGGATCTGGTGCTGGTCTCGCGCCATGAAAACGAACTGTCGGGCACCACCGATGTCGCCACCCGCGAAGAATTCGAGGATCGCCGCCGCGAAAAGACCATTGATGGACAGCGCGTGGCAGGCTGGTTTGCCGAGGACTTCACCCTCGCCGAATTGCGCACCCTGCGCGCGAGGGAGCGCATCTCCGCGCTGCGCCCCGCCAATGCGCGCTTCGATGGCCTCTATCAGGTGCCGACGCTTGCCGACATCGTGAAACTGGTACGCGCCAAAGAGGCCGAAACCGGGCGGCGCATCGGCCTTTACCCGGAACTCAAGCACCCCACATTCCTGCTCCAGAACAACGGCATCGACCTTGTTGACCTGCTGCTGCGCGAATTCCGGCAGCTCGGCATTACCCCTGCCGACCCGGTTTTTATCCAGAGCTTCGAGATCGCCCCCTTGCAGCGCCTGAAGCAGCGCGGGGGCGGGTTCAAGCTGGTGCAGCTCGTCAAGCCCGAGGATGGCCCGGCGGATGAACCCGCCATGCGCTATGCCGAAATGGTCACGCCCACCGGTCTTGCCGAAGTGGCAAAATACGCCGACGCGCTCGGGGCGCATATCGGGCTGGTGCTGTCGGCGGATGGCTCGGCGACCTCGCTCGTCGCGGATGCGAAGGCGGCCGGGCTGGCGGTGCATGCATGGACCGTGCGGCCGGAAAACGACTTCCTTCCCCAGATGCTGCGCACGGGCGATGACCCAAAAGGCAAGGGCTGCGGCGATGTGAAACTGGCAGCGATGCTCAAGGCGGCGGGCGTTGCGGGGGTGTTCACCGACGGGCCGCTGAAGGGGCGGAACTGCAACTGAATACCATTCGCCCTGAGTTTGTCGAAGGGCCGCACTCCCCTTTCCAAGATCGAGCCAAAAGAAGGACGGTGCTTCGACAGGCTCAGCACGAACGGATTGGGAAGATCAAACCCGCCGCGCGCTGAGGATGTAGTTCAGCGACATATCGTCGGACAGATGCAGCCCCTTGCCCGGTCGCCAAGCGATTCCGCGCTTTGCTGTGACCGTCAGGCCCGCATCCGCCAACAGCGCCTCCAACTCCTCGGGCGTGACGAAGTCTTCCCAATGGTGCGTGCCCTTGGGGACATAGCCCACGGCCTCCGCCGCGCCGACCAGCAGCACCCGGCTGGCTGCGGTGCGGTTGGGAGTGGACATGACCAGCAACCCGCCGGGCGCCAGACGCGCCGCAACATCGCGCAGGAACGCAGGCTTGTCGGCAACGTGCTCAATCACCTCGACGCTGGTGACAAGATCGAACTGCCCGATATCCAGCCCCGCGACCTCGCCCGCCATGTAACGGATATCGAGGCCCATCCCCTCGGCATGGGCGCTCGCCGCCGCGATGTTCTCCGCCGCCGCGTCCACGCCGGTGACGCCTGCGCCCAGCCGCGCCAGAGGCTCGCACAGCAGCCCTGCCCCGCAGCCGATATCGAGCGCAGATTTGCCCGCCAGCGGCTTCAGCGCCGCCTGCGCATCCGGCCAATGCGCATCGATCGCATCGCGCACGAAGGCCAGCCGCACGGGGTTGACCTGATGCAGCGATGCCATCGGCCCTTTCGGATTCCACCAGTCCCGCGCCAGTTTCGCGAAGAAATCTGCTTCCTCGGGACGGATAGTTACATTCGATACGTTTGCGTTTCCCATGAACCCACCCTAACAGCGCGCGCGAACACTCACCAGCAGGAGCTTCCTCTTGGCCCGGATCGTGATGAAATTCGGCGGCACCTCGATGGCCGGGACGGAGCGCATCCGCCGCGTCGCCAACATCGTGCGCGCGCAGGCCGCGCGCGGCGATCAGGTCGCGGTGGTCGTCAGCGCCATGGCGGGCGAGACCGATCGCCTTGTCAATTTCTGCCGCGAGGCGAACCCGCTCTACGACCCGGCGGAATATGATGTCGTGGTGGCGAGCGGCGAGCAGGTCACCAGCGGACTTCTGGCGCTCACCCTGCAAGCATTGGGCTGCAAGTCGCGCAGCTGGCTGGGCTGGCAGCTGCCGATCCACACCATCGAAGCCCACGCCAAGGCGCGGGTCGAATCGATTGATGCAGACGCGCTGATTGCCAGCATGGAAGCCGGCGAGATCGCGGTGATCCCGGGCTTTCAGGGGCTTTCCGCAGATAATCGCATCACCACGCTGGGGCGCGGCGGATCGGACACCTCGGCGGTGGCCGTCGCGGCGGCGATCAAGGCGGATCGCTGCGACATCTACACCGACGTCGACGGCGTCTACACCACCGACCCGCGCATCGTCGCCAAGGCGAAGAAGCAGAAGGCGGTGACTTACGAGGAAATGCTCGAACTCGCATCCGTGGGCGCCAAGGTGCTCCAGACCCGCAGCGTCGGCCTTGCCATGAAGGAAAAGGTGCGGGTGCAGGTGCTTTCGAGCTTCATCGGCGAAGGCGCCCCGCCTGCCGATGATCTGCCCGGGACAATGATCGTCTCGGACGAGGAAATGGACGAATTGGTGGAGAAGGGCCTGATGGAACGCCAGCTTGTGACCGGCATCGCGCATGACAAGAACGAGGCGAAGGTGATCCTCACCCGCGTGCCCGACCGTCCCGGCGCGGTGGCCAACATCTTCGAACCGCTCGCCGCCGCCAGCATCAATGTCGACATGATCATCCAGAACGTCGGCCGCGACAAGGGTGAGACCGATGTGACATTCACTGTCCCCCAGTCCGACCTCGCCCGAGCGCAGGCCCTGCTCGAAGACCGGCGCGACGCGATCGGGTTCAACCGCATCATCACCGACAGCAAAATCGCCAAGATCAGTGTCGTGGGCGTCGGCATGAAGAGCCACGCGGGCGTCGCCTCCAGCATGTTCCGCGCACTCTCCGACCGGGGCATCAACATTCAGGCGATCAGCACCAGCGAAATCAAGATCAGCGTGATGATCGACGAGGACGAGACCGAACTCGCGGTGCGCGTGCTGCACACGGCCTACGGGCTGGACGCCAAGGACTGATCGGGCGGGCTGTCGTAATTGTTCAGCGCCAGCACCGCACCGAAGAAGGCATAGGGGTGCGGGTTGTCCCGGAACGGCCCGGCCTCACGCAGTTCGTGGGCGAGGGTTAAAGGCCCGGCTGCAAAGCCGCTGTCCGCACCCGCGAAGGTCATCCCCAGCATCGGCGGGATGATCGGCACGCTCACGGCGGCATTGGCCCAGCGCGCGACGATCGTATCGCCGCGGCGAACTTCCTGCGCGGCGAGATGATAGCTGACCTCGGTGCGGGGCACGGGCGGCGCCTGCACCAGCCGCTGCGGCCCGGTAAGGCGTTCCTGCCAATAGGCAGCCACCTTGCCGCTATCGCCCCCGCTGCCGCCCCATTCGACAAACCCGCCGGGGTTGCGCGGTTCGGCTACGGCGGCGGGATCGGCAGCGGCGGCGGGCACGAGCCGGAAGGTCGTCGCCCCGTCCGGATCGGCCACCGTCACCGATGTCACCCCATCCAGATCGAGCAGAGCCAGACACAGATCGTCGCAGGCGCGGATGGAAAAGGCATAGCCATCCTCGATCCGGATATCGCCCGACAGCACAATCGGAGTGCGGGGAATGATGTCCGCGACCTGCGCCTGCCGCTCGAACGCGGCGAGGGCGGCGAGCCGCAGCGGCAGCACCGCAAGGCACGCCGCGCCCATCACAAGCCCCAGCGCCGCGCCGCGCGCCAGCCATACCCGGCGGATCGGCAGCAGCACGCTTACCGCCCAGATAGCGGCAAGATAGAGAAACACGGTCGGTGCCAGCAGCAGCGGCCAAAGCGGCGGGAGCATCGCCAGCGCCGCGCCCGCGGTGTGGGCGAGGAGCAGCGCCAGCAGCGCCAGACCGCCTGTCACGATCACCACCCACTTCATCGCCAGCCCCCGCCACTGCTCACCAGTTAACTGAAAAGTAGCGCGTTCTATCGGCATTAACCAGTCCAGGTGACTGCGTCTTAACCCGCACAGCGGGAGTGTGCCGCCGCCCATTCCCGGGCACGGAGCGCCGCGCCATGGCCATCAAGGCCCATCTCGACCAGCACCCCACCCCTGCCGAAGGCCAGCAGCGCAGTGCCCCGCGCCGGGCACTGTGGCTGGAAACCAGCGGCTTTTTCGCCGGAACCGGGGAAGCGAACGTTACCATCCACAACATCTCGGCTGATGGCCTTCTGTTGGAAACCGGGCTTGTGCTGGCCGAAGGCGAACAGCTCGCGCTTGATCTGCCCGAAGCCGGCGCCGTGATCGCCACGGTGATGTGGCGGTCCGAACGGCTTTACGGCTGCGCTTTTGCCCGGCCCCTCGGCCCGGCGGCGCTCGCGGCGGCGCAGTTGCAGGGCTTTGCTCCCGGCGTGCCCGGCGCCGAGGAACGCCCGGTCGCTGCGGGCGCGCCACCGGCGCTCGTCAGCGGCGAAGGGCTGGGCACGCGGCTCAACCGGCTGCGGCGCGAAGCCGGGCTGACGCTGGCCGATGTTGCGGCGGCACTCGGGGTCAGCAAGCCGACCGTGTGGGCGTGGGAAAAGGGCAAGGCCCGCCCGCTGCCCGAACGGCTTGACGCCATCGCCGCCGCGCTCGGCGTTGCGCCCGACCTGCTGGTCTCCACCACCTCCCCGCGCGAGATCGACGGAGTGATCGCCGAATGCCGCGCCCGCATTGCCGAGGCCTGCGGCACCGCGCCCGAAGCTGTGAAGATCATGATCGAGCTGTGACCCACCCCGGTTCCTTCACCTAGAAGCGGTTACTGACTGCGCCATTACGTATTGGATAGACTGCCTCTCTATCAAATTATGGTAAACGAAACCCGGAGGTGATTCGTTTTTTAGTCAAGTAACTTTACTTAGCTAACAACTATAAGCATCACAATCGGGAAAACAGGGGAAAGTTTTCTTTCAGTCGTGCATCGTTAGTTACCAAGTGAATTCTGACTAGGAGCGAGTTGGCGAATTGTTCGTTGGACCGCTGGGGCACTGTCGGTATGAATATTGGTTTAAGTGACGTCGAAGGCCATGTGCTGCATGGCCTGCTTGAAGAGACTTCTGGCGATATCGTGATCCGGTTGGACCGGCATGGTTTCATCATCCACGCATCGGCCAACATTGCCGAAATCGGGCTGGATACCTCCGCCGCGCTGCTTTTGCCGCACATCACCGATCTGCCCGCGCGCGAACACGCGGTGTTTGTGGGCGATCATGTGATGCGGGCGCTTGGGGGGTGCATGCAGGCCGGCTGGATCGAATTTCCGGTGGCGGCCTGTGACGAACGCGATCGCTGCCGCGAGACGCAGTGTCAGCGATGGTATGCGCTCAGCCTCAAGCCGATGTGTGACCGCAGCGGAACGCCCGACGGGGCGCTGTGCCTGATGCGGTCCGTGCAGCAGGTGCGCAGTCTGGAAGGTGAACTCCACGCCCGCGCGGTAACCGATCCACTGACCGGCCTTGCCAACCGTCAGGCCTTTTGCGCGAGCCTCAGGCGGCATCTTGCAAGGGGCGGCGGACAGATGGTCGCGGTCTTTGCGGTGGATAGCATGCGCGCCCTGCTGCTGCGCTATGGCCAGCGCACCGCGGACGAGGTCTTGTGGGGCTTTGCCAAATTCCTCGAAACGATGGCCCTTCCCGGCCACGAACTCGCCCAGCTCGATGGCGAAAGGTTTGCGGTGCTGCTGCCCGACATCACCGCACGCGCCGCGCGCGAATGGGCCGAGGATGTGGTGACGACCTTCGCGGGGCTTGCCGCTCCCGCCTCAGCCAAATCGCCGCAGCTGACCGCGAGCGCGGGGTTGGCACGGGTCGAATGCACAGTGGACTGGACCTTGCGGGAAGCGGAGCTGGGTCTTGTCCTTGCCCGCGCGGGCGGGGGTCGGCAGGTTGCGGTCGCGGGGCATCGCAGAGCCGCATAACTGGACACTTGCGGGCGGTTCGCTAAACCGCGCTCATGAGCCACATTGCCACCATCCTGCTGCTCGGTTCGGGCGAACTCGGCCGCGAATTCGTCATTTCCGCCAAGCGCCTCGGGGCGCGGGTGATCGCCTGCGACAGCTATGACAACGCCCCCGCGATGCAGATGGCGGACGGGCGCGAGGTGTTCTCGATGCTCGATGGCGCGGCGCTCAGGGCGGCCGTGGAGAAGCACAAGCCCGATCTGATCGTCCCCGAGATCGAAGCGATCCGCACCGAGGTGCTCGGCGATCTGGAAACGAAAGGCTTCACCATCGTCCCCTCCGCCCGGGCCGCACAGCTGACCATGAACCGCGATGCGATCCGCGATCTGGCTGCGGGCGAGCTGAGCCTCGTCACCTCGCAATACGGCTATGCGACAAGCTTCGCCGAATGCGAGGCCATTGCCACGCGGATCGGCTATCCGCTGGTGATGAAGCCGGTCATGTCCTCGTCGGGCAAGGGCCAGAGCAAGGTCGATGGCCCCGAGGCACTCGAAGCCGCGTGGGACTATGCCGTTGCCAATATGCGCGGGGACCGTGCGCGGGTGATCTGCGAACAGTTCATCGCCTTCGATTATGAAATCACGCTGCTGACCGTGCGCCATGCGGGCGGCATCAGCTTCTGCCCGCCGATCGGCCACCGGCAGGAACGCGGCGACTACCGCGAAAGCTGGCAGCCTGCCGCCATGTCTCCCGCCGCGCTGGCAGCCGCGCAAGGCATGGCCGCCAAGGTGGTCATGGCGCTGCAAGGCGGCGGGCGCGGCTGGGGGCTGTATGGTGTGGAGTTCTTCGTAAAGGGCGAAGAGGTGATCTTCTCCGAACTCTCCCCCCGCCCACACGATACCGGCATGGTGACGCTTGCTTCGCAAGACCTGACGGAATTCGATCTCCATGCCCGCGCCATTCTGGGTCTGCCCGTGCCGGAAAGCATCGCAGCGCAGCCCGCTGCATCGGCGGTGATCCTCGCCGACCGGGAGTCGGACAGCTTCGCCTTCGAAGGCCTATCGCAAGCGCTCGCGCTGGAGGGCACCGATGTGCGGATCTTCGGCAAGCCTGTCACCCGGCCTTACCGCCGCATGGGTGTGGCCCTTGCCCGCGCGGGTGACGCGCCCGCCGCGGTCGATCTGGCCAAACAGGCCGCCGACGCCGTGCGGATTGTCTATTCACCCTCCAGCGACTAGGGCGCGCCTCCATGACCACCTATCCCCACACCGCCGCTCTGATGAAGCGCGGCACCGACTTCCTCGGCTGCGAGACCGCGATCCTGTGCGGCGCGATGAGCTGGGTGAGCGAGCGCAACCTCGTCGCCGCCATCTCCAACGCGGGCGGCTTCGGCGTGATCGCCTGCGGGGCGATGACCCCCGAACTGCTCGACACCGAGATCGCCGCGACCAAGGCGCTCACGTCGAAGCCCTTCGGCGTCAACCTCATCACCATGCACCCGGCGCTGTTCGATCTGATCGCGGTGTGCCGCAAGCATGGCGTGACGCATGTGGTGCTGGCAGGCGGCATCCCGCCCAAGGGCAGCGTTGAGGCGATCAAGGCCGACGACAGCGGCATCAAGGTCATCTGCTTTGCCCCCACACTCGCGCTGGCCAAGAAGCTGCTGCGCTCAGGCGCGGACGCGCTGGTGATCGAGGGGATGGAGGCGGGCGGGCATATCGGCCCGGTCTCCACATCTGTGCTGGCGCAGGAAATCCTGCCGGAACTCAGCGGCGATCACCTGATCTTCGTCGCGGGCGGCATCGGCCGGGGCGAGGCGATCGCCTCCTACCTCGAAATGGGCGCAGCCGGCGTGCAATTGGGCACGCGCTTCGCCTGCGCGACCGAAAGCATCGCCCATCCCGATTTCAAGAAGGCCTTTTTCCGCGCCTCGGCCCGCGAGGCGGTGGCATCAGTGCAGGTCGATCCGCGCCTGCCGGTCATCCCGGTCCGCGCCCTCAAGAACAAGGGCACAGAAGAATTCACCGCCAAACAGCGCGAAGTCGCCGCGCTGCTTGATGCGGGCGAAGTCGACATGGGTGAGGCCCAGCTTCAGATCGAGCATTTCTGGGCGGGTGCCCTGCGCCGCGCGGTGATCGAGGGCGACGTTGAAAACGGTTCGGTGATGGCTGGGCAGTCGGTCGGCATGGTGACGAAGGAAGAACCCGCTGCCGATATCATCGCCGAACTGATGGCGCAGTGCGAGGCGGCGCTCGCCCGCTAGAATGGCCCCGGCAAAGATGGACGCGCTCGTCCTCACCCTCGCCTGCGCAGACCGGCCCGGCATCACCGCGCGGGTCACCGGCTTCCTGTTCGAACGGGGCGCCAACATCCTCGATGCGCAGCAGTTCAACGACCGGGCGGGGAACGGCGGCGGCGACCGATTCTTCATGCGCGTCGTCTTCGATCCCGACGGCTCCACGCCCGAGGGGCTTCGCGCCGACTTTGCCGGGCTGGCGCGTGATTTCGGGATGGACTGGAAGATGGCGACGGAAGACCGTCCGCGCCGCACCATCATCATGGTCAGCAAGTTCGATCACTGTCTGGTCGATCTGATCTACCGCTGGCGCACGGGAGAGCTGGCGATCGATCCGGTGGCGATTGTCTCCAACCACCCGCGTGAAGCCGCGATCCGGCTGGATATTGGCGACATTCCCTTCCACCATATTCCGGTGACGCCGGACACCAAGCCCGCCGCCGAAGCCGCATTCCGGGCGTTGGCCGAGGAGACGGATGCCGAACTGGTGGTGCTGGCGCGCTACATGCAGGTCTTCTCGGATGAACAATCCGCGCATTTCGCGGGGCGCTGCATCAACATCCACCATTCGTTCCTGCCCGGTTTCAAGGGCGCCAAGCCCTATCATCAAGCCCATGCGCGCGGGGTAAAGATCATCGGCGCGACGGCGCATTTCGTCACCGCCGACCTCGATGAAGGCCCGATCATCCATCAGGATGTCGAACGCATCACCCATGCCGACAGCCCCGAAGACCTCGTGCGCAAGGGCCGCGATATCGAACGGCGCGTGCTGGCCGAAGCGGTGCGGCTGTTCGTGGAAGACCGCGTGCTGATGAATGCGGGCCGCACAGTGGTATTCAGAGGCTGACCGCTTTTCTTGGTTGCCGCCTGGCCGTGTGCGGCGCACACTGCCCTGCATGATCGTCCAGCGCCTCGACCATGTGAACATCATCACCGACCGTTTGGCCGAAACGGCGCGGTTCTATGCCGAATTGCTCGACCTGGAAGAACGGGACGCGCCAGCGCCGCTGACGCCGCAGAACGCGCGCTGGATGTTCGATGCGGGCGGGCAGGCGATCCTGCACCTCAACGCCGTGGGTTGCCCGCGCAGCTTCCCGCGTGAGGTAGCGCCGGGGGCCGAGACCGGCGCGATCCACCATGTCGCCCTGCGCTGCGGAGATTTCGAGACAGTGAAGGCCCGGCTCGACGCGCGCGCCGCGGATTACACGATCAACGATATTCCGGCGATCGGCCTCAGGCAGATCTTCACCGCCGATCCCAACAACGTGCTGCTGGAGCTGAATTTCTTCAGCGCCTGACGCTTCAGCGCCGGGCGACCTTCTTCGCAGCCTCCAGCGCCTTGTCTTCATTGGCGCGCTTGAGGACATAGGCGCGGATCGCCTCGATCTCGGTCTTGCTGAGCGAACCGGCGAAGCTTGCCATGCCGTTGTCCTTCAGCGCCCCGTCATGCACGACCGCGCTCCATGTCGCGGCGCTTTCGAGCGATCCGGCGCGGCGCAGATCGGGCAGCACGGTCGATCCGACCGCGCCCGGCGCATGGCACACCGCGCAATACCGGCCATACTTGGCCTGCCCCAGCGCGATCACCTCTGCCGATGCGGTGCTCGGCGGCGGATCGAGCGGCAGGTCAGCCAGCGCGGGCATCGGCGGCAGCTTGGCGGTGCCGCCCAGCTTGAACACCAGCAGGCGCGAAATGTTGCGCACCGGGGCCTTGCGCTTGATCAGGTCGCCATCGACCGACAGGGCATAGGCCCCGCCCCATCCGGCCAGCACGGCGACATATTGTTCGCCATTGACGGTGTAGGTGACAGGCGGCGCGACCACGCCGGTCTGCGCGGCGAAGCTCCACAGCTTCTTGCCATTGGCCGCATCATAGGCGTTGAATTCGCTGCCCGTGGTGCCCTGAAACACAAGGCCGCCGCCGGTTGCCAGCAGGCCGCCGTTCCACGGGCCGGGATGCTCGACCGTCCAGCGCGCCTTTTGCGCGACCGGGTCCCACGCGACCAGCATCCCGCGAAGGGTGCCCGCGACTTGCTTCCTGAAGCCGCCATCGGGGGGCAGATCGCCCGCGCCAAGGTTGAAGCCGACATTGAACCCGCGCGCACGGTCGGGCTTCCAGTCGGCTTCGGGCGCATACATCATCCCCGCCTCGAAGGCCGGGATATAGACGAGCTTTTCGGTCGGGCTGAAGGCCATCGGGTGCCAGTTGTGCCCGCCCAGCGCGCCGGGGGTGACCAGCGCGGGCTTGCCGGTCTTGTCGACGCGGGTTTCGGGGTTCTCGATCGGGCGGCCCGTCCTGGGGTCGATGCCGGAGGCCCAGTTGACGCTGACATAGGGCTTGGCGGAGATGAACTCCCCCGTCTCGCGGTCGATCACGTAGAAGAAGCCGTTCTTGGGCGCCTGCATCAGCACCTTGCGCGGCTTGCCGTCGATCTCCATGTCGGCGAGCATGATGTGCTGGGTGGCGGTGAAGTCCCAGGTTTCGCCAGGCGTCGTCTGGTAGTGCCAGACATATTCGCCGGTCTTGGGCCGGATCGCGACGATGCTGGAGAGGTAGAGGTTGTCCCCCTCGCCCGTCCCGTCCTTGCCCGGCGAACGATAGGCGCGGTTCCACGGGCTTCCGTTGCCGACCCCGATATACAGCAGATCGAGATCGGGGTCATAGGCCATCGAATCCCACACCGTGCCGCCGCCGCCGATCGCATCATTGGCGCCCAGCACATCCATGTTCCACGTTTCCGCAGCCTTCTGGAGGTGGGCAGGAGCATCATCGCCCTGCCCGCCTTCGGGCACGGTGTAGAACTTCCACAATTGCTCGCCGCTGTCCGCGTCATAGGCGGCGACAAAGCCGCGCACGCCGAATTCCGCGCCGCCATTGCCGATGATCACCTTGCCATCGATCACCCGCGGGGCGCCGGTGATGGTGTAGCTTTTGGACTGATCGACCGTGACCTTCTCCCACACGGGCTTGCCGCTTTCCCGATCGAGCGCGATCAGACGGCCATCCAGCGTGCCGAAGAACAGCTTGTCGCCATAGGCCGCAAGGCCGCGGTTCACGACATCGCAGCAAGCCTTGACCGCGGTTTCGCCCGGCACTTTCGGGTCATATTCCCACAGCTTTGCGCCGGTGGTCGCGTCAAAGGCCTTCACCTTGCTCCACGCGGTCGTGAGGTAGAGCTTGCCGTCGATCACGATCGGCGTCGCTTCTTGCCCGCGTGCCGTGTCCATATCGGCAAACCACGCGAGGCCAAGCTGGCCGACATTATCGCGGTTCACCCCGTCCAGCGGAGAATATCGCTGTTCGGAATAGGTGCGCCCGTGGCTGATCCAGTTGGCCGAATCGCCATCGGCGCCGATCAGCATCGCGGTGGTGATACCCTCGCCCTCGCCGCTGCCGAAAATCTGGCTGCAATTCGCCAGCATCCCTGCCGACAGCAACACAGCCGCCCCCGCGGCCCAGCGCCTGAAGTCCATCGATCCCTCTCTCCCCCGGCGCTTCGGCCGTGTCTTGTTAGCCGCATGTTGCCGCGCCTTGCACGGCTTGTCCATTGCCGCTTGTGGAACACGCCCCGGCGCGCCAGAACGCTCCGCGGGTGGGCCGAAGGAGTCTTGCAATGTGCGATGAAAGCAAACTGGAAGAATGGGCGCGCAGCACGCTCAGCCGCCGCCAATTCGGCGCGCTCACCGGGGCCGCGACGCTGGCGGCCTGCGCGGGAGCAACAAGCGAGAGCAAGGCGCAATCGACTTTGGCCGGATTGGCCGAAGACACTGTCAGCTTTGCCACGCCCGATGGCACCATGGACGCCTATCTCGTGCGGCCTGATGCCGGGAAGCATCCCGCCGTGATCCTGTGGCCCGACATCGCCGGCCTGCGCGAAGCCAAACGCAACATCGCCCGGATGCTGGCGGGCGATGGCTATGCAGTGCTGGTCGTGAACCCCTATTACCGCGACGTGGCGGGCGAACAGTTCGCCGATTTCGCCGCCTTCATCAGCGCAGGCGGCTTCCAGAAGGTCGGCCCGTGGCGCGGCAAATTGAATGCAGAGGCGATCATGCGCGATGCCGCCGCGATCACCGCCTGGCTCGACCAGCAGCCCGCTGTCGATACCGCACGCGGGATCGGCACGCAGGGCTATTGCATGGGCGGGCCCTTCACCATCTGGAGCGCCGCTGCCGTCCCGGCCCGCATCAAGGCTGCCGCCAGCTTCCACGGCGGCGGACTGGTGCGCGAGGGCAACCCGATGAGCCCGCACGCGCTGCTCGGGCAAGTTGCGGCCCGGCTGCTGATCGCCGTCGCACAGGACGATGACGCCAAGGCTCCCGCCGACAAGACCATTTTTGCCGAGGCTGCGATGGCGTCAAGCGTTGGGGCGACCGTCACGGTCTATCCCGGCAACCACGGCTGGATGGTGCCCGACAGCCCGGCCTACAACGCCGCCGCCGCTGCGCAGGGCGAAGCGGACTTGAGGGCGCTCTATGCCGCCGCGCTGTCATCTGATGTCGGGGTGATCTGACGGGAGACGGGCGGGCAGCCTGCTCGCCCCTTCCCGCACCGGGTCGCAACCACCGGGCCGCTGGCGGGGTTTTACCCCTTGTGCGCCTTGGCCCGCTCGTTCGCGGCGCCGAAGCGGCCATGCTTGCGATAGCGCAGCATCCACTTGTCGAGGAACAGGCCGAGCGGCTTGGCCTCGATGCCGAGATCGCCAAGGCCCAGCGCGCCGGGTGCGACCGTGCTGCCGGGCTTCAGCAGCGTCCACTGGTCGCGGCTCATCGGGGTCAGCGGCATGGCGGCAAAGGCGGCGCTGATGCCATCGGGCACGGCCAGGAAGGTGCGCTTGCGGCCCTGCGCTGCGGCGATGCGTTCGTGGATTTCCATCATCGAAAGCTGCTCCGGCCCGCCCAGTTCAAAGGTCTTGCCGCCATGCAGCTCGGGGTGTTCGAGCGCGACCGCCACAGCCTCGGCGACATCATCGGCATAGACCAGTTGCAGCTTTGCCTGCGGGCCGAACACAGGCAGCACGGGCAGCATTTCGATCATGCCGGCGAACAGATTGATGAACTGGTCGTCCTTGCCGAACACGATCGAGGGACGCAGGATCGTCGCCTTGGGGAAGGCGGCGCGCACGTTTGCCTCGCCAGCCGCCTTGCCGCGGGCATAGGCCGTGGGCGAAGCCGCATCGGCGCCGATCGCGCTGACCTGGACGAAGCTGGCGATTCCGCGTTCAGCCGCCAGCCGCGCAATGCTGCCCGGCGCCTCGCCCATCAGCTTGCCGAGATCGCCGGAGAACGCGCCGACCAAATTGACGACATGATCGGCCCCCTCCAGCGCGGCGGCGACATGCTCCTCGCGGGTGATGTCGCACGGCACGAGCTGGAGCTGGCCGAGATTGGCGAGCGGCTTGAGGCTTTGCGCCTTGGCCGGAGCGCGGCTGGCTAGGCGCAGGCGCGCGCCGCGGGCGAGCAGGCTCTGCGCGACATAATTGCCGATATAGCCGGTGCCGCCGAAGATCGTGACCAGCCGGCCGGCCAGCGGAGAGGATGCGGAGGAGGAGGAGGAGGAGGGGGTGGCGGAGGGCATTGGGGGGTGCTCGTTCCTGATGGTGCCTCGGGGTTTGCAAGGCGCTTTGCGGCAAGCCGCGCGGCGAGGCAAGAGGGCGCAAGCCCCCGCGCCGCGCATAAGCCCGCTGGCCCGCCCCAGCCCCGCGCCAGACCGGCCTTGCCCGGCACCAGACCCCCTCCAGACCCCGCTCATCCAGCGATTTTTGCGATGTTTCACGTGAAATGCTCGCGGAGAGGAGGTTTGCATTGACAGCCCCCCAACCCCTTCGCTAATGGCCCGCGCCTACCCAGCCTCCGGCAGCGATGACCGAAGGCTACCGTGCCCAGATGGCGGAATTGGTAGACGCACCGTCTTCAGGTGGCGGCGCTCGCAAGGGCGTGGAGGTTCGAGTCCTCTTCTGGGCACCATCTCTCTGAAATCGTTGAGTAAATCGTCTGAAGCACGGTCTTCGGAGCGTGTTTGCTACGGTTCTCTGCTACGGTTTGGTGCCCAGAGTTCGGTCTCAAGTCTCAGAAAAGGTGAGGGAAGTAGCCCGCGCGGCTGCTACGGTTTCAGTCACGGTTTCGTGCCCAGAGGGATGATGCTTCGGGGGAACCGATTCTACCTCAGACGCCATGTTCCGACCGACCTTCAGCCGATCATCGGAAGAGCGGAGGTGTGGCGATCTCTCAAGACGGACAGCTTGCAGATGGCGCTGCGCAGGTTCTTAATCTCGGCTGCGGCTCTGGAATCGGAGTTCGAACGCATCCGCCATGATGCGGGACTGACCGTGGATGAGGCGCTCTTGAGACCGTCTGGGGACGATCTGGGAGGGCGATTGAGTCCCGCCGAGGCGGAGCCGAGTGGAGGTACCCTACCTCAACTGCTGACGCTGGCGCAGGCCTACGCCCGCTATATGGACGACCCGACGCATCATTGGTCGCCCAGCACCCGACAGGCTTACGAAACGACGCGCAAGTTCGCGGTCGGCATCATCGGGGGCGATGTGCAGATGGACGCACTGTCGCGCGCTCATTGCCGCGACTACCTCGACGCCCTCCGCTTCATGCCTCGCAATGCGGCCAAACGGTTCCCGAAGCCGAGCCTGAAGGCTGCCTCGGAATTGGGACGGGAGCGAAAGGATATCGAATTGATCAGCGCCGCCAACGCGAACGCCCACCTCGCGAACTTCTCCAGCTTCCTCAACTGGGCGGTCAATGAGGAGGTGATCGCTCGCAATCCGATCCGAGGGCTCCGCCTCCCCGACACGGTAGCGAAGAAGGACAAGCGCCATCCATTCAGCGCAGACCAATTGCAGGCGATCTTTAACGCGCCGCTCTATCGGGGTTGCGAAGATGGAGAGCGCGGATACTCGAAGATCGGGGACGAACGCCCTCGCAACGCGCGCTTCCTGGGCGCGTGCTTGCTCTTCCTCACGGCGTTGCCGTGCTGCCTTGGCTTCCGCAACAATCACAATCCCGATCGCGACCTTCGCAGCCATGTCCTCAAGGCGCTGTCGCTTGCCATCTTTGAACGCCCGGCGCGGCATAGCGTCATGATACGACCACACCGTTTCCAACTCGATCGATAGCTCCCCGGTCGGCGAGTAGTCCCAGTCGGGCGGCCGCGGATAAGGGTCATTGTCGAGATAGCGCCAATTGTTCGCCTTTCCTCGCCGCTCCCACGCAGCCAGCGCCGCCTTTTCCTTCTGGGTGGGCTCGTGCTTTTCTCGGCGAAAGGTCTCGTTGATCGAGAAGGTCACAGACTGTTCGCCATTCGTAAAGCGGCAGGGCTTTTCGTCATCACTGAGGCTGAACCCCTGGATCTTCGCCATTGCTTCGAGCTGAGGGAGGATAGTGGCGATCACACCCGCACGATCATCGCCTGCTTGCTCAGGAAGCATGATCTGCTGGACCTTCTTGCCCGCAGCCTTTTTCGCCCACCATCCGGCTGGCGGATTAGGGATCGCGTGTTTGCGGCAGACCTTGTGCAGCGCCACATCCGAGACCCCAAGCTCCTTGGCGAGATGCGTCATCGGTTTAGACCAGACGAGCTCGTAGAACTCGCGGCGAGAAAATGAGTGGGCCATCAAAGGATCCGTAAGCTGTTGCTCCAGCTCCGGTGGGGCACGCCTGCCTTACAAGCGCCTATGGCAGCGCATCGAAGGTGCGGCGGTACTCGTGAACCATGTCCCGAAGCGCGGCGGGCTCTAGAACCTCAACCGAGCTCCCCCAAGAATAAAGATGCCAGCACATCTCAAGCTGGCCCGATGCCCGGAAGCGCACAAGCAATGATCCGTCGGGCTCCTCCTCGACAGTTTGTGTTGGGTGGAACACAAATCGGCGTGCATGGGCCGCGGCTTCTGGAGAGAAGCGCCACACGACGTCGCCATACTCTCCGGCATTCTCATAGGATCCAAAGCCCCGCTCAGCGTGTCGCCGGATATCGAAGCCCGGATCGAGCTCAAAGCTCTCGGGCAAAACTTCGGCTTCGGTTATCTCCTCGACCCGAAAATGCTGGAGCGGATGAGACGCAGGCTTCTCCATATCGCGGGCAACGAGATACCGGCGCACACCAAGAAGCAGGCCGTGTGGCGCGACAACCCGGCTCACGGGTTCGGATTGCCCGCGTTTGCGATACGGGAAACGGAGAAGACACGGCCCCTTCAAGGCCTCGTAGATCGCCCTGTCGACCTTCTCGTTGGTTGCAGGCCGGGGCCCTGGCCGAGCCGCATGCCCGAGAGCTTCGAGCAGAGCTTCCTCGTCGACTGACAGGCGTGTCCCCTGCTCGGGTGGCACCAAGGCCCTCACCTTCTGAGCCAGGTTTCGAACGAGAACTGCTTCTTGCAGCAATCCGGCTTGCTCAAGCTGGGTGATCCCGGTCGAAAGCGCTGCAAGTTCCTCCGACGTCGGGGACAAGAGCGCCGCGACCTGCCGCGCCGGCACGTGCCAGCGCTTCTTGCGGTCCTCTCCTTCGGCCGATGTCGTCTGCGGAAACGCAGACTCAAGCGCCTCGATCATTCTCTGAGCAGTCCGATATGAGCATGCGAACTCCTCGGCGATGTCCTCGAGCGCAACACCGCTGCGCCGGGTCGCCATCATGGCCAGCTTCAACAGATCCTGCGCCTTTGCAAACGACACCGGAAGCCCCTCCTCAAGCGCCCATTCGTAAGGTCGCGATAGCGGAAGCCGATCCGCTATGCATCAGATTTCCTTGACGCAATCCGCCAGAATTCGCCCGCCCCGAATCCAGCATGACAGGTTTTGACGTCAGCCCTTGCGATAGATCGCACATCGATTCTTTTCGCGCTCAAGGCGCCAAGGGGGCACAAATGACCAAAGCAGCATTCTCAATTCTCGTGGCGCTGGCGGCAGGAGCCGCTCAAGCACAATCAACCGAAAGCGATGTTCCGGTTCAGGCCGTGCAGGCCGCTGCCGAGCCGCAAGTCTTCTTGCCCGCAGGAACTGAAATCCCGCTCAAGATGACCCAGACGATTACCACCAAGGGTGACAGCTGGAAGGAGGGCGATCAGTTCAATCTGGTGGTCGCCGCGGATATCCGCCTCGGTGACTACATCATCATTCCCCAGGGCACGAAGGCCGTGGGCCGGATCACGTGGCTCACGAGCCGCGGCGCATTCGGCAAGTCGGGCAAGATGGATGTCGACCTGGAGTACCTTCAGCTTGGCAATCGCCGTGTGAACATCGATGGGACCTACCGACAGGAGGGAGGCGGAGCCACGCTCGCTACAGTTGGTGGTGTCATCGCCGCTGGCGTTTTCGCAGGTTTCATCACCGGGAAGAGCGGAGAGATTCCGCAAGGTCGTGAACTCACGGCCACTCTCGAGAGCAACCTGCCTGTTTCGCTGCCCAAGGGCGCTTCGATAGCCCAGCCACCGGTCGAGGCCGTTGCGGCGCAGCCTTTCGGAGCGATCCCTGCTTCGAGCGCGCAGGCAGCAGAAGATCAACGGTAAATGCCAGTAACCTGGCTGCTATAGCTCTTCCAGTGCGCTGGCGAGGTGCGGCAAGCGCCGGTCAATGGCAGCGGCGATGCTTGCGTGGACTTCCTCTGCGAAGTCTGCCGGCATCGCTGCGCGGGCTTGGCGGACAGCGTCTGCCGCTTCGTTGAGTAGCTGCGATATCGCGCGGCGCATGAGCTTAGCCCCGAGCCCTGCTGCCTTGCCAGTCTGGACAAAATGACGGCCCATGACTTCGGACAGCCGGTAGTGGCGGTTGGTCCCTGCCGACATCGCAAGACGGAACTTGGGCGGAGCGATCTGTCCTCTGTCGGCGGCGGGCTGCGCCGATAGTACATCATAGAAGGGCGTGAGACTGAAACGTCCGCCCGGCTCCAGAAAGATGCTGAAGTTCTTGGCGTGGCCGTCGGTCGCGCCGATCAGCCAGAACAGGATCTGGCTCTTGAAGAAGGCAGCCTGGTCGGCACGGGGATCGTTGGCCCCATTCAGGAGCCCGATAATGTCGCGCATCCCGGGGCCACCGTCGCTCTGGTATTTGCGGGTCGGCGGGATACCAAGGGCCTGGCAGCAATCCTCCTGAGGCAGGCGGAGAATGTGACTGGCATTGCGCCAGCGCCGATCAAAACGCTCGACCACCAGCACTCGCCGCGTTCCGAATGTGGCTATCTCAGTTTGCGCGACCTGAAGGCCAACGGCCTGCATGAGCGTCAGGCAGTAGTGTTCGTTGTCCACACTGTCCGACATGTCGATCATGCCGTCGGCGGTAGGAATCTGGCCCAATTGCGGTTTGAGGATGTGGGTCGTGGGTGTCGTTCCGACCGGACGTAGCCATTGTCCATCGACACGCAGCAGGGCCGTCTTCTCTTGCGCGCCAGCCACCGAAATCCGGAACTCCTGTTCGCGGTCCAGACCCAAGGGTGCTTGTGCCAGATCGGCGAGCATTGCCTCGATCTGCGCATCGTTCATGGGCTCAGCCTCGAGGTCGCCCTTGATCTGGCTGGCCCCGCCCTCGGGCAGAAACTGCATCGCGCCGACACAGTCGCGGCCGATAGCCTCGAGCAGGCTGTAGAAGTCTGTTCCTTGCGCGCCCATGCGTTCAGCGACACGGCGACGCACCGTGTCCCGATCAGGCAAGAGGTTGTCGAACACGGCTGCAACTTCGGCGCCGCGGTAGGCGGTGGGGGTCAGCGGCAGAGAGAGCGACACGGCAAACCGGTGCTCCCATGCAATCCAAGCATCGTCATACTGGAAGCTGATCGCCCCGGACGAGGCCTTCTCGAGGCGGCCCACTAGCCGACCATTGATCAGCACTTCGAGCGGCTGATGGGTCTTCTTGCGCGCCACGGCTAGAAGACATCCTCAATCGATTTTCTGCCCTGCTCCCGTAGCACGATCTGCATATCGAGACCGAGGCTGGCGATCACACTGAGGAGTGTACCCAGTTTGGTCCCTTCGCTTCCGTTCTCGATAGAAGAGATGGTCTTCTGCTGTGTGCCTGTGAGGTTTGCCAGTTCTGACTGGGTCATGCCTTGCCTAAGCCGCTCGCGCTGGATGATAGCGCCCAGTTGGTTTGGCAATCTGACGATCTGATGCATAGCTGCCTCCTCAATAGCGAGATACCCCAGAAGGTATAAAGATGCAATATACCCTTGCAGGTATAAGCGGTGTTTATGCCCTATAGGGTATTTATAGTGAGGAAACCGTAGCGCGCGTTGATCGCGCCGGCCGCCTGGCGATGGCACATTCTTTGAGCAAAGGCCGGTTGTCGCGCGACAATCAGAATGAGAATGCGCGACAATCAAGATGAGAATCCGGTGT
>VFQO010000366.1_pt1 | contig 50955 bp, 44 predicted proteins | sample 3512331 | NCBI WGS metagenome assembly VFQO01 (sample SAMN10412371, study PRJNA504923) | tailings metagenome | isolation source: Replicate 3 from Balatoc abandoned mine | place: Philippines: Itogon, Benguet | collected 2017-08-28 | reverse complement strand
AGGCGGGCCGCGATCCGTTCGCCGCCATCGAGGCCGTCATGTCCTGGGATGCCTTTGCCGAGAGCGTCAGCGAGGCGCAGAAACTCGCGCAGCCCGAGGACTTCGATTTCCTACACCGCATCGGCGAGAGCTACGCCACGCTGCGCCGCTACGCGCCGGAATTCCTCGCCGTGCTCAAGCTGCGGGCTGCGCCCGCCGCCAAGGACGTGCTCGACGCCATCGAGGTACTGCGCGGCATGAACAGCGACAACGCCCGCAAGGTGCCTGCCGACGCACCAACCGGCTTCATCAAGCCACGTTGGCAGAAGCTGGTGATGACCGACACCGGCATCGACCGGCGTTACTACGAGCTGTGCGCGCTGTCGGAGATGAAGAACGCGCTGCGCTCCGGCGACATCTGGGTGCAGGGATCGCGCCAGTTCAAGGACTTCGAGGACTACCTGGTGCCACCCGCCAAGTTCGCCAGCCTCAAGCAGGCCAGCGAATTGCCGCTGGCCGTGGCCACCGATTGCGACCAGTACCTGCATGAACGGCTGACGCTATTGGAAACGCAGCTCGCGACAGTCAACCGTATGGCGCTGGCCAACGAGCTGCCGGACGCCATCATCACCGAGTCGGGACTGAAGATCACGCCACTCGACGCGGCGGTGCCCGATACCGCGCAGGCGCTGATCGACCAGACGGCGATGATCCTGCCGCACGTCAAGATTACCGAACTGCTACTGGAGGTGGACGAGTGGACAGGCTTCACCCGGCACTTCGCGCACCTGAAATCGGGCGACCTGGCCAAGGACAAGAACCTGCTGCTGACCACGATCCTGCCTGATGCTCCATGCGCTGGCCTGCGGCCCATGCTTTGGGTGCCAGGCCTGCGGAGTAGGAGATATCCGATCCTGGAGGCCAGCATGTGTTGTCGTAGCCGGCCATCACATAGGCCAGTTCCTGGACGTTGCGCACCCCATGAAAAGGCTTGGACAAGAGCATGAAGCGGGCAGCAACATGGGCGCCACCGGACAAGGCCATTCCCATGGGTTCGGCGAAGAATTGCAGCGAGGCGACGGAAAAGACACACAGGCGGATGCGCTGTCTCTCCAGCGTGCTGTGCAGCTCCACCAGCCAGATCCACTCACGCTGGGTCATGGCCTGCGCCTCGTCAATGACCAGCACCAGAAAGCGCCCCCGACCTCGAGCGGCCATGGCCATCCAGCGCTCGATGAGCATGTGCTGGCGGTCGAGTGGACTGCGCACCGCGTGGGCCAGCGGATGTTGGCTGGCTTGGAGCAAATTTGCATAGAACCGGCCAACCGACTGCGCCGTACCGGAATCGATGTGGCTCCAGACCACCATGGGTACAAATCCCCCGTGCCGCTCGGACAGCAGCCGCTGCAGCCAATGGTTGACTGCGCTGGATTTGCCGAATCGAGACGGGCCAAAAATGGTGGCACCGTCGGCCTGATCGTCCAGCCAACCGGCCATCGCGTTGGCCATGTCATGGATGGCCAGGGTGAACAGCGAATAGTCGCGGGTAACGATGGGGTGTTCCGGTGCGACATGTGACGGCACCAGCGCCGCTGCGGTCTGGGGTTCCATCACCACTGCTGGGCCGTTCTGGGTGGGGGGAGGGCGCTTGGCGGAGCGGGTCCAAGGGCTGCAGATGGTGTCGGCCGTTGAGGTCGTGTTGTCGATGGTTCTGTCACTGCTTCTGGCACCGGCGGCGCCGACCCCGCATGGGCTGTGAGTGCGTTTCTGGCCAGAGACACCATGGATTGGCCGGCCATCGACTCGGCGTGGCGCTGCAAGACGCGCCTGGCTTCAAGGTAGGCTGGGTGGGCGGGCAGTTTTTTGTCGGGTGAAGATTCCGCGTATTGGACCAGCTCCTCGACGGCATCGCATTGGGTGGACAGGTGCAGCAGGCGCCGTTTGTGCAGTGCACGTATCGCTTGGCGGATGTACAGGGTGTGGGGCGTCTGATGCCAAGGTGGGGCCGCGCGCACGGTGCCCAGGTACAGGCCTTGGGCGTTTGAGACACTGGCGTAGCGGGCGTCGTCTTCATCCTCAATGTGGAGCCAGAGGTTCTTGCCGATGAGGTCGGTGCGAAGGCACAGCCACTCAGCTGAATACCGGGCGTTGGCAAAGTTGAAATGAGGGCGCCGTCCGGTGGCGACACCGCCGAGCAGGGTGCACAACTTGCGCACGCCCACCATCCTGCGCACGGCACCAGGGTCCGCCACGCGCACGTGTGTGTCTCCCTGGGCCAATATCCATTCGAGCTGATCCAGTGGGCTGCGGTAGCCCAGCCCGCTGTGGGGTGTCGCGTTGTAGTTGGCGATGAGGGTGTCGAGCAGCTCTGCGGCGTATTCGAGTTGAAACTGGGTGGCTTGGGCTGCGGCATCCGGGTCGTGGCGCCGTGCATCTTTGGGAGAGCTGCCCGTGGTCGGCGACAGCCGATGAAACCCACCGTCGGCCAGTCGCCGAAAAAACGACTCGATGAAAGGGCGGTCGTCCAGGCTGCGCCGGCTGGCGAACGTTGTGGTGTCCTGTGGTTTCAACACCCGGGCACCGACCACATCGTGCATGGGTTGTTCAACGCGGCTGCAGATGTTGGCCAAGGCGCCGTCGACACTGAATTCATCCCAGCATGCCCCCAGAAAACGAGGCGACCGATAGGAGGCAAAGCCAGCCTTGTCGACGTAGGCGTTGTCGCTGAACTGCAGGTCACGCGGGGTCCATGGCGAGAGTGCGTGTTTGACAGCGCGCAGCACGTCCTCGGCCGAGCACTCCCGGCGCAGGCTCAGGTGGTAGCCCAGCACCACGCGGGACGCCACTTCCATGATGACGACAACCCAAAGTCGATGGATCTTGCGCGGCTCGGTCCCGCCGTGAGGAGATGGGACCATCACCACCATGCGCGCATCCAGCTTGTGTGCGTCGCATTCAACTCTCCCAAAAGCCTGCAACCTTGGGCGCTCGACACCGTCACCTGCGCGGGCTTTGCGAACAGCGTTCTGGCCGCCCAGGATCTCGAGCTGGCGTTTGGGGTTCTGGGCAAGCACCTTGGAAATGAAGGTGTTGATCGTGACGTAGCCCAAGCGATCCACGTTGAACGGCCACTCCCCACGCTCTTCATTGCCGAGCTTGCGCAGCTCCTCGATGAACCAGCGAAACAGCGCTTGCCTGGGTTGCTTGGCCGTGGCCAGTGCGGGGCCCTTGAGGAGGATCTGCCGGCGAAAGCGGGCTTCAAGGTCTTGGCCGCCCGGTGAAGAAAAGATCCATTGGAGCGCGCCGGCCGCGCCTCCGCCCCATGGACTGATCACTGGAGGTGTTTCACGGGTGTAGGGTTTGATCCGCAGAAACGGCAATGCACCTCGCCAGCCCAGCAGCGTGCCGTCATCCTGCTGCTGCAGGCAGCGCTCGACGATGATGCGGTAGACGTTGCGCCTCTTCAGGCCGGTTTCCTGGAGCAGTTGAGCCTCGTTGGCCCCGCCCAGGTACAGCACGATGGCACGTTTGCGGTTGAGGAATTGCCGCTGCCTTGCTGGAGGCAACGCTGCCTCATCGACCTCGACCCATTGGGTGATGTCGACCTGTGGCGGCGCAGTGAAGTCACTGGCTGCCGTGCGCACTCCGACCCGTTGCCGTTTTGTCATTGCTGACCCCAGCACTGAAGGCAATCACGGGCGAAATTTACTTGAAATCGCCATCAAGGGCCAGTTTCTCTTGCAAGGGTCCCGTGAAATCGGCGCGAACGCCTCCCAGACTCGCCAGGGTGCGTATGGCCTCCAATTGCCAGTAAGCGACAGAACCCTACTACAAAAGCCGACGTAACCACTCAATAAAACGCGTCACCCAAGACGCCGACTGCGTAGTTTCTTCTCTGGGCTGATCCACCCTGGACTCTCTTTGTGCTTCCACTTCCACTGCGCGATGGTCGCCCGCCCGCACTCGCCTGATCTGCCCTTCGGACATGGCACTTGCCCATAGAACTTTTCCGGAGGTTATCCAATAGTGCGACCGACAGGGAAAGCACCAGTTGCCAATGGACGGATGCAAAGACACAGTGGCTCCGTGGTCGCTCAAGTGCCACTTCGCTGGATTCAGCGGCGTCACGACTTCCATGCCGCAGCCGCAGCAGCACAGATGTGTCGCTGTCCGATACTTCATGGAAATGTAGAGTCGGCCTCCTTCCAGACGAGCCGGAATGAAATCGACATACTCATGCTGAATGCGGTTCAGTCGAGCCATTACACTCCCTCAGCCACAATTTCGTTGGCGCTGATCGAGTAGCCGCATCGGTAGTCGTGACAACTATCGGCATAGAAGCCGACGAGCTTTTTGAAGCGAATAACGGCAATTGAGGCGGCCAAAGCGTTCAACTCCACGATCTGGATGTTCGTCGAGTATTCGTTTTCTGCGCCATTGCCATCTGCAAAGGAAATGTGAGGGCGGGCCTGATTCCTGGTCTGTGGCGTGCTCGTGACCACCCGGACGAGTCCCCTCAGTTGATCGTCATTGCGCAGCACACCCATGCCCGTCTCGATGAACGGTGTTCCCATCTGTTCCAGCGCAGCAACGATCTCACGCTTGGCCTGGCTGGAGTCCATGCACAGGAACACATAGTCGAACCCCTGCAACTCGCTGGCGTTTGAGCTGTCCAGAAAGCGGGGGTGGGCAACTATGCCGGCACGCATCTCGCCGTAGACACGCGCCCAGTACTGGACTTTCGTGCTGTGGGCTCTCAGGTCTCCGATGGACGCAGCACCCGGCGCACGGAACGCATTGTGTTGTTCAAACACATCGCCATCGAAAAGGTGGATCTCCGCGATACGAGTCTTGGCCAGGAAATCCAGAACATAGGCGCCCGTGCCGCCCAACCCGACGATGGCCACGCGAAGCCGGGCCAGCTTTTCGTTGAGGGCGCCAACGTTCACCCGGGCAGAAGCCGTGTCGATGTAGTTGAACAAGGTCTCTTCCTCGCCCGCCAAATGCACCGGATGCGTCATTGCCGTCACGGACGGATCGATCATCCGGGCTTCTCCACTGATGCGTTCGATATACGTCGTCATCTTGTGGTGGTAGTCGCGATAGTCGGCCTTGGCGGAGAACGTGAAGTCGGCCTGAATCCCGTCACCGAACGATTGGGCGGGGCTCCCATTTTCGATGGAGGTCATCTTTGCGCCGGTGCTCAGGCAAGGATGCTCCCCGGTCCAGTAGGTCACATGGGTTTCCGGCTTCTTGGTCGCGTCATCCGCCAGCTCCAGGCCGGAGATCAATATTCCACGCTTGATCTGCCGCTGTGCATTGGCGTAGGGAATGTCCTTGATGAGAAGGTACGCCCCTTTGCATTCGAGGTCGTAACCGTCCTGGCGCAGCCTTTGCAGGTCAGGACTACGAGCGATTGGTCGGCGTGACATCGAACTCCATCCCATCGTTGACCTTGACCGACTCGCCAGCCACCAGAGACCCCTTGGGCTTGCCCGAGTGACCCTTGGTGTACTGGATCGTGAAATCGACGCCATCCCCAGTGGGCGGGTTGTCGAATGACAGGGCGACGATTTCCGCAAAGGTCAGGAAGTCCTTCTCCACAACCTTCGCACGGCCGTTGAAGATGACGGTGACGTCCTTCTTGCCCGGAGATTTGTCTGCTGCTTCATTCATGATGAATTTGTCCTTGGGTTGATGCTTTTGGTGCCCGCCTCCGCGCATGTGCCGGGCAGGTAACCTCTGGCTGTTACAACAGTCCGCCTACTTGGCGTCCTTTGGCGGGCACGGATCGTTGCCGTAGGAGTCCCGGGCACGGATACGCCCGTCCTGCCCGTGAATCAGCAGTTCGCCCTGACCCTGCCGGGCCATCTCGCGTCCTGTCTGGATCGCCTGCGCCTGGGTGTCGAAGACCTGGCTTGCGCGCTGCCCGCCTTCGCGCAAGGCTCCCCACTGAGCGCCGCGCATAACGATGTGAACATTGTTTCGATTTGCCATTTGGAACCTCCAATGGATTGACGAAATGGAGTTTACAAAATAAAATTCAAGCAGTCAATCTGTAAACCAAAAATCGGAGAGCATCATGATCGGAAATCGGCTTAAAAGGTCCCGCGAAGCGCTGGGCCTGTCGCTGCGCGACCTCGAAGCCGCCATCCATGGGCAGGTGTCGGCGCAGGCCATCGGCAAGTACGAGCGCGATGAAATGATGCCCAGTTCGACGGTGCTGCTCGCACTGGGGCGGGCGCTTCGCGTCTCGCCGGAATTCCTTCTCAGCGAGCGAGAAATCGAGCTGACGGGGGTGGACTTCCGCAAGGCACCGCATGCCGGCGTGAAGGAAGAGCGCGCGGTCGAGGCCGCCATCCTGGATCAGGTCGAGCGCTATCTGGAGCTGGAGGAACTGTTCCCCGGGCTAGACGAAGCATGGATTGCCCCTGGCGCCGTAGAGTTCGAAATCCATCGAATCGAAGATGCGGAGCGGGCCGCCTATGCCCTGCGAGAACTCTGGGCACTTGGCATCGACCCGATTCCCATCATGGCCGAGCTGCTGGAGGACAAAGGGGTCAAGGTGATCGCGTTGGACCTTCCCATCGCCGTTTCGGGCTCCAAGGCGTTCGTCACGCGGCCTGAACATGGGGACGTACCGGTCATTGTCGTCAATCAGCACCACAACGGAGAAAGGCAGCGGTTCACGCTGGCACACGAACTCGCTCACCTCGTGCTGCGGTTCAGTGGTCTTAGCGAAGCGGATCAGGAGAAGGCTGCGGATCGGTTCGCCGGTGCCTTTCTCATGGCGAAGGACATGGTGTTGCGGCTACTGGGTCAACACCGCACGTCTATTTCGTTGGGCGAGTTGGCCGAGTTGAAGAAAATCTTCAAGGTCAGCGTGGCTTCGCTGGTCGTGCGTTGTTCGCAGTTGGGCGTGCTGACGAAGGCCGCCTACGGGAGGTTGTGGGCGCAGATTCGCGGCCTGGGGTGGAATGGGCCGGCATCGGCGGAGCCTTACTCACTGCCCGCAGAAGTGCCGTTACGGATGGAGCGCATGTGTCTGCGAGCAGTCGCCGAAGCCGTCATATCCGAGGCCAAAGCGGCCGAGCTTCTCAATATCAGCGTTCGTGAGCTTGATCGGCGTCTGATGGGACAAATCGTATAGATCGCCATGATCATCCTGGTCTCCGACACATCCATACTGATCGACTTGGAACGGGGCGGGCTGCTCGAGGCTGCTTTTTCCTGTGGATTGACGATGGTTGTTCCAGATCTCTTGTATGAGAGGGAACTGGAACCGGAAAACGGCCCATTCCTGCGAAAGCTGGGCTTGGGCGTGGTCGCGCTGACCTCTGAGGAGGTGGCTTTTGCGCAGCAACTTCGCACCGAGCGCAAAGCGCTCTCGTTGCCGGATTGCTTCGCGCTGAGCTGCGCGACCCGCGCCGATCACGCTCTCGTGACGGGCGACAGGATTCTTCGCAGTGAGGCCACCGCGCGTCGAAGGACCGTTTATGGACTACTCTGGATACTGGATCAGATGGTTGCATCCGGGGGAATCTCGATGGCTGCGCTCCATGAGGGCCTGACACGCATATCGTCCGATCGCCGCTGCCGTCTTCCTCACGCCGAAGTACGTATGCGATTAGATGCCTGGGCGAACCCGTAGCCACGTCGGCAAACCATGCTCATTCAGGGTGATCTGCGCGAACGCATCCCAATTTGTCAGGTCGCGTAAGGCCTCCCAAGGTTTGGATCACTCTCCTTCCCGTTTGCTGGAGGCAGCGCAGTGAAGGCACTGGCTGCCGTGCGCACTCCGATCAGTTGCCGTTGTGTCATTGCTGACCCCAGCACTGAAGGCAATCACGGGCGAAAATTTCTTGAAATCGCCATTAGGGGCCAGTTTCTCTTGCACAGCGGCCCCTGAAACTGGCGCGAAAGGAGGGGATTCAGCTGCTATTTGACCCCAGATCTAGGGTCAAAATGTCTTGCGCGAACGCACTGCGCTTACACAAGAGAAGTTGTACTCAAACTGCAAGAGAAGTTGTGTTCTATGCAGCCTGTGGGCTTGGTTGCCGCTGATGCACCAAGCCTGGCGAGTCCAAACGCCAGTTGAGCACCAGATTACGCTGATTCACGGTCCGATACAAGTCCGAGCCGACCAACTGCGGTGGCGCCGTCAGCCAGCGAAGGTGCGGGGCAGGCACATGATGGGGTTCAAGACATTCCACACGGCCCGTCGACTGATCACGGATATCGAGACCATGCACATGATTCGCAAGGGGCAGATGAACTGCCCCAAAGGGTCAACCACGTCGGTCGCACAACAGTTCTATAGCTTGACCATTTGAATTGAGAGGTCGTTGCACAAGTCAGCACGCCCCCCATCCGCTATCGCGACAGAACCCGGCCGATTGGCTGCACCGATATAACCATCATCGACCCCATGAATCCTTGGGCCGTGTTCCACCGGTCGAGTACCGTATAAAACAGTTTCCCAACCTCTACTTCTGACTGGCTCAGAAATTCGAGGGGACTTCAAGGCTAACAAAATCAAGTCCGGATTGCCGGGGGGGCTTGTATGCACAGGGCTACCACTGCGTCGGTCAGGGCATCAATCGAGATTCCCTTTTTAGGATTGAACCACAGCGCTGACCCGTTCAATAGTCCGAACATCAAATGGCGCGCAAGCGACACCTCGCCTTGCAAGCAGCCGGTCGACGCGAGTTCTTGGAGCACGGGCGTCCATGTCGCTTCGTAGTCACCTTGCAGCTTCGCGATGACATTGTGCTGCCTTCTGTTGAGAGAGCGGGACTCGTAGAGCACCGCATGCATGAAGTCTCTGCTCGGCCCCAGTAGCGTATCGAAATGCGATCGGATCAATTGCCGCAGCGTAGTCGCAGCGTCATGTTCGGCAAGGAGCACGATCGTCTGGCGCGCCAGCGCGCTACGCATGCCTTCCTGCATCACCTCATACAACAGCGCATCCTTGCTTTTGAAGTGACAAAACAGTGATCCGGAATGCATGCCAACGGCGCAGGCGATGTCGCGCGTGCTCGTGCCGTTGAAGCCGTTGCGTCGAAACAGTTTGGCCGCAGCCTTGACGATATCTTGGCGGCGGTTGCCTTCATTTCGCTCTTGCGGCGTCTTGCGTGGGCGGCCTCGCGGCCGCTTGGTTGCTGCGAAAGTGGGAAGGGAGCGCGCGGCACACATCATCCGCAAACGAGTAGCGACGCCTGCCAAAGGTGCCGGTTCGTAAGCTCAGGCCAGCCCGAAAGCGGCGGACGGAGGCCTCGACCGTGTTGCGAACCTTGGTCCGGCTGGTCGGCGCCGGGGATGACGGCCATCGGCTCAGTACGACTTCGGCAAGCCCAGCACATGTTCGCCGATGTAGTTGAGCAGCATCTCGTTGTTGATGGGCGCGATTTCCAGCAGGCGCACCATGGGCCACAGCGTAACGATGTCGTAGTCGCGGTCGAACCCGTAACCGCCGTGGGTTTGCATCGCGGCCTCGACGGCGGCTACTGCCGCTTGCGAGCCTAACAGCTTGGCCATGTTGGCATGCGCACCGGCGTCCTCGCCGGCGTCGAAGTGCTCGGCGGCGTTGTAGGTCATCAGGCGCGCCGCCTCGATTTGCGCCTTGGCCTGCGCCATGCGGTGCTGTAGCGCCTGGTAGGAGCCGATCGGCTTGCCGAATGGCTTGCGATCTTTCGAGTAGGCCACCGCCTTGGCCAGCGCATAGTCACCCAGGCCGATGGCGGCGCCGGCGGCCAGCAGGCGCTCGGAGTTCAGGCCTTCGAACATCAGCTTGGCGCCCTTGCCGGCTTCGCCGATCAGCGCGTCGGCGGGCAGTTTGACGTTGTCAAAGAACACCATGTACTGGCGCTCGGCGGTCTCGACCTGGATGTTGAGTTGCGTGAGCTGGATGCCGGGCGTTTTCATGTCGAGCACGAACAGCGAGATGCCTTCGGTGCGGTTTTTCACCTCGCCTGCCTTGGTGGTGCGGGCAATCACCAGCATGTAGTCGGCATCGCGCGCGCCAGAAATGAAGACCTTCTGGCCATTGAGCACCCAGCCATCGCCGTCCGGTGTTGCCAGCGTGGTCATGGCAAAGCTGTTGGTGCCGGCATTGGGTTCGGTGATGGCAAAGCACAGTTTCTTCTCTCCGGTGCAGGTGGGCGTGACGAACTTGCGGATTTGCTCGGGTGTGCCGTTGCGCATGATTGGCACCCGGCCCAGGCCGGTGACGACCAGAAACAGCGTGGGAACGCCGGCCAGCGCCAGGGCTTCATTGAGCGCGGTGATCTCCAGTACGCCGCCGCCTGAGCCGCCGTACTCTTCCGGAACCGACAGGCCTAGCAGGCCGAATTCGCCGAGCTTTAGCCACAGCTCGTCGGGGAAGCGGTCTTCCTTGATGCACTGCAGGATGTAGCTGCGTGGGTACAGGGTGGTGACGCCGCGGGCGGCTTCCTGCACGTCGCGGATGCGATCACGCAGGGCTGCGGAAGCGGTGTTGGCAATGGCGGTGGTGGCCGGGGTGTTCATGGTTTGTGACTCCGTCTTGGGTTAGTGGGTGAACGTTCTCAAAGAGCCATGTCGGCTGGAATGGGTACCGGAAAATCGAGCAGCATCTGGGCAAAGGCCTTGCCCTGCGAGTCCATGCGAACCGAAGCGATGCCGCCGCCGCCCAGGGCTTCGTGCATCAGAAAATTCAGCGCGTGCGTGCCAGGCAGATCAAAGCGCTGCACGCTGCCCTTGACGAGGTGGGCGAACCAGGCCGCCACCGCCTGCTCGCTCAGGGCGGCGCGGATGAAGGGCAGGTAAGCGGGCTTGCGCGCCAAGATGCCGATGTTGGCGGCGTCGCCCTTGTCGCCACTGCGGCCCCAGGCCAGCTTCACCAGCGGCACTATCCGCGTGCCGCGCGCATAGGCGTCGGCGTCAGGCAGCGGGCCGTCGACCTGGGGCAGGGTCGCCGGATCAAACGCCTGGCCGTGCCATGGCGGTGCCGCCACGGTCTGGTCGCCCATGTCGATGCTGGCGGCCACCTGTGCCTTGGGTACCAGGCAGGAGAACAGCCGCACCACCGGCTGCACCTTGGGCCGGCCGCCGGTGAAACCGGTGATGGCCGGTGCCGACATCAGGGCCAGCGGCGCCACTTCGCGCGAAAACAGTTCGAGCGCGTCCTTGACCGGGTGGCGCACGCCGACCTTGAGCATCACTTCGCGCGCATCGGGCCGCGCGTGGGGGCCGTAGGTGTCTTCGGCGCCGATGGCCTCGACACAGGTTTCGGTGAAGTCGGGCCAACCGCGCTGCGCATAGTGGCGCCGCACGCGCGCCAGCATGGCGGCGCCCACGCGCTGCGCCTTGGCGCCGGCATCGATGCCGCCGATCATGAACAGGCTCATGGCCCGAAAGCCGTCGGCGTAGGTGATGCTGGCCTTGGCCTGGTCGGTCGGCGGCAGGCCGCGCGCGCCCTTGACCTCGACGCGGTCGGGGCCGACCTGCGTCAGTGTCACGCCGGTAAAGTCGCACACCACATCGGGCAGGATGTAGGCGCGCGGGTCGCCGATTTCATAGAGCATCTGCTCGCCTACCGTGGAGGGGCAGACCAGCCCGCCCGTGCCTTCGGGCTTGGTGATGATGAAGCTGCCGTCGGCGCGGCACTCGGCGACGGGAAAACCCATGTCGTCCCAGCCCGGTACCGACTCCCAGTCGGTGTAGTTGCCGCCGGTGGTCTGTGTGCCGCACTCGATCAGGTGGCCGGCCAAGCTGCCCTGCGCGAGCAGATCGTGGTCGGTGGCGGCCCAGCCAAAGGCATGGATCAGCGGCGCCAGCGTGACCGCGCTGTCGACGCAGCGGCCCGTGACCACGATGTCGGCGCCGGCATCGAGCGCCGCGGCGATCGGGAAGGCGCCCAGATAGGCGTTGGCGCTCATGACCTTTTGTGGAAAGGGGCTGCCCGCGAACATCTCCTGGGTGTTGGCCGAGCGCAGTGCCTCTACCTGAGGCATCAGGTCGTCGCCCAGTACGGCGGCGATTTTCAGATCGACACCTTCGGCCTGGGCTGCCGCCACCAGCGCGGCGCGGCAGGCGGACGGGTTGACGCCGCCCGCGTTGGCAATGACCTTGATGCCGCGCAACTTCAGTTCCTTCATCAGGGGCTGGAGGGTGGTCACGAAATCCGGTGCATAGCCCAGTGCCGGGTCTTTGGCCTTGGCGCGGCTGAGCAGCGACATGGTGATTTCGGCCAGGTAGTCGAACACCAGGACGTCGATGTTGCCGCGCTGCACCAGTTGGGCGGCGGCGAACTCAGAGTCGCCCCAGAAGCCCGAGGCGCTGCCAATGCGAAGGGTGTCTTTTTTCATGAATGTCTCCAGTTGATTGGGGGAGTGGGGTCAGCGCGGGGTGGTGGCAAGACTGCGTGGCCAGAACACGCGCCAGATACCTTTGGCTGTGGCGCAGACTGTGCCATGGGCATCCAGGAACTCCCCCTCTGCAAATGCAGTCGTGCGGCTGATGCGCACCACCTTGCCGCGCGCCTCAAAGCTATCGCCCAAGGCAGCGTTGAGGAAGGTGATGTCGAGGTTGATCGTGAACTGGCGCAGCTCGAAGGGGTCAATGTCGGCCGCCTCAGGCATGTCCAGCAGCGAGGAGATGATGGCCCAGCCCAGCGCGCCGTCAAACATATAGGAGATGACGCCGCCATTGATCACTGTGTCCGAACCGCCGCCGCCGCGTTGGGTGGGGAGGGCTTTGGGCAGTCGCACAATAGCTCTGCCCACGCCTGTTTCTTCCACTTCCAGCCCTTGCGCCTTCAGAAAGGGGTTGTCGTTCCAGCTTTTCTTGTAAGCGGCGATGCGGTCAAGGTGGGGGGCGTTGGCATTCATATGGGGTTCCTGAGGCTTGTTTAAAAATCGTAGGGGATTCAAAGCATCGCCAGTTGTTCGATGCGTTGCACATGGGCCGCCAACGAACGGCGCGCCAGTGGCCAGAGCGCTGCGGGCGTGTCGTCATAGGCGAGTGGCAGCCAGTCGTCCAGGCTGCCTTGCGGGACGGCGCGCATGGCCGCCAGCACCTTGGCCTCGCGCCGCAGGCGGTGCGCCTTGAGCTGCGCAATGGACTGCGCCGCCCAGCCGATGACGTGGCCGTGCGCCGGCAGGATGAATTCGATACCGTCCTCTTCGCAGGCCTGCGCCAGGCGGTCCAGCGAATCGAGGTAGGCGCTCATGTCGCCGTCGGGCGGGTCGATGATGGTGGTGCTGCCGCTGAGAATGTGGTCGCCCGAGAACAGCAGACCGTCTTCTTCGAGGATGAGGCAGAGGTGGTTGGCGGCGTGCCCTGGGGTATGGACCACGCGCAGGGTGCTGTGGTGCTCGCCATCGTGCAGCATCAGGCGCTCGCCGTCGGCCAGCGCGCGGTCGGGGGCGAAGGCTGCTGTGGAGCGGGCGGTGGCGGCGCTGGCCAGGCCCAGCACGGGCGGCGTACGGCCCGTCAGGCGGGCGCAGGCCTGGGCCAGCGGCCGTGCGGCGGGGGAGTGGTCGGCGTGCGAGTGGGTGCAGACGATGGCCGTGATCTGGCCCGCCGTGAACGCCAGCAGGCGCTCGATATGGTCGTTCAGCAAGGGGCCCGGATCGATGACGATGTAGCCACTGGCCGCGTCACCCACGATGTAGCTGTTGGTGCCGGGGCCGGTCATGACGCTGGCGTTGGGGGCGGTGAGGCGATGCAGGTGCCGCAACAGGGGCACCGGCCGCTCGTGCTGCCAGTCCAGCGGGTGCTCGAGCTGGCCATCCGGGCAGACCAGCGCGAGCTCGCCGTACGGCGCTTCATGCTCCATGAAGCGCTGCGCTTGACCGCCGACCAGACCACCACGGGGGGTGGAGTTCCACAGTGGTTCGTCCTCGGTGCAGGCCGCCAGGGCCTGCCCGGCCTGTTCGAAGGCCGACAGCCAGTGCAGGGTGCGGATGGTGGGGAAGATCATGAAGAAGTTGCCGGCCTGGTGCTGCGCCAGCGCATCCTGGGGCCGGACCCAGACCGGCTCGAACTGCTCCATTTCGTCGGCCACCGGTTCCTGCTGGTCGGGCATCAGCGCAGCGAAGAAGACGGTGTCGAAACGCTTGGGCACGCTGCGGTCCGTGGTCCAGCAGGCCAGCATGCGCGCCTGATCGACCGCCAGTGACCAGCCCTGGGCTTGCAGTTGCGGGTACAGCGCCCGGCTGCGGTCCAGCGCTTGAAGGTGGGTGCGGGTGATGGGCCTGCCATCGGCCTGCACGGCCAGCAGGATGCCCAGTTCCTCGAAGGTTTCCCGCAGCGCCGCCAGCGCCGCCGTGCGGTAGCGTCCGCCCGCGTCGGGGGCGCGCGCCAGCGTGTGTGTCTGGTGGTCGTCGGCGTCCACTCGCCCGCCGGGGAACACATAGGCGCCGGGCAAGAAGCTGGCGTTTGGCGAGCGCCGGGTCATCAGCACTTCGACGCCCAGCGCTCCGTCACGCAGCAGCAGCAGGGTGGCCGCTGGGTGCGCCACGGCCGGTTCTTTGCGGGGGTGCAGTTGCAGGGTGGGGCGGGCCATGGCGGTGTTCCTTGCGCGGGGGATGGGGGCTCTACGCGCTGGCCGAGTGGGTGCGCAGCAAGGCGTCCAGCGTGCTTTCCAGGTGGGCCAGCGAATTGCACTCGCGCGCGATGTGGCAGTAGGGCGCGTAGCGCTTCATCTCCGAGTCGCCCATGCCCCAGAACGAGGTGGGCTCGGGGTTGAGCCAGATCACCCGGCGCGCGCGCTCATAAAGCTGCTTCATGACCTCGACATGCGCCTCGCCGCGGTTGTTGCGCGCGTCGCCCAGGATCAGCACCGTGGTGCGGCGGTCGATGTCGCCCAGCAATTGTTCTTCAATATCGAGCAGGGTTTGCCCGTAGTCGGTGCCGCTGCCGCCCACGGCCTGCATCACTTTGTCGACCGCTTGCTCGACCGGCAGCAGCTCGAAGGTGTCGCTCACGTCCACCAGGTGGTTGGTGAAGGCGAAACTGCGCACGTCGCTCACCTGCTCGCCCAGACTGTGCAGGAACAGCAGCAAAAAGCGCGCGTACTGGCGCACTGAGCCGCTGACGTCGCAGATGGCCACCACGCGCGGCCGGTCCACCACCTTGGAGCGCCAGAAGGTCTCGAACATCACGCCGTCGTAGGCCGCGTTCTTGCGCAGGGTCTTGCGAAAGTCGAGCTGGCCGCGCACCCGCTTTTTCTTGCGCCGCGAGTGGCGCTCGGCCAGCCGCTTGGCGATTTTGCTGACGATGGCGTGCATGCGCGCGAAATCGCGCTTTTCGATGTTGGAGAGCTTTTGCGTTTGCAGGAAGTCGTCGTGCAACTGGCGCGTCGGTGCCGTGCCGAAGAGCGCGAGTTTGCGCTCGACAAAATTGCGCACCTCCACGAACAATCTCTTGCGCGCCAGTTCAAGCTCCTTGGCGCGCTCGGGCGCCAGGGTCTGGCGTTTGGCGTCGGAAATTTCGCGGTCCAGCAGCTCCAGGCCCATGGCCTGCTGGATCTTCTGGGTGTAGAAGCCTTTTTGCGTGAAGAACCAGATGTCGGTCAGGCCCACCTCGCGCGCGGCTTCCTGCATGCGCTTGGCCAGCGCCGCCGAGTCGCCCGCCAGCAGCAACTGCGACAAGGCCTGGCCACCGCTGCCCTGGCAGCCGCCCGGCCCGCCGGAGCCGGTGGCTGTCTGGTTTTTGGGGCTTTGCTCGGGCGGGTCTTGCGCTGGTGTGGCGTCGGCGCCGGGTTGGACGCCGGGCCGGACCGCGCCGCCAGGGGCGGCCAGGTTTTCAAAAGAGCTGAAACGAAAAAAACGGTCAAAGGCCTCGTCGAACAGGGCGCGGTCGACCGTGGTCTTGGCCAGCGTGGTGCCCAGCGCGCTCTTGAGCAGGGCGCGGTCGCTCCAACCCACCAGTTCGACGGCGCGCGCCGCATCGACCTGGGCGTTGAGATGGATTTCAAGGTCGCTGCCGCGCAGCGCCTTGAAAAAGTCTTCAAGCGTGGCTTGCACGGGGACTCTCCGCATCCTTGCGCGCTTGCTGCAGCAGGGTGGACATCTGCTCGTTGGCGGTGGCGATGTCTTGTTCGAACTTGAGGAAGACATTGAGCGTGTCGCGCACCACGTCCAGGTTCAGGTGTTCGGCGTGCAGCAGCAGCAGCGTCTTGGCCCAGTCGATGGTTTCGCTGACCGAGGGCAGTTTTTTCAGGTCCAACTGGCGCACCGCCTGGATGAAGGCCACCAGCTCCCGGTTCAGTGTTGCCGACAGGCCGGGCACGCGCCGCTCCAGGATGCGCCGCTCCAGCGCGGCTTCGGGGAAGGAGATGTGCAGGTGCAGGCAGCGGCGCTTGAGCGCGTCGCTCATTTCGCGCGTGTTGTTGCTGGTGAGAAAGACGAGGGGCTTGACCTTGGCCTTGATGGTGCCGAGTTCGGGTACCGAGACCTGGAAGTCGGACAGCACTTCGAGCAGGAAGGCCTCGAATTCGGGGTCGGACTTGTCGATCTCGTCGATCAGCAGCACGCAGCCGCGCTCCTGGTGCAAGGCCTGGTAGAGCGGGCGCGGTTCGAGGAAATGCTCGCTGAAAAACAGGTCGTCGTGCGCATGCAGCTTGTCCATGGAGGCGGCCAGGCCGACGGCGCCCTGCATCATCTCGCCCAGCTTGTCCTTGAGCAGTTGCGTGTAGAGCAATTGCTTGCCGTATTTCCACTCGTACAAAGCCTTGGATTCGTCCAGGCCTTCGTAACACTGCATGCGGATCAGGGGCACGTCGAGAATCTCGGCCATGCCCTTGGCCAGTTCGGTCTTGCCGACGCCGGCCGGGCCTTCGACCAGGATCGGCTTTTCCAGGTTGAAGCCCAGATAGACCGAGGTGGCGATTTCGCGGCTGGCGATGTAGTCGACCGAGGCGAAGGCTTTGGAGACTCGGTCAACGGAATCAAAGTGGGCTTGGTGCAATGTTTTCATGGGTTGTCGTTGATTCCAAAAGGGTTTCTCCGGCCTGGAATTGCCGGGATTCGGCGATGCTGCGGGCGATGCCCTGCACCAGGCGCAGGTCGCGCGCCAGGGTGAGCAGGGCCGGTTCATGGTCGTCCAGGGCTGCGGCAAAGGATTCACAGGCGCCTTGCCAGCGATCAAACAGGCGGCGCGCGCCCAGGTTGAACGCCGCCAGCGCCTCGTCGGGCCCGTGCTGGTCCAGGTGCTGGGCGGCATGGCGTGCCACGGGCGAGAGGGCGTCGAGTTCGAGTTGCAAGCCACCCAGCTCCCGGGTCAAAACCGGCGTGCGGGCTGCATGGCGAAACCAGCGTGCCAGGGTATCCAGCTCGGCTTGCATGGCGCCGAGCATCGGGCCCAGCAGCAGCGCGTCTTCGATCGCGCGCAGCGGCCGCGCGATGGTATCGAAGGCCTGCCCAGGCTCGCCCAGGCGCTGGCTTTCCGGCACCCGACTACCGACAAGGCGCAGGCCGCAATGGCCGAGCGGCGCTAGTCCGCGCACTTTGTCGTCCAGTTCGCGGGTCAGGCCCGGTGTGTTGGCCCCCACGACGAAAGCATCGAAGCGCTTGCGCCCCTCGCGCTCGCCGCTGACGGCCAGCACGATGATGGCATCGGCGGCCGGGCCGTTGCTGACGAAGGCCTTATGGCCGTCAAGGAGCCAGTCGTCGCCGTCCCGCACCGCACGGCAGCTCAGGTGTTTGGGGTGTGCGCCGGTGCCGGGCTCGGAGATCGCGAGTGCCAGCAGGGTGTCGCCAAGCGCCATCGAATTCAGCAGCGCACGATGCCGGTCGCTGCGCAGATTCGGCGCCAGTACGAAGCGCGCCAGCATTTGCTGCATCATCCACGCCATGCCCAGCCCCAGACTGGCGGATTCCCGGGCGACGATGCCGGCCAGCGCGCTGACCAGCGCGGAGTCCGCTACGGGCGCCCCACCGTCGCTGTCGAAGCCCACGCCGAGCAGGCCACTGGCGCCGAGGTGGCGCCACCAGGCGCGGGGGAAGCCGTGCGTGCAGTCAGACGCTGGCGCGTTCGCCAGGGCCAGGCGCATGGCCTCGGGCAGCGCCGGGTCCGACTTGGGTTGCTCAGGGGATTGAGAGCCGCTCATAGGTCCATCCAGATCAGGCGTAAAACCCGAGCTGTCGCGCCGCCAGGTCGCGCATCACTTCTTCGGCGCCGCCACCGATGGCGTTGACCTTGACTTCGCGGTAAATGCGCTCCACCTTGACGCCGCGCATGAAACCGGCGCCGCCGTGCAGTTGCACCGCCTCGCTGGCGCAATAGGCCATGGTCTGGGTGGCCTGGTTTTTCAGCAGGCAGATTTCGCCCACCGGCGTGTCGCCCTGTTCGACGCGCCAGGCGAGCAATTCCAGCATGGCCTGGGTCGCCTCGACGCGCATGGCCATGTCGGCGAGTTTGTGGCGGGTGACCTGCTGGTCGATCAACTTGCCGCCAAACATCTCGCGCTCACGCGACCAGACCAGCGCCTCGTCCAGGCAGACGCGGGCAAAGCCGTTGGCGCCGGCGGCGAGAAAGATGCGCTCGCGGTTGAAATTCTTCATGATGGCTTTGAAGCCCTGGTTTTCCACCCCCACCAGGTTCTCCACCGGCACCCGGCAGTTGTCGAAATACAGGGTGGCGGTGTCGGAGCACCACCAGCCCATTTTTTTGAGCGGCGTCTGGGTGAAGCCAGGCGTGCCTTTTTCGATCAGCAGCAGCGACACGCCGCCCGGGCCGGGCCCGCCGGTGCGCACCGCCACGGTGTAGAAGTCGGCGCGCATGCCGGAGGTGATGAAGGTTTTCGAGCCGTTGACGACGTAGTGGTCGCCATCCCGGCGCGCCGTGGTCTTGAGGTTGGCCACGTCCGAGCCGCCGGAGGGTTCGGTGATGCCGAGTGCGCTGATTTTTTCACCGCGCAGCACCGGCGGCAGCACGCGCTGCTTCAGCGCCTCGCTGCCCACGTTGACGATGGGCGGGCAGCCGATGGTGTGCGACAGCAGACTTGCCAGGACACCGCCAGCACCGCAACGCGCCAGTTCCTGCGCGGCGATGATGGTCATGAACAGGTCGCCGTCGTTGCCGCCGAAGGCTTCAGGAAAGCCCAAGCCTAGCAGGCCGATCTCGGCTGCCTTGCGGTACAGATCGACAGGAAAGGACTCGGCTTCGTCCCAGGCATCCACGTGCGGACTGATTTCTCGGGCGACAAAGCGGCGCATCGCGTCGCGGAACGCCAGGTGCTCGGGCGTATAGAAGGGACTCTTGGCAGGCAGGGTTTCAGTCGTCATGGATGGGACTCCTCGTGGGCGTGGCGGGTGTCGTGCGTGCAGTGCGGTGCGCGCCTCAATCCGGCTGCTCGACCAGTGACACCAACAAGGCGCGCGTGACCACCTGGTCGCCAGCGCGCACCGCCACCTGGTCCACCACGCCGTCGCGACGGGCCAGCAGTTGGTGCTCCATCTTCATGGCTTCGAGCACCACCAGGCGTTGCCCCTTGGTAACCGTGTCGCCAGGTTGGACGTCAACGGCCAGCACCCGTCCATTCATCGGTGCGAGCACACGTGACTCGGCGCTGCCTGCAGCTGCGGCTGGCGGGGCATAGGTCAGGTCTTCAAAGCTGGCGCTCAGGTCGCCCAGTTCCAGGTGCAACATGTCGCCGGCAAACACCGCCGCCGCCTGCCGCTGCACGCCATCGGCGATCAGCTGCAGGCACTCGCCTTGGCGCCCGCTGAGGGTGATGTGGTGCAGCGCCGTGCCCACCTCGAGCGTGTAGCGGTGGGTGCCAGTGACCGTGATGTGCACGGCATGGCGGTGTTCGCCCTCGCCGATCAGCATCGGCCAGCGTGCCGGTCCGCAGGAGCGCCAGGGCGCGGCTGCGACCGGCGTGGCGCTGGCTTCGAACCACAGCGTGCTGGCCAGCGCCAGCGCCAGCGAGTCGGGCTGGGGCCGCACCAGCGCCGCAGCGCCGAAGTGCTGGGCGATGAAGGCCGTGGTCGTTTCGCCAGCGGCGAAGGCCGGGTGGCTGGCCACGGCTTCGAGGAAGGCACGGTTGTGGGGCAGGCCGAGCAGGCGGGTGCGTTGCAGCGCACCGATCAGGCGTCGTCGGGCCTCGTCGCGGGTGGCACCGTGCGCAATGATTTTGGCGATCATGGGGTCGTAGTGCGGGCTGACGATCTGGCCCGATGCCAGGCCGTGGTCCACGCGCACGCCTTCGCCTGTGGGCGGGTGCCAGAGCGCAACATCGCCACTTTGCGGCAGGAAGCCGTTGTAGGGATCTTCGGCATACAGGCGCACTTCGATGGCGTGTCCGTTCAATGGCACCTGCTCCTGCGTCAGCGGCAAGGGCTCGCCACGGGCCACGGCGATCTGCCAGGCCACCAGGTCCAGCCCGGTGATGCACTCGGTCACCGGGTGTTCGACCTGCAGCCGCGTGTTCATCTCCAGAAAGTAAAAGCGCCCTTCGCGGTCGAGCAGAAATTCGACGGTGCCGGCGCCGACATAGTTCACGGTGCGCGCCGCGGCCACCGCCGCCGCGCCCATTTGCGCGCGCAGCTCGGGCGTGACCGCCGGGGAGGGCGCTTCCTCGAACACCTTCTGGTGCCGACGCTGGATCGAGCAGTCGCGCTCGCCCAGGTGGATGATGTGGCCGTGCTGGTCGCCGAAGACCTGGATTTCGACATGGCGCGGCTCGATCACCGCGCGCTCCAGGATCAGCTCTTCGCTGCCGAAGGCGTTGCCGGCTTCCGAGCGGGCACTGACCAGGGCGACCGGCAGGTCCTGCGGGTGTTCGACCAGCCGCATGCCTCGCCCGCCGCCGCCCGCCGCCGCCTTGACCATGATCGGGAAACCGATCTCGGCAGCTTTCGTGAGCAGCGTGGCATCGGACTGGTCGGCACCCTGATAGCCCGGCACGCAGGGCACGCCCGCCGCCAGCATCAGGCGTTTGGCGCCGGCCTTGTTGCCCATTTTCAGGATGGCCTGCGGGTCCGGGCCAATGAACACCAGCCCGGCGTCCAGGCAAGCCTGCGCAAAGCCGTCGTTCTCGGACAGGAATCCGTAGCCGGGGTGTACCGCATCAGCGCCCGTGCTGCGCGCCGCCGCCAGCAGCGCTGCGATGTTGAGGTAGCTCTCGCGCACCGGCGCCGGGCCGATGCACACGGCCTCGTCGGCCAGAGTGACATGCAGCGCTAGGGGCTCGGCTTCGCTGTAAACAGCCACCGTGCGGTAGCCCAGGGTCTGGGCTGTGCGGATGATCCGGCAGGCGATTTCGCCGCGGTTGGCGATCAGGATTTTGGTGAAGTTCATCAGGGTTCTCACATCCGTGCCACGCCAAAGGTGTTCGGGTTCAGAGGCCGCAGCCCGGCTTCGCGACATACGGCCAGGGTGGTGGCGAGCGCGCGGCGGGTGTCGCGCGGGTCGATGATGCCGTCGTCCCACAGGCGCGCGGTGGCAAACAGCGAATGCGATTCGAGGTCAAAACGTGCCAGGATCTCGTTTGTCATGGTGGACATGGTTTCGGCGGGTGGCTCCTGGCCGGTGCGGGCGAATTTCTCTTCGGTGACGATGCGCATCACGGTGGCGGCCTGCTCGCCGCCCATCACAGCCACCCGCGCGTTGGGCCAGGCGAACATGAAGCGCGGATCGTAGGCGCGGCCGCACATGCCGTAGTTGCCGGCGCCGAAGGAGGCGCCGGTCATCACGGTGATTTGCGGCACGGTGGCATTGGCCACGGCCTGGATCATCTTGGCGCCGTGCTTGATCATGCCGACCTGCTCCACATCCTTGCCGACCATGAAGCCAGTGGTGTTCTGCAGATAGACGATCGGGGTGCCCGACTGGCAGCACAGCTGGATGAACTGGGTCGCCTTGGTGGCGCCTTGCGGATCGATGGGGCCGTTGTTGCCGATGAAGCCGCATGGGTGTCCCTCGATGGCGCCGTGGCCGCACACGGTGCCGGAGCCGTACAGCGGTTTGAATTCGAGGAAGTCGGAGTCGTCGATCACCCGCGCCAGCACTTCGCGCATGTCGTAGGGCTGGCGAAAGTCAACCGGCACCACGCCCGCCAGTTGCTCGACCGGATAACGCGGCTCTTTCCAGATCTTCACCGCGCGCATCGGCAAGCGGTCGTTCCACGGCAGCCGCGCCAAGATGTCGCGTGCGATGCGGATGCCGTCGGCGTCGTCCTCGGCCAGGTACTCGGCCACGCCCGACATCGAACAGTGCATCTCGGCGCCGCCCAGCTCTTCGTCGGTGGCGATCTCGCCGGTGGCGGCTTTTAGCAAGGGTGGGCCGGCCAGGAAAGCCTTTGCACGGCCGCGCACCATGATCACATAGTCGGACATGCCCGGAAGGTAGGCGCCGCCGGCAGTTGAGTGGCCGTGCATCACGCAGACCTGCGGAATGCCCCTGGCCGATAGCCGCGCCTGGTTGGCGAAGCCGCGGCCGCCTTCAATGAACACCTCGCCCACATGCATCAGGTTGGCGCCGCCCGATTCGACCAGTCGCACCACCGGCAGTTTGTTCTCCAGTGCGATGGCTTCGGCGCGCAGGCTCTTGCGCAGGCCCATCGGTGTGATGGTGCCGCCCTTGATGGCGCTGTCCGACGCGATCACCACGCAGCGGATGCCCGACACCACCCCGATGCCGCAGATGATCCCGCCGCCCAGCACGTTCTTCTCGCCGTCGTCATCGTGCATCCTGAAGCCGGCCAGGGTCGAGAACTCCAGCCACGACGAGCCGCGGTCGAGCAGCAGCGCGATGCGCTCGCGCGGCAGCAGCTGTTTGCGGGCGCGGAATTTGGCTTCCTGGCTGTTCGACGTGTTGCGCACACGGTCTTCGAGCGTGCGGAAACTGTCGATCAGCGCGAGCATCTGTGCGCGTTCGCGCTGGAAGCTCGCGGACTGAGGATCGACTTGACTTTGAATGATGGGCATGGGCGGGTCTCGCTGAACTGAAAGGTCGCAGTGAACGAATGGGATAACAGGCCTGCTTAGATCGTGAGCACGTTCTTACAGGTCGTAAAAACGCTCACCCTGGTCGGCCATGCGGCGCAGCAGTTGCGGCGGAGCGAAGCGCGCACCGTGCCGCTCTGCCAGGCTATCGCAGGCCTTGACAAAGGCGGACACCCCCAGGCTGTGGATCTGTCCGATCGGGCCACCCAGGTAGGCCGGGAAGCCCCAGCCCAGGATGGCGCCGACATCGGCATCGATGGGCGCCAGCAGCACTTTTTCTTCGAGGCAGCGCGCGGTTTCGACCGACTGGATGAACATCAGGCGCTGCTTGACCTCTTCGACCGTGGGTTGCGTGGCCGCCAGCGGGAACGCCTGCGCCAGACCTGCCCAGAGCTGTTTGGGGCCATCTTGCGGGTAGTCGTAGAAACCCTTGCCGATCTTTTTGCCCAGCCGCCCCAGCTTGTCCACCATGCGGTCGCAAACGTCGTCGATGGCGCTGCGCTGGTAGGCCGCGCCGAGGTCAGCGGCGGTTTGTTTGCGGATGCGCGCCATCAATTCGAGCGAGACTTCGTCGGCCAGCGCCAGTGGCCCCACCGGCATGCCGGCCATGCGCCCGGCGTTGTCGATCAGGGCCGGCTTCACGCCTTCGGCCAGCAGCGCCAGGCCTTCGCCGACGTAGGTCGAGAACACCCGGCTGGTGTAGAAGCCGCGGCTGTCATTGACGACGATGGGCGTCTTGCGGATCGCCTTGACGAAGTCCATGGCGCGGGCCAGGCACTCGTCGCTGGTGGCCTGGCCGCGGATGATCTCCACCAGCGGCATTTTGTCGACTGGCGAGAAGAAATGCAGGCCGATGAAATTGGCCGGACGTGCGGACGCCTCGGCCAGCCCGCTGATGGGCAGGGTGCTGGTGTTGGAGGCGAAGAGGGCGCCGGGGGCGATCACCGCCTCGGCCTTGCGCGTCACGTCGGCCTTGATGGCGCGGTCTTCAAACACCGCTTCGACCACGATGTCACAGCCTGCCAGGTCGGCGAAGTCGGTGGTCGGTTTGATCAGCGCGAGCTTGGCATCACGCTCGGCCTCGGTCATGCGCTTGGCGGCCACGCGCTTGTTCCACAGGTTCTCGCTGTAGGCCTTGCCCTTGGCCGCGCTGTCGGTGCTGCTGTCGAGCAGCACCACTTCCATGCCGACCTCGGCGGCGGCGAAGGCAATGCCCGCGCCCATCATGCCAGCCCCCAGAATGCCGACCTTGCGGTAGCTGGCCTGAGGCACGCCCTTGGGCCGGGAGGCCAGCTTGCTGGCGGCGGGAATGCCAAAGAACAGCGAGTGAATCATGTTCTTGGCCTCTTTGCCGGTCGTCAGCTTGACGAACTCGCGCATCTCGACCTTGCAGCCGGTGTCGATGTCGACCTGGCAGCCGTTGTAGACGCAGTTCAAGATCGCCTCGGGCGCGGGATAGTTGCCAAAGGTCTTGGCGCGCAGCATGGCGTTGCCAGCGGTGAAGGTTTCGTAGCCCATGGGGCTTTGCACGGGGCCGCCCGGCAGCTTGAAACCCTTGCGGTCCCAGGGCTGAACAGCGGCAGCGGCACCGTCCGTCAGCAGCCACTGCCTGGCGCGGGCCAGCAGTTGGTCGGCCGGCACGACTTCATCGACCAGGCCCGCTTCCAGGGCTTTTTGCGGGGCGAGTTTTTTGCCTTCGAGCAGGAAGGGCAGCGCGTTGCGCACGCCGATCATGCGTGGCAGGCGCTGCGTGCCGCCGCCGCCGGGCAGCAGGCCAAGGCCCACCTCGGGCAGGCCGATCTGGGCCTTGGGGTTGTCGGCGGCGATGCGCCGGTGGCAGGCCAGCGCGACCTCGTAGCCACCGCCCAGCGTGGTGCCGTTGAGGGCCGCGACGAAGGGCTTGCCGCTTTTCTCGATGCCGCGCATCAGGGCATGCAACTGGTTGACGAAGTCCATCATGCTGGCCACGTCCGTGATGGCGAGCATCATGTTGAGGTCGGCGCCGGCGATGAATTCGGGCTTGGACGAGGTGACGATAACGCCCTTGACGGCAGCGTCCGCGATGGCCCTGCGCACGGCATCGGCGAAGGCAGGAATGGATTGCCCGTTGAGGACGTTCATGGGCACGTCCTGCATGGCCCAGGTGATGGTGGCGATGCCGTCGGCATCCAGCTTGTAGTCAATCGTCATGGTGGTGGTCCAGGTCTGTGATGAGGTTCACGTCGTGCCGAGGCTTCAGACGCGCTCGATGATGGTGGCGGTGCCCATGCCGGCGCCCACGCACAGCGTGATCAGGCCGGTGGACAGGTTGCGCCGTTCAAGTTCGTCGAGCACGGTGCCCAGAATCATGGCGCCGGTCGCGCCCAGGGGGTGCCCCATCGCAATGGCCCCGCCGTTGACGTTCATCTTGTCGTGCGAGACGTTCATCACTTCCATGAAACGCAGCACCACCGAGGCGAAGGCTTCGTTCAATTCATAGAGGTCGATGTCGCTGGCCTTCATGCCGGCCAGCTTGAGCGCCTTTTCCGCCGAGTAGGAAGGGCCGGTCAGCATGATGGTGGGCTCGCTGCCGATGGATGCGAACGAGCGGATGCGGGCACGGGCTTTCAGGCCCAGCCGCTTGCCGGCCTCGGCGTTGCCGATCAGCACAGCAGCCGCGCCGTCAACAATGCCCGACGAGTTGCCGGCGTGGTGCACGTGCACCATGCGCTCGATCTCCGGATAACGCTGCATGGCGACCGCGTCGAAGCCGTATTTCTCGCCCTGCACCTTGAACGCAGGCTCCAGCTTGGCCAGCGACTCCAGCGTGATTTCGGCGCGCATGTGTTCGTCGCGATCCAGTACGCTGCAGCCGTTCACGTCCTTGACGGGAACGATCGACTTGGCGAAGCGGCCCTCGGCCCAGGCGAGTGCAGCGCGGCGCTGGCTTTCGACCGCGTATCTGTCGACGTCGCTGCGGCTGTGGCCGTAAAGCGTGGCAATCAGATCGGCTGAAATGCCCTGCGGCACAAAATAGGTCGGAATCGCCACTGCCGGGTCAATCGCCCAGGCACCGCCGCTGGTGCCCATGGGCACGCGGCTCATGCTCTCCACGCCGCCGCCGATGACCAATGGCGACTGGCCCGACATCACCTTGGCGGCGGCCATGTTGCAGGCCTCCAGGCCCGAGGCGCAAAAGCGATTGATCTGCACACCGGCAGCGCTTTCGTGGTACCCGGCGGCGATGGCCGCAACGCGCGCGATGTTGGCGCCTTGCTCACCTGCGGGTTCGACACAGCCGAGGATGATGTCGTCCACGAAGGCGGTGTCCAGGGTGTTGCGGTCGCGCAGCGCCTGCAGCGCGGTGATGGCCAGACTGATGGGCGTGCTGCCGTGCAGCGCACCCGAGCTGCGACCCTTGCCGCGCGGCGTGCGCACGGCGTCGTAAATGAATGCTTCGGTCATGGTGGGTTTCCTTCTTTCTGAATCTGTGGAAGCGATAGGCAAGAGGGCGGAAAGCGGCTGGCGGCGGGTGCTACAGCGTACGGCTGATGATTTCCTTCATGATTTCGTTGGTGCCACCGTAGATGCGCGCGACGCGCGCATCCGCATAGGCACGGGCAATCGGGTATTCCCACATGTAGCCGAAGCCCCCAAACATCTGCAGGCATTGGTCGAGCACCTTGCAGTGCAGGTCGGTGGTCCAGTACTTGGCCATCGCGGCGGTGGCGGCATCGAGCTGACCGTCCATCAGCAGGCCAAGCAGGCGGTCGACAAAGACCTGTGCGACCTGTACCTCGGTTTTCATTTCGGCGAGCTTGAAGCGGTTGTGCTGGAAATCGATCACGCGCTGGCCGAAGGCCTTGCGATCCTTGGTGTAGGCCAGCGTCCATTCGAGCGCGGCCTCGGCGCCTGCCACCGCGCCGATGGCGATCTGCATGCGCTCCCAGGCCAGTTCCTGCATCAGCAGGAAAAAGCCCTTGCCCTCGCCGCCGAGGATGTTGCTGGCCGGCACGCGTACGTCTTCGAAGAAGAGTTCCGAGGTGTCCTGCGCCTTCATGCCGATTTTTTCGAGGTTGCGCCCGCGCGTGAAGCCGGGGCGATTGGTCTCGACCAGCACCAGCGAGGTACCCTTGGCGCCTTGCGTCGGGTCGGTCTTGGTAACAACGATCACCAGGTCGGCGTTCTGGCCGTTGGTGATGAAGGTCTTTTGACCATTGATCACCAGTTCGTCGCCGTCACGGACCGCACTGGTGCGCACGCTTTGCAGGTCGCTGCCCGCGCCCGGCTCGGTCATGGCGATGGCGCCAATCACCTCTCCGGTGGCCATCTTCGGCAGCCAGCTGCGCTTTTGCGCCTCGGTGCCGTAGGCCAGGATATAGGGCGCCACGATATCGGAGTGCAGGCCAAAGCCGAGCCCGCTGGTGCCGGCGCGCGAGATTTCTTCAATCAGCACGGCACTGTGCAGGCGCGTACCGCCGCCGCCGCCGTATTGCTCGGGTATGGCGGGGCACAGCAGGCCGGCGGCGCCGGCCTTGCGCCAGACGGCGCGCGGCACGATGCCATCGGTTTCCCAGCCGGCATGATGGGGAATGACTTCTTCTTCCAGAAAGCGACGGGCCTGGTCCCGGAAGAGTTCATGTTCTTCACCGAAGATGGTGCGGTTGAGCATGGGTCTGTCCTTGAAGTTTGATTGAGATTGACACTGGCATGACCGACGGCTGCGAAGCGTTGCTTGTCCATGTGGGATGCGCCGAAAGCACCCAACGCGCGATGGACAAGGCTATCGACCAAACGCTTGTTAGATGATATAGTATACGGCATGACAAAGGAACAAGACAACCCACTCTCGCGCAGAGATGCGATCCTGGCGACCGCGGCGAGTCTGTTCCGGCGCCAGGGTTTCGAGCGCACTTCGGTGCGCGAGATTGCCCAGGCCATGGGCATGACTTCCGGCTCGCTCTTCTACCATTTCGCCTCCAAGGAGGACCTGCTGGTGGCGGTCATGGAGGAGGGCGTTCGCGACATCATGCAGTCGGTGCGCGACGGGCTGGCTGGCGAGTTTCGCTTGCCCGGGCGGCTGCTGTCGATGGTGCGCAGCCACCTGAAGGCTTTGCTGGGTACGAGGCTCGATGCCATGACCGTGCTGCTCTACGAGTGGCGCAGCCTTTCGCCGGACGCGCAGACCCGGGTGATGGCATTGCGCGACGCCTACGAGGCTTTGTGGATGGTGCCGATCAGCGAGGCCGCGGCGCTGGGCCTGGTCGACGCCGATGCCGTACTGGTGCGCCAGACGGTGCTCGGCGCCCTCAACTGGACGGCGCAGTGGTACCGGCCTGGCGGGCGTCTGGACCTGGATGCGCTGGCGCAGCGTATGTTCTCCATGCTGTTTCCTCGCGTGGCCGCATCCGATGTGCAAGATGCGGCATGCGCAAGCAGACCGAAGGCTATCGGTGTCCCTTCGGAGAGCCCGGGAGCAGGGCCGTTTGAAACAATGCCTTCTTTGAATTGAAAGCTAAACAGGAGAAAAGTAGCTATGAAATCGACCATGATGCAAGTGCCGCTCTCGCTCAACCACTTTCTGGAGCGAGCCAGACTGTACTACCCGAAGGTGGAGATCGTTTCGAGGATGCCCGACAAGTCCTTGCACCGTTATACCTACGCCGACTTCCACCGTCGGGCCAAGGGTCTGGCCGAGGCGCTGGTCAAGGCCGGTATCAAGCCCGGTGACCGGGTCGCCACCCTCATGTGGAACCATTACGCCCACCTTGAGTGCTATTTCGGCATTCCGGCGGCTGGCGCGGTGATGCACAACCTCAATCTGCGCCTGTTTCCGCACGACATTGCGTTCATCGTCAACCACGCCAAGGACCGCTTTTTGATCGTCGACGATGTCTTGCTGCCGCTGCTGGCGCAGTTTGCCAAGGATGTCAACCTGGAGCGCGTCATCGTGGTGCCGCTGACCGGCAAGCCAGTGGCGCAGGGCTATGACGATTACGAGGCTTTTCTTGCCACGGCAACCGGCGACTTCAATTACGTCGAGGTCGACGAGAACGCACCCTGCGGCATGTGCTACACGTCGGGCACCACCGGCAATCCCAAAGGCGTTGTCTATTCGCACCGTTCGACCGTGTTGCATACGCTGGTGGCGGCGTTGCCGGGCGGCATCAATGTGGCGGGCACTGACACGGTGCTGCCGGTGGTGCCGATGTTCCACGCCAATGCCTGGGGTCTGCCCTTCGTCGCCGCCTTTGTCGGCGCCAAGCAGGTGTTTCCCGGGCCGCATCTCGATTCGGACTCGCTGCTCGACCTGTACCAGCGCGAGCGCGTCACCATTACCGGCGGGGTGCCGACGATCTGGCTGTCGCTGTTGCAGACGCTGCGTGCCAATCCCGGCAAGTACGACTTGGTGCCCGGCATGCGCATGATGGTCGGTGGTTCAGCGGCACCCGAATCGCTGTTCCGCGGCTTCGACGAATTCGGTCTCGAGGTCAGTACCGCCTGGGGCATGACCGAGACCTCGCCGCTCGGTACCGTATCGTCGCTCAAGCCCTGGATGCGGAAGTTGCCCAAGGATGAGCAATACGCTTTCCGTATCAAACAGGGGATGGCCGTGCCATTGGTTGAGATTCGTCTGATCGGCGACGAGGGGGCTGTGCCCTGGGATGGCCAATCGGTCGGCGAAATACAGGTGCGTGGACCGTGGATCACCGGCAGCTACCATGAAATACCACCCAACGAAAGCAGCTTCACGGCCGATGGCTGGCTGCGTACCGGCGATGTCGGCTGTATCGACTCCGAGGGCTTTCTGCGCCTGACCGACCGCACCAAGGATTTGATCAAGTCGGGTGGCGAATGGATCAGCTCGGTCGATCTGGAAAACGCCTTGATGGGGCATCCGGCGGTGCTGGAGGCATCTGTGATCGCAGTGCCGCACCCGCGCTGGGCCGAGCGGCCGCTGGCGGTGATTGTGCTACGCCCTGGCATGAGCGCCACCGCAGAAGAGATGCGCGACCACTTGGCCAAGACCTTCGCCAAGTGGCAGCTGCCTGAGGGTTTTGCCTTTGTGAGCGAGATTCCGCATACCTCGACCGGCAAGTTCCTCAAGACCAAGCTGCGCGAGATGTACAAGGACTGGAAATGGGAGTGAGCCGGGATTGAACGGGCCGGATTCGGCTCCGTTCTTGCCGTTTTTGAGCCGTTTGTTTTTTAACCAGATGGAGATAAAGTGAAGATATTGGTCGCCGTCAAGCGGGTGCTGGACTACAACGTCAAGGCCCGTGTCAAGTCCGACGGTTCGGGGGTCGATCTCGCGAACCAGAAGTTGTCCATGAACCCGTTCGACGAGATCGCCTGTGAAGAGGCGGTGCGGCTCAGGGAGGCCGGTGTCGCTTCTGAGGTGATCGTCGTGTCCTGCGGCCCGGCCGCTTGCCAGGAAACGCTGCGCAGCGCCATGGCCATCGGTGCCGATCGCGCCGTGCTGGTTGAAACTGACGCCGCGCTCGAACCGCTGGCGGTGGCCAGGCTGATGCAGCATGTGGCCACCAAAGAAGCGGTGCAGTTCGCCATCTTCGGCAAGCAGGCGATTGATGACGACGCTGGCCAGACTGGCCAGATGTTCGGCGCGCTGATGGGCTGGGCCCAGGCCAGCTTCGCCTCCAAGGTGCAGTTCAGCGGCGACACCGCCACCATCACGCGCGAGATCGACGGTGGCCTGGAAACCCTGGCCATGAAGCTGCCGGCCGTGATCACGACCGACCTGCGCCTGAACGAGCCGCGCTTCATCACGCTGCCCAACATCATGAAGGCCAAGAAAAAGCCGCTGGAGGTGATCAAGGCGGCCGAGCTCGGCATCGACATCGCGCCGCGCACGGTGACCCTGCATGTCAGCGAGCCGGCGGCGCGCAAGGCCGGCATCAAGGTGGCCGACACGGCCGAACTCGTCAAACGACTCAAAGAAGAAGCGAAGGTGATCTGATGACAAGCCTGATCATTGCGGAACACGACAACGCCGTACTCAAGGCGGCCACGCTGAACACGATTGCCGCGGCCACGCGCATCGGCGGCGACATTCACGTGCTGGTGGCGGGCAGCAACTGTGCGGCCGTTGCCCAGGCTGCGGCGGCGGTCGCGGGCGTCGCCAAGGTGCTGCACGCCGACGCGGCGCACTACGAGGCCCATCTGGCCGAGAACCTGGCCGCGCTGGTGCAGTCACGCGTGCGCGCCGATACGGGCTACACCCATGTGCTGGCACCGGCCACGGCCTTTGGCAAGAATGTGCTGCCGCGCGTGGCGGCCTTGCTGGATGCCTCCCAGGTGTCGGACGTGATCGCGATCGAATCGCCCGACACCTTCCAGCGCCCGTTCTATGCCGGCAACGCGCTGGCCCGCGTGCAATCGAAGGATGCCATCAAGGTGCTGAGCATTCGCACCACCGCCTTCGACCCGGCGGGTGCGGGCGGCACGGCAGCGGTCGAGACGCTGGCTGCGGCTGGCGACCTCGGCCTGACCACGCTGGTTGGACGTGAGGTGGTGAAGCTGGAACGCCCGGAACTCACCGCCGCGTCGGTCATCGTGTCGGGCGGACGCGGACTGGGCGCGGCCGACCAGTTTCACGCCGTGCTGGAGCCGCTGGCCGACAAGCTCGGTGCCGCGCTCGGCGCGTCGCGTGCGGCGGTTGACGCCGGCTACGCACCGAATGACTACCAGGTCGGCCAGACCGGCAAGATCGTGGCACCCCAGTTGTACGTGGCGGTTGGCATCTCGGGCGCCATCCAGCACCTGGCCGGCATGAAGGACAGCAAGGTGATCGTTGCGATCAACAAGGACGCAGAAGCGCCGATCTTCCAAGTGGCCGACTATGGGCTGGTGGCGGATCTGTTCACAGCAGTGCCCGAATTGGTCACTGCGTTATAGGTCGCAGCGGATCCCGAGGTGAACTAGAGGCCAGGCTTGTTCCTGGCTGTGTGGTCGGCGGCACCGGCCAAACAATTCAAAAAGTAGGAAACATCGATCATGAACCCCTCAACCTCCGTCATCGCTGGTGTGCCATCCCCTGGTGCAATTGCTCGCGTGGCCATCGGCGACTTCCTGCGCCGCTCGGCAGCGCGAGACCGTGCCAAGACGGCGTTCGTGCTCGGCGATCAGCGCATGAGCTACGGTGATCTCGATGAGCGCGTGACCCGCTGCGCCAATGCCTTGCTGGCAGCCGGCTTGGTGCGAGGTGACCGCGTGGCCACGCTATGCAATAACTCGCTTGAGTTCCTGGTGGCCATGTTCGGCATCCATCGCGCCGGCCTGATCTGGGTGCCGATCAACACAGGCCTGGGGCTGGATGACGTTCGCTACATCATCGACCACTCTGAGGCGCGCTTCCTGCTGGTGGATGCCGCTCTGCTGGTGCGCCCGGAGTTGCGTGCAGTCATCGAGGCGCAGCCCGGTCGCGGATGGGTGCTGGAAGGCGAGGGGGCTGGGGCTTTTAGCAGCTTCGCTGCTGCGATTGCTGCGCAGTCTGCCACTGAGTCCGAGGTCGAAATTCATGACCGCGACGTAGCCCAGATCATGTACACCAGCGGAACCACCGGCCGCCCTAAGGGGGTGATGCAAAGCCATTTGTCGGTGGTGATGGCAGCGATGAACAACGCGCTTGAGTTGGGGGTGTGGCGCGATGCCGTGAACATTGCCGTGCTGCCCCTCTTTCATTGCGCCCAGCACACGCTGATGTGCGGCGTGCTGGCGGGCGGCGGCACGGTGATTGTGATGCGCGCATTCGACCCCGCAGCCATGCTCGACGCCATCGAGCGTGAACGGGTGACCTTGCTGGTGGGCTTGCCGCTGATGCACAAGGCCATGCTCGATCATCCCTCGCGCCCGGGGCGAGACCTGTCGAGCCTGCGCATGTGCGTGTACGCCATGGCGCCCATGGCCGAGACCCTGCTGCGCCGCCTGATCGCCGAGTTCTGCCCGAATTACTCATTGGCCACCGGTCAGACCGAGATGTACCCGCTCACCATGGCCTTCCGGCCGGAAGAGCAGCTTAAACGCTTTGGTTCCTACTGGGGCGTCAGTGCATTGATCAACGACACGGCGGTGATGGACGACGCGGGCCAGCTGCTCGGCCCCGGCGAGGTCGGCGAGATCGTGCACCGCGGTCCGAACGTGATGGAGGGCTACTACAAAAATCCCGAAGCCACCGCTGAGGCACGCGCTTTCGGCTGGCACCACACCGGTGACCTAGGCATGTGGGTCGATGGCCAGATGATGTTCAGGGACCGCAAGAAGGACATGATCAAGACCGGCGGCGAAAACGTGCCGTCCATCAAGGTCGAGGCCACGTTGCTGCGCCACCCGGCGGTGGCCAATGTGGCGGCGGTTGGTTTGCCGCACCCGCGCTGGATCGAGGCGGTCACCGCCTTCGTGGTGCTCAAGCCAGGGGCGCAGGCCGACGAGGCCGAGTTGATCAACCACTGCAAGGAGCATCTCGGTGGCTTTGAGGTGCCCAAGGCGATCCGCATCGTCGATGCCTTGCCGATGACCTCCACCGGCAAGATTCAAAAGCATCCGCTGCGTGACAGCTATCGCGCCCTGTACGAGGACATTGAACGATAGGTGTCGGGAAGGTCATGGGGTGTGCAACACACGCCCGCGCCTGTGACCAAGCTGCTTGCAAGGCGTGCTTCGGCTTGCGGTCCTAACTAACCACCGTTCTATCAATATGTTCGCATGACGTTTATCGAAACCAGCCGGTTTCCGGCAGGCGCGGACAGTCGCCCTTGATCCTTGATCCTTGTTCATCCCACCGTCAGAAAGGTTTTCCATGTCCGTCGTTCCTGCCATCTTGCTTGCGGTTGATGCCGACGGCATTGCGACCCTGACCCTCAACCGGCCCGATCAGCTCAATGCCTTCGATCTTGAGATGGTGGATGCTTGGCGCGCAGCACTTGAGCAGGCCGAAGCTGATGAGCGAGTCAAGGTGATCGTGGTCACCGGTGCCGGACGCGCCTTCTGTGCGGGTGGCGACTTCGAGGAAATGGCTAAGTTCAGTGAAATGGACAGCATGGGACGCAAGGATTTTCTGTACCGCCACGTGCATCGCATTGCGCTCACGCTGGAGCGGATGGAAAAACCGGTCATTGCCGCTGTCAACGGCGCTGCGCGAGGCGCTGGCTGCGACATGGCCTTGATGTGCGATATCCGCTTGATGGCCAGCTCGGCCACGCTGGCCGAGAGTTATATCAACATCGGACTGATGGCCGGTGATGCCGGTGCCTGGTACTTGCCGCGACTGATAGGCACGGCGCGCGCGCTCGAGTTGTTCTGGACCGGTCGCGTGGTGGGGGCGGAAGAGGCCGACCGCATTGGCATGGTCAATCGCGTGGTGCCCGATGCCGAACTGATGACCGCCACCTACGATATGGCGCGCACCATTGCCGCCAAGCCGCAGCAGGCGGTGCGCTTCTTTCGCCGCGCCGTCTACCAAAGCCAGACCATGGCGCTCGCCACACACCTGGACATGGTGTCCTCGCACATGGCGGTGCTCGAAGAAACGCCCGAGCATCGCGCCGGCATTGCGGCCTTCCGCACCCGCTCACGCGCCAGCAAGTAGAAAAGGGCGTTGCCGTGCAAGGTATTCTGAGTGGCATCACCGTCGTCGATCTGTCTCGCTTGATAGCCGGGCCTTACGCGGCCATGGTGCTGGCCGACCTGGGCGCCCGCGTCATCAAGGTCGAAGCCATGACAGGCGAGGAGGGGCGGCATTTCGGCCCGCCGTTTTATGGCGACTCCAGCGTCGCTTTCATGACCTGCAACCGGGGCAAAGAGTCGATCGCGCTGGACATACGCACCCCTGCCGGGCGCTCGGTGCTGGAGCGCCTGATTTCAAAAGCCCAGGTTCTGGTGCACAACTTTCGCCCCGACTTTGCCGAGACACATGCGCTGACCTACGACGCGGTGCGGCGCATCAACCCGACGCTGGTGTACTACATGGTCAGCGCCTTCGGTGAGCAGGGCGACTACCGGCTCAGGCCCTCGGTCGACAGCGTGGTGCAGGGCATGACGGGGGCCTTCTACGCCAGCGGGGAAGAGGGCAATCCACCGGTTCGTATCGGCTTGCCGATCATCGATGTGGCGTCCGGCATGTGCGGCGCGTTGGGCGTGCTGGCCGCGGTGATGCATTGGCAGCAGACCGGCCAGGGGCAGCGCGTGGAGTTGTCCCTGGTGGACACCATGTTCAATTTTCTTGCCAGCAAGGTAGGTGAATATGCGGTTGAGCAGCGCGAGCCGGTTCGTGCGGTGAACCTGCCGATTGCTGTGCCGAGCCGTCACTTTCGAGGCTCCGACGGTGCCTGGTTCAGCGTGTCGGTGGTGAATGAAGGTGCGTTCAAGCGGTTTTGCGCCGTCATCGAGCGGCTGGAGTGGCTCACCGATCCGCGTTACCAGCGCAATGCGGTGCGCATTGCCAACCGGCCGGCGCTGCTGGCTGAACTGGAGGCGATTTTCATCACCCGTTCGGCGGCTACCTGGGTGGCAGCCTTCGAGGCCGCCGATATTCCCTGTGGTCCGGTGAACACGGTGTCCGAGGCCATGGCCGACCCGGTGCTGGCCGCCCGTTTCGTGGAGCACCCCGAGATGCCGGGGCTGCCGCTGATCCCTTTTCCGGCGCAGCTGGCTGCAGGCATGCGCAAGATCGGTGAGATGCCGGCGCCTCCTGCGCTGGGGCAGCATACCGGGCAGGTGCTGGGCGAATTGGGCTACGGTGCGCCGGAGATTGCCCAACTGGTGCGCGACGGGGTCGTGCGCCTGCAAGAAACCGCCATGGCAAGCACAGCAGGAGGGAAGCCATGAGCCCGTCTTCCACCGACATCTTGTGGACCCCCCGCGCGGATCGCATCGCGGGTGCCGAGGTGACCCGTTTCCAACAATGGCTGGAACGCGAAAAAGGCCTGCGCTTTGCCGACTACGAGGCCTTGTGGCAATGGTCCGTGGATGACCTGGAGGTCTTCTGGCGCGCCATCGTCGAGTATTTCGAGTTGCCGCTCGACGACTGGAATGGCCCGGTTCTGAGCGATCGCCGGATGCCAGGCGCGCAATGGTTTGTGGGCGCGCGCACCAACTATGCGCGGCAGGTGTTCCGGCACGCCACGGACGCTAGACCGGCCATCGTCTTCCGCAATGAAGCGGGCGAGCGGGCGGACATGTCCTGGCGCACGCTGCAAGACCAGGTGGCGGCGCTGGCCCAGTGGCTGCGCGCGGCGGGCGTGGGGCCGGGCGACCGCGTGGTGGCCTACCTGCCCAATATTCCGCAGACCATCGTGGCTTTTCTGGCCACGGTTTCGGTGGGGGCGGTCTGGTCGGTGTGCTCGCCCGACATGGGGGCGCCCACGGTGCTGGACCGTTTCCGGCAGATCGATCCGAAGGTGTTGATCGCGGTCGACGGCTACCACTGGGGTGGCAAGCGCTTCGACCGGCGCGAAGCCGTGGCCACGCTGCTCGACGGGCTGCCCAGCGTCGAGCGCTGCGTGCTCTTGCCCTGCCTGGAGCGCAGCGCCAGCGCGGACGCGCTGCGCGGTGGCGTGCTCTGGAGCGAGGTGGTCAGCGCCCCGGCTGAACTGCGCATCGAGTCACTGCCTTTCGACCACCCGCTGTGGGTGGTGTATTCGTCGGGCACCACCGGCTTGCCCAAACCCATCGTGCACGGCCATGGCGGCATTGTGCTGGAGCAGGTCAAGCTGATGCGCCTGCACAACGACCTCGGTCCCGAAGACCGCTTCCACTGGTTTTCCACCACCGGCTGGATCATGTGGAACTGCCAGGTGGGCGGTTTGCTGGTGGGGGCGACGGCCTGCCTGTACGACGGCAACCCGGCCTGGCCCGACTACACCACGCTGTGGCGTTTCGCTGGGGAAGTCGGCGTGACGTTTCTGGGTGCCGGTGCGGCGTTTTATGCGGCCTGCCAGAAAGCCGGTGTCGAGCCGCGCGAGGTGGGCGCGCTGGGGCCGCTGCGCACCGTGGGTTCGACCGGCTCGCCACTGTCCCCGGAAAGCTACCAGTGGATTGCCAAGCATGTCGGGCGCGATGTCTGGATCAACCCGATCTCCGGCGGCACCGACTTCGCCGGGGCCTTCGTCGGCGGCGTGCCGACCCTGCCCGTTGTCGTGGGAGAAATGCAGGGGCGCTGCCTTGGGGCGCGCGTCGAGGCCTTCAGCGAGCAGGGCCAGCTGGTCGTGGACGAGGTGGGTGAGTTGGTCTGCACCGCGCCCATGCCGTCCATGCCCCTCTACTTCTGGAACGACCCCGGCAACCGGCGCTATCTGGACAGTTATTTCGACATGTACCCCGGCGTCTGGCGGCATGGCGACTGGCTTCGCATCACACCGCGCGGCGGCGCAATCATCTACGGTCGCAGCGACACCACCATCAACCGCCACGGCGTGCGCATGGGCACGAGCGACATCTACAGCGTGGTCGAGGCGCTGCCCGAAGTGCTCGACAGCCTGGTGGTCGACCTTGAATATCTGGGGCGCGAAAGCTACATGCCGATGTTCGTCGTGCTGCGTCCGGGCGTGGTGCTGGACGCGCCGCTGATCGGGCGCATCCAGAGCGCCATCCGCGCGGCCGCGTCGCCGCGCCATGTGCCGGACGCGGTGTTTGCCGTGGCCGAGGTGCCGCGCACGCTCACCGGCAAGAAGCTCGAACTGCCGATCAAGAAGCTGCTGCTCGGCCAGCCCATCGACAAAGTGGTCAACCGCGATGCACTGACCAACCCCGCCAGCCTGGACTGGTTTCTTGAATTTGCACGCGGGCATGCCACGCAGAGCCGCTGATTTTCCCCAACTTTTTTTCACGAGGAAACACCATGAGCGATCAGGAAGTCATTTACGAAGTCAAGAACTTTGTCGCCACCATCACCATCAACCGACCCAAGACGCTCAACGCGTTCACCGGCGATACGATCAAAGAGATGGAGCGGCTGCTGGCCCAGGCCGGCAATGATCCGAAGGTCGGCGTGATCGTGCTGACCGGTACGGGCGAGCGCGCCTTTTGCGTCGGCGGTGATGTCAACTGGGAAAAGGGCGACAGCAGCGGCAAGAGCGGCCTGCAGGACCTGGAATTCAACTTCAACCGCCAGATCGCCGAATGCCCAAAGCCCGTGATCGCGCGCGTCAACGGCTACGCGATTGGCGCCGGTCACCACATTGCCTATTTCTGTGACTTCACGATTGCCGCCGAGCACGCGATCTTTGGCCAGAACGGCCCGCGCGTCGGTTCACCGGCGGGTGGTTACATCGTCTCGCATTCGGCCAATGTGCTTGGCCACAAGCGTGCGCGCGAGCTGTGGATGCTGTGCCGCCGCTACAGCGCGAAGCAGGCGTTCGACTGGGGTCTGGCCAATTCGGTGGTGCCCATGGCCCAGCTCGACGAAGAAGTGCAGAAGTACTGCGACGAATTGCTGTCGCTGTCGCCGACCTGCCTGAAGATCGTCAAGTGTTCGTTCTACCACCACATGGCCCCGATCATGGGCAAGGACATGAACGACCTGATCCAGGAAGTGGCACCCAACTATTTCAGTACCGGCGAGCAGCAGGAAGGGGCCAGCGCCTTTCTTGAAAAACGCAAGCCCGACTTCAGCAAATTCCGCTAACCGGTAATCTTTGTCCTGCGCGGCTCAGCGGGGAACTTTTAGAGACTGAAAAATGATGAACCAAGAACGTTACCCCGAGTTGCGCGCCGCCCTGCGCGATCTTTTCAAACGCTTCCCCGACGAGTACTTTCGCAAGATTGACGATGCCCGTGCTTACCCCGAGGCGTGTGTGGACGCGCTGACCAGGGCCGGCTGGCTGGCGGTGATGATTCCGCAGGAGTACGGCGGAGCTGGCTTGGGTCTGGCCGAAGCCTCGGTGGTGATGGAAGAGGTCAACCGCTGCGGCGGCAATGCCGGCGCCTGTCACGGCCAGATGTACAACATGGGCACCTTGCTGCGCCATGGCTCGGATGAGCAGAAGCGCCTCTACCTGCCCAAAATTGCCAGCGGCGATCTGCGCCTGCAGTCCATGGGCGTGACCGAGCCAACCACAGGCACCGACACCACCAAAATCAAGACCACCGCGGTCAAGCAGGGCGACCGCTATGTGGTCAATGGCCAGAAGGTCTGGATCTCGCGGATTCAGCACTCCGACCTCATGATTTTGCTGGCACGCACCACCCCGCTCAAAGATGTGAAGCGCAAGTCAGAGGGCATGTCGATCTTCATCGTTGACCTGCACCAGGCCATTGGCCAGGGCATGACGGTGAACCCGATCCGCAACATGGTTAACCACGAGACCAATGAGCTGTTTTTTGACAACCTCGAAATCCCGGCCGAGAACCTGATCGGCGAGGAGGGCAAAGGTTTCAAGTACATCCTGGACGGACTGAACGCTGAGCGCACGCTGATTGCCGCCGAGTGCATTGGCGACGCCCGCTGGTTCGTCGAGCGCAGCGCCCGCTATGCCAGTGAGCGCCGCGTGTTTGACCGCCCGATCGGGCAGAACCAGGGCGTGCAATTTCCCCTGGCCGAGGCACACATCGAGACCGAGGCCGCTGACCTGATGCGCTGGCGTGCCTGCGAGCTGTTTGACGCCCACCAACCGTGTGGCGCAGAGGCCAATATGGCCAAGTACCTGGCCGCCAAAGCCTCCTGGGAGGCGGCCAACACCGCCATTCAGACCCATGGCGGCTTTGGTTTCGCCTGCGAATACGACATCGAGCGCAAGTTCCGCGAAACCCGGCTGTACCAGGTGGCGCCGATCTCCACCAACCTGATCCTGAGCTACGTGGCCGAACACGTGCTGGATCTGCCCCGTTCATTCTGAAAGAAATTGCCATGCGTCCATTGGAAGGAATGCTGATCGTTACGCTGGAGCACGCGATTGCCGCGCCGTTCTGCACCCGCCAACTGGCCGACCTCGGCGCGCGCGTCATCAAGGTCGAGCGCCCGGGTGAGGGCGACTTCGCCCGCGCCTACGACAGCCGGGCCCACGGCTCGGCTTCCCACTTCGTCTGGTGCAACCGCTCCAAGGAAAGCCTGACGCTCGACCTCAAGCACCCAGATGCCCGCGCCGTGCTGCAAAAGCTGGTGGAGCGCGCCGACGTGCTGGTGCAGAATCTGGCGCCCGGTGCTGCCGCGCGCATGGGACTGGACCACGCCAGCCTGGCGCCGGTCAATCCGCGCATCGTGGTGTGCGACATCTCGGGCTACGGCGACGGCGGCCCCTACACCGAGAAAAAAGCCTATGACCTGCTGATCCAGAGCGAGGCCGGTTTTGTCTCCGTCACGGGCACGCCCGAACAGCCCTCCAAGGCCGGCCTGTCGATTGCCGACATCGCCGCCGGCATGTACGCTTACAGCAGCGTGCTGGCCGCCTTGCTGGAGCGTGGGCGCACCGGGCGCGGCCAGCGGCTCGAAATCTCGATGCTCGAAGCCATGTCCGAATGGATGGGCTTCCCGCTCTATTACACGCTGGACGGCCAGCCGCCGCCGCCGCGTGCCGGCGCCTCGCACGCCGCCATTTACCCCTACGGCCCCTTTGCCTGCGGCGACGGCAAGCAAGTGGTGCTGGCGGTGCAGCACGACCGCGAATGGGCCACCTTCTGCAACCAGGTGTTGCAATTGCCCGAGCTGACCGCACAGTACCTGGGCAACGCCAACCGGCTGGCCCAGCGCGAGAAACTGCGCGGCATCATCGAAGGCGTCTGCGCCACCCTGACCGCGGCGCAACTGGTGGCGCGGCTGGATGCGGCGCAAATCGCCAATGGCCAGCTCAACGAGATGGCCGACCTGTGGAAGCACCCGCAACTCGCGGCGCGCGGGCGCTGGACCGAGATCGGCTCGCCCGGCGGCACGTTGCCGGCGCTGTACCCGCCGCACCACGTCAATGGCAGCGAGCCGCCGCCGCCCATGGGGCCGGTGCCTGCGCTGGGCCAGCACACCGAAGCCATCCTGACCGAGCTCGGCTACGGCGAGACTGACATTGCCCGGCTGCGTGCGGACAAAGCCATCTGACTGCGAGATCGATGCCATGACCCTGGATACAAACCCGAGCGCGACGCTGGCTGCCTTTGCCGCCGATCTGTCATTCGACACCATTCCGGCGCCGGTGCTGCGCCGCACCGAAGACCTGTTCCTCGACTGGTACGCCTCCGCGCTGGCGGGCAAGGGCGCCCGGCCGGTCGAGGCCATCGAAGCCTATGCCCGCGCCATGGGGCCGGACTCGGGCCGCGCCGAGGTGCTGATCTCGCGCCGCACCACCTCGCCCCATTTCGCCGCGATGGTCAACGCGGCCGCCTCGCACTTCGCCGAGCAGGATGACGTCCACAACGGCTCGGTGTTTCATCCCGCGGCCGTCGTGTTCCCGGTGGCGCTGGCCATCGCGCAGGACATCGGTGCCAGCGGCCGCGAGTTCCTGGCCGCCGTGGTGGCGGGCTATGAAGTCGGCATTCGTGTGGGCGAGTTCCTGGGCCGCTCGCACTACCGCATCTTTCACACCACGGCCACCGCCGGCACGCTGGCCGCCGCCGCAGCGGCCGGACGGCTGCTCAAGCTCGATGCCGCCACCATGCTGCATGCCTTCGGCAGCGCCGGCACACAAGCCGCCGGACTGTGGGAGTTTTTGCGCGACGCCGCCGACTCCAAGCAGCTGCACACCGCGCACGCGGCATCCTGCGGTCTGACCTCGGCCTACCTGGCGCGAAGCGGTTTTACCGGCGCGCGCCAGATTCTGGAAGGCGCGCAGGGCATGGCCGCGGGCATGTCGAGCGACGCCGATCCGGCGCGCCTGACCGACCGCCTGGGCCAGCGCTGGGCCACGGCGGAAACCTCGTTCAAATACCACGCCTCGTGCCGCCACACCCACCCCAGCGCCGATGCGCTGCTGACGCTGATGCAGACGCACGGCGTGAAAGCCGACGACATCGAAAGCGTCACCACCCAGGTGCACCAGGGCGCCATCGACGTGCTGGGCCGCGTCACCGTGCCGGCCACCGTGCACCAGGCCAAGTTCTCGATGGGCACGGTGCTGGCGCTGGCGGCCGAATACGGCTTTGCCGGGCTGAATGAATTTGAAGCGCATTACCTCGCGCCGCGCGTGGCCGCCTTGCGCGACCGCGTGACCATGCAGCTCGACGCCGAGGTCGATCAGGCCTACCCGCAGCGCTGGATCGGCAAGGTGACGGTGACGACGCGCGATGGCCGCAGCTTGAGCGCGCGGGTCGATGAGCCCAAAGGCGACCCCGGCAACACACTGACGCGCGCCGAGATCGAAGACAAGGCGCAGCGCCTGGCAGCCTACGGCAAGGGGGCTACGCCTGCCGAGGTTCAGGCGCTGATCGCGCGCGTCTGGGCGGTGGCCGAGGCGCCGCGCATGGACCGCTGGTTGGAGGCACGCGCATGACAGCCCATACCTCTGGCCCAAAGGCTTTGCTGCATGCCTATCTTTTTGTGCCCGCCGACCGGCCCGAGCGCATTGCCAAGGCGCGCGCCAGCGGTGCCGACGCGGTGATTGTTGACCTGGAAGACGCAGTGGCCCCCGAGGCCAAAGTGCGCGCGCGCGAGGCGCTGGCGGCGCTGCTGGACGAGGCCGCGCCGCTGGTGGTGCGCATCAACGCCGCCGGCACGCCCTGGTTTGACGATGACCTGGAACTGTGCCGCCACCCCGGCGTGGCCGCCATCATGCTGCCCAAGGCCGAAGGCATCGACGCCGTTTGCACCGTGGTCGAGACCACCTACCAGGACGTGCTGCCCATCATCGAGTCGGCGCGCGGCCTGCATGAGATGGACAGCATCGCACGCGTGCCGGGCGTGATCCGGCTGGCCTTTGGCAGCGTCGATCTGGCGCTGGATCTGGGCATTGAGTGTGCGCCCGATGGCACGGAAATCGAGCTGCTGGCCTTCCGCTCCCAACTGGTGCTGGCTTCGCGGCTGGCCGGGCTGGCGGCGCCGGTGGATGGTGTCAGCACCGCCATCGACGACCTGCAACGCTTGCAGGCCGACACCGAACGCTCACGTCGACTCGGCTTTGGTGCCAAGCTGTGTATCCACCCGAAGCAGCTGGCCACCGTCCAGGCGGTGTTCACGCCGAGCCCTGAACGGCTTGACTGGGCGCGCCGCGTCTGCAAAGCATTTGAAACGGCGGGTGGTTCCGCCGTGGCCGTGGACGGCCAGATGGTCGACCTGCCGGTGGTGCAGCGCGCGCGCGCCGTGCTGCGCGACGCGGGTCTGAGCGCCTGATTTTTTAACCCACTCCAATCGACTGGAATTCCTTATGACTCGCAAAGCCAAACCCATCCGCTCCGACATTGCCTGGAGTACCCCCGACCGCATCGAGGTGCACGGCAAGAGTCTGCCTGACGAAATCCTCGGCCATCTCAACCTGGGTGATATGGCCTTCTTGCAGATCGTCGGGCGCATGCCAACGCAGCAGGAGTCCAACGTCTTCAACGCCATCGCGGTGACGCTGGTCGAGCACGGCATCACGCCCAGTGCGCTGGTCGCGCGACTGACCTACGCCGGTGCGCCCGAGTCGTTGCAGGCCGCAGTGGCGGCCGGATTGTGCGGCCTGGGCAGCGTGTTCGTCGGCAGCACCGAAGGCACCGCCAAAATGCTCTACGAGGCCCTGCCACCCGGAACGAAAGGGGCTGACCTGGAGCGCATCGCCATCGACACCGTGGCAGCCTTTCGTGCCCGCGGCCAGATCATCCCCGGCCTGGGACATCCGCTGCACAAGCCGGTCGATCCGCGCGCCCCGCGCCTGTTCCAGATCGCCAAGGACAATGGCTTTTCCGGCGACTACATCCGGCTCGAACAACTGATCTGCGCCGAGGCCGAGCGCGTCGCTGGCAAGTCGCTTCCCGTCAACGCGACCGGCGCCATCGGCGCCATCAGCTGCGAGCTCGGGCTACCATGGAAAATTGTGCGCGGCATCGGCGTCCTGGCGCGTGCCATAGGGCTGGTGGGACACATCCTGGAAGAGAGCAAGAACCCGATGGCGGTCGAGATCTGGCAGCGGGTCGAAGACGAGGCCACCCAGCACATCAGACCACAAGGCGCCTGAAGCGCTGTGGCTGGCCTTGCAGGCACGATGCGCCCGCGTCGACCTATCGATTGAATTTTGCTGGACACCACTGGAGTATTGCGCAATGAATGACACGATCCTGAGAGAAGAACCCATCCACTGGGTGCAATCACCCCCGCAGCCTGCCGAGGCATCGAGCGTGGGAACCTTGTCGGTCGAGGCCCGCCAGCAGGCCTGGCCGGTGGCCGAGGTGCAGGCCCTGCTGGACCTGTCATTCCCTGAGCTGATGCACCGCGCGCAGACCGTGCACCGCGAGCACCACGACCCCACCGAGATGGAGCTGGCCACGCTGCTGTCCATCAAGACCGGCGGCTGCCCGGAGGACTGCGGCTACTGCCCGCAGTCGGTGCACTACGAGACCGGCGTGCCCGCCACCAAGATGATGACGTCCGAGGAAGTGCGCGAGGCCGTGCTCGGCGCCAAGGCGGCCGGCGCCTCGCGCTTCTGCATGGGTGCCGCCTGGCGAGCGCCCAACGACCGCGACCTGGAAAAGGTCGAGGAGTTGGTGCGCGTGATCAAGGACGAGGGCCTGGAGGCCTGCTGCACCCTGGGCATGCTCACGGGCGACCAGGCGCAACGCCTCAAGGGTGCTGGTCTGGACTACTACAACCACAACCTGGACACCGCGCCCGAGCTGTACGGCGACATCATCACCACCCGCGACTACCAGGACCGGCTGGACACGCTGGGCCACGTGCGCGGGGCCGGCATCCACGTCTGCAGCGGCGGCATCGTGGGCATGGGCGAGTCCCGCGCCGGGCGCGCCGGCCTGATCGCGCAACTGGCCAACCTGGCACCGTACCCCGAGTCGGTGCCGATCAACCACCTGGTCAAGGTGCCCGGCACGCCGCTGGCCGACGAGCCCGACCTCGACCCGCTGGAGTTCGTGCGCACCGTGGCGGTGGCCCGCATCACCATGCCCAGGGCCAAGGTGCGCCTGTCGGCCGGGCGCCGGCAGATGGACGAATCGACCCAGGTGCTGTGCTTCCTGGCCGGCGCCAACTCCATCTTCTACGGTGACAAGCTGCTGGTGACCGGCAATCCCGACGTGGAAGCCGACCAGGACCTGCTGGCCCGCACGGGCATGCACACCACGCGGGCGCACGCCTGACCTTGGCCCTGTCGATGGCCGAGGCTCCCTCCGTTCAAGCAAATCCCCTATGTTCCGCACCCTGCTGAAATCCAAAATCCACCGCGCCATCGTCACCCACTGCGAGCTGCACTACGAAGGCTCTTGCGGCATCGACGAAGACCTGCTGGAGGCGAGCAACATCCGCCCCAACGAACAGGTTCACATCTGGAACGTCAACAACGGCGAACGGTTCATCACCTACGCCATCAGGTCGCCGCGCGGCAGCGGCATCATTTCGCTCAACGGCTCGGCCGCCCGGCGCGCCAGCGTGGGCGACCTGGTGATCATCGCGGCCTTCGGCATGGTGCACGAAGACAAGCTCGACGAGGCCGTGCCCCAGCTGGTGTTCCCCGACGCTGCCAACCGCATCGTCGAGATCCGCAGCGAGCCCGCAGGTCCGCAGGCCGGCGACCCGGTCATCCTGCCCCTGGGCGCCGAGCTTTGACGCAGCCCGTGTCGGCCAACGCCGTGGCGCCAGCGCAGCCCTGGTGGGTCAACCTGTTCGGCCACAACCACCCCACGATCCGCGCCGCGCTGATCAACCAGCTGCACACACTGGGCCACGTGATGCTTGCAGGCTTCACCCACGGGCAAGTGGTTGAACTCTCCGAACGCCTGGCCGCGCGCACCGGCCTTGGCCACGCCTTCTACGGCAGCGACGGTGCTAGTGCCACGGAGTTCGCGCTGAAGATGAGCGCCCACCACTGGCGCAATGCGGGCCGGGCAGGCAAGTGCCGGTTTGTCAGTGTCGCCGGGGGCTACCACGGAGAGACGGTGGGCGCGCTGGCCGTGACCGACATCGCGCTGTTCCGTGAAGCCTACGCGCCGCTGGTGCGCATGGCCGCCACCGTGCCCAGCCCCGACGCCAGGCAGGCCGCGCCCGGCGACACCCCGGCCGACGTGGCCGAGGGGGCCGCCGCCTCACTGGGCGACTGGCTGGCCGAACACGCGCACGAGACCGCTGCGGTGATCATCGAGCCGCTGATCCAGTGCGCCGCCGGCAAGGCCATGCACGACCCGCTGTACCTGAAATGTGAAACGCGCGCGTGAGCTTTGCGACCGGCACCAGGTGCACCTGGTGCTCGACGAAATCGCGGTCGGCTTCGGCCGCACCGGCACACTGTTCGCGCACGAGCAGGCGGGCATCCGCCCCGACTTTCTCTGCCTCTCCAAGGGCCTGACCGGCGGCACGCTGCCACTGTCGGTGGTGCTCACCACCGACGCGGTCTATGCCGCCTTCTACGACGACGAGGTGGCGCGCGGCTTCCTGCATTCGCACAGCTACACCTGCAACCCGCTGGCCTGCCGCGCCGCGCTGGCCACGCTGGACCTCTTCGCGCAGACCGACGCGCTGCGCCAGAACCTGGGCACCAGCGAGCGGCTGGCCGCGCAGTTCGCGCCGATCTCCAAGCACCCGCGTGTGCGCTTCGATCGACGCAAGGGCATGGTCTTCGCGTGGCACGTGCTCAGCACGCCTGCCCGACTTCGGCCGCCGCTATGCCTGCCGCGCGCTGGCGCAGGGGCTGCTGCTGCACCCCATCGGCCACACGATCTACGCCATCTTATCGACGATGCCCTGGTGCGACAGTAGTGGTCACGCCACCTCCAAATCCACCATCGCCTCGATGCACAGGTTGCGTTCGTACAGCAGCAACGCGCGGATCGCGCGCAGCCTGACCGCCAGGCACGAGGCGTCGGGAGCAAAAGCCAGCTCTTCGGTCAGCGCCGAGGTGCTGTCTGCCAGGGCCTCACGATGCCGCCCCGCCTTGAACAGCAAGGCGGAAAAGATCACCCGCACCCACATGTGGCCGAAAGGCGAAGGAGCCTCCCCGAACTTCACTTGCACCTCGCGCAAGGACTGGGGGGCCACGGTGAAACGTCAATTGCATTTGTGCGCATAGGCCAGAACCGTTTGTGCGGCGCCATAGTGGAATGGGTCCTGATCTTGTGGTCCTGCCGGCCACTGGCGCACAAAGACCTGGCATAGCGGCGCAAAAAAGCATCATGGGACGACGACGTTGTCCAAGGGCCTGCAACAACGCCAGCAAGCCGCTCTCGACCACCGCCGCCGCGTCAATGGCCCCCATCGCGACCGGCTCCGACGGGCCTCCGATCGCATTCAACAAGGAGCGAACAAAGAACACCTGGTCGCGCCAGGAAGCATCGAGTCCCACCCACACGGGGTCTGCGTCTTTGCAAGCGCGAAACCATCCGCCCATCAATGTCGTCTTGCCATAGCCGACCGGCGCAACGATGGCCACGATCCGTTCATGCATGGACAAGGGCGCAATCGCCCGCCGCGCCACTGTGGCCGTCGTCAGGTCAGGAGGAGCCCCCTCGACTGCCGCCTGGGAGGACGGCGCAGCAACAAGCTGCGGCCACCGAAATCCCGCGTTGGGTTGGGTCATGTCCTCAGACACTCAGAAGGCGCACGACGACGCTGCCTCACGCTGGAGGTCCGGCCGCCCGGAATCGCGGCAGCGACACACCACCACCGACGGGTTCGCAAACCAACTCGACAGCCATGTCGAAAGTGACTGCTGAAGGGTCTGCGCCGATGAAGGAGCTGATCATCCGCGGACCTTCTTCGAGTTCGACCAGCAGCACCGCATAGGGCGTGTCCTGTTTGAAAGCCGGGCCGGGCGCCCGGTGAACCACGCTGAACGAATGCACCTTGGCGCGACCGCTGGCGGCCCGGTGCTCTAGGCGCTCGCTACCGCACTCACGGCAGATCGCCTGTTGGTAGAGCTGCACGTGGCCGCACGCTGGGCAGTGCTGCAGCAGCAGCTTGCCCTCCTGAATGCCGCGCCAATAGATGTCCGAATCTGCATCTGGCATCGGCTGTGGCTTGAGGTGTGCGTCTTTGAGGTTGATCACAGCGTGGCCTCCGTTCCCAGGATGGTGGTGGCGTTGGTCGCAAAACCGGCGCCCAGGCTGTGCACCAGGCCAAGTTCAGCGCCCGCGACCTGGCGTTCACCGCAGCTTCCGCGCAGCTGGTTGACGACCTCGTAGAAATGAAACAGCGAACCCGGCATGCCCGAGTGCGCAAACGACAGCAGGCCTCCATGGGTGTTGCAGGGGATGGCGCCGCCGTAGGTGATCTGCCCGTCTTCGACGAAGCGCCCACCTTCGCCCTTGGGGCAGAAGCCGAGGTCCTCCAGCATCATGATCACCGTGCCGGTGAAGCAGTCATAGATCCCGGCCACGTCGATGTCCTTGGGCCCGCAGCCGGCCATGGCGTAGGCCTTGGCGCTCGACTGCACCGCGCCCGTGGTGGTCAGCGAGGGCATCAAGAAGATGTGCTCGTGCGTGTAGCATTCGCCGCCGCCGAGGATGTAGATGGGCTTGGCAATTCCCAGCGCCCTGGCGCGCTCGGTCGAGGTGACGATGAAAGCTGCTGCGCCGTCGGAGATGAGCGAGCAGTCGAGCTTGTGGTAGGGCGTTGTCACCCAGCCGGAATTCAGCACGTCATCGACGCTCAGCGGATCGGTCATCTGCGCCCCCGGCGTGCGGCGTGCGTGTTCGCGGTGGATCACCGCCACCTTGGCAAATTGCTCGGAGGTGGTGCCGAACTCCTTCATGTGGCGATGCGCTGTCATGGCGAAGGTGTTGGCCACGGGAATGCCGAATGGCATTTCGTATTGCTGGTCCCGGCTTTCGGTCATCGAGCGCAGGGCCAGGTCGGGCGACAGACCAGTCAGCAAGCTGTCGCCGCCCACCACCAGAACGGTCTCGGCCAGGCCGCCAGCAATGGCGGCGGCGGCGATGTTGAACAGGGTGGCCGCCGTGGCGCCGGAGACCTGCATCGTGTTGGAGAACGTCGGCTGGATGCCGAGGTACTCACTGAAGGCTACGCTGAATCGGTGAAACGGCGAGGCGAAGGCGGAGCTGGAAAGCACGCCATCGACCTCGTGCTTGCCGATGCCGGCATCGGCAAGCGCCTTGCCTGCTGCGTCGGCGGCCAGCGCGAGCGCGCTCTTGCCCGGCACGCGGCCGACGGCCGAAATGCCGGCGCCGATGATCGCGGTTTCACCGCGGAGACTGCGCGGCGATGAGTTCGTTTGAGGGGTCATGATTGAGTGTCCAGAGTTGGAGGTCACGCCCCCGAAGCATGCACGCGTTGTCGCAATTGCGCCTTCAAAATTTTCCCCACCGGGTTGCGCGGGATGATGTCAAGGTACTCAATATGCTCGGGCAGCTTGTAGACCGCCACGCCAATTTGTTTCAAGTGGTCAACGATATCTTCCAGCGTCGGCAGCCGGGCCTTGTCCTTGGGCACGACGTAGATACAGGTCTTCTCGCCCATGATTTCGTCGGGCACCGCCACCGCTGCTACCTCTTGCACACCGGGGTGGGTGAGTACCAGGTTCTCGACCTCGGCGGCGCTTATATTGAAACCACCACGAATGATGATGTCCTTCTTGCGGTCAAAAAAGCCGATGTGGCTTTCATCGCGCACGATGAAAAAATCACCGGTGCGAAAGAAACCGTCGGCCGTGAACGAATTCTGCGCGAGGTCTGGCCGCCGGTAGTAGCCGGCAAACACGTTGGGTCCGCGATAGACCAACTCGCCCACCTCGCCTGGCCGCGTGCATTCTTGGTCTTGCTCGTCAAGCAGCTTGGCTTGTACGCCTTCCATTGTCGACGGCCATTCAAGTCCCGGCTTGCCCCACCAGGGAAAATGTTCCGATCGCATAGCGAAGTCCGGCACGTCAACCGGGCCGCCAACCAAGCCTGTGCCCTCGGTCTGCCCCCACAGGTTGCAGATCTCGATGTTCCAGCGGCGCTTGAACTCCTCCATGCTCCAGCGCGAGGGCGGCGCTGAGCCTGTGGCGATTGAGCGGATGGATGACAAATCGAGGCTGTCGACATTGGGCAGCTTGAGGATCATGTTCAGGATTGCAGGCACCAGAATCGTGAACTGAACCTTTTCCGTGAGTATTTGCTTGAGGAACAGTTCGACATTGAGCGGATGGTGCAGCAGCAGCGTGCCACGCGCTGCCAGCCAGCTCAGCCAAGCCACGGCACCCGTCATGTTGACCATCGGTGCTGGTGCCAGTACACGGTCACCCTCTTGAATGCCCGCCGTATTGGGCACCAGCCGCATCTGGTAAAGCCAGTTGTTGTGCGACATCGGACAGCCCTTGGCATGTGATTCAGTACCCGAGGACCAGCACAGGCTGAAAATATCGTTGGCACTGACGCTGACAGCGTCCAGCAGGGCCTGGTCTGGTGCCTGTGCGGCCAAAGCGGTGACGTCTTCAATCGCCACGGTGGCGTAGCCTAGCTTGGCAGCCATCGAAATGTGGTCGAAGCCCTTGAAATTTTTTACGCCGATGTAGAGCTGCGCCTGACTGGCCTCTGCGACGTTGCGCAACTCGGTTTCGCGCCACTGCATGGCCACCGGAGACAGCACGCCTCCGGCGCGGGACACAGCAAAGTACAACGCAATCAACTCCCAGACATTGGGTAACTGCGCAACCACAACATCGTCTTTTTTAAGTCCACGGCGAATCAGCCCGGTGGCAATCGCGTCGACGGCTTTGCCGAACTCGCTCCAAGTTACCGAGGTGGCGGGCGTGCCGATGAGCGCCTCACGGTCTGGTGTATCGACGATGGCCACTCGTTGCGGAACATCGACAACATGTGCCGCAACCACATCAAGCAGGGTGCGGCCCCCCCAAAGTTTGGCGGCAGTGTAGTGTTCAATCGTAGAAGGCGAATGCAGGATCATGAGTAGTTTCTTCAGAAAATTTTGATTAAATCAACGGCGGATTCAAGTACGAGGTGCAACACGGTTTAACGAGGCGTGAAACACCTCGTG
>VFQO010000365.1_pt1 | contig 51099 bp, 44 predicted proteins | sample 3512331 | NCBI WGS metagenome assembly VFQO01 (sample SAMN10412371, study PRJNA504923) | tailings metagenome | isolation source: Replicate 3 from Balatoc abandoned mine | place: Philippines: Itogon, Benguet | collected 2017-08-28 | reverse complement strand
CGGCTCAAATTAGAGCTGAACAATTAAACCGTGACACACTTATTTGAACATTCCCGTATACAGCCAAATGTATAAAAGGAACAATCGTAATATTTATTTTGTAAAAATTATAAATATATTAATTTTACTTATTCTTAATTTATTTCTTTTAGTATAATTCAAAAAATAGGAGAAATGGTAACAATGCTAACATCACCTATTAAGATTGTTTTTTACTTATCAATATTGTTTTTTTTCAACCCCATAACGCCATGTTTTTCATCAAATACTTCACATGAGACACTTCTTGATGCTCAAGATAGACTTCAAAAGAGAAGGATGTGGTTTCCCCATATTCCGTCATGTCCTCTACTGATTGTAAGTGCGGCTCATAATTCTCAGGAGTGGGCTGAGCAAGATAGAAAAGAAACTTTTGCAAGATTAACGCCACGTCCAAAAGTTATTTCACGCGGTACGCTTGAAGAAGGAAATTTTGAAATTGAGATTGATGTGGCTAATGGTAAAATTGATGAAACTCAGTTGCGACAAATTATTTCTCATTCTCTGCATAGAAGCCCCGCTTTAGCAAGAGCCTCTACTCTTCCTACAAATAAGGGTAAGTTGCTTCAAAAAAAGTTTTGGCAACCGCGCCTCCTTCTAAAAATACTTTCTGCAGAAAAAGAGAAGGAAATTTTTACTTATGAACCACTAAGAGAATTAAGAGCACATATTTTAGAATTAAGGATTACTAATGAAAGATTCAAAAAAGAAATTGCACGTTTAACAGCGGAGATCTTGGTCAAAGAAAATCTTAAAAAGGCTTTACAAAAAGTTTCGAATAGGAGGAAAGAAGCTGGGATAATAGATTATGAAAGAATCGAAGCTGATTTACCAGAAAAAGTCTATGAAAGGTTTTTAGAATCTAAAAGGAGAGTAACCTTAAGACCGAAAACTGTGTCTATAAGAGAGCCAAATGATGTTGCCGAAGCTTCTTCATTAATGGATGATTTTGTTGTCATGTTACCTCATTCTCTAGTCTCTCAAGTAAGATCATTTAAGCCTTCAGGAAACCCTATAAATGCTCCTTTGTTAAAAGCAATAACCGAAGCCTCAACAGGAAAATTTACGATTGATCTAGTTAGAAGCTCTAGAATTTATGCACGTTATGTTTTTGCTGATCAAACTAAGGATGAGGCGTCTCAACAGGGCGCTCTTGAACAGGAGATATCTTCCTTAATAGACTCTTTTCAAGGATTAAATAGAGCAAATGCAGAAAAAAGCCTACGTGCGAGATATGCCCAATTATTACAAGAAGATAAAGAATTAAATGAATATTTAGAAAAACATCGTTTACCCCCTTTTGGTGTTTTTTTGAAAAAACTTAATAAGGAAGTTTCTATAAATTTTGACGAGCAACCTGAGGACTTTAATTTACAGAGGTGGAGAGAATATTTGTCAGCTGAAAACCCTCCCAAGCTTTGGAATTTTATGAACTCAAACACTTACGGAGTAGAAACCATGTCTCTCAAAGGAGGGATTCTTAGGAAGGTAGTGGTGGATGCTCTTAAGTCTGCTTATTGGACGAAAGGACTTGATGGATCTATAAAGGTTACTGCGATCCCAACAAATATGGAAAAATTAAGAAAATTAGATCTAGAATTTGATAGCTTTGAAGATGATGCTTTAACGCAAGCTATTTCTCTTTCAACTTCTTCTTATGGGTTACGTTCCTTAAGCTTAAAAGGAAATGTATCACTTAAAAATCTTGAAATTCTCTCTAAAATGAAGCCCTCCCCATTAGAATTCTTAGAAAAGTTAGAATTACAAGAAGAGGATGTATTTATTAATCCAGAAGAACTCGTAAATTGTCTCATAAAATTAATGCCTGCTAAGAACGCTCTTAAAGAGTTGAAGATAACTTTTATTGATTCTTTCGATTCTTTTGACTCAAATAGCCTAAAGAGTTTAAAAAATTCTATTCGTAAAGCAATCCCTGAGCTTGAGATTCTGGATTTCAATTGTCCAGAACATGTTACAGAATTGACAGATGAAGCAATAGAGAAGGTAATTAAGGATAAAAAATCTCAAGCTTTGCAAGGTAACCAGTTAGACTACTTACCTGGATTTGTGATGGTCTCAGTAAATACTGTTGAGATATAACTGCTTAGGCAATAAAAAAGGGGCCTAATGGCCCCTTTCTTAAATTAAGGTTAACTTAAATTAAGCTGAAGTTTTCTTAACAAGAGCATTATACCTTGTTGAAAGACCTTTTACAGCAATAACCCAAGCGCCGACAACGATACCAACAACTCCTGCAAGGTATGGTGCAATCGTCATAATATCACCAGCTGTAGCAATCAAGAGTCCTTGTTGAACATATCCGCCACCAGCTTTTCCTAAACGGCCACCGATAACGTCAACAGCTGCTTTACCCTTGACTTTGAGTTCTTGATCAAGAGGGATATAAGCCATTTCTTTTGTCGGGTCAAAGTTAGAGTACTTGGTTCCCTTACTAAGAATATTTTGGGCAGCACCAATATATGTTGCCATCAATGTTGCTGTAAGACCAAAACCTGCAACTAATGGTGTTAATTCGTCTTTGAAAAGCACGAAGGCAAAGAATAATGCACCTGTGATAATTAAAACTGCAGGTGTTACGATCGCGCCTGTAAACCAACCAAATTTACGTACGATACCCTTTGTGAACCAAATCAAAAGCATTGTAACAATACCTGTTGCACGAGAGAATTTACCCATGAACGCACCATAATCGTTAGGATTTGGGAAAGCTTGCTTCAATTGATCTTTCCAAACAACCTCGATAAGGTTAATTGAAACACCATAAGCTAACACAAGAATCGCAATATAACCGATGTAAGGTGAACTAAAGATCAACTTAAAGCTGTCACCAACGCTTAACTTTGGCTTATCTTTCTTTTCCTTTTTGTTTTTCGGTGCAGCCGCATCATAAAAGCGAGGATCCGTTAGAATATATTCTGTTACCCACCAATAAAGAGCAATTGCTGCAATACCACAAAGCACCACAGCGCCCATCATATAGTTCAAAGAATAGCCCCAAGCATCAACTTCAGGTGGAAGCTTGTCTTTAATCTCAGAGAAATATTCAACAGTTGTTCCTGAAAAGATAAGAGCAACGTTTGCAATTAAACCAAACATCGCATAAAAACGCTTTGCTTCTTCTGTCCGTGTAATATCGTTCGCGAATTGCCAGAAGAGAAGAGAGATCATAACGGAACCCCAAAGCTCAGCAAGAACATAAAATAAAGAGTATGTCCATACGCCGTAAATTGGAAAAATCCATTTAAAGTTTGGATAATTTGCTTGAAGCGTTTGAATTGTTTCAAGACTTGGATGAATAAGCTCGCGATTTGGATATAAGTAAAAAGCGAACATCCCAAAGAACGCAATAAATACTAAAACGATTCCATAGAAGAGTCGTTCGCGGTTAACAGTGTTCGATAATTTCGTATAAAGTAAAACGAACAGAATGGCAGAAGGCATAACGCCCCATCCTTTAAGGAAGCTAAGTACCCCAGCGCCAGAGTTTGGAGCTGTCATAATAAGGACGTCTTTAACGTCTCTTAAAATAGTGTAGTTAAAAAGAATAAAAAACATGATCATGCCCATCGGCAAGAATTTTTTAAGCTCGTTTGCATAGATAGGCCAAAGTGCTGCGCGCACAGGACTAAACTCTGCTGGTTGTACTTTACTGGTTGCCATTTTGTTTTCCTATATCATTGATAAACTTACTAGATCTGCTTTGCATATCTTAAAAGACAATAATAATAAATGTAAAATTATGCATATGCCTATGCAGAAAACGCAAAGCATTTTCTTTATTTAACCTTTAAATTAAAATAAAGCAATTGTTTTTAATAGAAAATGGCATGACATAATACCCAATAAAAGAATAACTTCATTAAGTATTATGTCGCAAAATTTAAGAAGCAGGAGCTACTTTTTTTAAATTAAAAGAGGATCCGTCTTTACTATTATGTGGTTGATTCGTTGGAGAGAAGTTCTCTTCATGCGCAGGCTCTCTTAACATATAGCCGCGTCCCCAAACAGTTTGAATATAATTTTCATCATTTAGAGCATCTGCAAGTTTTTTACGAAGCTTACAGACAAAAACGTCGATAATCTTGAATTCAGGTTCTTCCATGCCACCATAAAGGTGATTTAAGAAGACTTCTTTTGAGAGAGTTGCGCCTTTTCGAATAGCCAGCAATTCAAGAATAGCATATTCCCGTCCTGTTAATTTAAGAGGTTTTTCTCTTGCTTCAACAGTTTTTGCGTTAAGGTCAATTTTAAGTTGGCCGATTTGGATAACAGAATTAGGATGCCCTTTTGAACGGCGTATAATAGCTCGAACGCGTGCGATAAGCTCGTCTTTATTAAATGGCTTTGTGAGATAATCATCAGCGCCAAAACCTAAACCTTTAATTTTGTCATCAATTTGGGAAAGACCTGAAAGAATCAATACAGGTGTTGAGACTTGTACAGAACGCAGACGACGTAAAATTTCGTACCCATCAATATCAGGAAGCATTAAATCAAGCACAATAAGATCATATTCATAATGTCTTGCGATTTCTAAACCATCTTCGCCAATATCTGTTGAATCGCAAACAAACCCTTGTGCTTTCAAGGCCATTTGAATGGTTTTAGATGTTGCTGCGTCATCTTCTATTATAAGTACCCGCATTTTTTCTCCCCCTGTATTATTCTATTTTTTACATTATTATTTGAACACATTTTCGTGTGTTTGTTAAGAGTAATTTACGAAGGTTAACGATGTGTTAACAACAATTTACTTTATTAAAATTTTATGTAAAAGGTAACTCGCCTTCTAAATTAAAGGACGAGCTATACTATTATTTTTTAGGGCAAGTTAAGCTCTGACGTGCCTTTTCTACCATCTTTTTGACATTTTGAGCTTGATTAGGAAACTCTTCTTGAAGTTGCTCAAGCGTTGCACAGGCGGCTTCTGTTTTCCCTAATCCCTTAAGGGAGAAAACAAGCTTGATAAGGGCTTCAGGAGCTTTAGCAAAGCTAAGTTTCTTAGCTTCTTTATCTTTAGGGTCAGTTGATTTCTCAATAAGCTTGTAGGATTTGTAGGCTTCTCCAAAGGAAACGGAAGCGCGTCTATAATCTCCTTGAACATAATATGTTTCACCAAGCCAATACTTAGCATTAATCACAAGCGGATCTTTAGGGTAGTTTTTAATCAGTTCTTTTAAAGCACCCTCAGCAGGTTCATATTCACCTTGTGTTAAAAATTCTTGGGCTTTTGCATACAGAGTTTGAGCATCATCCGTTCTAAGAGTTGTTGCATCAGAAGTTGTGGGTGTTAAATCATCTTCAGAAGGTGTTAAAGTTTTTTTCGCTGGTATCGTTGCAGAAGGCGCAACCATAGGAGCAACACTTCTTGATTTTAATTGATGTTCAAGGAGTTCTAATTTCCCTGTTAGATTTTGAACTTGTGCTTCTAATTGAGCAATACGAGATTCCTTTGTACCATAAGCGTCATTTGGAAGAACTGATGGAATGTCTTCTTGAACAATTTCTTGGTCGCCCCCATCAGTATCAATAAATTCTTCTGCTCTTAATTGATATGAGCATGCTAAGATGAAAGCTGTTGATAAGAATAATTTTTGCATTTTTTACCCTCTATACTAATTGTAAAGAGAGTTGTATCTCAGACAGAGGGTCCTCGTCTAGTCACATTCAAAAAGGAGTTTGAAGTGCTCAGCCTTTCAGCCATCGAAGAAGTCTTTAAAAGGTTATCTGAACTTAATCCTGAGCCTAAAACAGAACTTGAGTACATTAATCCTTATACATTATTAGTGGCCGTCGTTTTATCCGCTCAATCAACAGATAAAGGTGTTAATAAAGCAACGCGATCTTTATTTGAGAAAATATCTACTCCCAAACAAATGGTTGAGTTTGGTGAAGAGAACCTTAAGCAAACTATTAAAACAATAGGTTTTTATAATACGAAAGCAAAGAATATTATTCAGTTAAGCGAAATTCTAGTTCAGGAATATGAGGGACAAATTCCCAAAAGTCGAGAGGCTTTAGAACGATTGCCAGGAGTTGGCCGCAAAACAGCCAATGTGATTTTGAATACGGCATTTGGTGAAGCTGTTATGGCAGTTGATACACATGTCTTTCGCGTTGCTAATCGTCTTGGAATCTGTGCCGCTAAAACACCTTTAGATGTTGAAAATGCATTGATGGCAAAAATCCCTCCCTCTTATTTGCTACATGCTCATCATTGGTTAATTCTGCACGGCCGCTATATATGCCAAGCACGTAAGCCAAAATGCTACGCCTGTCCTGTTGTCGATTTGTGTGAATATAAAGAAAAAAATTTTAGTGAAAAGTAAAGTTTAACCCTTTTCTTGTTCGTCACTAAGAAAATCTATTTCAGGATTTTCACCAAGCCCTTCATAGAAAGCTTTCATTTCATCACTTAAAGGAGCTTTAGTTTTAGGAAGATTAAGTGAAGATACTTTTTGGGATTTAGTGCTGGTACCGCTACATTCTTTCACCCAAACATCATAAACAGGATGTTCTAAGGCAGAAATCGAAGGATGAGAAGCAAACATCCATCCTTGAAAAATAATCATCTCTTGGCTTTTAGGTTTAGTTTCCAAAATCTCAAGAAAAGCCGTAGATTCAGGAGGATCTTCAGGAGCAGCTTTTTGGCAGAAGCGAGGAATAATTTTTAAGGTGCCGAATGCGATAGGTTTATTTATCTCAGCTTCAAGTGTAATAACGCGCCCATTCACTTTATCGAGTGCTTGCAGAAGGATTTTATCCGTTACAAAGGTTTCTTGTTCTTGTGCTTTTTGACTTACATTTTCTTCAGGAGAGGCAAGTTCATTGGCTTTCGTTAAGCTTAAGGATAAAATACCGATCAAGCAAAATGAAATTATTCGCACTACTTTTTCTCTTGTGCAGTGGTATCTTCTTTTTTCGTGTCTTTGGTGCTGAAAATAAGTTGACCAATCATTCCTTCAAGGCTAACAGCAGATTGAGTATGTTTAAGTTCGCCTCCAGCTGCAAGATTTTCATCTTCTCCACCAGGAACCAAAGCAAGATATTTGTTCCCCATAAGACCATCGCTTAAAATTTCAGCAGAAGAATCTTTAGGAAGTTTAAGTTCGGGATCCGAAGTAAAATGGACAACAGCAAGATAACTTTGAGGATTAATCTCAACCTTTTTCACTGTGCCAACTTTAACACCACTCATACGGACATCACTGCCAACAAATAGACCATCAATACGGTCAAACTGAGCCCAATAAGGGAGGCCCTCACTATTTTTATAGCCACTGCTGACATAAGCAAAGGTGAGGAAGAAGATAGCAATTAAAAGGACAACACCGCCCATCACGGTTTCAATTAGGTTGTTTCTCATGTTTAATTGCGTATCCTCTCAGTATTTAAAAACTTTAACTTAAACTCCTATGCTGAGTGGAGTCAAGCCTGGTTTTGTCGAACCTTCAGCAATACCAGCTGAATTCCCAGGAGTTTTCAATTCTTCTACCCTAGGAGATGAAGGGGATTGAATTGTTGATGAAGAAGCCGCGATTGCACCGTTGCTGCCTGAGCGTTTTCTTGATGCTGTTGATTTTTCTCTTTTAAGAGGCTTTCTTGGTTGTTCTTTAATCTTCGTAACAGATAACATGACTTCAATCCATTTTTTTTCTGGTTGTACTTCGTGTTTAGTTTTCTTTTTGTCTTTTTTGGATTTTTGAGAAGAATCGTCTATTGTAGGTTCAGGTTGAAGAACTTCACCAGAAGCATACAGGAGATAGGGAGCAAGATTTGACTGTGTTTGTTCTTGTCCTTTTAAAACAACGCCTAAAGTATTTGGATCCATCCTTTTATCAGCAATACCTCGTATTAATTTAATGTGTGTTTGATACCATTGCTCTGCTTGTGCTTCACTAATTAATTGTTTAGCCATTTCCATATCTTCTGGAATTGAAAGTTTTTCTAAATCCTCTTTCTTGCTAACACTGAGCAATGTAATAGCATTTTTCACATTTCTCATTTCTCTAAATTTGTCAAATTTTAGAGCTTTTTTTAAATCTTCTATTTTACTCTTTTGCATATGTTTGAATCCTAAATACATATTTATTTCAGGAATATAAACTATAGAGTGAATGTTCATTTCTGTTTTTATTTCATCTACTAATAATGCGAGTAGAAGATGAATAGGAAGCAATTCTTTAGGAGCAAAAAGGTTTTCAGAGGTTGATGGTTGAATTTTTGCCTTTGTGGCGTATGTCAGATTCGAAAATAATGCCGCTTTCCCATCAGATAATTCTATTTGCATACCTTTACTTAAAGCAGTCTTATTTGCAGAACTAGATCTATTCCTTGAAACTTTCTTTCTTTTGCCTGCAGTTTCAGAGGAAGCACTTGTATCAGTTGAAATGATAGAAGAAGCTGTCTCTTCAGAAACTTGTTGAACAAGGCTTGCATCAGTCACGGCTGGTTGCGCAACACTTGAAGAAGCAGATTCAAGATCATCTTGATCGATTATTGGGTCGCTTGCTTTTCCTAGATAAGATAATGAACAAGCTAAAACACAACTTGCTGCAATTTTAATTTTCTTACTCAACATATTTTTACTCCAATATTCAATAATTTAATTATTTACTTTAAATAGGGATTAGATATTTTTTTGCTTTAATCCGCATTAAAAGATGGCTCTTTAGCATTTACTTCTACTAAAAAATTTAAAAAAATTCAATATTTTTTTCCAATAGGGAATATCTTTCTAACTTTTTGAATTTGAAATTCTTTATGAGGGCTGCCAGGACTCGTAGCCTTTATCAGGTTTAACAGCTACTTTTCGTTTCATAGGATGAGACGGTGGTAAATAGGCTTCTGACGTTCCAGTTTTATTAGGCTGATGAGGTTTTATCCATGAATATGGAAGTTTTTGTAGGGGGCTTTCTAATGTATAGTGAAGCCAGCCATACCATTCAGCTGGAACCTTTGAAGGTTCAACATTCCTGGTATATAAAACCCAACGACGAGGCCTTCGAAGAGGTTTTATAAAAAGAAACTTTTCTTCAAAATACCTATTTCCGTATTCATCTTTGCCGACAAAGCGCCCTTTAAGAGCTGTTAAGATTTTAATAATCATCATGGTAGGAAAAAACCCTAAAATATTATATATTATTTAACAGAAGAAAGTTTTGACGAAAATATAATTCTTATTGGGAGGAACAATGAAAGTCATCTTTAGCATTATTTTTGGCATAATTACTATACCCGCGTTTGGGGGATCTGTGTTGGATTCACTTAAGGAGCCGATGACTCAAGTTCAAGTTTATTCTGGTACAGAAGAAATTGAGAAGCTTTTGAAAGAGGCAAAAGGGGATAATATTGTTCTGCCGGCTTCAATAAAGGTTACTCAAGCAGATATTAAGGCTTGTGAAAATAAGTGCAAATCTTCAACAGGAATTTTTGCGCAAGGGGTAGATTGCAAAGAAGGATGCACTTCTCAATCAATAGAAAAAGCCATTTTAATGGCAGCTAAAAAAGAATGGGATCGATTAAAAAAGATAAGAATAGAATAAGGCACGTGAATGACGCCTATTTTTAAAAAAATTGCAATAGCTTCAGATCATGCGGGTTTTTCGCTTAAGAAGGATTTCATTAAAACGCTCGAGAGTTTAGGCATAACAGTCATGGATTTGGGGACTTTTTCACAAGAATCAACAGACTATCCAGATTTTGCACACAAAGTTGTTGACTCAATTCTAAAAGACCAAGCGCAAGCAGGTGTCCTAATTTGTGGGACAGGCATTGGCATGAGCATTGCGGCGAATCGCCATTCTGGGATTCGTGCTGCCGTTTGTAATGAAGGTACAACTTCAGCACGTTTAGCGCGGGCTCATAATAATGCTAACATTTTATGTCTTGGTGAGCGTCTAATCGGACCAGAAGCGGCTAAAGATACTTTGTTAACATTCGTTACAACATCTTTTGATGCCGGTGAAAGGCATCAAAGACGTTTAAAAAAAATAGGTTAAGCGCTAAATTAAGCGCTTATTTGAGCCCCAGTTGATTTAAGAATAGACTTCCATTTCCGACTATCATCCGGAGAGATCAACGTTAGAGCTTGACCATGTGCGCCAGCGCGTCCTGTTCTTCCAATCCGATGCGTATAATCTTCTGCACATCCTGGAAGGTCATAATTAATCACATGCTGAATATGAGGAACATCAAGGCCACGTGCAATAATGTCTGTGGCCACCATAATACGGCTTTTTTGCTTACGAAAGGCATCAATCGCTCTTATACGCTTATTCTGGTTGAGATCTCCATGAATGGCATCTGTATTGTGGTTTTGAGCTTGTAATTGTTTAGCAAGTTTCTCTGCGCCTCGTTTTGTCTTAACAAAGATAACGATTGATCCTTCGCGCTCATTTAACTCTTTTAAAAGCTGAGGAAATTTTTCTGCTGATTTGATATAAATAGCTTTCTGCTTAATCTTCGGCGCCGGTTGAACAGCCAAATCAACAATAATTCGTTGCGGGTCATTTAAATATTTTTTAGCTAGTTTTATAATGTTTGCGGGCATTGTGGCTGAAAACATTAGGGTCTGACGTTCAGACGGTAAGAATTTTACGATGACATCCAATTGTTGGCTAAAGCCCATGTCAAGCATGCGGTCTGTCTCGTCAAGAACTAAAAAACCTGTTTTAGTGAGTTTTAAGCTATTACGTTTTAAATGGTCAATAATACGTCCTGGCGTTCCAATAACAATTCTTGGGTTCGCTTTAAGTTGTGCAAACTGCTGCCCCATAGATTGCCCCCCAATTAAAAGAGCCGTTCTAAGAGGAGATTTCTTTCCAATAAGTTGGATAAGAGAGTCTTGTACTTGAATCGCTAGTTCGCGTGTAGGGGTCAAAATTAAAGCTGTTTGACCTTGAGCTGTTTGTAAAGTTGTAATCATCGGCAAAAGATAGGCAATTGTTTTCCCACTACCTGTTTGTGAAGACGCTAATAAATCGTGACCTTCCATTGCTAATGGAATAGCTTTTGTTTGGACGGGTGAAGGAACCTTAATTTGCATGCGCTCAAGAGATTGCAAAAGAAAAGGAGGTAATTTTAAGTTTTGAAATGTCGTCATTTTTTATTTCTATCCGATTTTTAAAAATTAATAAATTAAGCGTGCGTCAAGACGTAGTCTTGCGCTCTATGCCTAACAGCAGAATTTGTCGGTAGTTCTATAAATGACTGCAAGTTAAAGGGCAGTTATTGTTTTTCAAAAGAGCTATGATAAATTCATCGCTTGGGAATCTATTAGACATTTTTGAGCGAGATGTCAATAAAATAGCGCAAAATAAGCATTTTAAAAAATTAAAGCTCATATCAATCATTTATTAAATCTTTTGTAGTCAACTAAGATGATGCAAAAGAGAACCTTATTTTATATTACTTTACATGCGCTTTTAGTCTGGGCTAGTTCGGCATATACCTCAGATATTTTAGAGGGACCGGACAAACCGCCCGTCAAAAAAGCCAAAATAGTTAAGTTTCCATTAAGTTTACCTAATAACCCAGATAATAATGCGACTTCGCAAAACAGTAGCGCTCCTATTTCATCTCCTAGGCGCGCCCCTATCGAAGTTCTTTCAAGCCCACGTCATAAACCAGGGGAGTCTCCACGAGATTGGGATAAACCGTTAGGAGGTACGCCAAGATCTGAAGATCAGGAAAAAACGTTGGGCAAACCTTCAGGATTAAGAAAAAAATCTTCTGTCCGTGCATTAGGACAAGAAGCATCTTTAGTAGCATCACCTCGTGCACCCAAAACGCCGCGGCAAGAAGACCATGATAATCCTCTAAAAAAAGCTTTCAGAAAAGGTGAGGAAGCCCAAAAAGAAGGCAGATTAGAAGAGGCGCTTAAGTATTTCCAAGAAGCGTTTGCTTATAAGCCTGAAGAAGCATCATCAAAGATTGGTGAGGTAGCATATGGTTTAGCAATAGGACCGATGTCTGAATTTCAGGTTACACAAGATATTGAAAAGTGTAAGACTGCTTTTCAATACTTTAAAACTTCTGATAAATATCAATACAAAGCAGCAAGAGAGAGATTAATAGAGTCAGCTAAAATACTTGGTTCATATGCCAAGAAATCAAGAGATTATGAGGAAGCAAAAGAATTATTTATCGTTGGAGCTGAACGGGATGATATAGAAAGTCTTTTGAGTTTAGGGAATCTTATACAAGAAAAGAATTTAGAGAGCTCCTTAGCAAAACATCCTTGGACTGCTGCAAAATGTTATAAACGTGCAGCCTTACTAAATAGTTTTGACGGCCAACTTAAATATGCTGAGTGGGCTGAAAAACTCTTTAAAAAAGGAAAAGCACTAACTCCACGCCTTTTACATGAAGCAATCCTTTTTTATGAAAAGGCTCTTGGACGTGGATGTCTTTTAGATGATCCAAAAATTATTCAAGAACGACGAGAACAAAAAATAGATATAGAAAAACTTTTTAATGATGGAAAGGCTTTGTTAGAGAAAAATGATTTTGTTGGAGCTCTTCCGTCTTTAGAAGAAGCCGCTAAAAATGGACATCTTACGGCAATACTACTAATGGCCCAAGTATATGAAAAAATTGGAAAAACATCAGAAGCCAAAAAGCTATATGAAGAATTGGCAGAGCTAGATAATCCTGAAGCGTTGTGTTCTCTGGCGCGTTTAAATGATGGGAAAGATATTTATGATGCTGAAAGTTTATTGAAACAAGCAATTTATTTAAAATATCCAATAGCTTACTTTGATTTGGGAATTTTATATACCCGTTATGCGCGTCAGCTAGAAGCAGAAAAATCAGGCGATAATGCGTCTAAATATAATTTCAAAGCGATTTGCTGCTTCCAAGATTTTTTAAAGAATGAAGATCAAAATGAACCTGCACATAATGCAGATGCTAAGTTTAATCTCAGTCTTTTATTTAAATGGAATGGCCGTATTGGAGAGACGAGAGAGTATACAAAAGCTGCGGCTTTAATGGAACATCCTCAAGCCATGCATAATTATGCTGTATTTCTTGAGGAAGAGGGAAACAAAGATCGTTCAGAAACTTGGTTTCGAAAAGCAGCAAACAAAGGATTTCCAGCAGCACAAGTAGTTGTGGCAGAAATTGAAATAGGGAAGGGAAATATTGTTGAGGCGGCTAAATGGTATCAACAGGCTAAGTTTAATCATCACCCAAACATAGACAGTATTTTAAGAGATTTTTTACAAGAACAATTTAAACATATTGATGCTTTAGATAAAAAAGACAAGGATACGTGCTTCATTCTTGGTATTCTTTATAAAATTCAAGGAGATCCTAAAGCAGCCAAAAAATACTTAAAAATCTCTGCTCAACAGACACATGTAGGCGCCGCATTTGAGCTAGGTCTTCTGTATGAAGAACAGGGTAATATTCAAAAGGCGCTAGTATGGCAAGAAAAAGGAGCAAGCTGTGAAGGAAAGGCATTAGCTCATTGGGGATGTCTTCTTTATATGAATCACTTGAGTTCTGAAGATAAAGTTAAAGCTTTTGAAGCTATAGAAGAAGCTATAAGTAAAGGATATCTTACAGGCTATCGTGAGCTAGCCCTTCGTCTTGAAGCCGTCGGGAGAAAAGAAAAAGCAGAAATTTTCTATCAAAAAGATCGAGAGTTGAGAGTTCAATTAACAAATTCTTATCCTAAATAATAACTTTATCAAATTCTTGCTCAATAATTCTTTAATCTTTTTACAAGATACTATCTTTGTTACAGTTGTGTTTATGGAAGAATAGGGAGAACTTAAATGATGCAAACAGTCAATCCGCAGATTCAGCAATTTTTAGATCAATTTAATGCGTTTATGTTAACGCAGCCGAAACAAATTCCTGTTGAAGCTGGGCGTTTGGCTTATGAGCATTTTTCAATTATGCAAAGCGGGATTCCTTTACGTTTGCGTCGTGTTGAAGATTTGACAATTCCTGTGTCTAAGGGCAGCGCACAAATTCCTATTCGCATTTATACACCGCAGCTTGGCGTTAAATTGCCAGCTCTCGTCTATTATCATGGAGGCGGATGGCAGCGGGGCAGTATCACAACGCATGATTCGATTTGTCGAAATTTAGCTGTAAAAGCTAATTGTATTGTTATGTCCGTTGAGTGGCGTTTGGCTCCTGAGCATAAATTCCCGATAGGACTGGAAGATTGTTGGGATGCTTATCATTGGTTCTTAGAGCATGGTCCAAAAGACTATAATGTTGATTCACAGCGTGTTGCTATTGGTGGCGATAGTGCAGGTGGCAACATGACTGCCGTGACTATTCAAAGACTTAAGAATGAGAATAAGCAGTTACCAAAGTTCCAACTGCTCCTTTATGCGGCTTTGGATTTAGGATGTAGCATGCCTTCTTATACAACTTATGCAGATGGATACTTTTTAAGTGCTGAGCATGTTCAATATTACGTTGATCACTACCTTAATTCGCGCTCAGAAATTGATGATCCGAAAGCATCTCCATTGCGTGCTAAAGATCTTTCGGGGTTACCTGAAACGCATGTTGTGACGGCCGGTTTTGATCCTTTAAGAGCTGAAGGGCAAGCTTACTATGAAAAGCTAAAGCAGTTTGGTGTTCCCACAACCTATCAATGTTATGAATCAATGATTCATGCGTTCTTGCATATGACAGGAACAGTCCCTGAAGTGAATCAAATCATTGATGAAATAGCCGCTCGCTTAAAAGAAGGTTTAAGTGCTTAACGCTTGTGCCATAAGAGGTAAGCTATGATCAAGACGGTAATCAAGGCTTGAATGGTTATCGGGAAATTCTTCGAATATATGAGGAATTCGATAATCATTCAGCAAGTTACTTAATCGTCTTGCGCCAAAGTGGAGATAATGTTGATCATAGATTCCGCAATCAAAAAAGATAAACTTTAATGATTTAAGGTTTGTTTGATAGGAGGGCAGCATTTCCAAAGGATCCCATTGAAGCCAGTTTTCCCATCTTTCAGGAATTAATTCTGCTGTTTTTGATGTTACAGGGAGTTGAATGCCACAATATTCATTGGGGTTCGGGTCATAGCTAGCTGCCATTGCTAAAATCATAAGTGTGGTAAAATCGTCGCTTTTCAATTTTGATGCAGTTTGAACTTTTGTTAAAAACTTTTCATAAGAACCATCATAATTCTCTAGAGTCATTAAAGCTTTTGGAAGTTCTGATAAATACACCCATTCAAAGGCCATATCGCCTGAGTGACAGGCAATTGCAGACCAAACGGTTGAATGGCGCATACCGTTTACAAGAGCGCCATAGCCGCCAGAAGATTTTCCGATAAGCCCCCGGTGCCCAGGACCACCGCATGGGAAATTAGTTTCAAGAACTGACAGCAAATCATCTTTTAAAAAATTTTCATAATTTCCAATGGCCAAGCTGTTGATATATTGATTGCCTCCAAGCGAAGTAAAGCAATCTGGAAATGCAACAATAACTGGCGGCATCCCCTCTGCAATAAGACGGTCGAGGCGTTCAGGCATTGATTCTCGAAAACCCTGCCATCCAATCCGTCCGAGTCCAGAATTACCAAAAGCAGCAAGTTCAATAATAAGAGGATAGTGGTTTTCAGAATGGTAGCCAGGAGGAAGATAAACAGGACATTGGCGAACTGGTGAATCTCCTAATAAATTATTTGCAAGGGCATCTGAATAAACTTCAATGAGTTCCAGCTGTCCTTGGGATTGGGGCTTTGTAACAAGCATTAAAAAATTCCTTTACCCTAAAATCTTAATAAGAGCTTTTTTAAGCTCTTTAGGAGGAGTCAAATGATTAAAATGAGCAATAAAGCGTCCTTGGCGGTCCATGATGTAAATGATTGATGTATGATCCATCAAATACTCGGTCGTGGTTTCATCAGGTTTTACCTTTGCACCGTGTACCTTATATGCTTTCATCACGGTTTGAATTTGATGTTCTGAACCTGTAAGCATAATGAACCGTGGATGATAATTTTCGCGATAACGAGCCAAATGCTGGATAGTATCACGTTCCGGATCAATGGTAATGAATAAGGGCTGAATTTCCTTTGCTTTTTCTCCTAATGCTTCTAAGGCTTGAGACATATTATAAAGAGCACTAGGGCAGATATCCGGACAAAAGCTATAGCCAAAATAAACAAGAAGTATTTTTCCTTTAAAATCAGCTTCTGTACGAGATTGACCTTCATGATCGATTAGAGAAAACGTACCACCAATCTGAGGGGTGCCGTAGTCCTTTTCTTGAGATACTATAACGGCTACTTCGGATAAAGAAGGGTGAGAAGAAGTATAAAGATACCCGAGCCAACCTCCTCCAGTAAGACAAATAAGTATGGCGATTAAGACGGCAATACGATTCATTAATGCAGGAACTTTTTAATTTAGAAGAGTGAATAATACCCGAAAATCATCAATTTTTCTACAGATAAATGTGGTTGACTTTCTAATACACAAATTTAGACTTTTACTTATGTTCTAAATATGTTTTTAAGTAAGGAGCTCATCCATGAAAACAAAAGTTCTTTCCCTCATTTCAAGTTCTCTTTTCGTGTTATCAATATACACCGCTCAAGGATTTAACACGTTTGATGATGAGTCTTCTCGATACAAGATGCCACAAAGATACCAACATCTTAAAGAGTTAAAAAATGAAGCTCTTAAAAAAGCTAGAAAAGAAGCACAAGAGTTGCGTGGTGTAAAGTATGTTGGTTTTCGTAATACAGTAAAAATCCATGCGATTGATCTTGAAAAAGAAAAGAGCGAAAGCGCTAAAGAAAATATCCAAGCTTCAAAAACTGCAGTTAGTCCTTCAACGAAACCAAAACTAGAAAAAAGGCAAGCAGTACCTGAGTTAAAGCTTGCTGAAGATAGAGCAGTATCAAGTGATGTTGAGAACATTAAAGCAAGAAAACCTGAAAATTCCGCCCAGCACATACGCGGGGCAGGGAATATTATAAACCTAGAACAGCTTTCTGCAAAACCCTTAAGCCCACGAGCTCGAGAGCACTTAAACACTTTGATAGAGAATATAGTTATTGAAAAGGCGTCAGTAGAAACTCTGACAACTTGGGCGAAGCTTGGTAGTATTGCGGCACAACGTGAATTAAGTCGTCATTTGATGAATCGGCAACCATTAACTGCTTTGGAATGGGTTGATAAGGCTGTTAAACAAGGTGATGACCAGAGTGTCGCTTTACAAACAAAGATATTGGATAGACTTGAAAAGCGCCATGCTAGACTCACCGCACTTTATGATCAACATTTTAAGAAGAAAATAGGGTCAGAAATAGAGAATCCTTGTCTTCCTGCGCAAGTGCCCCTTTTCCCTTTTTTTGGAGAAAAAATTGAAGATAGTCAAGTGTGGAAGAAATGGTACATGCAGGCAAGCCTGATATTAATGGACGATCCTTTTAATCCTGAAGCTAGAAATTTGTTGGGTGTCGTCAGTCAACTTATGCCAAGCTTTAAAGATCCTTATTTTCGTCTTTATTTAATAGAACTTGCTAAGGGTAATCAAAAAGATGCGATGATTAACCTTAGGAAAGCAGCGTCAGGACCTAAAGGATTAGATGTTGCGCAATATCAAATGGGATTACACTTATTGAAGCAAGGTCGACAATTAGCCGCAGAAAGGTGGCTAAAAAAGGCTTCTGATCAAAAATATTGGTTCGCAGATAAGGAACTTATAAAACTCTATTCTGAAAAGAAGAAAATGTTAGAGCATATCTTGAATGAACACAATCGTTCTATAAAGATTAATTCCTAAATTCTTGTACGCTAGTAAAAGCCGAGAAGCGAGAGTTTCTCGGCTTTTTTAGTATGTGAATATGGATGTAAGATTTTATTTTTAGATGTTGACGCATTCATCCTTTTTGCTATCTTCATAAAATTAATTTTTAAGGTCCAGAGATATTTTTCTTTGTTTAAAAGGGAATCTAGTAAGCAAAGCTAGAGCTGCCCCCGCAACTGTGATTGGTAAGTGTTTTTTTAAAAATGTCACTGGGATTTCCCTGGAAAGACAAAAAAGAGCATCAGGATCCAAAAGCCAGGAGACCTGCCTTATAATTAAGAACGAAAACATCAGGCGGGGTGTACTGGTGAAAGCGTATGAAATATATTTCAATGCTTTTATTCTGCTTGCGTAGTTCCAAGATCATTCGTTCATGTGTGTTAATGTAAAAGAATTAGGAGCCCTGAATAAATGGTCAAGCTTTTAAAAAATAAATTTTCACATCTTCCTTTTGAGATTTGGGCATTAACTTTGGCTAACTTATTAGTTGCTGTTGCAACAACGATGGCTTTTAGCATTTCCCCTTTCTTCATTACAACCGTTCTTGGGCTTAGTATGTTTTCAATGGGAGCAATGGAGGGGTTCACAGAAGCTCTTTCTCAAGTTTGTAAATTGTCCTCCGGAATAAGTAGCGACTATTTTCGTAAAAAAAAGCCAACCCTTTTGTTCGGGGTTTTCTTAGCAGCTCTTTCTAAACCTTTTTTTATTTTAGCCAATGGTTCAATGGCGGTCATGATTTCAAAAATACTAGAACGTATTAGCAATGGCGTCATCGCAACGCCTAGAGATGCATACGTTGCAGATATATGTAGTGCTTCCAAGAGGGGGGCAGCTTATGGCGTGATGATGACAGGAAAAACCATCGGATGCGTTATTGGACCATTACTTGTTTCAGGATTGATATTTTTTACAGAAGATTATCGACTTATCTTATGGATTGGATTCGTTCCTGTTATTGCGGCTTTGTTCATTATTTGGAAGTACATGCGTGAGGCAGATTCTCAAGAAGATAAGAGGGAAAAGGGAGAAAAGAAAGAAAGTTCAATATCTTTGGAGGACATGAGACATTTACCTGCTAAGTATTGGATGGCAATTGGAATTGCTGCCGTTTTTATGCTTGCACGCTTTAGCGATGGATTTTTAGCTTTACGTTTAAAGGAATTAGGAGCTCCCTTACCTGTTTGTACAGCAACCATTGGGATTTTTAATTTTATTTCAGTGTTATGTAGTTATCCAGTCGGGCGTCTTTCAGATACAATAGGACGAGAGAAACTTCTTTATTTTTCTTACATTTCTTTAATTCTTTGTAATGTTTGCTTTATTTTTGCAGGCGACATGTGGCTAGGCTTGGTCGGTGTTTTATTATGGGGGGCACAACGGAGCACTTCACAAATTCTATTTACAGCATTAATAGCTGATGTTGCGCCTAAAAAGATAATAGGAACAGCGATTGGCCTTTTTTACATTGTTCTAGGGATTTCTTCCTTACTTTCTGGAAGTATCTCGGGATGGATAGCAAATGCAGACCTTTCAAATGTTTTTATCTTTGGTTTTTTTGTCTCGATGCTGGCATTAATTATCCATGCTTTAACACTTGGAAGGTTTAGTTCTTATAAAGAAGCTTTAAGAGCTGCCTAGATTATTAAAATTAGAGGAAATTCATTCCAGTTGCTAAAAAACATCTATCAATTCAAGAATAACTTTTTTTCTTGTTAGCAAGGGGAAGGGTAGCAATAAAAAGTTATCAAATGGAAAAAAATGAACACATCAATATAGATAGTGCGCTTGTTACTCACTTAATTAACAAGCAGTTCCCCCAATGGAAGGATTTAGCTGTCAAGCCTGTTGCAGTTGAAGGGTGGGATAATAGAACATTTCACTTAGGTGACAAGATGCTTGTACGTCTACCGAGTGCTGCTGAATATGCGCCAAAAGTAAAAAAAGAGCAAGAGTGGCTACCACGTCTAGCTCCATTGTTACCTCTAAAGATCCCTACACCTTTAGCTATGGGAGAACCAGATGAAAAATATCCATGGTCATGGTCTGTTTATAGTTGGATTGAAGGCGAAAATGCTGCATTTGGACGCATAACAAACCTTAATGATTTTGCAACTTCTCTTTCAGAATTTATTGCTGCTCTACATCGCATTGAGATCACAGATGGCCCCATTCCTAGTTTAGGTGCTTTTGCGTATATAGGAGGGCTTAAAGTGTATGATACTGAGGCACGTCAGGCTTTTTCGTTGTTGAAAGATCAAATAGATGCAATCACGGCAATTAAAGTTTGGGAAGATGGTATTAAAACGATTTGGCAGCATTCTCCCGTCTGGGTTCATGGCGATATCGGTGCTGGTAACCTTTTAGTAAACACTGGGAAGTTGAGCGCTGTTATTGATTTTGGTGGACTTGCAATCGGTGATCCTGCTTGTGATTTAGTAATTGCTTGGAAATTTTTTAAAAGTGAAACAAGAGAAATATTTCGTAATAAGCTCCGATTAGACAATGCTACATGGGCTCGTGGCCGAGCCTGGGCTTTATGGAAAGCATCGATTGTTGCAGCTAATTTGACTAAGACAAATGCAATAGAAGCTGCAAATCCCCTGGGCACAATTAATGAGGTCTTTAAGGACTATAAACAAAATCTTTGAGATAAATATGTACGGTTGAAGCATCTCTATTCCTGTTCTCTTATTTATAGGATAAGGATATCGTTGAGATTTACTCTAATACTTTGTTAGTATCCTTTAGTTAAGTGTCCCAAATTGATAAGAGATAAAAGAGTTATGAAAATCTTACAACATTTCATGACAAAAGTTTTTAAAAATGATAGAAAAACCCATGAGTAAAAATCACAATTCGTCTTCACAAAAAAATACATTTTGGATTTATGGTCTTCATGCTGTAAACGCGGCATTACTAAATGAAGAACGCCAGTGTCATAAAATGATTTATCTTCAAGAATCTCAGCTTAAAGAAATTGATTTATCCAAAAAGCCTCATCTTTCGATCGAAAAAGTAGAGCGACAAAAATTTGATTCTTTATTTCCTGGGGGTGCTGTTCATCAAGGGATTGCCCTCCTCGTGACGATGTTTGAAGAAAAAGGCATTGAAATCTTTGAACAGATAGATGATGAATCTTGCGTTGTGATAACCCTTGATCAAATTACAGATCCTCATAATCTAGGCGCTATTTTGCGCTCAGCCGCAGCTTTTGGGGCAAAAGCTCTTATAGTGCCAGATCGTAATACACCAGATGAAAATTCTCCTCTTGTTGCAAAGACAGCCTCAGGAGCTTTAGAATGCGTGCCAGTAATACGTGTGACCAACTTAGCTCGTGCCCTTGAAAAGATGAAAGATTATGGATTTTGGCATGTTGGATTAGATGAACAGGGAAATACTTTGCTGCCAGATTTAAAACTTACAGGAAAAACGAATATTATTTTGGGAGCCGAAGGAGAAGGTCTACGTCGTTTAACACAAGAAAATTGTGATTTTTTAGTGCGCTTACCGACAAACCCTTTTTTCACAACATTAAATGTTTCAAATGCAGCTGCAATTAGTTTATATGAATGCGTCCGTCATAAACCAACGAGCTAATAATCTATGTATTTTCTAGAGAACTTTTTTATACCAGTTATTCCAAGTTTGCTTATAGGATTTGGGTTAGGATCCATCCCTTTTGGATTTATTCTTAGCAAGATTTTTTTGGGAATAGATCCTCGGAAAATTGGTTCAGGAAATATTGGTGCAACAAATGTTTTGCGGACAGGTCATAAATATTTAGCAATTTCAACTTTATTATTGGATGCCTTAAAAGGCTGGATTGCCGTTTTTATTTTTCAGAAAATATACTCTTCATTTCACGAGTTTGAACAGTACATCGCTGGATTAAGTGCTATCATTGGGCATATGTATACCCCTTGGTTGCGTTTTAAGGGAGGAAAAGGGGCTTCAACTACGGCTGGTGCTTTATTCGCACTCTCTTGGCCTGTAGGCTTATGTACAATGCTTACATGGTTAATCACACTAATAACAACGCGCTATTCTTCTCTAGCAACACTTTTAGGTGCCATAGGAATGTCAATTTATGCAGCTTATTTTGAAAGTCATTATTTAACAATATGGTGCATAGTTGTGGCTTTTATAGTTGCCCTTAAACATAAAGATAATATTAATCGCCTTATTCAGGGAAAGGAGTTAAGGATTGGCGCAAAGCAACCAAAAGATTAATGCCTTTTTTAAAATAAAAGTTTTATCACCTGAAGAAAAAATAAACTGGCTTCGTTTAGCGCGAACAGAGCTTATTGGACCTAAGACTTTTTCTGAGATACTTCAGAAATATGATAATATAACTCAAGCCCTAGAAGCGTTGCCAGAATTAGTGAGCAAGAAACATCCTAAGAAAAGTTTAAAAATACCGTCCGTACAAGATATTCATCAAGAACTTGAGCAGCATCATAAATTGAAAGCAGATTTAATTGCTTTTGTAGAACCCGAATATCCAGAAATATTACGACATATTGCTGATCCTCCCCCAATTATTAGTGTTTTAGGAAAGCGTCATCTTTTGCAAAAGCCTATATTAGCAATTGTTGGGGCCAGGAATGCTTCTCTAAACGGGAAGATCTTCGCAGAAAAGATAGCTAAAGAGTTAGGCGATTACGGTTATCAGATTGTTTCTGGCCTTGCCAGAGGTATTGATACATCAGCCCACATTGGATCTTTATCTTCAGGGACAATAGCTGTTTTAGCCGGAGGAATCGACCATATATACCCTTACGAAAATAAAGATCTTTACTATAAAGTTGCGGAACAAGGACTAATTATTGCTGAGAGTCCTTTCGGAACGATTCCCCAAGCTTCCTTTTTCCCACGTCGCAATCGTATTATTTCTGGGTTAAGTCTTGGAGTAATTGTTATTGAGGCAGCTAAACAATCTGGTTCTCTTGTAACGGCTCGCTTTGCCCTTGAACAGGGACGGGAAGTTTTTGCAGTACCTGGTTCCCCTATGGATCCACGTTCTTATGGAACAAATAAGTTGATTCGAGAAGGAGCAACTCTTATTCAAAATAGCGATGATGTTCTCTCAGTAGTAGAAAATATATTTAAAATTCAACCGCCTTTTCAGGATCGGCAAAAAAGTAAGCATTCACAAGAAACGCCTTTATTGAACGGTAAAAATGATGATCGGATAGAGGAAATTTTGCTGAATTTGTTAAGTTCTTCACCAATTGGGGTTGACGAAATCATCCGAGAGTGTCACTTCTCGACGTCAGAGATTATGTTAGCTCTTCTTGAACTTGAGCTTGTGGGACGCATACAACGTCATCCGGGAGGGCAGATTTCTCTTAAGGGGTAGAAGTAATCATTTATTAATTAATCAGAAGATAAGATTTGGACATGAAAGTTGTCGTTGTTGAATCGCCATCAAAGGCTAAGACCATTAATAAATATCTGGGCTCAGACTATAAAGTCTTAGCGAGTTATGGGCATATTCGTGATTTACCTTCACGAAATGGATCCGTAAATCCGGAGCAAAATTTTAATATGGTTTGGGAAGTAGATGATAAGGCTGAGCGCCATATCAATGAGATTTTGAAATCTCTTAAAGGAGCTGATCAGCTTTTACTCGCAACCGACCCTGATCGTGAAGGAGAAGCAATTTCTTGGCATGTTAAGGAAGTCCTCGATCAAAAGAAAGCTTTAGCAAATATTGATGTTAAACGTGTAGTTTTTTATGAAGTCACTAAAAAAGCAATTCTTGAAGCGGTTAAGCAACCTCGTCCTCTAAACCAGGAATTAATTGAAGCCTATCTAGCTCGACGTGCCTTAGATTACCTAGTTGGATTTACACTTTCTCCCATTTTATGGCGAAAGCTTCCAGGAAGCCGTTCGGCAGGACGTGTACAATCTGTTGCTTTGAGATTAACCACTGAACGTGAGGATGAGATAGAAGCCTTTCGTACTCAGGAATATTGGACAATTAATGCAGAGTTTTTAGGGAAGCCTCAAAAACATCTCAAAGCTCGTCTAACACATTTTCAGGGTAAGAAGCTTGAGAAATTTGATCTTTCTGATCAAACAAAAGCTCAAAATGCGCAAGTTGAAATTGAAAAGCATCTTTACAAGGTTTTAGAAGTCGAGAAAAAACAAACGAAAAGGCATCCTTCACCACCCTTTACGACATCAACACTACAACAGGAAGCTTCTCGTAAATTAGGCTTTAGTGCAAAGAAAACAATGCAATTAGCACAGCATCTTTATGAAGGTTTTGAGGTTGGAGGAGAGACGGTCGGTCTTATTACCTATATGAGAACAGATAGTGTTAACCTCGCTCAAGAAGCACTTTTTGCAGCACGTGATCTTATTAAACAACAGTATGGCTCTAACTATTGTCCTGAATCTCCTAGGGCTTATAAAAGCAAAGCTAAGAACGCTCAAGAGGCACATGAAGCCATTCGTCCAACGGATGTAATCAGAGTCCCTAATACTCTTAAATCTGTGCTAGATACCGACCATTTCCGGCTTTATGAACTTATTTGGAAAAGAACAGTTGCTTCTCAAATGGAATCCGCTCTTCTTGACCAAGTAGGCGTGGATATTGCCAATCCTAAAAAAGACATCATTTTACGAGCAACAGGATCGACAATTGCCTTTGATGGTTACCTGAAGGTGTATGAAGAAGGAAAAGATGATGAGGCTTCTGAGCAAGAACAAATTCTTCCTCCACTAGTGCCAGGAGAAGACTTAGATCTTCAAACAATTCATCCTGAACAACATTTCACGCAACCACCACCCCGGTATACAGAAGCAAGCTTGGTTAAAAAACTTGAAGAGCTTGGGATTGGCCGGCCTTCGACGTATGCTTCAATTATCTCAACTTTAATTGATCGTAAGTATGTTGTGCTTGATAAAAAAAGACTTAAGCCAGAACCTTTAGGACGCCTTGTAACGGCCTTTTTGAAGAATTATTTCGCAAAATATATTGAGTATGATTTTACAGCTCATCTTGAAGAAGAGTTAGATGAAATTTCTAACGGTAAGCTCTCGTGGTTTAAAGTGCTTGAAGCTTTTTGGAAACAGTTTTATGCGACTGTTGAACAAGCTGCTCCCTTAAAAATAGCCGATGTTATTACCCAATTAGAACGCGACCTTGAGAAGTTGATTTTTATGCCCATAGAAGGTAGTTCTGATGCTCGACAATGTCCACAATGTAAGGAAGGAAAACTCAACCTTAAATTGGGGAAATGGGGTGCGTTTGTAGGCTGTTCAAACTATCCAACATGTGCATTCACACGGAAACTTGTAAGTGATGGCACGGAAGAAGAAGTCCAACCTCAAGAAGGGGAAGAGAAGGCAGCCTCAAAAAATATTTTTGAACCGAAAACACTTGGGAAAGATCCAACCTCAAATGCAACTGTTTCTCTTAGAAAAGGACCTTATGGATTCTATCTTCAATGGGATGGTGAAGGACAACCTGCTCAAGCCGTGGCTAAAGGAAAAGGAAAGAAAGCTGACGTTTCAAAGCCAAAGCGGGTCGCAATTCCAAAAGGACGTTCTGTAGAAAGTATCACACTTGAAGATGCTTTAGCCTTAGGGGCTTTACCACGTACTGTTGGAACGCACCCAGAAACTGGAAAACTGATTACCGCGGCTATCGGTCGTTTTGGACCGTACGTGAAGCATGAAAGTACTTTTAAGTCGATTGGAAAGAATGACGACGTCTTAACAGTGACACTCGAACGGGCGTTAGAACTTCTTAGCCAAGAGTCTGAAAAGAAAAGAGTGTTTAAAAAGAAATCATAAGAAGCACTAATTAATCTCCTTCTTATTCTTCATATTATGGGGAATAATGCTGTGCTCCATGAAGAAGTCTAAGTATTTGTATGTTTCCTTTATGAAGACGATATATCGCGGTGTAAAAGAGTTCTGAAAATACAAGTTCTCTAGTGTTATGAATTCTTCCTGTTTTTCCTGCGTATGGAAAATCAGATAAAATTTCTATTTTAGATTGGATTTCTTCATAAATTTTATAAGCAGCGGGAGGATTTTCTTGAACAATATACTCAAACATGTTCTCAAAATCATTCTTTGCACTTATTGTCCAAAAAATTTGCATTTGAAATTTAATTTTTAATTTTGTTGTGAAGCTCTTTCATGACTTGAGAATGAGGAGCCAGTTTGCCTTGATCTGCTTCTTCAATGCCCTGTGCGACTGCTTCAATAAAATGCTTCTCATGAGAAAGATATTCTTTTAAGGCTTGTTCAACAACCCATGCCTTAGGTCTTGCGAGCATAGCAGCGACTTTAGAAAGGTCGGCATCAAGATCAGCTGTTACACGTGTACCAATAGAAACAGTTTTATTCATAGTTATTCTCCATTACTATAAATGATAATATTGTTAACAATGATCATCAATAATAATTTTGTGGCGTACATCAAGACCTTTTTTAAAATCGTTTAGTGATGTGTCAAAATATATGCAGAAAAGTTGTTGATTTCTTAAACTATTGAAGAGAGACTACTTCATTAAAAGCTGTGTTGCTTTTTGTTCTTTTACAAGATGGGATTGAATCAGTGTTTCGGCCTCTTCTATGGTCTTTACAGTATACCAGACACCTTCTGGATAAATGACGACAGCAGGTCCTTTCTCGCATTGATCTAGACACCCGGCTTTATTAATACGAATATTTTTAAAGCCTAATTCTTTGCCGCGTGTTTTTATGTATTCCAAAGTTTTATCAGAACCTTTTGCAAGACAACACCCGCGGGGATGACCCTCAGGGCGCTGATTTTGGCAAATGAACACATGATGTTTGTAAGAAGGAGCCATATTCTTCCGCTTGGCATTAATAATATTGAAAAAGACTTGGAAACTCATCATTAATATCTGTTTTATACGAACATACTATCCTTATTTTGTCTAGAAAAATGTACAAAAAATAAAAACATTTAATGACCCTAGCCTTTTAGCCCAAAAGATCTTAGAATAAAAAATTATAATTAAAATAAATAGGTTACTTTGGCGTCTTCTTCTCAAAAATTCCCAACGTCAGAAGATATTCTGACATTCATCAATCGTCATGAAGGTGAAATTCGTCGTGGTGAAATTGCACAAGCTTTTCATATAAAAGGAAGTGATCGAATTATCCTTAAGCAGATGTTGAAAGAACTTGTTGAAAAACAAGCAATTCAACAACGCGGAAAGTACTATCAGCGAAAAGATCGGCTTAATCTTCTTGTTGTTAAAATCACGGGTGTGGATGAAGAGGGATATCTTTTAGGGTCGCCAGAGATATGGCCGGAACATGAAGAGAAACCGCTCATTCGTGTTTTTTCTAAATCCAATAAAATTAATGCCTTAAATCCTGAAGATCTTGCATTGGTTAGATTAAAGGATCCGAAATCGCTTGTGGCCGAATTTGTTCGCAAGCTGGATGAAAAAACTAAACGCATTATGGGTGTTTTTGAAGTAGATGGTGAGGGAGGGCGGCTTATCCTTCCCGAAAAACGTCGTAAGATAGAATATTTTATTCCAGCAGGGCAGACTTTTAACGCACAACACAATGACCTTGTAGAAGCGGAATGGATCCAAGGTAAACGGGGTGAATCTCTAAAAGTTACTAAGATACTAGGCTCACTCAATACACCAAAATCGATCAGTCTAATTGCAATCCATACCTATGAACTCCCACATGAATTTTCTCCTCAATCTATTGATTTGGCTGAAAAAGCAGAAGTGCCTCCCTTAGGAAAACGAGAGGATCTACGCGATATTCCACTTGTGACGATTGATGATGAAGATGCGCGTGATTTTGATGATGCAGTCTGGGCAAGTCCTGATACAGACCCGAAAAATCCAAAAGGATGGCATCTTATCGTCGCGATTGCAGACGTTTCTGCTTATGTGACACCTAAAGATGCGTTAGATCACGAAGCTTATCGTCGTGGCAATTCAGTGTACTTCCCCGATAGGGTCGTTCCGATGTTGCCAGAAGCTTTATCGAATAATATTTGCTCCCTTAAGCCTCATGAAGATCGTGCTTGCCTTGCAGTTCACCTTTGGATTAGCCAGCATGGTCGACTCTTAAGACATAAGTTTACGCGTGGGTTAATGCGCTCAGCAGTAAGATTAACTTATACAAAGGCTCAGGCTGCTTTTGAAGGGCAGAAGACGGATCTACCACATGATATCATCAAAAAAGTCGTTCATCCCCTCTACGGGGCTTATAAGGCGCTTTGTAGCGAAAAAGATAAACGAGGTCCTTTAGATTTAGATATGCCTGAAGAACGCATTTATCTTGATGAGAAAGGCCAAGTTTCTAAAATCGCGCCACGTCCGCGCTTAACAAGTCATCGTCTTATTGAAGAATTTATGATTTTGGCCAACGTCGCTGCAGCCATTGAACTTGAAACCCGTCAACATCTTTGCATGTATCGTGTTCATGATGAACCATCTCTTGAGAAAGTTGATGCCTTGCGTGAGTTTTTAAAAGGATTTGACCTTAGTCTGCCGAAAGGCCAAGCAATTCGACCGAAAATATTCAATTACATTCTTGAGAAAGCAAAGGAATCTCCTGCTCAGGCGGCCATACATCAACTTGTTTTGCGAGCCCAAGCCCAAGCGGTTTATAGTCCTGAAAACATTGGGCATTTTGGACTTAACTTACCGCGATATTGCCATTTTACCTCACCTATTCGCCGATATGCAGATCTCGTGGTCCATCGAGCCCTTGTGGAAGTGATAGAAAAACCTAAGGTGCAGGCTTTTCCATATACTTTACCACAGTTAAAAGCGATTGCAGAGCATATCAGCATAACAGAAAGAGTTGCAGCATCAGCAGAGCGTGAAACTACCGAGCGTTATGTGGCGGCTTACCTTAAAGATAAGATAGGCGAGAGCTTTATGGCACGCATCAATGGTGTCACAGAGTTTGCGATGTTCGTGACAATTGAAGAAAATGGTGCTGATGGAATCATTCCCTTAAGATTACTCGGCGATGATTACTACATTTACGACCAGAAAAAACAGCGTGTTGTAGGGCGTCGTAAGAAACGCATCTACACCTTAGGCGACAGACTCAAGGTAACTTTACATGAAGCTGAACCTTTGCTAGGTGGACTCACCTTTCTTCCTGTTCAAGAGAAGATTGCTTCACACCATAAGAATATGCGACGTAAGAAAAGACGTTAGCCTATAAACTTTTAAGTGTCAGAAATTCTTCCTTCTATCTTCCTTTAGAATTTTGGCGCTTTTTAGCCTCTTCAACGATATCATTGTAAGATCGTGTATGTGAACTTTTCATACTTTCATTAAGGAGATCATCAGAATGTCGACAAAGGCCCGCATCGTAATCACCACGCCTTGTAAAAGCGTGACGTTCTTCAAGTCGGTCCTGGTAACTCACTCTTTCACCGGGACGACGGTTATTAGCCCTTAAAATAAGTTCATCAGTTTTTTGCTCAAGTTTGCTTTGTTTTATAACTAGATTTAACTTCTGTTGTTGAGATATTGCAGCTCTTAAATCATTTTTGGGAATTAAGGATTCATTTGGAACGCCTATTCGTTGGGCATATTCTCGTGCTTTTTTCTCTTTTTTGTATCCTTCTCTTCTTCTCGTGTATTCTTCGGGTGTTTCTTTTGGTCGGTCGTTGTCTAAGTCTCGATTAGATTTTTGACGATAAACATCCTTATCCTTTTTGAAATTTTCGTTGAGTGTTAAGTTATAAGGAGATTCATGTACTGAGCGAGAAGGGCGATGGTCTATGTACTTTTCTGATATTTCGTGTGATCCATTATAAGAGACGTTACTATAAGGTGGTAATCCACGTTTGCGATATTTCTTTATAAGAAACGCTCTATGCTGTTCTTTATAAAGGGAGATGTTGGAATATTGGGTGTAATGAGGTTTTTTCCTAAGCTTATTTGCGTCTTTTCTAAAAGGTTTAGGAGATTGGTCGTAATCATATCGCGGTATGGTACTATCGTATTCTTCTGCTGAAGGTTTTTGAAGGAGTGTATAAAAAAAGACCTTTTGACCTCTATAAGAAGTTGATTTTTGAATGCCCGCTTGCCGTATTTTTTGTGAAATTTCATCATCCCGTTCATCTTCATTTCTTCCATTTGAAGCATGACTTAGATAGCTCATCCATAAGAGACTTAAAACCAAACTTAATTTTTTCATTTTTATTGCCTTTTTTAGTCTTAGCTAAGTGATGTTGAGAGAGATAGTAGAAAATCAGTAGGATTAAGGCAAGCTTTTCGATTCTTAAAATTGCAAGTTCGAAAAATCATCAGTGATTAGAAAACGCCACAACCTTTCAGTGGCAACTTTGATTCCGATGCGCGGTGTTGCAATATAGCCTGGTGTAAAGCCTTTATCTTGGATATAAAAGGAATCAGAAGTGGTTAGATCAATTCCATTGTGTTCTCGCGTAATCCCGAAGTGCCTACAAAGCTTTCCAGGACCATTGAGGCTCTTACTTTCTGGACGCATAAGCTGTAGCCCACGAATAAGAACGCCGGCAGCAAAGCCTTCATTTTCAGTCACGATATTAAGGCAGAAATACATCCCATAAATGAAGTAAACATAGCTCACGCCTGGGGGGCCAAACATGACCGCCGTACGGGGTGTTTTTCCACGGAAGGCATGAGAGGCGGGGTCATCTCGACCGATGTAGGCCTCGGTCTCGGTAATCAACCCCTTATATGCATTAAAAGTAAGTTCTTTCCCAAGGAGATCTTTAGCGACATGAAGTGTTGGTTGGGAAAAATAATCTGTACCTAAGCGAATCATAAATCGATTTTAAGCCTATTTTGCAAAAAATCCAAGGCAAGTTACGAAAAATTAACTTTAATTTTGAATAGTAAAAGAAGAGAACAAGATAATTTTAGGGAAAATAAGAAGTCATAGGAAACATAGAAAGATCTTCCACAGATTTGATCGTCAAAGGAGAAAAAAATGGCAAAAGCAGCAAAAACATCTGGAGAAAAGCCTCAGCAAGAAGCTAAAGGAGGTAAGAAGCGTATTAACTTGGCGTTGCAAGGGGGTGGTTCTCATGGCGCGTATACTTGGGGTGTATTGGATGCTATTTTAGAAGATGAGCGGATTAGTGTTGAAGGTGTCGCAGGAACAAGCGCGGGCGGGATGAACGCCACAGCCACTGCAATGGGTGTTCTTAAAAATGGGAATCAAGGCGCACGTGAGTATTTATGCCGTTTGTGGCATAAGATTGGAGAGTCTTCTAAAACAAGCCCAATTAAGCCAAATCCATTAAAAAAACTCGTGAAGGATTTTGATATTTCCAGTAATCCGATGTTTATTATGATGCAATATATGTCAAGCATGCTCTCACCTTATCAGATGAATCCGACGAATAAACATCCTTTGCAAAATGTCGTTAGGGAACTATTTGATTTCAATGCTTTAGCAGCTTCTACAGATCCTAAACTATTTTTATGTGCCACTCATGTTGCGACAGGAAAACTAAAGATTTTTTCAGGCAAAGAGCTTTCTGAAGAAGCAGTCTTAGCAAGTGCGTGTGTGCCAACACTTTTTCAAGCTAGAGAGATTGATGGCGAATTTTATTGGGATGGTGGCTTTATTGGAAACCCACCTATTTATCCATTAATTTACAATTGTGAATCACCAGATATTCTTGTGATTCAAATCAGGCGAGTCCATGATCCGAAAATGCCTTATACGTCTCATGAAATTTCTAATCGTTTGGGCGAGATCACTCAAAACGCATGTTTAACACGTGAAATGCGCGCCATTCATTTCATTACGCAACTGATTGATAATGGCACTATTCCAGCCGGAAAGATGAAGCGTCTTAATATGCATATGATTCGAGATGATGCTTTCTTTGGCAGCATTGACCGCGCCAGTGGCTTTTGTGCTGATCCAGACTTCTTAGATTACCTTTTCCAAGCAGGACGTCGTAAAGGTCGTGAATGGCTTCATGAAAACTTTGATAAAATTGGGAAAGAAACAACCGCTGAGATTGAACACGATTTTATTTAAGTCATTGTAAATTATAAAATAAAATGAGGGGCAGCGCGCCCCTTTTTTATGGCATTTAAATGCTCAAAAATCTTCTAAAATAACTCAAAATCTTATCTTTAAGTGGTTGATAATAAATAAATAATTCTATAGATAAAAAAGTACTTTTTTCTTGCATTTTTGTTACATTTAATGTATCCTGAAAGCACTATAGTAAAGCGTCAGACAACGGCCATTCTGACAAATGTGAATAATATAAAAACAGGGAGTATAAAATGGAAATAGTAAGTAAAAATAAAGAGTTATTAAAGATGTTCTTAAAAGACGGTAAATACAACGTTTACTTTTATAAGAGGCTTATGGAGACCTCTTCTTTCCCATAGTGTGTTTGAAGATAAAAATGGTTTTAGGGCGGAGTGGTAAACACTTTTTGGATTAACAAATAACGATAAAAACGACGGGAAAATAAGGTAGAATCGTCTTTTGCGACGGAATGATGACCTATGTCTTAAAAAAAGCGAGACAACGAGTCATCTAGTTTATCAAGTACATGATGAAAATGGGATCTTTGACAAAGTATATTTTGCAACAGGGTTTCTTCACATACAAAATATATGTGATTTTAGTGGGCATTAATTTGACAAATATGATAATTAATCTTATAACCTTAATAGTCTCCTAAGATAAAAAGAGAATAATAACGCGATGCGTTTATATATGGTTCTGTTGATTTCTTTATTAAATCTTACTGCCCAAAAAGGTACTCACGCAAGTTATCATTTTAGTAATGATCCTGATGAAGTTTTTATCAATTTAGCAAAGAAATTTCCAAGCGTAGGGCATTTTTCTTTACCTAATCATCCTTCTTTCGGAAGTGGAACACTCGTTGATGTAGGAATTCCAGAACTTGCTAATCGCGTTGTCATTACATGTGCTCATATCTTTGATGAAGAAGATAGCAATAAAGTTGTATTTACTTGCGGGGATGAAGAGCCTGTTAAAGGAAAAGCCTTTATCCATCCTCAATATGCAGAAGTTTATAAAGAACATGAATGGGCGCCAAGCAGCCATGATATTTCTGTCTTTGTGCTAGAGAGGCCTTTAACGTCTATCCCTAGCGCTCAAATTGATGAGTCTCCTTATCAAGACTTAATCAGTAAGTTTATAATACAAGTAGGCTATGGGATGACGAGCCATTTTTTAGGGAAATATTCTATAATGGATCAAGAAAAAAGAGCTTCCTACTCTTATGTTCCTTCTCATGCTCATTATAATAATTTACAGGATATTGAGAAAACATTAGGTTTTAAGACTATTTCGGGAGAACCTTATCAGGTAAAATTTACTTTTCCAGCTGGTTCTCAGCTCACCGTTACTCCTTGGAAGTCAGTAACTTTTATAAACAATGAACAACCTGTCATGGAGTTTTCTAGAGCACCAAGTGGCGTTGCTTGCATGGGCGATAGTGGAGGAGGCTGTTTTAATGAAGACGGGTTATTTTTAGGTGTTATTTCTGGAGGTAGTGTAGATAGCTTTAAAAAAGAGTATGTGATCAAAGCAGAGCATTATCAAAGATATAAGAGCTTTTTTGATAAGAATTTTGAAGAATTAAAAGAAATATCTCAGGAAAATGAAGCAATAAAGGGGCCACTTATTGTTTCTGACATTAATCCATACTTTACGCCTTTTTATGAGGCAAACAGTGCTTCCTCTAACCAATTCTTAATTTCTAATGGTAAAATATCATTGTTTTCTTTTCATAAACAATGGATTATTGAAACTTTAAAAGCTTATTTGAGTAGCACTTTGATAAAGCCTTAAAATAAGCAGCAAAAGTGTTTAAGCTAAAAGATGGCTTAAGTTATTGATACAATTTATTCTCTTGGATAATTTGAAGTACGCCTGGATCAACCATGTGATCAACCGATTGACCTGCCTTTAAAGTCTTTTTTACCAAAGTTGATGAAGCATGTGGATGTGCTTTACTTTGGATCATTGAAAGGATTGTGCGATCATCAACTTTACCTTTTAAAGCAGAAAGATCGTCACCTTCTCGTTGAGCTACAATGAAAGCATCAATAGGTAAGGCAATCACGCCACCAGCGGTATCGCGGGCATGTTTATCGGTGATCTGTATCCCTCTCATATAGACGCTCAAGTGTTTTTTGCGCTCTTCTTCTTTTTTAGGATCTTCTTGAGGAATAGCTAACTTATTAGCGGTATCTGAACCAATAATTCCAATAAACTTAACATCTGTAAAAGCTGGGGTAACAGCTGGCTTTTCCGCAATGGAGTGTGAGGGATCAGGGAGAGTGAGGTGCTCTTGCATTTCTTTGGGAGATAGCTTCGTCACAATAATATGAGGATGATCTTTAAAAACAGAAAACAGCATCTCTAGACGTGCTTCAATGGGGGCGCGGTTTTTAAAATTATCACCACCCCAATTCGGGAAAATGAGGACATAATCTACTAAGTTCTGGTCCAGAGGGATTTGGGCAGTATCTTGGTGGCCTAAATGAAGAGGATCAAACGATCCAATATAATAGCCTACTTTTTTGTTACTCAAGGTTTCTTGTAGCTTTCCATCCTTGATTAAATCTTCCAGAACTAAGGCTTGAGCTGATGTGACGCAGAGAGCTAATAAAAATAAAAACTTAAGCATGATTTAACACCTAGATTTAGGATAAGTTAATATAAATTACACGTTGGATTTAGGCAAGAAAATCTGTTGTTACTTAGCTTGAGATTGCGCAGCGGTCTTATACCCTACTGGCTTTATGCGATAAACTTTTCCACGACGTAAATTCTTAGTTTCAAAAAGGCGATCGCGAACTTGATAATAGCGGAATTGCATTCTCTCTTTGAAAATTTTGAGGCGATCAATAGGCGGGGTAATCGTTCTGCGTCCTTGCGTCGGTAGCGACTCTAAAGAGATAAGATCCTGAGAAGCAAACTTTCCTTTTAAAAGAGCTTGGCGTGGATCTTTTTTTTGATCTTCACGCCACGTTTTAAGAACTTTTCTGGTATAAGGGCGATGATGGGTTGGTGAGGCTGAATGGTAATAAGCCACGGCTTTTTGCCATGATTGATGATTTTGCTGAAGGTTTTTTAGAAAACGCGCAGCATACTCAACATTATGGTGAGGATCAAAAGCTTGGTCTAAAGTTTCAAAGGCGTCTGGATGATGCAAGAGATTAATCTGCATAAGACCTACATCGATGTTCTTTATACCTTTTGCTTGCAAATCTTCAACGGCTTTAATAGCAAGTTCCTTTGTTGAGAAGTAGTGTCCTTCTCCTCTTGCATGAATGACCCAAGGCCAAGTGACTAACTGCTTATCCTTCTCGCTCCAACGGCCAGATTCAACTTTAGCAATCGCATGCAGGAGGCCTGAGGGAATTTGATGTCGATGTTCAATCAAACGCATGTGATTTGTGTAGTAATGCTGTTGATTCAAGGCCCTAGAAAAGAGGGGCGAAGTGACTAGAAAACTAGCCACGAAAAAGACAACTCTAAGAACCATTTTGTCCCCCAGTTGATTTATAAATAACCATCCCTTGTTAAGTAGTCTTACCTTAAAAGTTTAATAAAATCTTAAATATTTTAAGTTAATTTGAAATTAAAGAGGAATGTTATTTAAAGAGAGGTAAGAGATGAGTACAAAACCCTTTCCAATGAAATACTTAAAACGATTATTGCTTGTGATTGCTGCGCTTATGATTACGGCTATAAGTCTTGCGCTTCATCGGGGAACCCTTAATGCTAAAATTCCTATTGATTACACCGAAGATCCTTACTCCATTATGGGGACGGATGCTTGTCGGTAAATAAAAAATTTATTTGTTATTCATTATTTTCTAATTAGGTATTTCTTAACTTATTTTCTTTTACATTGAGGAAGTAGGAAGTTTTCTACAATTTCAATCTTGGGAGAAAAATAATGAGTATAAAAATTCAATTAACAAGCTTAATAAGTGTTTTAACAATCAGCTTGTATTCTAATTACGTTAAGGCTTCCAGTTCTTCAGACGAATCTTCACATCATTCATCAACAGGATCTTCAAAAAGCGCATCAGAAAGTTCTTCCCATAGTTCCTCAGAAAGCGATATCTATGGCCCTGAAGAGGAATGCTCAGATGCTGAATTAGAAAAACATGTACGAATTGTGATGAAAGCAGCAGCCTCTAGTGCTGGTAAAGATAAAACTAGTGAAGATGCACTTAGGCAAGAGCTTGAAAAAAATAAAGCATGCAAGAGACGTATTAGTAGACAATCACGTCAAGAATACGAGCATAAGCTTGATCAAATAAAAGAAAAGATTAATAGAAATAAACAAATTAATTAATTATAGAGGATAAAGTCTATTTAATATTTTTTTGCAAGGGGTTAAGAGGGAATTTCTAATTACTTAAAATAAATCAAAATTTCCTTCTTTCTCTTTAAAAAATTGAGACATTATTAAAATTCACATTTATTCCAGCAACAAACTTTTTTCTTATTAATTAATAACTTATTAAAAATAATATTTCTTATTGGATTATGTCAAAATTAACGGAATGTTAACTTTTTCTTGATACTTTAATAATATAACTTAATTTAAAAAGAGATTTAACATGAGATACACTTTACAAAAGAAAGTGGTAAGTTCATTATTACTTATAACTTCCATAATCTTTACTTCATATAGTGAGGCTGCAACAACGCTAGGGCAAGAAGAAGATGCTTTTGCCAAGATTTGGTCTCATAAAGATAAAGATTTGTCCGCAATGACAAAGCATTCCACGAAGCAGAACAAGAATGAGCTTAAAAAGAGCGACAACACTTCAAAACCAAAAAAGTGCACGTCAAGAAAATGCTTAACAGAGCTTCTTGATAATAAAGAAATTATAGGGGCACGCCTTTAGCAAAGAAGTTGTCTAGCCTATACAATACTTTCTTCTTATCTAGTCTTTCAAACCTTCTACTTTTTCAAGTAGAAGGCTCTGGGGAAAGAGTAGGCTTGCGTGTTGGCGTTGAGGAACGAGGCTTTTTAGGTTTGTCTGTTGAAGTTGGCGTCGTCTTCTCAATCTTTTCACCTTTTAAGAGAGAGTTAATTTCATCACCTGAAAGCGTTTCGTATTCTAATAATCCCCTTGCTAGGCCATGTAACTGATCGATGTTATCACTTAAAATTTGGCGAGCACGATCATAAGAATTTTCAACAATTTTTCGGATTTCTTTATCAATTTGGTTTGCTGTCGAATCTGAGACATTTTTATGTTGCGTCACAGAATGGCCTAAGAACACTTCTTGTGTCGGTTCGCCATAGCTTAAAGGACCCATAACATCACTCATGCCCCATTCAGTCACCATCCGTCGTGCAATTTCAGTCGCATGGCGAATGTCAGAAGAGGCGCCCGTTGTTATTTTTTCGACACCAAAGATTAATTCTTCAGCAATTCGTCCACCCATCGCAACCGCAAGGTCAGCTAAAAGCTTGGCGCGTGACATTGAAACACGATCATTTTCAGGAAGACGGACAACCATCCCAAGAGCACGACCGCGAGGAATGATTGTTGCTTTATGGATAGGATCAGAATCAATTGTATGAAGGGCAACAATAGCGTGACCTGCTTCATGATAAGCCGTTAGCTTCTTTTCTTCATCTGTCATCACCATGGAACGTCTTTCTGGACCCATCATCACTTTGTCTTTGGCATGTTCAAAATCGCTCATCGTGACAGCGCGCTTGTTTTGACGAGCTGCATTAAGTGCTGCTTCATTAACGAGATTTGCAAGATCAGCACCAGAAAAACCAGGTGTGCCCCGTGCAAGGACCTTTGCGTCCACGTCAGTTGCAAGAGGAACTTTTGCCATATGAACTTTAAGGATTTCTTCACGGCCAATAATATCTGGTAAAGGTACGATAACTTGGCGATCAAAACGTCCTGGACGCATAAGAGCAGGATCTAAAACATCAGGTCGGTTCGTTGCGGCAATTAGAATGACGCCTTCATTGGACTCAAATCCATCCATTTCAACAAGTAATTGGTTAAGAGTCTGTTCACGCTCATCGTTACCACCCCCTAAACCTGCGCCGCGATGACGTCCTACGGCATCAATTTCATCAATAAAGATAATGCAGGGAGCGTTTTTCTTTCCTTGTTCAAATAAATCACGGACACGACTTGCGCCAACACCTACGAACATTTCTACGAAGTCTGAGCCAGAAATGGAAAAGAAAGGAACATTTGCTTCGCCAGCAATCGCGCGTGCTAACAGAGTCTTACCCGTCCCAGGTGAGCCTACTAAAAGAACTCCTTTAGGAATTTTACCGCCTAATTTTTGGAATTTTTGAGGGTCTTTTAAATATTCAACAATTTCAGAAACTTCTTCTTTAGCTTCTTGGCAACCTGCGACATCGGAAAACATGACGCGGCCGGCTTTTTCATTTAGCAAGCGAGCACGTGATTTTCCGAATCCTAAAGCGCGATTGTTACCGGATTGCATTTGGCGAATAAAAAAGATCCAAACACCAATAAGAAGCAGCATTGGAAACCAAGAAATCAAAATTTGCAAGAAAGTAGAACTGCCTTCTTCTGCTGGTGCGACAGAAATTGCGACGCCTTTTTCAGTTAACTTTTCAACAAGTTGCGGATAGTTAGGAACAATCGTTGAAAAAGTACGACCGTCGGACAAGCGCCCATTAATAACGTCCCCCTTAATGACAACATCTTTTACGTTCCCTTGGTCGATGTCATTTAAGAATTCTGAGAAAATAAGGTTTTTATTGTAAGGCGATTCCTTGCTGCCTTGGAACATGTGGAAGACGGCTGTAAGAAAAAGGCCAATAATAATCCATAAAACAAGATTTCTACCTAAATTATTCAATTTGTTTTCCTCTGGTTTCTAGCTTTCTTTTCAAACTCATGAAGTGCAGTATGTCTCAATTTAGTTAAGCAAGTGTGAATGTAAAACGTGTTAGTGGATAACGTGGTAAAAACTTTATAGCTTGTTCTTCAAAGAGTGTAAAGATTTGGTTTGTGGGAATCTTAAAATAATTCGGAATATAAACCAGATGATCTTGTTGCCAAAGGCTTGGAAGTGTTAAGGCAACAGGATAAGGAAAAGGTTGTTTAGATTCTTGAAAGACCTTTTTTACTGTTTCCCAGCCTTTTTGGCCTAATGCCTTTAAGGTGAAATGATCTTGTAAAGTTGTAGGGATATTAACTATAAACCTCTGATCCCACCACAAGGAAATTGTGTTGGGGTTAGTGTTTAAATGAATTTCATGGTGGATGGCGCCAGGTTCTCGCATAATCAAAAGAAAGTTTGGTTGAGAGGGGAAAACAAGGCAACCATGTAATGTTCTCGGCCGCGAATTATTAAGAAAGTAATTTATAAATTGATTAAGACTTTCTCGAGCGGGCGGATAAGGACTCTTTCCATAAGTCATAAGAAGTCTTTGCATAATCCCAAGCTGATTTTCAAGCGTGAGTTGGGACCATGCTGAATAATTAAGAAGGGCATAACCTTCAGGTAATGGGGTCACAAGCTTGGGTATTAATGCATTTAAAGTTTCTTCATAAATGATTCTTTGTTGCCCTCGTAAAAGGATTTCCTTAGAAGAAAATTGAAGCTTTTTGTTTCTTAATTCAACTCGCTTAAATTTTGGATTTCGATTGCTGGGGTCTTCAATCCAAGCTTGATTGTAGCTTATTAAAGTCGCTTGAAGGCGTTGTTTAGAATAAGTGAGAAGAGGACGAAGAAGGCGATAGTATGGTTTTTCAACAAGCGCAGACATACCAGCAAGCCCTTCTAAGCCTGAATGCTTTTCTATGCGCATGTTGATCGTCTCTTGTTGATCCTCTAAATGATGACCTAAGAGAAGATGTAAAACACCTTGAAAACGACACCATTCCGCAAGCTGTTGATATCGGGCTTCACGTGCTTTTTCTTGAAGGCGGCGCTCTGATTTTTCGTCTGACCAAGTTAAAATAACAGTCTTGATTCCGTAGGCAGAAAGCCACTGTTGAACTTGATGAGCTTCTTGTGTCGAAGTAGGACGAAGCTGATGGTCAACAGTAAGTGCCGTTAAGGATCCACCACGCATTTTTATCCATTGGTTAGCTAAAAGGACTAAAGCAAGGCTGTCTGCGCCTCCAGATACAGCAACTGCCAGATGAGGGGAGGGTTCATAGGGGCCAAGCTTTGCCATAGAGTGAGCAAATTCTTCCTCTGTAATCAGGGTCATCGAAGGGGATAAATCAGGCCTTAAAATCATGTTTAAAAGGTGTTTTTTTGTCGCTTTTTTGGTTTTCTCTGGTAACATAATAAAGACAGATAAAAAATAAATCTAATGGTTTTAAAGTTTGTTAATAAAAGAATTAAGGGGATGAAAGCAAAACTCTCTTTATCTCTAGTAAGCTGATGAAAATTATGGCCTTTCTAGCCGTTATATAGGACAAAGAATGGGGCGTCCTAAATGGATTGAGATTTTCGTAAAAAAATCTTGTAATAGGCAATAATTAGGCTAAATATTTTGACGATATAATAATATTTGCGCAGAACCATTGATTTTTCATAAGATCAACGTTATGAAAAGAAATCTCCTTAACGAATTGTTTAGGGTTTTAGTTTAGAGATAGGGTTTTATAAAGCCCTTTTGCGGGCGTGGTGGAATTGGCAGACACACCAGGTTTAGGTTCTGGCGGCGCAAGCCATGGGGGTTCAAGTCCCTCCGCCCGCACCATAAAAAGGTAAACATTTAAGAGACAGGTAACACTTTACATGCAAATGACACAAAAAAAAGTTGATGGGTTATTGCACCAATATCAACTTACTATTCCAGTAGGGAAAGTCGCCGAAAAGATGGATGAACGTCTTCTTGAAATTGGAAAGACAACAAAAGTGGCAGGGTTCCGTCCTGGCCATATCCCTTTGCCTATCTTGCGTCAAAGATACGCAACTTCTGTCAAAAGTGAAGTGATTCAAACTTTATTGGATGAAAGTGTAAAAAATCTTGTTCAAGAAAAAAAATTAAGAGTAGCGGTTCAACCAAAAATTGATTTTGAAAGCGCAGAAGAAGACAAAGATTTAAGTTTAAATATTTCTTTGGAAGTACTCCCTGAGATTGAAAAAATTGATTTAGAGAAATACTCTTTTGAGCAATTGAAGTCTAAGGTGGATCCTAAAAAAGTTACAGATAGCCTTAAGAAAATGGCACATTCTTCACGTGAACATAAAGTTCTTGATGCTGAGACTAAAGCGAAGAATGGTCATGCTGTACGTCTTTCATTCCGAGGAACAATCGAAGACAAAGCAATTCCAGGTGGCTCTTCTGCCGATACCGTTTTAGAATTAGGCTCAGGGACTTTTATCCCTGGATTTGAAGAACAAATTGTGGGCATGAAAGCGGGTGATCAAAAAGATATTTTTGTGACTTTCCCCCAAGATTATGGGTCACAAGAATTAGCAGGAAAAGAAGCAAAATTTAGCCTTAAGATTGCAGAAGTTCTTGAAGTCGTTGAACCAAAAATCGATGATGAATTAGCAACTAAATTAAAGTTTAAAAATCTTGCTGAACTTAAAGAACAAGTCGAAAAGATGATTTTAAAAGAATATGACGAGCTTTCATTTCTTGATCTTAAACGTAAAGTTCTTGATAAGTTTTCAGAAGATTTCAAATTTGAACTTCCCAAGGGCTTAGTTGATCTTGAGTTTCAATCAATTTGGCGTCAGCTTGAGAGTGAGCTTCATCATAATCATGACCATGCTGAGGGAGAGACCTGTAATCATGGATTAGATCCAAAAGAAGAAGAAAAGCTTCGGAAACAGTATCAAGGAATTGCTGAGCGTCGGGTAAAGCTTGGTTTGATCCTTGCTGAGGTCGGGCGTGAGCATCAAGTTGTCGTAGCTCAGAAAGAGCTTGATCAAGCTGTATACAATGAGGCTATGCGGTATAAAGGACATGAAATGAAGGTTGTCGAGTATTACCGGAATAACCCACAAGCCTTAGCCTCTTTGCGTGCACCAATTTTTGAAGACAAAGTGATTAAGCTTATTGCTGAAAAAGTAAAGCTGAAAGAGAAAGAGGTCAGTTTTGAAGACCTACAAAAGAGGATTAAAGAAATAACAGAAGGGGAGGAAGTGAACTAAGTTCATTTCTTTACCCCACTAAAACGGGAGGATTCAGTGGTAGACGTCATTCATCAATACAATAATACGCTTGTTCCTATGGTTATTGAACAAACAGCCCGAGGAGAGCGTTCTTTCGATATATATTCAAGACTTCTTAAGGAGCGTATAGTGTTCTTAAGTGGAGAAGTAAATGATGATATTGCAAGCCTCATTTGCGCGCAGTTTCTTTTCCTTGAGGCAGAAAATCCTAAAAAGGACATTTCTTTTTATATTAACTCTCCAGGAGGTGTCGTAACATCAGGATTGGCGATTTATGATACAATGCAATACATTCGCCCAGATGTTTCAACAATTGTTCTAGGCCAAGCGGCATCTATGGGGTCATTGTTACTATGTTCTGGTCAAAAAGGAAAACGGTATGCTTTGCCTAACTCACGGGTGATGATTCATCAACCGCATGGAGGCGCAAGAGGACAAGCCACAGACATTGAAATTCAAGCGCGTGAAATTTTAAAGTTACGTGCTCGTTTAAATGGAATTTATGTTGATCGGACGGGAAAACCTTTAAGCGTTGTTGAGGCTTCTGTTGAACGTGATTATTTTATGTCTGCAGAGGAAGCTAAGGAATTTGGAATTATTGATGAGGTGATGGTTCATCGCGCTCTAACATAAAATTGATAAAATATTTTGAGCGTTAACTTTTTATTATCTGGTTTTTGGCAGTCTGAACTTAGGTAAATGTAGCACAGCAATAAATGAAAGAATAACAAAGGCAAAAAAATGAGTAAAAATGACGATTCCGTTAAAGATACTCTTCACTGTTCTTTTTGTGGGAAAAGCCAGCATGAAGTTAAAAAGCTGATTGCGGGACCAAGTGTATTTATTTGTGATGAATGCGTTGATTTATGTATTGAAATTATTCGCGAAGAAAATAGAGTAGGCGGGTTTTCTTTAAGTGAAGGTGGAATACCTTCTCCGAAGGAAATTGTTGAGGTTCTGAATGATTATGTGATTGGTCAAGCACATGCCAAACGTGTTCTTGCGGTGGCTGTGTATAATCACTACAAGCGAATTAATACAATTGGTCATTCAAATGAGATCGAACTTGCAAAATCAAATATTCTTCTTATCGGTCCAACAGGATGTGGTAAGACGCTTTTAGCGCAAACTTTGGCACGGATTTTGGATGTACCATTTACGATTGCAGATGCGACCACTTTAACTGAAGCAGGGTATGTTGGTGAGGATGTTGAGAATATTATTCTTAAACTCTTACAAGCTGCTGAATATAATGTGGAAAAAGCACAGCGTGGTATTGTCTATATTGACGAAGTTGATAAAATTTCGCGGAAATCAGATAATCCTTCTATTACACGTGACGTTTCTGGTGAGGGCGTGCAACAAGCCTTACTCAAGATTATGGAAGGAACAATAGCTTCTGTTCCCCCTCAAGGAGGTCGTAAGCATCCTCAACAAGAATTTTTGCAAGTTGATACCACCAATATTCTTTTTATTTGTGGTGGAGCTTTTGCGGGTCTTGAGAAAATTATTGCGGCTCGGGGTAAAGGATCATCAATTGGTTTTGGCGCTGACGTCAAGTTACCTGAGGATCGTCGTACAGGTGAAGTTTTGCGTGAAATTGAACCAGAAGATCTCTTGAAATATGGTCTTATCCCAGAATTCGTGGGTCGTTTACCTGTCTTGGCAACTCTTGAAGACTTAAATGAAGAATCCTTAATAGAGATTTTACAGACACCTAAAAATGCCCTTACAAAGCAATATCAAAAACTTTTTGAGATGGAGAAAGTCCGTTTAGAATTTACTGATGATGCTTTATCTGGAATTGCTCAAAAAGCCATCTCCCGGAATACAGGTGCACGCGGTCTTCGTTCTATTATGGAAGATATTTTACTTAATACTATGTTTGATCTTCCCGGACGTGAAGATGTCGAAAAAGTTGTTATTAATCGGGATGTTGTTGAAGGTAAAGTTGATCCGCTCAGAGTCTATAGTGAAAAATTAAAAAGCAAAGAAAGTCAAGGATAGAACTTTTATAAATTTCTATTCCTTTCTTTGATAAGCCTGATTATACTATTCTAATTAAATATCTATAAAGCCATATAAGATAAAAGGGGTTTGATCCTTGGCAAAAGCAACAAAAGCGCTAGAACTTCCCTATGGAACTTTGTTACCTGTATTACCTTTAAGGGATATTGTTGTCTTCCCACATATGATTGTCCCCTTATTTGTGGGTCGTGAAAGATCCGTTAAAGCGTTGGAAGCATCTATGAAGGTGGATCATAGAATTTTGTTGGTGACCCAAAAAGAAGCAACAACTGATGATCCTAAAACACGAGATCTTTATTCTTTTGGAACTTTGGGGCAAATCATCCAACTTTTAAAGTTACCTGATGGGACTGTAAAAGTTCTGGTGGAGGGAATTGATCGTTCTCGTATCCTGCGCTTTGATGAAAGCCTCGAGTATTTCCAAGCATATACAGAAGTGTTAGATGCCAGTATAATTACGCCAACACCAGAACTTGAGGCACTTGCACGCACAGCATTAGGACTTTTTGAACATTATTCCAAACTCAATAATAAAATTCCACCGGATGTGCTTGTTTCAATCACACGTATTGAGCAACCAGATAAGCTAATTGACACAATTGCTGCTCACCTAACTTTGCGTGTTGTCGATAAGCAAAGGCTTTTGGAAATTGTATCTTTACAAGAACGGTTCGAAAAAATTTGCGCCTATATGGAAGGGGAAATTAGTGTTCTCCAAACAGAGAAACGCATCCGTACACGCGTTAAAAAACAAATGGAAAAATCTCAGCGAGAATATTATCTCAATGAGCAGATGAAAGCCATTCAAAAAGAGCTTGGTGAAAATGAAGAAGGCAAAGATGAAGCTTCAGAATTGGAAGGGAAAATTGCCAGAACTAAGCTCAGTAAAGAAGCTAAAACCAAAGCCCAAACTGAAGTTAAAAAATTAAAAACAATGAGTCCAATGTCTTCTGAGGCAACGGTTGTTCGTAACTACTTAGATTGGCTTTTATCTATTCCATGGAAAAAGAATACTAAAGTAAAAAATGATCTAAATAAGGCTCAGCAAGTATTGGATGAAGATCATTATGGGTTAGAAAAGGTTAAAGAAAGAATCATAGAATACCTGGCTGTTCAAACGCGGGTTGGAAAATTAAAAGGCCCTATTCTATGTTTAGTCGGTCCTCCCGGTGTGGGAAAGACATCTTTAGGACGCTCTATTGCACGTGCAACGGGTCGTAATTATGTTCGAGTTGCTTTAGGAGGTGTCCGTGATGAAGCAGAAATTCGAGGTCATCGGCGTACTTATATTGGATCGATGCCAGGCAAAATCATTCAAGGAATGAAAAAAGCAGCTTCTGCTAATCCTTTGTTTCTTTTAGATGAAATTGATAAACTCGGTGCTGACTGGCGTGGTGATCCCACATCAGCTTTATTGGAAGTTTTAGATCCAGAACAGAATAATAGTTTTAATGATCATTATCTAGAAGTTGATTATGATCTTTCTGATGTGATGTTTGTGACGACAGCAAATAGCCTTAATATGCCACAGCCGTTACTAGATCGTTTAGAAATTATTCGATTGCCTGGATATACAGAAGAAGAAAAAGCAGAAATTTGTAGGCGCCATCTTATTTCAAAAGAAATGAAAGCCAATGGTCTTAAGGAAGGTGAATGGTCAATAAGTGATAAAGCTTTACGGCAATTAATCCGCACCTATACACGTGAAGCAGGGGTTCGTAACCTTGAACGAGAACTTGCAAATCTGCTACGTAAAGCAACAAAAGAAATTTTAACAAAAAATGTTAAGAAAATTGAAGTTAACGAGGAAAATCTTGAAACTTATGCTGGTATCCCAAGATATTCTTATGGTGTCTCAGAGAGCGAAGACCTTGTGGGGGTAACAACAGGGCTTGCTTGGACAGAAGTTGGAGGCGATATCTTAATGATTGAAGCTGTTATGCTTCCTGGACGTGGAAAAATCAAGACAACAGGTAAGCTTGGTGAAGTTATGCAAGAATCTGTTCAAGCAGCTGCCAGCTTTGTTCGTTCAAGAGCAATTCAATTTGGTATAGAGCCATCTTCGTTTGAAAAACATGATATTCATGTGCATGTTCCTGAAGGAGCAACGCCAAAGGATGGTCCTTCTGCCGGAATTGCAATGTGTACTTCCATCGTCTCTGTTTTAACAGGGATTCCAATTCGTAGAGATATCGCTATGACAGGTGAAGTAACTCTTCGAGGCCGGGTTTTGGGAATAGGAGGCCTTAAAGAAAAATTGTTGGCTGCCTTGAGAGGCGGAATTAAAACAGTTCTTATTCCTCAAGATAATCAAAAGGATTTAGCTGAAATTCCTGAGATTGTAAAAAAAGGCTTGCAAATCATTCCTGTTAAAAATGTTGAAGAAGTCATTAAGAGTGCCCTTGTGCGTACGCCACAGCCTATTGATGGTAAAGAACTTCTTGAGGATCGTCAGGAGAAGCCTTTTAAACCTCATTCTTCACAAGAGTTAACTTTTTAAGCTTGCTTCTTTAACGAGATGAGAATTACAAAATTGTTGATTAAAAGCGCTTTGAAAAATGAAAAGTCAAGCTATTTAATGCTTAACACGATCAACAGAAGTAACAAGTGATGACGCGCGTAAGCTTGCGATGATGTTTCCTAAATGGTCCGCATCTTTGACTTCAATATCAATAATGAATTCAAAAAAGGTATCACCACGATGACTGATTTTAAGGTTAGCGATGTTGGCATTGTGCTTACTGATAATGGTCGTAAGATTTGCAAGAGCGCCAGGTTGGTTGCTAACAACAACGTTTGCTCTGGCAAGATAATGTTTTTGTTCATTGTGTGAGTTCCAACCAACATCAATCCAACGTTCTGGTTCATTGGCATAGTTATTAAGGTTTTCGCAATCGTAAGTATGAATGGTGACCCCTGTTCCCGTCATAACAATTCCAACAATTTTATCTCCAGGTAAGGGGTGGCAACATTTTGCATAATGTACGGCCATGCCAGGAATAAGTCCACGGATAGAGACGCTAGCATCATTTTCCTTGGGAATGAATTTAGCTTTAGAAATTATAGGTTTTAGTTCACTTGGGTTCTTTGATCGGAATTCAGGATAGGCAGCTCGAATAATTTCATAACTTGTGTATTGACCTTCTCCTATAAAAGAGAACAAATCATCTAAATTTTGACATTTAAATTTTGAAAGAACTGGTTCAAGAATTTTTTCAGAAAATTCTAAATTTTCGTGATCAAAAGATTTATGGAGAATGGATCGTCCTAATTCAATAAATTGTGTGCGTTGTTGCGTACGAATGAAGCGTCGAATATGTGCACGAGCTTTTCCTGTGACAACAAACCGCTCCCAAGTGGGCGAAGGTGTTTGTGATTTCGAGGTGGTAATTTCAACTTGGTCTCCATTATTAAGGACGGTACGCAACGGGACCATTCGACCATTTATTTTAGCGCCGACGCAATGATTACCAACGGCTGAGTGGATGGCATAACCAAAGTCAATAGGTGTTGCTCCGCGGGGAAGTGATATCAAATCTCCTGCTGGAGTAAAACAAAACACTTGATCCTGAAACATTTCAAGTTTGGTATGTTCAAGAAATTCTTCAGGTCCAGCGGCATGTTCTAAAATTTCGAGAAGGCTGCGCAACCAGTGATATTGTTTGAGGTCTTTATTCTTCCCGTGTTTATATTGCCAATGGGCAGCAACGCCATAGTCGGCAATAGTATGCATTTCATGAGTTCGAATTTGTACTTCAATTCGGTGTTTTAGCGGCCCAATCACACTTGTATGAAGAGATTGATAATTGTTTGGTTTTGGAGTGCTGATATAATCTTTAAAACGTGAAGGAATAACAATATAGCGACTATGGATAATGCCTAAAGCATGATAGCAATCAGGAAGAGTATCAACCAGAATGCGGAAAGCCATAATATCTGAGAGCTGCTCAATTGCTACATTTTTTCGATGCATCTTACGCCAGATAGAGTAGGGTGTTTTCACACGTCCAGACACTTCTACTTTAAGATTCGTTTTTTTAAAAACCTGTTTGAGCTCTTTGATAATTTTTTTAACAATGTCTCCGCCTTCTTTTTCAAGAAAGTTTAAGCGCGTAACAATTGATTGACGAGCATCAGGATTAAGAACTTTGAAAGAAAGGTCCTCAAGTTCATCTTTTATATGATGCATTCCGATACGTTCTGCTAAGGGGGCGTAAATCTCGATTGTTTCTCTTGCAATGCGTCGACGTTTTTCCTCAGAAGAAAAATGATGGAGTGTTCGCATATTGTGAAGTCGGTCCGCCAGTTTTACCAATAGAACCCGGACGTCGTTTGACATCGCAAGAACAAGTTTGCGTAAATTTTCAGCTTGTTTTGTTTGAGAGGATTGTAATTCAATTTGTGTTAGTTTTGTGACGCCATTAACAAGACCTGCAATTTCTGCTCCAAATAACTTACGTATTTCTTCAAGTGTTGCTCCGGTATCTTCTACAGTATCATGAAGAAGTGCTGTTATGATAGTTGCACCATCCAACTTCATATCAGAAAGTATGCCGGCAACTTCAAGAGGATGAGAAAAATAAGGATCACCGGAAGCACGTACTTGCTCTTCGTGGACTTTCATAGAAAAGAGGTATGCTCGATTAATCTTTTCTTCATCGAGTGTAGGATCGTATGATCGAACTTTTTCAATTAATTCATGTTGCTGAATCATGGCGCTGCTTTTTATTTTTTACGCAAACACCATTTTTTAACTTCTATAAATTTTACTCGATGTGTTTGCGCTTATACTAAGTGTATGATAGCAGCTTCGTTAGGCTAAAGGGAAGGGTTTTCGTTATTTTCTTCTTCTAAATCTTCATCTTCATCAGAATCATCCTCATCAAATGAGGATGCAGGAGCTTGTTGAAAGCGTAATGTTTCTTGCGCAACAAAATCAGAAATCTCATCTTCTTGAGGATCACTTTCAACTTGGATACGGAAGGAGTTGATTAGGTTATCCTTAAGGTCATCTGCTTTCACAGTATTAACGGCAATTTCTCTGAGGGCAACGACTGGATTTTTATCATTATCTCGTTCTACAGTAAGTGCAGAACCAGCGCCAATTTGACGCGCACGTTGTGATGCAACTAAGACAAGTTCAAATCGATTTGGAACTTTACGAACACAATCTTCAACAGTAACGCGTGCCATGAAACTTCTTCCTTAATTAAGAAAAATACTAACCTTGTCTCGCTTTAAATCGAGGATTAGTTTTATTGATAATATAATTTCTACCACGACGACGAATGATACGACAGTCTTTATGTCGCGTTTTCATTGATTTCAATGAGTTAACAATTTTCATTTGACGATCTCCAGACTTATTTTAAGTATTAGGCCTATATATGCTTCGGAAGCAAGTTATTGTCAATCCTTTTTATGATTTTTATCTATTTCTTCTCATTCTTTCTTTGAGGATTTAAGGGGCGTATCACTTGTGGATGGATTTTGTTGCTGTATAAAAAATAGCTCCCAAGGTGTAGGTATACAACTATTAAATCCAAAGTAGGTAGATTTTTTGTGAAGTGTTTGGTGTGATGATCTTTGTTTCTCGAGTAAAGCGTTGTATTGATCGTGCAATTCTTTATATTTTATAAGATCTTGAGGATCATATTGCCATTTTTTAACTTCTTCAGAATTATGAGGAGGTGTTCTAATGTTTTTTAGCAAAGCTTTAACGGCTTCAGGTTCAGAAGAAAAATCAGCCTCAGGTTCAACAAATTTCCATTTTTTTTCTGGTTGTATAGCTAATATTCCTAATGGTGAAATCTCAGAGTTAAAACTTTGAGAATCTATGGTAGCAGTACTTGTTGTCTTAAAGCTACTTTTGAGCTCTAATAATACAGTAAGATACTCGAGTCTATGCTTACGCAAAGTTGAGTAGTCTATATATTCATCTGCCATCTTAGTGCCTGAAGGCACTCTGAAGTCTTCTCTTTCTCCTTCTCCTTCTATATAAAGGCTGCCGTCTCCTTCCCTAGGCTTTTTCCTTAAAATAATTTTTCTCCATGTAAATGAAGTGATGGCAGAAAATACAACAAAATTGTTATACTCCTCTTTCGCTTCAATGGTATCAAAACCATGATAAATATTCTTAAATTTTCGCTCTTCGTCAGTTTCTTCTATGGCGTCAATTTTACTGACTAATAATGGACTTCGAGAAAAGTTAAACCTTTGGTTCTTTTTATTTTGTAAAGGTCCAAATTTCTCTATAACTTCATCAGAAATCTTCTTTTGAAGGTCTTTGATTAAGGTCGGCATCCCCGTCCACCATTCAGAAAGTTGTGCAGGAGACCATCCATTAACAAGTTTTTTAAGATCAGCTTGATGAGAAATGAGAATTCTTTCAAGAACAAAGATTTCTCGCTCTAAATCGGTTACTAACCTTTGTAATTGAGGAAGCGAAATTCTTAAATCTAGGGGGGTCAGAACGAAGCCAACGACACGATCTCTTCCTTTGAGATGTTGAGGTGATGTTTTATAAGGATGTTGTTTGTATTCTGCTTTAAATTTTTTACGAGGATTAAAAACAGAGCTATATATCAAGTTTTCTAATTCATGTTGAGACAGGATAGTTCTATAATATCCTCGAGGACCAATAAAATTCCGGATTGCTTTAGCTTTTAATTCTGGGTCTTTCATAGAACGAGCTTTTTTATATTCTTCCCATCTATTATCTCTATCTCTCAACCATTTATAGAAACTTTCTTTTTTATCTATATCAAATTTATTTTGAAGTTTATTTACAGAAGGTTGTAATGAAGGACGGTCTTTTTCGCTTCCTTCAAGGACACCATAAAGGTGAGAGGTGATATTAAAAGCTCGAGGTGGTTGGACTATTTCATCAGATGCTCTCAAACCAGGAGAATGGATTGATAAAAGAATGTTTATATAAAAAACGTTTCTGATTCTTAAAAAACTGTTAAGCATACCTTCTTCCTCGTTAATTCGTTTTAGAATCTTTTTCCTATTTTGAGAGAGATTTCGTGGGCTTTGTATTTGGAG